>Ga0206847_10065_pt1 | contig 38195 bp, 37 predicted proteins | sample Alteio_BWOrgCont_17_FD_152880 | JGI IMG/M metagenome (GOLD analysis project Ga0206847, IMG submission 152880) | Enriched cells from forest soil in Barre Woods Harvard Forest LTER site, Petersham, Massachusetts, United States -... | ecosystem: Environmental > Terrestrial > Soil > Temperate forest >... | reverse complement strand
CAATACATAGTAATCGCCGCGTTTGAATGCCCGCATGGATTCTTCCTGCGAAATAAGCGTTTCATGCAGCTTTTCGCCCGGGCGGATGCCGATGATTTTTATATCGATACGGCGACCGGCAATCAGCGCGTGGGCGACGTCCATCATATTGGCGGCGGGTACGATCGGGATATAGATTTCGCCGCGTTTGGCGGTGCGGAGTCCCTCGAAAATAATATCGACGGCCTGGTTGAGGCTGAGCAAAAAGCGCGTCATTTCCGGGCTGGTGATAGTGACCGGGCCGCCGGAAAGAATCTGCTCGCGAAACAAGGGAATCACCGAACCGCGTGACGCCAGTACATTGCCATAGCGCACCGCGAAGAACCGCGTATTGGGGCAATCGATATTGGCGCGCAGCAACACGCGTTCCTGAATGGCTTTAGTCATGCCCATGACATTGACCGGCATGCAGGCTTTATCGGTGGAAACACCCACCACCGTTTCGACATGCAGATGCTGATCGCGAATAGCGCGTACGATGTTTTCCGCACCGAGAATGTTGGTCTGCACCGCTTCGAACGGAAAATATTCGCAAGTAGGCACTTGTTTTAAGGCAGCGGTATTCACCACGATATCGACATTTTTCATGGCGGCGGTAAGGCTATGATAATCACACACATTGCCGATGCGGAATTCAATTAACCTGTTAAAATTATTAAAAATAACCTCATCGGTAGTATATTTGCGGTTCAGATATTCCACGCGCATGGCATGTTGTTTACCTTCATCCCGCGAAAAAATGATAATTTTCTTAGGGATGCCGACTTCCCCGCTTAGCGTGCGGCGTAAAAGCACTTGCCCGAGCGATCCGGTACCGCCGGTAATAAGCAGTGTTTTGCCTTCTAGAGGCTTGTTGGTTGCTGTCTTTAAATAGGTCACATGGGCAGTCACAAAAAACCTCTGAAAATGTAAATATTAGCTACGCTGGCGCAAGGCAGCATTAATAACTGTAAATTGCGTTCTGCTCAAGCATATCTTTTAACATATTATCCCAGCTGGGTACTAGATATTGGGTAACTTTGGTAAATTTCGCATTATTCAGCCGCCGGTCGCATACGAAATCCCCGTAAGGTTGGATGGTCATGCCGAGATTGAATATAGTATTGATTTTAATTACTAATTCATATTTTGTGATAGCCGGACCCGCCACATGGTATATACCGGACAAGCGTTCTTTTCTGGCCAGCAGAGCCGCAATGATTTTTGATAGTTCTCCGGTAGTTAGGCCGGAATAAAGGGCATTGCTATAGCCTTTGACCGTTTTGCCTTTATTGGCATATACCCATTCGAAAAGGCTGCGTTTGGTGGCCGATAATTCCCTGCCGATGATCGACATTCTGAGTGTCAGGCAATTCGGGCGTAAAACCTCGCCCAGCAATTTGCTCCGGCCATAAAGGTCGGTGGGGTTGGGCAGCGCCTCTTCGCTGTAAGGACCATGCCCGTCGCACGAGAATACACAATCTGTGCCGAGCGTGATGAAATACGCGCCGATATCCTCGCATATATCCGCCAGCACGTGCGGCAGAAGCGAATTAACCTCGATGGAAGCGACGGCTTCCTTGGCCTCATCGCGCTGTTTTATGATGCCGGTGGCGTTAATGACCGCATCGGGCTTCACGCGGCGCAGCAACTGCTCAACCGCGCCATGATCGTTCACATCGAGATTATCTATCACCGTAACGCCGTCATATACGGCCGATGGAAACAGGGCAGGGGGCGCGCGCATGGTGCCTGTCACGTCGCCATAATGCTTTAAAACCTGCACGCATTTATGGCCGAGCATACCGCTGGCGCCCAGAACAACTAGTTTCATTTCAACTTATTTCTCATAAGGAACTACGTTTACTTCCACGTAGTATACGCGACATATAGCATCCGGCAAGCACGCATACCCAGTAAGGAGACATCAGGAAAGCGCGGCAGGCATATTTTGCGGCGAGATAAAAATCCTGGCCGCGGCATAAAACATACACAATATGTAAAAACGCCCTGACTTTTAGTTTTTTGCTATTGTCGCCCACGACCGGCAGCGCCTGATGCTGACTAATGAAATGCTGAATCATGGTTTCCATTTCAGAGGCTTTGCTATACCCATTGGCGCAGACGCTTAAGGATTTTTCATGGCGGCGCCAGCAGGCCGTTACTTGCGGAATATGTGCAAAAAGGCCTTTGGTGGCCAATGTCAGCCACATGGCGTAATCCGGAGAATATCTATATTCAGGGTTACGCAAATGCTGCATATCCATGACCGCCGATTTCCGGATAATAACCCCCGGACCGGGAATATTTGCGCAGGTGGTGAAGAGGCGCGTAAAACTATAATCCACCATATAAATGGTTTTAATCCTGCGGCCCTGCGCATCTACGATATGCCAGTCCGGATAAGCGGCGATAATGTCCGGATGGTTTTCCATAAAAGGCACGCTGATATCGAACCAGTTGGGCAGCAGAAAGTCATCGTCGCTGAGCGTGAGCAGATATTCGCCCTGCGCTTTGCTCAGTCCCCAGTTGATGGCCGATGATTCGCCACGATTCTGCTCGCTCCTGAGATAGAGGATCTGACCGGGATATTGCGCCTGCAAAGCCTCTACTACCTGCGTTGTATCAGCGCCCGATGCGTTATCTACCACGATGCATTCCAGATTGGGATAATGGCAGTCGAGCACCGACAGCATCGCGATTTTGAGCAACGCGGCGCGATTATAGGTAGGTATGATAATCGTTACTTTGGGCGGCATAGCCTGCATTTTCGTATAGGATTAAGACACGCCTTGTTAACAGAATGCTGCATAATTGGACAAGAGGGTTTTTTGGATCGGTTTTTCATCGCAGCGCAGCATAATAGTTGCCCGATTGATCGGCGCGGCATTATCAACCAGCGTATCATCGCTCAGTGCCTGTTTTATCGCCGCCGTAACCGAAGCAATGTTCTCCATAGATGTGGCAAATCCGGTTTTGCCGTGCGCGAACCATTCCTGACAACAGGCGCGATCGGTTTGTATGGGGAAGCATCCAACCGACATCGCCTCAAGAACCGATGTGCTGATGCCGTCGGATACGGTGGTGGCAATGAAACAGCGGGCATGGCTGTAATAGGTCAGCATGTCGCGTTGCGATACGTTAGGAATAAATTCAACCTGCAGCCCATATTGCCGCGCAAATTTGCGATAAGCGCATTTCACGCGAAAAGAGGTTGAAAACAGACATAAACGGTAGGGGCGGATTTCGGCCACGCATGCTTTAAGCGCAGCCAGAGTGGTAAGCGCCCGGCCCGCAAAATGCTGATAGCCTTTAATCATGATCTGGCTGCGCTGGCTGGGCGCTGGCGCGGCGTTGGCAATCTGTTCGAGAAGCGCGGTATTAAAGCCTGCGCAGCCGGGAATTACCGGCCAGAATATGCCTTTAAAGCCTGATGATTTCGCAATGTCGATGTCGCGCGCGCATTCGCAGGTATAAAAATCGGCTGCCGCGAGCACGGCGCTGATCCGGCGCATATGCCTGGGATATTGCCGGTAATGATAGATATCGCTGCCCCAGTTGGTGACGCCGAATCCAGGCTTTTGATCCGCCGGCAATTTTTGCAGGGCTTCACGCGCGAGATAGCAGGAATGCTGGAATTCCAAGCCATGCAAGATACGCGGTTTATAATTTTTGATCAATTGCACCAGCGGCGCCACCGCCGTGTGATAGCTGCCGGAGGGCATACCGGTCAGCCTGCAGCGAATCAGGTCAGCTATGCGCCGCAATATATAAAAACGCCCGTTTTCATGATATTTCCCGCCCCATAAAACGGGATAATACACTTTTATATTCGTATTCAGCGATGGATGGCGCGGCATATAAAGCGAAGAATACAGCACTACCTCATAATCTCCGCTTTCGGCCACAAGGTTCAGCCAATGCGCCGTGTGCACACTATGCGCCATGGCCACAAAAAGAATTCTCGGACGCTCCGTCATTTTACGTTGTCAAACCTATAGGGAGTGGTGTACAGCCTAACGCATTACTATCATTGAGGAAATTTATATGAAAGTCATGTCTATTTTTGGCACGCGGCCGGAAATGATTAAGTTGTGGTCAACGCTCAAAAAACTGGATACGCTCAATTTCGAGCATATCATGGTGCATACCGGCCAGAATTTTACGCCGGAGCTTAAGGATTTCTTTTTCCGCGACCTGGAACTGCGCAAGCCCGATTTTGAAATGGGGATCGACACATCAAGTTATGGCGCTGAAGTGGCCGATGTCATTAAAAAATCCGATGAGTTATTTAAAAAAGTAAAACCGGACGCGCTGATTATTCTGGGCGATACCTATAGCGGGCTATCCATCATGCCCGCCACCCATCACGGCATTAAGACATTCCATATGGAAGCGGGCCTGCGCGCTTGGGATAAACGCATGCCGTAACAGCGCAACCGCATCCTGATAGACCATATGAGCAGCATATTGCTGCCGTTTAACCAGTATCACCGCGAAAATCTGCTGCGGGAAAATATTCACCCTTCCAAAATTTTTGTCACCGGCAACCCGACTTATGAAGCCATGTGGCATTTCATGCCCAAAATCGAAGTCAGCCATATTTTAGACACGCTCGGGCTGGCATCCGGCGATTATATACTGGCCACCGCGCATCGCAGCGAAAATGTCGATGTGGATGAATACCGCAATAATATTGTGTCGGCGCTCGGCGCGATTGCCGCCACCTATGGTAAGAAAGTGATTTTCTCCTGCCATCCGCGCACGCAGAGCAAACTGAAAAATACGCCCATGCCAAAAGGCGTCGAAATCATGAAGCCGCTGGGATTTTATGATTTCAACAAGCTGGCCAAGCATTGTTTCTGCTTTCTGTCTGATTCCGGCACGGCGCCGGAAGAAGCGCTGCTATATAATCTGCCGTGCGTCACGCTGCGCAAAACCACCGAACGGCCGGAAACGGTTGAGTCCGGCGGCACCATCATTGCGGGGATGAATCTGGAGAATATCGTTGCTTCGGTAGAAACCGCTGTAAAGCAGGAGCGCAGGACGCGCTATGAATTTGAAAAAGATTTCGCGCCGTCTTCGGTGGTCATCAACGCACTACGCAGTGATATTACGAACTATTTTTAGAAGCCGGATATCAGTGTATCGCTTCCGTGAGCTCGCGGCCGCGCACGAGCGTAAAGCCGCTGGGGCGGGGAATGGGCTCAAGCGTCAACGAATATAGAGTGCCGTTCAGGGTGGTGATGATTTTTTCACCGGTTTCTTTCGTGGCCGCCTGCATGATTTTTTCCATCTCCTCGGCAGAAACATTGCCGCTTTTAAGCCAGTGTTTGAATGAGCGGTCATGGGTTTCGATAAAAGCACCGAATACATCCTGGAACGGGCGGTTGAAATACACGATTTTGCCATCGCTGTTGACGATCATGGCGAATTTGTAATTCATGCTTAGCGCCGAGGAAAACAGCGCGTTTAAAAATTCCGTGCTTTGTACCAGATGGTGATTGCGGTTCATTTGCACCGCCACATAAAGGCTGATGAATCCGCCGAGCGTATAAAGCGCGGAAAGCACGGCCAGCTTGTTATAAAGGGAGAGCGACATACCCAGGCCAAGTATGGCGATGGTCGCGCAGATGGCCAGAAATTCAAGAAATCCGGCGGAGCGTTTGCGGACGCTGAAATCTTTGCTGGAACTGATTCTGAAATCTATGGAAGGTTTAGGCGGCATAGTATAGCCTTAAATAAATATGATTTATCCCCTTACGATAACCATAAGAATACTAATATTTTATTAATACCGCAGAAAAAGCAAAAGGCCGGCAAAGCCGGCCTTTTGAAGAATGATATAGTTAAGCGTCTATCGCGAATAAAATTCGATGACAAAATTGGGCTGCATGACCGTGGGATAAGGCACGTCGGCCAGTTTTGGCGTGCGGATAAATTTGCCTTTTAGCTCTTTATTGTCGAACTCGATATAATCCGGGACGGAGCGTTCGGGATTTTGGATCATTTCCAAAATTACCGCCATTTGCTTGGATTTTTCCTTTACTTCCACCTCATCGCCTTCGCTTACTACATAGCTGGCGATGTTGACTTTTTTGCCGTTCACGCGCACATGGCCGTGATTGACGAACTGGCGCGCGGCAAACGGAGTGGCGACGAGGCCCATGCGGTAAACCACTGTATCCAGGCGGCTTTCCAGGAGGCCGATGAGGTTTTCACCGGTGTCGCCTTTGCGGCGGGCGGCTTCGTGGTAAATCTTGCGGAACTGGCGCTCGGTGATGTTGCCGTAATAGCCGCGCAGCTTCTGCTTTTCGCGTAATTGCGTGCCGTAATCGGAGCTTTTCTTACGTTTGGCGGCTGCGCCATGCTGGCCGGGCGCATATCCGCGCTTATTATAAGGATCTTTGGCATTGCCCCACAGGCTGGTGCCGAGGCGGCGGCTGATTTTATATTTGCAATCGATACGTTTGGTCACGCGGGTTTCCTTGAATCTAAATGTTAGGGAGGCGCAATATACAGCGAAATTTATCCCTGTCAATGGAGATTCACACGGCGACGGGAGGCATGAAATACGGTGCATTTGGGGCGCCATAAGGCCATTTTAGGGTACAAAATAGCGCGAATAACCTAGGTTTTGGGTGCAAAAATGCACCGGCGGTTTTAAGTTTCTGCTGGATTGTCAGCCGGTTGAATAAAATTACCATGCGGGCAGAACTATTCCGCGCCAGGCGGCGCTGGATGGCTGCTTCGCTGGCGCTTCTGACAATGACGAATATATAGGTATTTTATGCGGCGCGGCAGCGGTAAAATTTATCCTGAAATGGCCGCTAATCGTTAAGTTCACATTATCGTTAATGATTTTTTTGTCCCATATTTGCCCCATAAACACCTGAAATTTTATAGATTTTTTAACTATTATACTTAACGGTTTGTTAAACCGACGGGCGTAAGATGGGCGCATAAGGATAAGAAATTATGCGCATGTCTGGACGGACATTACTCTTCATTATCGCGGCGGTTATTGCGGCTTTCACCGCGATTTCCGTGCGTAGTCGCCTGTCGCAGGCGCCGGTGGAGGCTGCGCCGGTCGCCAACCATATTATTGTCGCCAAGCATGATTTACCGGCGGGCAGCTTCGTAAGCGCGCAGGATCTGGAATGGGGCGCGCCGCCGGCTGAAGAAGCGCCAGCTAATTCTGCCAATCCGCTGGAATTCTATTTACATGAAGGCGCGGTGAAGCTCACCGATTTTAATGGCGCGGTGGTGCGCCGTTCGCTGCATGCGGGCGAGGCGGTGCCCAGCAGCGCGCTGATGAAATCGGGCGAGGGCGGGTTCATGTCGGCGGTGCTCAATCCCGGCATGCGGGCGGTGTCTATTTCCGTAACGGCGGCGTCGGGCAATGCCGGGTTTATTTCGCCGGGCGATCATGTGGACCTTATTCTCACGCGCCGCATCAAGCCCATTCAGGGCAAAGACCAGCCCGATACGCAGGAACATACGGTGGGGCGCATCTTCGTGCATAACGTGCGCGTGATCGCGGTGGATCAGATGCTCGATAACCCGGAAAATAAAGCCATCCTCGCCAAAACGGTGACGGTGGAAGTGAATGACGGCCAGGCCGAAGAAATCGCGGTCGCCGCCGAAGCCGGGAAAATTTCCATCGCGCTGCGCAGCCTTGCCAATCAGCCCGAAACGGGCGCGCCGCAAAGCGCCATCACCGATTTATACGGCGCCGAAAGCGCCGCCGCCCGCACCGCCGCCAGCGGCTATACGCGCGACAGCGATCTGGGCAGCCTGCCGCAAAACGGCGGCTCGGTCACGGTGCGCGTGATTCGCGGCGATCAGATTCAGAATTTAGAATTTTTCCAGGAAGCCCCATGAAAATAGCTGTGCAATATATTCTCCTCGTGGCGTTCATGGTGCTCATGGTGAGCGGCGTCGCGCGCGCGGAAGACAAAATCCTGTCGGTGGAAATCAATAAAGGCCAGATGGTGAAGCTCGACCGCCCGGCAAGCTCGGTGGTGATTGCCGATCCGGCGACGGCGGACGTGCAGGTGGTATCGCCGAAATTGCTGTTCATTCATGGCAAAAAAGTGGGCGAGACGAGCTTATATGTGGTGGACGCGCAGGATAACCCGATTGTCAGCATTACGGTGGACGTGACGCATAATTTAAGCGAGCTGGCGCGCACGGTGAAGCGCGTCGCGCCTGATTCGGACGTGACGTTTAAAACCGTGGATGGCGGCCTGGTGATGGACGGTTATGCGGGCACGGTGGCGGAATCGGAGCATATCGGCAGCATCGCTTCGGCCTATATCGGCAGTTCGGAAAAAATGCTCAATATGGTGAAAACAGGCGGCTCCGATCAGGTGATGCTGAAGGTGAAGTTCGTGGAAATGTCGCGCAACGATCTTAAAAATCTCGGCGTCAATCTGCAGAATATCACCTCCAACGGCAATTTCGGCATGCAGCTTTTGCAGGGGCCGGAAATTCTGTTCCATCCGAACAATGTCGATACCACGCCGGACGTGTATAACCAGCCTACCAGCGTGATTGACCGCGGCTCAAGCACTAACACCAATCTGTTCCTCAAATATAAAGGACTCAGCGGCGTTATCGATGCGCTGGAAACCCAAGGCATGGCGAGCGTGCTGGCCGAGCCGAACCTGACCACCACCTCCGGGCAGGCGGCTAGTTTCTTAGCCGGTGGCCAGTTCCCGATTCCCGTGGTGCAGTCAAGCACGGGCGGCGCGCCGGTGGTGACGATTCAGTATCAGCCGTTTGGCGTCAGCCTCAAATTCACGCCGGTGGTGATGGGACATGACCGCATCAGCCTGACGGTCGCGCCCGAAGTCAGCACACTGGATTTCAATAACCCGATTGAAGTGTCGGGCGTGCGTTACCCGATTCTCGATACGCGCCAGGCCTCAGCGGTGGTGGAGCTGGGCAGCGGCGACAGCTTCATGCTGGCGGGGCTTTTGCAAAGCCAGACGAATAATACCATCAATAAATTCCCCGGCCTTGGCGATTTGCCGGTGCTGGGCGCGCTCTTCCGCTCCACGCAGTTCCAGAATAACCAGACGGATCTGGTGATCATGGTAACGCCTTATATCGTGCATCCGGTGGCGGACGGCAGCAAGCTGCAAACGCCGATGGACGGGTATAAGCCGCCTTCGGATCTTGAGCGCCTGCTGTATGGCAGCCTTTATGAGCAGGAGCCGATGCATAAGAAGAAAAAAGCGGTGGACGCGGATATCGGCGCGGACCAGCCGACGGCTAAAGCAGACTTTCCCGAGCAGCCGCATCTGCACGGCGAAGGTGGATTTTTGGAGAAGTGACGTATGAAAAAACTGTGGTTATTAGCAATAGCAATGCCGCTTGCGGCCTGCGCCAGCTCGGATATGCAGGGCAACGACCCGAAGGAATATTACGCCGGGCACCCGATTAAAAACACGGTGATAACGCGTGAGCAGACGCTGCTCGTGCATTTTGCGGGCGCAACGTCGCTGGCCAAAGACGATATCCATAAGCTGCATGCCACGCTGCAACCCATTTCGCCGCTGGCGGCGGACAGCATCCGCATCCAGCTGAATGACGCCGACATGAAAAACGAAGCGCGCAAAGAGGCGCTGGTCAGCCTGCTGTTCCGCATGGGCTATGCGAAAGATAAAATATCGTTCCAGCCGTCGGATGTGCTCTTGCATAACGAAGCGCATCTGGTGGTGGCGTATCTGGTGGTGGTGCCGCCGGATTGCCCGGACTGGCAGACCTCGCCGGTGACGACTTATAGCAACACCACGCAGGGCAATACGGGCTGCGCGGAGGAAACCAATATCGGCCTGATGATCGCCGATCCGCATGACTTGCTGCACGGCACGGGTGATGTGCCCATCGATACGGAGCGCTCGGCGCGCGTAATGCAGGATTATAGGGGCGGCAAGGATTATATGCCGGCGACGCTCAGCGCAGGCACCAGCAACAGCGCGGGCAGCGGCGGCAGTAGCAGTAGTAGCAATAGCGGCAGCGGCGGTTCGGGCAGCAGTTCGTCCGGCTCCAGCGCGACTCCGGCGGCGAGCAGCTCGAGCGCATTGCCCAGCCCGCAATAGTAAACCGGTAATGATATGAGCGGCAAAACCAACATGGATAAGCCTCCCTTCATCGCCTTCGCTTCAGACGCGAGGGATGTGGAGACGCTGAACAATTTCGCGGCCTCGCGCGGCTTCGCGGGTGACTCTGCGTTTCAGGGGGATATACGCACGGCGGCTGAATATCTCAAAACCAATCCGTCGCCGGTGCTGTTGCTCGTGGAAATTCCGTCCGCGGCTGATGCGCCCGCGCTGCTCGATGCGCTGGCCGATGTGTGCGATCCGCAGACCAAAGTCATCACCATCGGCGCGGTGAATGAATATAGTTTTTATTGCTGGCTGATGGATCTGGGCATTGTGAATTATTTGCTCAAGCCGCTAAATCAGGCCATGCTCGAGGCGGCGTATCAGAAATCCGAGCAGCCCGCATCCGCGCAGGGGCGTGAAAAACCGCCGGGCAAAGTGATCGCCGTCATGGGCGCGCGCGGCGGCGTGGGCGCGACGACGGTGGCGCTGAATCTCGCCGGAATTATGGCCGAATTATCGGGAAAAAATGTGGCGCTGGTCGACGCCGATGCGCAGGAAGGCAGCATTTCGCTGGCGCTGGACATCGAGCCCAGCCGGGGCCTGCGCGATGTGCTGGAAAAGCCCGACCGCATCGATTCGCTGTTTATCGATCGCGTGATGCACAAGCCGTCCAAGCATCTGTCGGTCTTAAGCGCCGAAGAAATGCTGGGCGAGCGCATTCCCATCCATAACGACGCGGCGGAGGCGCTCACGCGCGAGCTGCGCGCCAAATACGATATCGTTATTCTCGATATCCCGCGTTACCTCAACCCCTTCACGCGCCAGTGTTTGAAGGCTTCCGAGCACATGGTGCTGGTGAGCGAGATGACGCTGCTATCCCTGCGCGATGCGCTGCGCCTCACCGATGTCATGCGCGAAACGCTCAAAATAAAACCGCCGGTTCTCGTCGCCAACCGCGTGGGGCTTGCCGCCAAGCAGGAAATCCTGGCCAGCGATTTCGAAAAAGGCGCCAGCGCCAAAATCGCCCGCGCCATCCCCTTCGCGCCGGACATATTCATGTATATCGGCGCCGATATCCCCGCCGTCAAACACAAAGACCACGCGGCGGTTAAGCCGCTATATGCGCTGGCGCAACAACTCGTTCCGGAAGCGAAACAAAAAACCACGGCCAAAAGCAAATCGGCGTTTGATTTTTTTAGGAAGAGGTAGGGAAGTATGAATGATGAAGAAGACGAAAAGCAGGCACCCTCTTGGTTTAAACAAGCAGTTGTTGGTGGAACCGTCTTGATGACGGGGCTAGGAATGGGTCCTGGCCCGGAAATCCTGTATCAGCGCGCGGCACGGCAACAACAGCAAAAGGAGGCAGAAGAAGAAAAAAAAGAAAATGCGGTGATGATGGTGAAGCTGAACGATGCCGATCATGTAGACGTTGGCTTTGAAATAGTACCATCCAAGAAGCCGGCCGTCGAGGGACATCCTAAGCCTGAAAGTGAGGAGACATTACTAACGCTTAATGGAAAAGCGCTGCCGCCTAGTCAGCGCGTGGAGATATCCACGCCTGATATTGAAAAAACGCTTACATTCAATTTGCCGGGCGGCCAGCCCCAGTTGAACAGCGAAACCGTACCCACAATCATTCCCTTAAATCATAAAATTGTGATCGATGCGACAAAGGCGGATTTGCACGAAAAGGATACCAGGCGCACGCTACCCATATCTCCGCAATCCATTTTACTCGAAGGCATCGCGCTTGAAAGCGCGGCTTTCCGGGCAGATCAGAAGATAACGCCGGAAGTTGAAATTCGCATATCGAAGGAACAGCTTCGTTCTCTAAGCTTTGTGAATTTCCAAACATGGTGTAAAAAGCACTGCATCTACCCAACCGAAAAACATTTCGTCGATCGGCCAAAGGGGCAGCCTAAAGACATACCTGAAATTCTGGAAAGTAAGGTGTCGCTGACCATTAAAATTGACGATCTGAACATAAAGATTCCGCGTGGAACCAGAACCCTGGATGCGCTGGAAAAGATCAAAACATTTACAGATGATCATCCTGACTTATTCAAACGATTTCCGGGCATGGACCGGGATAGGCGCCAGCCGGAACCAGCCGAACCGCCGGTGAAACGCGCCTCTGCAGAGGAACCGTCAAAACATAGTAATTTGATCGGTGCGGTTGAAGAGCAGGGGCCCAAACCAAGAGGTAGAGGATAATAAATGTTCGGACGCCGCGGCAGCATCGAATCCACGCCACGGCTAAAATCAAATAGCCGTTTAATTTTTTTAGGAAGAGGTAGGGAAGTATGACGGAAGAAACGGAAAATACATTACCAGAAAAGCCTAAAAAGCGAACCGTGGATGAGGAAGATGCCGTTAGCGCATTGGAACGGGGTGGTAACAGAAGAAATTTTTTTAAAAAGGCGGCAGTAGCTGGCGCAACATTAGCAGGCGGTGGATTACTGGTCGGTGGAGGGTTATTTACCTGGCATGTGCTTTCCGAAGGCCACAAAGGCAATGTCATAGACAGGCTGGAAAAAGACGGGAAGCTTACTCCCGGGGAAATTATCAGACTCAGAGATCTGGGCAGAATCCTGCGTTTGGAAAGCAACGATGAAAAAATTGGGGATATTGTCAAATTTAACATAGCGATGCCTTTAAACTCAACAGATCCCCAGAAATGGGCTAATTGGCAAAAGTTAAATGGCAATCCTATCTTTATGCCTCCGCTGAATGATCTCGATAATTGGTGGGAGGGCCGGGATTATGGTACCAGGACTATCGCCGCAACGCGGAGTGATCATGCCGCTCTCGAATTAGACTCAGAGAATCGTTTCAGTCTACAGGTTGAAGTGGATGAAGAGGGAAAACCCATCGACCCCAAAAAACCAATTAGTCTGCAAGTGGAACGTGACATGTGCACCACAGTTTACACACGAAACAGGAATGACAGCTTTACCCTTATGCTTATGCCCAGCTCGCAATTAAAATCACCGCCGCCCAACGGCGGATATGGTACGGTACCTGATATCCGTCATGATCATCTTATATTCGATTGTCGGCAACTCAGCCTGTGCAGACCTCAGGTGCTGCTCAGTGAGATGCTTCAGCCGAGGCTACAAGCCGCATATACATCGAAAAAGCATTTCCAGGTTGAAATCCTATTGTCGCCTGATCAATTAAGCGAGGTCAATGGAGAACAATTGGTTCAATGGGTAAGAAATCATAGCATATGGGCGACGCTACTACCTTCGGCGGAACATAACGGTATAAGTGAAGAACACTTTAAAAGGCTGGCTGAGCCTCGACAGAAAAGTACCGTGCATATAGCATTTAAGATACGAGTCAAAGGACCGGATAAAGAACGTGTGCTTACTATTGCACCGGATATATCCAATGCAGAAGCACTTCATAGGTTGGAGGAATGGGTAAAAAATCTGGAAAAAGAATTTACGTTTGGTGAAGGCAAGCCGCTACCGGCAAGGCAATCATGGGAAGCGTATGTAAAAAGTTTGCCGCCTGCGCCGACTGCTGGGAAAGGTAAATAATTCTTATGTTCGGACGCCGCGGCAGCATCGAATCCACCCCACCACCGGCCATCCCGGCGGCGGTTGCGGCTGCGCCTGCGGTGGTTGCGCTGGAGTCCAAGCCTGCGGGCAAAAAAAACGGTGAGCATTTGCTGGCGGCGACGAGTGAGGCGAGCCTGGTTGCGCCGACCGGGCCGAGCGTTGGGGATGATGCGCTGGCGCTAACCAAGGATAAAATTTATTCGCTGCTCATGGAGCAGATCGACATCGCGACCAGCTCCCGCCTGCCGCGCGAGGAGCTCAAGCGCCAGATCATCGAGATGATCGGCGAAATCGTCATCGAGCAAAAACTGCCGATCAACCAGGCCGAGCAGCAGACGCTCGCCAACCAGATCGTCGACGACATGCTGGGTTTTGGCCCGCTGGAGCCGCTGCTGCGCGATGAAACCATCACCGATATCATGGTCAACGGGCCGTATCAGGTGTATATCGAGCAGAAGGGCAAGCTGCAGCTTTCCGACGTCAAATTCCGCGACAACGCGCATGTGATGGCGATCGCCACGCGCATCGTGACGGGCGTCGGCCGCCGCGTCGATGAATCCTCGCCGATTTGCGACGCGCGATTGCCGGATGGCAGCCGCGTGAACGTCATCGCGCAGCCTTGCGCCATTCGCGGCACGTCGATTTCCATTCGTAAATTCTCGCAGAAAAAAATCACGCTGGACGCGATGGTCGCCACCAAAAATATTTCCGAGCCGCTATGCAAACTGCTCAAAATCTGCGGCGCGATTCGGCTGAACATTATTATTTCGGGTGGCACCGGTTCGGGTAAAACTACCATGCTCAACGCCATTTCACGCATGATTTCGCACGGCGAGCGCATCGTCACCATCGAGGATGCCGCGGAATTACAATTACAACAGCCGCACGTGGTGCCGCTGGAAACGCGCCATGCCAACCTGGAAGGCGACGGCGAAATTTCCATGCGCGATCTCGTGAAAAATGCGCTGCGCATGCGCCCCGACCGTATTATCTTAGGCGAAGTGCGCGGCGGCGAGGCGTTCGATTTGCTGCAAGCCATGAACACCGGCCATGACGGTTCCATGGGGACCCTCCACGCCAACACGCCGCGCGAGGCGCTGACGCGTATGGAAAATCTCATCGGCATGGCGGGCGTAAATCTGCCGAGCAAAGCCGTGCGCACACAGATCGCGGGCGCGGTCAACCTCATTGTGCAGATCAGCCGCATGCGCGACGGCATGCGCCGCATCACCCACGTCACCGAAGTCATCGGCATGGAAGGCGACGTCATCATCACGCAGGATTTATTCACCTTCGATTTCAAAGGCGAAGACGAAAACGGCAAGCTCATCGGCGAATTCCGCAGCAGCGGCATCCGCCCCAACTTCGCCCCGCAAGCCGCGTATTTCGGGCTGGATCAGGCGTTGCTTGAGGCGATGATGACAAACGAATAGGGATTAGGCATTAGGCTTTAGGGATGAGGAAAAAGAATTATGTATATAGATAGTGCTTTACTCCAAGGCCTAATGCCTAATGCCCAATGCCTTTTTGAAAGAAAAACATGCTGATCAACATCCTCATCTTCATCACCGTGCTCGCTTTGTTTTTGGGTGGGGCGCAGCTGTTTGGCGGCGGGGCGGAGCGTAAGCGCATGGCGGGGCGGATTGAGCGGCTCAAAAATCGCAAGGTTGCGCGCAGCCCCGTGGATATGAGCCTGCGCCGCAAAACCACCGAAAAAAAAGGCATCGGCTACTGGATCATGAAGCCGCTGCCGGATTTCAAGCGCCTCGGCGACCGGCTGGAGCGTGCGGGGAAAACCATCTCGCCCAAGCAATATATTTTTCGCAGGATGGTGTCGCTGCTGGCGGTGATGTTTGTGGTCACCGGGCTTTTTGGAAAATCGATTTTTATCGGATTTTTTCTGGGCATTATTTTGGGCGTGTGGTTGCCGTTTAAGCTGCTCCAGCGCACCATCAGCAAACAATCCAAAGCGTTCCTCATGCTGTTTCCCAATGCGATTGATCTCATCGTGCGCGGCCTTCGTTCCGGCCTGCCGGTGTCGGAATCGCTGGTGCTGGTGTCGCAGGAAGTGGCGGAGCCGGTGGGCGGCGTGTTTCTCACTATTTCCAACACCATGAAGCTCGGCGTCACCATGGAAAAAGCCTTGCAGGAAACGGCGCGCAAGCTCGACATGACGGAATTTAATTTCTTCACCACCAGCATTATTCTCCAGCGCGAAACCGGCGGCAATCTATCGGAGATTCTGAATAATTTATCGGAGGTGCTGCGCGGGCGTTACCTCATGCGCATGAAAATCCGCGCCATGTCGTCGGAAGCGCGGGCGAGCGCGTATATCATCGGCGCGTTGCCGTTCGTAGTGATTTTCGCGGTGTTTTTCACCAGCCCCGGTTATCTCAATCCGCTCTGGACCGATTATCGCGGCAATATCTGCGCGGGCATCGCGGTGTTTATGATGAGCTTTGGTTTGTGGATTATGCGTCGCATGACGCAGTTTGAAATCTAGTCGCCAGCGGCCAGTCCCCAGTCGCCAGCGAAAAGGAACGAATATGCAAAATAAAATATACCTACTGGCGACTAACGACTGGCGACCGGAGACTTAAATTATGTATGCAGGCCAGCCGCTAACTGTCACCTCGCTTCTGCCGCGCTGGTTGCCGGCGGAGGATTTTTATACGCTGCTCACGGGCGTTGCGGCGTTTTTATGCGTGGTGGCGATCGGCTCAAGCTTCAGCAAACGCGACGGCATGTCGGCTCGTATCAGGGCGATTCAGGCGCGCAGGCGCAGTTTGCAAAACGACGCGCTCGGTCCGAAGAAGCGCAAAAAACCGGAGACCAGCGTGAATGCCATCCGCGCGGTGGCGATTAAATTACAGCTCGTCAAAAAAAACCAGATCGGCAATGCCGAATCGCGGTTGATCGAAGCGGGGTTCCGCTCGAAGGACGCAATTTTCGTGCTGGCGTTTTTTAATCTGGTATTGCCGATTATGCTGGGTGCGGTGGGCTTCGTGGTGATGGAAATGAACTCGGGCGGCACTTCGAAATGGCATATGTTCAATTATATCTGGCCGGTGCTGGGCGCCTATATCGGCCTTAAGCTGCCGGGCATCTATATCGGCAAAGCGCGCAAAAAACGTTACCTGCAAATCCAGCGCTCGCTGTCGGACGTGCTCGATCTCATGACCATCTGCGCCGAGGCGGGCCTGAGCTTAGCGGCGATGCTCGACCGCGTATCGCGCGAGCTGGTGATCGCCTATCCGCAAATGGCGGAGGAATTATCGCTGACGGCGATTGAGATCGGTTTTCTGCCGGACCGCAACACGGCGCTTTCCAATCTCGCCAAGCGCTGCACGCTGGCGGAAGTGCGCGGCATCGTCAGCGTGCTTATTCAAACGGAGAAATACGGCACGCCGATTGCGCAGGCGCTGCGCGTGCTGGCATCGGAATTCCGCCAGGCCCGCATGCTGCGCGCCGAGCAGAAAGCCGCGCGTTTGCCAGCGCTCATGACGGTGCCGATGATTCTGTGCATTTTGCCGACGCTGTTTATCGTGATTATTTCACCCGCGATCGTGAAGCTGCTCGATACGATCAGCAGCCATTAATATTTTTATTGTCATTCCCGCGAAGGCGGGAATCTCTCCAGCCAACTATGCAAGCGGTGAAAGAGATCCCTGCCTTCGCAGGGATGACAGTTTTATTGCGGCGTATCGCTAAACCCCGTCTGTTTTTGCGCAGGCTTTTTGGGTGTTTTATGCCGCTTCGCATAAGCCTCATAAAAACGCATATTCTCCTGCGCCTCGGCCGCCGGCATGTCTTCCATATCCAGCGCCAGCGCTTTTTTCTTATCGCCGGAAAGCGCATAAGCCATGGCGAGATTGCGGCGCAGGGTTTTCGCGCCCGGCTTATTGAGCGGCTCCAGCAGTTTGACTGCTTCCTTATACTGACCGTTTAAAATCATCGACATACCGAGGTTGCTCTGTATTGTCGGCGAATCGGGCGAGATTTTCAGCGCCTGCTCATAGAGCGCCTGCGCGCCCTCATGATTATCCATATGATCGAGCGCCACCGCCTTGCCGTTATAACCACCGGTGTCATCCGGTTTCAGCGTAATAAGCGTATCGAACACTTTCACCGCTTCATCCGGCCGGTTGGCGTCGATCAGCGCATAACCCAGCGGCCGCAAGATATCGGGATTCTCAGGATTTTTGGCTTGCAGCGCGCGCAGCAGATTCACCGATTCTTCCACATGCCCGGATTTACGCGCATTCTCGGTCGCCTGAATGGCCGCCTTATCATTATCGCTGAGTCCGCCGTTAAAATACGAACAGCCAGCAAGTAAAGCTAGGCAAAGGAGGATGCAGATGGAACGTTTCATGTTGGGGCCTTTCTTTTTGTCCCCTCTCCCTTTCAGGGAGAGGGCTGGGGTGAGGGTTTTTGCCACATATTCCAAAGTTTGAAATTGCTGCACCAACCCTCATCCCGGCCTTCTCCCTGGAAAGGAGAAGGGGAAATAAAGCTTACTGGCTAATCCGCAAATTCGCAAGTGAATCGCCGATTTGCTGGAAGGCGCTTTGCAGCTCGGCGTTGGTGGGTGCGAGGAAATAATATTCCGGCTTGCTGGCGCAAGCCTGCAAGAGCGGCCCGTTGACGCTGGTGGGGTCGCTGGGATCATTATTGCCGTTGGTGCCGAAACCGATGGTATAAATCAGCACGCCGTTGGCTTTGAGGTTGTTGCACACGGCAAGCGTGCGCGTATCGAGCGTGGTGGTGGCGGTAGTGACGCTGGTGGTGCCGAGCACGTTTTTATCGAGATAATTATACGCCGTGAAATTGCCGCCGGTCATGGAGTTCATGCCGTCGGTCATGAGGATCACCACCTTGTTCATGAGGGCTGTGTTATAGGGCAGGGGCAGATTGTTGGCGTTCATCTCGCCGCCCCATAGGCCCTGCCATTTGGGGGAAAGCATGCGCCAGCCCCAGGCCATGCCGATGTCAATCAGCGTGGAGCCGCCGGCGGAGAGCGAATTGATCTCATTGATCACGGTTGCTTTTTCGGCGACCATCGGCAGCACCGGCTGCGGGCAGAATAAGCTCGGGCCATAGGTGCCGGGCAAGGAGGATTGGTAGGAATAGATATAGGTGGTTGCGGTGGTGTAGCTCGTGCAGGTGCGGCGGCTGCCACTGCCGGTGCAGTTTTTACCAACCGGCGTGCCGGTGGTTCTCCACGGGTCATAGGTGATGCCCGCGTCGGAGCTGTAAGGATAAGCATAGGCCTGGAAGGAAGCGGTGGCGGGCGTATCGTCGGACGTGTCATACGGCGCGCTGCGCGCCATCACGCAGCCGCCCCAGTTGGCAGTATTGCCGGTGAAGCTGGCGGTAACGCCCGCGCTGCTGCTGCCGGTGATGGAGTAGGTGCAGCTGGGCGTGCTGGCGTAGCTTCCTGATGTGGCAGGCGACGTGCCGCTATAAGACTGGCAGCTTGAGCCGTTTAGGATGGGCCCGTAATCCAGCGTGGCGTCATAGGTGGCGTCCATCCAGCCGCCATAGCTTGTGCCGATATTGACCGCTTGCGAGAACGGCACCACGCCGACCCATAAATTCTTGACCGTATCGTTGCTGCCGTAAAGCACGTCGAGCAAGGTGCTGGCGGCGCTTTTGAGCGCGGTGATTTTGGGCGTTGAGCTGTCAGAAGGATTGACGGCGCTGTTCATTGACCCGGTGTTATCCAGCACCAGCACTAGTTCCATGCCTTTCGATGCGCGTGTGATCTGCGAAGCGGCGGATACGGCGATATTGTTGATGCCGAAAAGCTGCATGAAGCTCGTGCTTACGCTCCCCGCAACCGCGAGATTGATGACGCTGTTATCGGCATTAGGCGTGGCGCTGGGGCCGGAGGTGATGGTGGTGCCCAGATAATTCGCCGGGAAATTGGCGAAGAAATATTTGCCGGTTTCGGTGGTGATGTTGGCGGTGCTGATTTCACTGCCGACAGCAAGACCCGCCGCATCCAGCGCATTCTGCATGCGCGACTGCACGATTTGCACGCGCCCCATATCCACCGCCACGCCCGTCGCGCCGATCAGCGTGAATATGCCCAGCGCCACGATGGGGATGGCGGAGCCTTGTTGGCAGCGCCACAGCTTTGTCATTCCCGCGAAGGCGGGAATCCACTTCTCCGCTCGCGTTTGTGGATGAGTGGATCCCGGCCCTCGCCGGGATGACAATAAGTTTTTCATAACACGTCTCCTGTGCGTATCATCGGCAGTAGCCAGCTCAGCGTGCTCAAATCCCCCAGCCTTGGCTTATACAACCCCACCTTGTAAATATTGCTGGCGGAGATAACGCCGTTAGTGGCGATGAGCGGCTGGTATTTATAAAACACTTCCGCGACGATGACATTATCCTTATCGTTAAGCGTGATGTTATTGGGCAGCGTCGCGTGGCCGCCGGTGGTGCCGATTTGGCTCGCCTGCGCCCAGCTGCCGTTATTGCCGCTGCTTTGATATTGCCATTGCACGATGGGCGGGTTGCTGACGCTGTACGTCCCGGTCTGCGTCACCGAGCTGATGATGACATAGCCGTTAGGCCCGAAAGAATAAGGCTGCATCACCTGCGACGCGGCGTAAATAATATTGTTGATGTCGCTCGTGGAAATGGTTTCGCCCTGCGAGACCACATCGGAAATGGTGACGGCGGTTTTTTCCACCTTCTGCGCGATGAGAATATAGCGCGTCACCTCAATCGAGCCCATGAGCAGCGCCAGAATAAACGGCGCGCAGATGGCGAACTCAAGGAAGGCGAGGCCCTGCTGGTCACGCAATAACGTCATCCCCGCCTTGCGCGGGGATCCAGGGCCACAAGCACGGGCGGAGTTTGCAACTCTAGATCCCCGCACAGGGCGGGGATGACGATGTTTAAATATATTGGTAAATAGGTTCATAACTTACCGCGCCGCCGTGGAATAAGGCTCGTTGCGCACCACCGTGCGCGCCGTGATCATAAACGTGCTGCCGATAATGGCGCTGACGATGGGCGTCACGATGCTCCACGGATAACTCACCGTATACACCACCACATCGCCCGGATTGCCAAGCCCCGCCGCGCCCATATCGGAATCCCATTTCCCGTTGCCGTTAATATCCACGAAATTAACACCCGGCGTGCCGGGGCAGGGCGGCGTGGCCGGGCTGATGCACGGTTCCGGCTGGCCGACATTATTGAAATTGGAATACACCTCGGTGGATATGGTAATTTTGGCAGGGTCGAGCAGGCCCGCCGTTTTCGCATCCACGTTATTGATGATTTCCTGCTGGCGCGTGCTGCCCGCCGGAATATAACCGGTTTTGCCCAGCCGCGCGGTGGTGTTGGTGGCGCTTTCCATGACTACGCTCGTGAACATGATCATCGAAAATTCGATAATGCCCATCACCATCAGCAAAAACACCGGCGCGATCAGCGCGAACTCGATCGAGGTGATGCCTTCCTCGTTTTTGTGACGGAAGAGCCGCATAAATCGCCCATATATGGATTGCTATCCCTTTACCCTAGCACAAGGCGGTTAAGGATGGGTAAATCTTGCATGGCAGTTAATTGATAATTAAGGGGTTTTTAGGGTATATTTGAGGTAAACTATGCCGCCTATAATATTGACAAACCTTGCCAATATATGCCATAATCCACTGTAAATAACGGAGTGAAAATAATGGCCACGCTTAATATCTCGCTGCCCGATGCCATGCGGCAATGGATCGAAAATCAGATAGATAGCGGTGTTTATGCCAATGCCAGCGACTATATGCGCGACCTTATCCGTCACGACCAGCGGCAACGCGAAGCATTGACACTCGCGCTTATCGAAGGTGAGCAAAGCGGCGCCAGCAAACGCAAAGTATCCGATATTATCGCCGCCACCAAAGCTGCCATGAAAAATGGCTGACTACATTCTTTCTGGTAAAGCCGATGAAGATCTTGCCGGTATCTATCGCTTTTCCTATGAACGTTTCGGCGAAGCCCAGGCCGATGCCTATCTGACGGCTCTGGAAGAATGCTTTATGGCGCTTGCCAAAAACCCGGCATTAGGCCGCAGCGCGGATATTATTCGTAAAAATTATTTCCGCTATGAGCATATCAGCCATTCCATTTTTTACACCCGCAAAAATGCAAGCGCCATAATGATCATGCGCGTTTTGCATAACAGCATGGATGCGCCAAGACATGTATGAGTGACAAATCGATCATAATAGGCTAATTCTCAAATCATGGCCCGTCGCAATTCTCCATTTTCTAATTTCTCCGAGGTGAACTGGTTCATCGTCGGTATTATGACGGCGATTGCGCTGATCGGGTTTGCCATGATGATTTCGGCGGGCAACGGCAGCTTGAGCCCATGGGCCTCCTCGCAGATGATCCGGTTTGTGTTCGCATTCGTGCTGATGCTGATGCTTGCGCTGATGCCGATGCGGCTGTTGCTGGATTATGCGTATCTCATTTATTTCGCCTGCCTCCTCGTGCTGATTGTGGTGGATGTAATGGGCCACACGGGTATGGGCGCGAAACGCTGGCTCTCGCTCGGCGGGCTTAATCTGCAACCCTCGGAATTCATGAAGCTCGCGGTGATTCTGGTGCTGGCGCGCTATTTTCATAATCTCTATCCGGAAAATCTCAAGCGCCCGGTATATCTCATTCCGCCGCTGCTGCTGATGTTCATTCCGGCCGTATTTATTCTGCGTGAGCCGAACCTCGGCACCACCACGATTCTGGTCTCCGTCGGTGCGACCATGCTGTTTTTAGCGGGCGTGCAGTGGCGCTATTTCATTGGCGTGGCGGTGTCGGGCCTGTGCGCCGCGCCGATTGCCTGGCATTTCATGCATGATTACCAGAAGCGCCGCGTGGTGACGTTTCTCGATCCGCAGGCCGATCCGCTGGGCGCGGGCTATAACATTCTGCAATCGATGATCGCCATCGGCTCGGGCGGATTTTTCGGCAAGGGCTACATGCAGGGCTCGCAGAACCAGCTTAATTTCCTGCCGGAAAAACATACCGATTTCATTTTCACCATGCTCGCCGAGGAATTCGGGTTTTTCGGCAGTTTCATTTTGCTGGGGCTGTATTTCGTGCTGCTCATGTCGGCGATGGCGGTGGCGGAGCGCTGCCGCAGCACGTTCGGATCGCTGGTGGCGGCGGGCGTGGGCGCGCTGATTTTCATGCATATCCTCATCAATTGCGCCATGGTGATGGGCATGCTGCCGGTGGTGGGCGTGCCGCTGCCGCTGATGTCGTATGGCGGTTCGATCATGGTGTCGACGGTGCTGGCCATCGGCCTGCTGCTCAACGCCTACACCCACCGCGACGAAATGCCCACAAGGCAGACGCCGAAATTGTAGGTGCCCCGTCATCCCCGCCTTGTGCGGGGATCTATGGTTACAAACTCCGTTCGCATCATCTGGCCCTAGATCCCCGCACAAGGCGGGGATGACGAATATTATTTTATAAATCAACATATTACATCCGCCCCACAAACTTCACGAAACTGTCACACTCGGCAGCGATTATTCTTGATATACTGGGTGTTAAATAGTTCCGGAACTGTGGAGACGTTTTGTGGCGGATGCGAAAAATATAAAAGAAGAAGCGGATAAAATAGAAAAACTTCTCAAGGATGAAGGTATTCCTTATAAGCGCTCAGAAGCAACTAATGATATGAACGTTATCGTTCCAATGGATAAAAAAACAGCACAAGCGATTGCAGATGAAGCTAACAATATTGGTCCTGGCGAAAAAGCTCGTAATTTTAGTACCACTAATCAGGGCTTGATAGCCCATTTTGAGGGGGGTACAAGCCGACTTATAGACAATGGAATTCTACAAACTGCAACTACGGGAATAATCCACGAAAAATTTGCCCGCCATTTATTTGCAGATATATTATTTCATAATACTGGGGCAAAAGGGTTGAATCTGGATAATGCGATTGTGGACGATAAAAATCATACAATTACATTTTCCTATCCACCTGAACATAAGGAACGCATGCGGGCATCAGCAAAACAATTTAATCAGGAAATGGGTTATGAAGGATTAACCATCAATAAAACCGGTGATATCATATTGCAAATCAAGCCGGGCGATAAGCTGGAGGATATTAATCAACTGACGGGTAAGCTGAACAATGTTCTCATCAGTATGAATATACTGGCCACCCGTACACCCGCCACATCACCCACAACTCCAACCGTGCCTGAGCCAACAACTCCACCCGCCACCGCACCAATCCCAGATGAAGCCGCTAAAGCAAAATATTACAAAGAATTCGCCGCTAAGCTCGATAGCATTCTGGGCATCCAACATGCGACGGGAGCTATGCCGAATGTAGTTGGCAATAAAATTGTCTATGATTTATCGAAGCAGAAGAATAGCGAAAGCTCACCTTCAAACCTTGCCAAAAAATTAAACGGTACAATAACAGAAGCTTTGTCTAAACAGCCTAAATTATACGCCAGAATGGCTTGGGCGGATGATCTTTATCATTCGGTAATTGGAAATAGGCTCGAAATTGACATTCCCGGATATGTTCAGAAAAGTGATCTTAAAAAAGAATCGGAGCTATTAGATCTGTTTGATAAATGTAAAACAGATTTGCATACGGCAAGCTCAAACGCTGTAATGCAGATAGATCCAGCGCGATATAATGGATATCTAGAAAAGCTTGAGAATATTCTTGGTGTTGAAAAAACATTAGGGATCAAGCCGACGGTGGTTAGAGTAGATCCTAACGATCCGCTTTCCGATTATATTGTGTATGATTTATCAAAAGATGGAAAGGGCAAGTCATTACCTGATGGCCTTGCTGAAACGCTATATGCTTCCATAACAGGCACTGTTAAGGGATCGGAATATGATCATATAAGTATAGATAGAATCGTGGGATATGATCCGGATAAAAAGCAACTTGGTTTCTCTGTTAACCATATAGAAGATCGCTACCCTAACACCAATCATTTTTTCGCTAAATTTCCTAAAAAATCTGATGAATTGGCTTCCCAGGCGGTTGCGGATGCAAAAAAAGCGCCCAAAAGCGAAAAGACGGCAGCCGCTAAAGGCGGAGGCGCTACAGCAGCCCCTGGCCAGGCTGCCGGCGATGACGAAGAAAAAGATTTCTGGTATTATCTGAAACACAATAAAAACATGGGTATATTCGGCCTGATCGGCGCGCTCATCGGCGCGTTCCTCGGGCTTGGCGAACTCGGCATGCTAGCAGGTGGGTTTATCGGCGGCGGTTTGGGCGCCTTGAAGGATGGGAAAAACGGTGCATTCGGGCTGGAAGTGGCGGACATGTCGCATCGTGGCGGCGGCAGGCTGCGGCATAATGTGCGGAATAATAATCCGGCTCAAAACCGGCAGCAATATGGCCATCGCCGCAATAAAAATAATGGCTTAAATGGAAAACAGACCTCTGTCGATGCGCCCGCAGGCGATATGCAAACGGCCCTTAATGAAGCCCGGTCGGACATACAGCCTGCCGAACGGCTACCTGCCGCCGTTGCCGATAATGATCTGAAGGCGCGGCCCCTGACTCCCGTCGGCGCTATGCCGGACATTGTCAGGCAATTCAGCTGATCCGTAATCCTCCTTGTATCCGTTTTCAATCTGCTCTATGTTATTCCTCATAGGGTTAACCAAAGAATTGCGCTGGCAATCATGAGCCGGCTGAAAAGAACATTATGCTGCAACCTACGCAGGAATCCCGCGCCGCGGGAACCGGCAGCGGGGTGCGGACGGATGAGCGTATTTTTGCCGCGCTCGATCTGGGCACCAATAATTGCCGCTTGCTGATCGCCTCGCTCGATCCGGGCAATGAACGCACGTCGGGCATCCGCGTGTTCGATAGTTTTTCACGCATCGTGCGGCTGGGTGAGGGCGTCAGCGCCACCGGTAAGCTTTCGCAAGACGCCATGGACCGCACGCTCGACGCGCTCAAAGCCTGCCAGAAAAAACTTGGTAAATACCGCGTCACGCACGCGCGCTTTGTGGCCACCGAAGCCTGCCGCCGCGCCGCCAACGGCCAGCAATTCATCGACCGCGTGCGCGACCAGACGGGCCTGGATATCGACATCATCACCAGCGAAGAAGAGGCGCAGCTGGCGTTTCTCGGCTGCTCATCGCTGCTTACCGACGCTGCCAGCCGCGCCATCGTGTTCGACATCGGCGGCGGCAGCACGGAGCTCATGTGGATCGACGTGGATGCGGCCAGAAACGGCGCGCATCTGCACAAAGAGAATGAGCATATCACCGACTGGCTTTCCATCGGCTTCGGCGTGATGAATCTCGCCGATAAATTCGGCGGTTCCGGCTTTGCCGACATGGCGTTTGATGACATGGTGAATTTTTTGCGCGAGCGTTTAAAACCGTTCGACGAAGCCAACAATATCGGCGATTCCATCGGCAGCGCGGGCGTGCAGCTGCTCTCCACCTCTGGGACCGTCACCACGCTCGCCGCCGTGCATCTGGATCTTCCGCGCTATGACCGCTCGCGCATCGACGGCATTCGCTTAAATGTCAGCGATATCCGCGCCACCATCCAGAAGCTTCTCAAAATGCGCCCCAGCGAGCGTTTCAACCATCCCTGCATCGGCCCGGACCGTGCCGATTTCATCATCTCAGGCTGCGCCATTTTCGAAGCCATCAGCAGCCTCTGGCCCACCGCCAGCATCACGATTGCAGACCGCGGCGTGCGCGAAGGGATTATTTTGAGTTTGATGAATCGGAAGTAAAATGGGTGGAATATTATTTCAAAAATAATTCTTTAATTTCAATGTATTTTATGAGAAATTAATCCATTATCACCTCTAAAATAGGTTGACTTATATGTCAACACCAGCTATCATACTAAAAGCGATAAAGGATAATAAATTAGTAGAATTCATACCTAAAATGAAGGGACGTGAGCTACCTGAACGTGGGTTATTCTTAACCCCAGCACTTAATAAGTGGGTATTGCAAGAACCAAAAAAGAACCCTTCCATGCAATATCATGCGGATGTATATGCTGATCTTAAGGTATTTGTTATTGGTGAGGAAATTGATGATTGTAATTTTATGAAACAATCACGTCCTTTTATAGATGATATATGGGCGATAAGAATACTTTTCCGACCGCAATGCAGGATCTTTGGAGCGTTTCTTTGTAAGGATTGTTTTATAGGATTGCATAAAGCTGAAAGAAAAAATTTAGATTACGATAAACACGTAAAAAGGGCAAAAGATGAGTGGCAAGATTTATTTCCTGGTACCTTAAGGTTAAGTGGCACTAGATTTTCCCATTATGTAAGCAATGGAATGGAGCGTGATCATGACCGCAAAAAATACAATTAAAGCTAAAGCAATTTCCAAAACAGAGTTGGCGAGAGACTATTCTGCCGCCTTGCGTAAGGCATTTAATTCTATGATTAAAGCTTTTGATAAAAGAGTTAAAGATGGGAATTTTTCTCAAGATGATATTGCAAAACTATTAGATATAGATAAAGGTTTGGTGTCTCGGAGATTGAATGGGACAAAAAATTTAACTTTAAGAACTCTTAGTTCCATGGCTAGTGCTATGGGATGTTATTTGATTATAAATTTTAGTCCATATGAAGATAGGGTACCGCAAAATAAACAATGGCGTGATGATTGCCAACCTCCATTGGGGGCAACGCCCTCTACTGTGAGTATATCAGGTTTTAATCCTACTTCTGCTCTACATAATTAATATACAACATATGCCAAAACAGAAAAAATCAAATAAACTTCAAATTAAATCATGCATAATATGTGAAATTGCTAGAAAAGAACTTGGCGGTAAAGATAGCCTTATGGGTGTATTTGCCCATACCATTATGACACAAGAAATCCCATTTATGGTGCCTTTTTTTGCCATATGGATAGAAATGAAAGCGGAAAAACTTAAATATGACTCCTTAGAAATTCAAGTTATGTCTCCAGATGGAAAGATGATTGTAGGAGCAAAAGGATCATTGGAATTTAGTGAAATAAATGATTTTGTGGGTATTCCTTTTCAATTGCCGGCTCTTATTTTTCCACTAGAAGGTATATATAAAGTTAGATTTGGTTATGATAATGATATGGCTGAAGTAGGGCAATTTGAAGTAAGAAAAGGAACTCCGCCTACTAAGTAATGCTTAAGGATATGCGATTGTTAGCTTCGCATTGCAAAATGCGTTAAGCCTCAAGACCTCGAAAGAGGCCGCCGCACCAAAAGCCATAACAAGCAGGGGTGCGGTGCAGTTATAAACCCGCTGAGGCGGATTTTTTTATAGCCATTCTCCTGATGCAATGTCATTAATAGAAAATGGCCAAAACTCCCAAATCTTCCAGCGGTAATCGCGAACTGAAAAAGCGCGTGAAGACGGCGCGCGGGCGGAGCATTTCGTCGGTGCGCTGGCTGAACCGGCAGATCAATGACCCGTATGTCAGCCGCGCGAAACAAGAGGGTTATCGTTCCCGCGCGGCGTTCAAGCTCATCGAAATGGATGATCGTTTCAAATGGCTCAAATCCGGCAAAACCGTGCTGGATCTCGGCGCTGCGCCCGGCGGCTGGACGCAGGTGGCGGTGGCCCGCGTGAAATCGCCCGCGGAAAAACCGATGGTGCTGGGCGTCGATATTCTGCCCATGCCGCCCATCACCGGCGCTACCTTGCTCCAGCTCGATTTCATGGATGAAACCGCGCCCGGCGTGATCCGCGCGCTCATTCCCGGCGGCGTGGATATCGTGCTCTCCGACATGGCGCCCAACACCACCGGCCACGCGGCCACCGACCATTTGCGCATCATGGCGCTGCTCGAAGCGGTCTATCCGTTCGCCTGCGAGGTGCTGAAAAAAGGCGGCGTGTTCGTGGCCAAAGTATTTCAGGGCGGCGCGGAAAAAGATTTGCTGGCGCGGATGAAACAGGATTTTGAAACCGTAAAACATGCCAAGCCCAAAGCCAGCCGCGCCGATTCCTCGGAGAATTATGTGGTGGCGAGCGGATTCAAAAATAAAATTCCCTTCCCCCTTGAGGGGGAGGGTTAGGGTGGGGGGCGCTCAGCATTGAACTCTATCACCACCACCACCCCACCCCCTACCTCTTCCCTCAAGGGGAGGGGGAAAATAGCACTCGCATTGCTTTTGTTCTTTAGCGCCTGCGCGCCGCATGCGCAGCCATACATCGATCCACCCGCCGAGCAGGCGCATCTGACGCATGATATGTTCGTCACCGCCGATGGCGCGCAGCTTCCGTATCACCATTGGCTGCCCAAAACAAAACCTAAAGCGGTGATCGTTGCGTTGCATGGCTTTGATGATTACAGCCACGCATTCGAAGGCACCGGCGAATTTTTGCAAGCGCATGGCGTTTCGGTCTATGCCTATGATCAGCGTGGTTTCGGCGCGGCGCCTAACACCGGCATCTGGGCGGGCGAGGAGAATCTCACGCATGATCTCGCGCAATTCGTGCGGCAGGTGCAGCGCCGCCATCCGAAAACGCCGATCTATATATTGGGCGAAAGCATGGGCGGTGCGGTGGTGACGGTCGCGGTTGCTCAGCCGGATTTTCCCAAAGTCAGCGGCATCATTTTGTCCGCGCCTGCGCTCTGGGGCGGCGATGCGATGAGCGGTTTTTACCGCGGCACGCTGTGGGTCGGCGCGCATACATTGCCCTATTGGAAATTCACTGGAGAAAACCTGCATATCATGGCGTCGGATAATATTCCCATGCTGCGCGCTCTCGGTGCCGATCCGCTGGTCATCAAAGCCACGCGGCTCGACACGATTTACGGCCTGGTGCGGCTGATGGACGATGCGTATGACGGCGTGCCGAACATTCACACACCTGTGCTGCTGCTATACGGCGCGCATGACCAGGTCATTCCCCGCCCGCCGATCGAACGCTCGCGCAAACGCTTCGCCGAGCCGATCGGCTATATCTATTATCCCGACGGCTACCACATGCTATTGCGCGACCTCGAGGGCGAAAAAGTGATGGGCGATATTCTGGAATGGACAAAAAATCAGAAGCATTTTTTGCCGCCGGAGGAATAAAATACGCAGCTCCAACAATCGCTTTTGGTTTTGGTAACGGCGAAGATAATGGATGCAAAGACTGCGTGCGCTTAATCTTCGCAGTTCATCGGCTCTTTGAGTAATTCCGGCCAAAGCTCCGTCCAGCCGCTGTCGTGGGTGGCGTTGGCAATCGTTTGTAGTTTAACGCAGCGCGTGGGTCCCGATGCGATGCGGAATCTGGCGGCTATATCGGGAGGGACGATATCGTCTTTCAGGCCGATGAAATGGAGTTGGGGTATGGCGGCCACCTTGGCAGCCTGATCGATCGCATTGAGCGATCCATAGAGGGGCGTGACGTTATGAATGCGATTCACCTCGTCATGATCAAGATTGCCCGCGACCGTTCGGATTGACGCAACATCATGCCGCCGCGCGGCGACCAGAACGGCGACAGCCCCGCCGCCTGAATAGCCGATAAGATTGAGCCTGCGATTTTTCGTAGCCGCTCCAGTCAGCGTATCCACGGCCTGATTAACCGAGGCGATCACTTCTTCGGAAAAACGGCGGGAAGTCCAATAAGACGGATTGCAATGTTGGTCCTCATCCATGGGCGTGAATTGGCAGGGCCGCGCAATATAAATGATGTTCGCGGCCGGATCCCGCGCGGCCAAAGCCAGCGCCAGAGGGTTGCGCGGCGTAGGATTCAATGAGGGCTGCGTCCGTGAACGCCAGGCAAGGCCGTCGCCTTCGATATAAATGTCGAATGGCTGGCTGTTGTCGGTTATTTTGGTATAGGCGGTGAGCAGGAACCTATCCGTTTGAATCTGTTCGCGCCGGAAGCCCACCGGATTGGGTGCGCAGCCATTCAGAAAGGCCATAAGGGCTAGGCAGAGGATAATAAACCGCATAGTTGACTGATTGGGATAAACGCATAATATATGGCCATATTACTGTAGCGCTTTATGAAATCCCATGCAAACGATGTAACGACTTTGGCCAAACGCCCTGCAGCATCTGCGGAAGAAAAAGCCGCGCCGACAACGGTTACCTATTCGGTATCGCCGGGATTTGTATCACTGCTGGCCCGCCTGGGAATTTCCGTTGCGCTTACCTCCTACCAGTCCGGCAAGTTTTATCTTCTTGGGCGCAATCCGCAAGGCGGGCTCATGATTAATGAGCGTTTGTTTCAGAAGGCTATGGGATTGTGCGTGGAGGGCAATACGCTGGTTCTGGCGACGCTCTTTCAAATTCAGCGTTTTGAAAATATCCTGAATGAGGGAGAGTTCATCAATCACATCTATGACGCCTGTTATGTGCCGCGCATTACCTATACCACCGGGGTTCTCGATGCGCATGATATCGGCTTGCTGGAGGATGGCCGGATCGTGTTTGTCAATACGCTCTATAATTGCCTCGCGACCACTTCTCCCCGCAACAGTTTTACGCCCCTCTGGAAACCGCCGTTTATTTCGCAGATTATCGGCGAAGACAGGTGCCATTTAAACGGCATGGCCATGGAAAAAGGCCAGCCGCGCTATGTGACGGCCGTAAGCAAATCCAACACCATCGACGGCTGGCGCGACCGCCGGTCAGAAGGCGGCATCGCGCTCGATGTGGCAAGCGGGAAAATAGTATGCAGCGGATTATCGATGCCGCATTCGCCGCGCCTGTTTAAGAATAAGCTCTGGCTGCTCAATTCCGGCACAGGGGAACTCGGTTCCGTCCATATGAAAACAAAGCGTTTCGAGCCGCTGGCTTTTTGCCCGGGATTTGTGCGCGGCCTGGCCTTTCGCGATAAATACGCTTTTGTCGGCCTGTCAAAACCCCGCTATGCCCGCTTTGAGGGGTTGCCGCTGGACCGTAAATTGAAAGTGGCCGACTCCGAGCCGTGGTGCGGCGTGCAGGTGATCGATATCGGCACCGGCGCTTGCGTGGAATGGTTCAGGATCGATGGGGCGGTCAGCGAAATTTACGATGTTGCGGTTGTTCCCGATGTGGCGTGCCCGATGTCGCTGGGCTTTGCTTCCGATGAAATAAAAGGCTTGATTACGCATGATAAATTTGTCTCATAGGGGACGGTGTAATACTTTCTTAACCAGGGCGCTTTAGGTTTTTATCTGAAAGGTGACTACAGCTCAGTGAGAAACTCCTTAAAGCATAAGTTGGTGCTGACCACGGCCCTGGTCGCATCCGTGTGCGGATATAGCCGCCGGAGTTATGCGGACTGCGTGTCGTCGGGAGGTTCCAGCTTTTTATGCAGCGGAACCGGCGTCGGGGCGCAAACCATCACTCATAACGAAGCCTCCGTCTCAACAGCGGCCGGCTTTAGCGCCAACGGGGGTGCGTCTGATGGCATCACCATCACTGGCGATGGCGCCCTCAGCTTTACCGATACAAATGCTTCATCCATAACCACATCGGGTGGTGCAGGTTTTAGTGCCCTGCAAATAACGTCAAATGGCAATGATGGCGGCACGGCCGGTTCCATAACCGTCAGCGGGGATAGCAATTTCACGGGAATACATGGGATTCGCGCCAACAACAACGGCACCGGGGGGATATCCATTACCGAAAATGGCAATATCGTAAGCGAAGGCTTATCTGCCATTCTTGTATCAAACAACAGCAGCAGCAGTACTGGTGCTGTGACAGTCATTGATAATGGCAATATAACGGGCACAGGTGGCTATGGTATCAATAGCCAAAACAATGGCACAGGCTTGATGTCGATTACCGCGAATGGAGATATCACTGGAGTCCGTTACGGCATCTATGGCTACACCACAAGCGGCAGCATGACGATCACCACGGGGCCGAGCGGTAACATCACTGCTTCCTTTCGAGGTATCGAGGCCTATAATGCCGGCACTGGCGCCACGTCCATTACCGTCAATGGCGATGTGACGGGCACAACCCAAGGCATTTATGCTATAAACCACGCCTCCGCCACCGGCCTGTCCATCACTACCGGGCCCGGCAGTCTTGTGAGCAGCAGCACTACCGGCATTAAAATCAATGATGTGGGAAGTGGCGCGCTCACCATCAGCAATGGAACCGGCGCTACTATTTATGGCGGCGTAACGGGTATTTTAGTAACAGGCGATGGCGGCGTCGCCGGCAGCATTACCAACGCCGGAACCATTCATGGCGGCGGCGGAACGGCGATCAGCCTCAACAGCCTGGCGGCGCCGCTGACCATCACGCTCGATGGCGGCCATATTATCGGCAACGTCACCGACAATACGCCGGCGAACGGTTTTTCATCGGTAAATGTTGCAGAAAATTTTACCTCGCAGGGCAACTTCAACATATCGAATTTCAATGTCTCCAGCGGCGCGACCTTCACCTTCGGCGCGGGGAATACCATCACGAGCGTTAATCCGGTCACCGATAGCGGCATGATGGCGGTCACTGCAGCCGGTTCATCCATCATCGGCAATCTGCATGTGCAAAGCGGCGGGATACTGAACGCCGGCGATAATTTCAGCGTAACCGGCGCGCTGACCAATAATGGCGCTATCGATATTGCGACCGGTAAAACGCTGACCGTAGCCACCATGTCGGCCGGAACGGGCACGCTGAATTTCGGTCTTACGTCTGCCGCCAACCACGCCCAGTTAACCGTCACCGGCGGCGGCGCCAACCTTACCGGCCAGACGCTTTCCATCAACCTGGCCAACGTCAATTCCATCACCAACAATGAGCAAATTCTCCTGATCCATGGTGCGAACGCCATCACCGGCGGTCCCGGCGCTGTAGCCACTACGATCACGGATAATTCCGCCCTGTGGAATTTCAAGATCGTTGACGGCACCGCTGTCAGCGCGCCGACCAGCAACAGCGACCTGTTTGTAATCGCCTCCATGGCCCCCGCTATCCCCAACCCTAACAACGCCGCCGTATCGCAGGTACTGACGGCGCTGGAAGGCACCTCCGATCCTCAGCTTTCACAAGTCATCACCAACATGAATAGCGCCGGCACGTCGCAGGCGGTTAATAACGTTCTTGCCTCCGTTCAGCCCTCTGTCACCGCCGGCGCTTCCGTTGCCACGCAGAATTTCAGCAATAATAGCCTGAACCTCGCCGACCAGCGTTTGTCTTCCTTAAGGTCTGCCGATGAAACGGGTATATCGACCGGAGATGTCGTTTATCTGCAAGGGCTGAAAGCGTGGACCCAGCTATCCGGCCAGATCGCCAGCCAGAGCGAGCGCGACGGCGTTGCCGGTTATCATGTGCATGACTGGGGCTCCACGTTCGGATTGGATAGCCAGAATATTCTGGATAAAGGCACAGTCGGCGTTGCCTTTAGCTATGGCCAGGCAAATGTCAGCGCATCGGATATCAACGCAACCCATACCGATATCCATAGCTATCAGCTCGCCCTCTACAGCGATTATGATTTAAGCGATGGGTTTTATGTCAATGGGCTGGCAGGCTATACGTTCGCCACCAATAACGCCTTGCGGTATAATGTGGGCGGCGTCTCCGGATTGACTGCCGACGGCGACTTTAATTCCAACCAGCTTGCCGCCGATGCCGAATTGGGCCGCAACATTCATATCGGCAATGCCACGATCACCCCTATGACCATGGCCGATTGGGCCTATTACAAAGCGGATAATTATACCGAAAGCGGCGCCGGCGGAGCCGGTCTCAAAGTCAGCAGCCCGAGCATTGATTATTTCGATGTGGGCGTCGGCGGCAAAGCCAGCTGGGACATTACGAGCCTCAGTAACAACTCCCACCTCATCCCTGAAATCCACACCTCTTACCGCCGCGATTTAATCGGCGACAGCGTGGAAGCCACATCGTCCTTTATCGGCGGCGGAACGGTATTTTCCACCCAAGGCGCCCGTCCGGCACAAAATAAATTCAATGTCGGCGGACAGATCAAATACTATGACACTGATAATATCGAACTCACCGCCAACTATGATTTCGATATCAAAGAGGGGTATACTTCCCGCATGGCTTACGTAAGAGCCGCGTATAAGTTTTGAATGTTTTTTAATCGGGACTAGCGCTCGAAAATAGCAAAAATTAACCCCCGGATGTTGCCATCCGAGGGTTTTTTTACCGAGTATCTAAATAGGCTTAAGCAGCCGATTTTTTCTTAGATGCAGCAGCCTGCGAGCCGGATGCGGAGCTGATTTCTTCCAGGCTTTCAGCCATGCGCTTATTGAGCACATCGAACGCTTCGAAGCAGGACTTCGTAGCGGTTTCGCTGATTTCGCGCAGGTTGGAGAGCGTGTTTTCAAACACGTTCTTGGCAAGCGCCGCCTGTTTGGTCAGCTTGGTTTCCGGGGTGTTGCTGGTCATCAGGTCTTTGGACGCTTTGAGTGTGTCCTCAACGGTGGCGCGGATCACTTCGGCCTGGCGGCGGGAAATGGCCTGCACGCCTTCAACAATGGCCTGATTGGCGGCCGAGCACGCCTCGATATTGCGGCGCTGGGTGGAAAATAACTGATTGAAATCCATGTTGTTTTTGAACATGTCGGCGCTGTTTTTGAACAGGTCGCCAAATGCGAAAGTAGATGCCATAAAAACTCCTATATATTAATGATGCCAATAGCGGAATCGGGGCGGATCATGGCAGAAGCGATATACATAGTCAAGCATTATGTTGCAATGCAACAATTATAGTCGTCATCCCGGCGAAGGCCGGGATTCACCTTGCCATATACTCATAGGTTGCGGATGAAAGGTGGATGCTGAAACAAGTTCAGCATGACAAATTTATTCGGCTAATGCTTCCGAACGCTCCTTCGCCGCGAGCACGGCTTCTTTTATCAGCGTCTCAAACGCATCGTTTTTCATGAGCACATGCAGCGCGGCTTCGGTGGTGCCGCCGGGGCTGGTGACATTTTTGCGCAGCTGCTCAAAATTTTCCGCGTTATTTTGCGCCAGCGCGCAACTTCCCGTCATCGTTTCGACGGCCAGATTTTTTGCCAGCGATTCCGGTAGACCGGCGCTCACGCCCGCTTTTGTCAGCGCATCCAGAAATAAAAATACATAAGCCGGGCCGGAGCCGGAGAGGGCGGTCACCGCATCCATTTGCGATTCGTCCTGGGTCCATTCTGCTTTTCCCACCGCCTGCATGAGCTGTGTGGCCAATTCACGATTTTCTTTCGTCACATTTTTTGCGCCATACATGATGCTCATGCCCTTGCCGACCATCGTCGGCGTGTTTGGCATCACGCGAATAATTTGCGCTGAATCGCCTAAATAGTTTTTAAAAAACGCCGTAGTTTTTCCGGCAGCAATGGAAAGATAAAGCGGTTTATCGCCGAAGCGATTTTTATAGGCCGGTAAAATCTCCGCGAGGTTTTGCGGTTTGACGGCGAAGACAATGACATCAGGAAAAACAGTTGCAGGCAGCGCTTCCAGATTTTTATGCCAGCTTGGTTGCGCGCTGCTGGGTTCGATGACATGCACGCTATAATCTTTTTGCCAGCGCGACAATAACGCACCGCCCATTTTGCCGCAGCCGACGAGGAGAAGATTAGTCATGCGTTGTTCGTTGTTCGTTGTTCGTAAGTTATGCCAATCTAAACTAACGACTAACAACTAACAACCAACAACTCGCTTCAAGCTTCCGCAATCGTTTCAAACAACGCGATCTCCAGCGCTTCGCTGGGGGATTTTCCGCCCCATACCACCGATTGGAACGCCGGATAAAACCGTTCGCATTCGCTGATGGCGAGGTCGAGCAGCTCCTGCAGATGTTCAACCGTCGTGCCCGCGCCTTCGCGCAGCATGAGCGAATGGCGGAATACCGCGGTCATATCTTCGGAGCAGATATCGAAATGCCCGAGCCACAATTTTTCATTCACCAGCGCCAGCAGCGAATGAATCTGCGGCATGATGCGCTTGGGAAATTTGCTGTCGAGTTCGCATGACAGCGTAAGCCCGCCGCAATCTTCCTGCCACGTAAACCAGATGTGATAGTTGCACCACGCGCCGTTTACTTCGGCGATGAGTTCGCCGTCCGCCGGGCGATCGAACACCCAATCGCGTTCCATGATGACGCGTTCGGCGAGATCAAGCGGATTAAAAATTTCTTCTCGTTTTTTTTGGAGCAGCGAAGTCATCGTGAATTCCTCCGAAGTCTTTTGTTGCAAGGGCGTGGGGGATGGTACCGCCCACATATTTGCACGGAAAAAAGACTCTGGCTATTACTTTAGATTGATTTAACGAAAATAATTATATGGTTATAAATCAATATATTGCACGTATATACCCGTGCCGGGTATAATTACACGAATTAACCAGCCTAAAACGGCGCAATTACAATTATTTGGATGATTTGTCCCCAAAACCATCCCGAGCTTCGAGCGCGGCCAGGCGTTTTTGTAAATCTTGTTGTTCTATCCGCGCCTTAGCCAGCATTTCATGTAAGCAATCCACCTCCTCGCGGGTGGGCAAATTCATCTTTTGCAGCCATTTTTCAACGTTTGCGTTAACAAAGCCCTCAATTTCGCGCCGCATTTCTAATAATCCCCCCCCGCCGCGCCGCTGGCCATCCGCGCCATATCTTCAAAAAATTTGTTATCTTTCTGCATGTTATGTGCTCCCTGGCAATTAACCATTATTAAAGACAAACATTGTATCATCAGTGAGAATACAGCAAGAAAATTCTAAATGGTTTTTTGGGGCAGGCGTTTATGAAAACAATTCTGGTCACAGGCGGCGGTGGTTTTATCGGGTCGAATTTAGTCGCGGGATTGCTCGCGCGCGGCACGCATCACGTGGTGGTGTGCGATCATTTCGGATCGAACGATAAATGGCGCAATCTGTGCAAGCATGCCGTCTATGAAATTATTCCGCCCGCGCATATGTTCGAATGGCTGGAAACGAATCACAAACATATCGAGATGGTGTACCATCTCGGCGCCGTATCCTCCACGGTCGAAAAAGACATCGACCGCATTCTCGAAAACAACGCCGCGCTCACGCTTAAAATCTGGCGCTGGTGCACCTCGCGCGCGGTGCGTTTTATTTATGCGTCGTCCTCGGTGATTTACGGCGACGGCAAAGAAGGTTTCGACGATACGATCGACCTGGCTTACATGAATAAGCTCAAACCGCTTTCCGGCCATGGCTGGAGCAAAAACCTGTTCGACATGCACGTGGCCTCGGCGGTCGCGCGCGGCGAAGCGTCCAAATCGCAATGGGTGGGCCTGCGTTTATTCAACGTCTATGGCCCGAACGAATACCACAAAGGCGAGCAGCGCAGCGTCATCACCAAAATGGCCGACCAGGCGCTGCAGGGCGCGGCCGTGCGCTTGTTCCGCTCCTACAATAAAGACTATGGCGACGGCGAGCAGAAGCGCGACATGATTTACGTGAAAGACGTGGTGCGCGTGATGCTGTGGTGCCTCGATCATCCGGAAGTGTCGGGCATTTATAATCTCGGCACCGGCAAGGCCGACAGCTTCAACGAAATGGCCAAGGCGATTTTCC
>Ga0206847_10064_pt1 | contig 38199 bp, 28 predicted proteins | sample Alteio_BWOrgCont_17_FD_152880 | JGI IMG/M metagenome (GOLD analysis project Ga0206847, IMG submission 152880) | Enriched cells from forest soil in Barre Woods Harvard Forest LTER site, Petersham, Massachusetts, United States -... | ecosystem: Environmental > Terrestrial > Soil > Temperate forest >... | reverse complement strand
GTGGCTACCACCAACCCCACCCATGCCGGCTATCGCGACGCGCTTGCCGCGCAGTGCTTGTTGCTCCCACTCCGTCACCCATCCGAGGTTTCGGCTAAACGCAGATTCGTACGAGAAGCCAGCTGCCGTGTCGGCAACACCTGCCATCCAAAGACCCAGCATGTCAGATCCGTCCATCCGCTCGCTCCGAAAGACCGCCATCCGGCAGCGCTAAATCCATGTCGTGTGCCGCGCGGAGACGACATGACCATCTGTATTGACCGGGTATGGATAACTTATGATTAACGGTGCGGTTGCGACTATGCGTGATTATTCTTGCCGGGTGTCTCCGACACGCCGGCGAAGCTGCGGGACTTCTGGTTCAGTTGGCCGACAATCGCCGCCGCTTGGCTCACGACGGCGGTAACAGTGCGCTCTCGTTGGCCACCACCCAGGAAAGTACAAAAGGCTCGATCGGATGGCGCCTTCAATGGTGACGGGTGCACTCTCACGATCGAGTGAGCCATCGGTTATGGGCGACGTTGTGCAATCTGCTGTATTGAGAGTACTTCGAGCAAACTGCGAGCGGCTATGGCGGCATTCATCTCCGCATGGCATCGTTGCATAGGCGGACCAAAGTTCAGCTCAAAACATCCGCATTACGCCGCAGAGGCTAAACAGGAGCACGTCGGGTAAGAATGCTATTCGCGTACTAGCCAGACTAGGTCACTTCTGGACGACGCGGCCCCCCATTTGATCGGAGCACGCGAACAAACATGCGCTTCTGGCAAATTATGGTCTTGAGCATTTTCCCGGCTGCTATCGTTACGGCGCTCCCATTCCTGCCGCCGCTCGCCGAGCTGACCATCCTGCTGCTTACTCAATGGCCAGTAATCGTTGTCATCTGGTTTGGTAGCTATGGCGTCACTACAGCTGCGTTGACCGCTGCTACTGCGTTCCTCGAGATTGGCAGAATACTCAAGCGTATTGGTAGTGAGGTTTCATGGGGCGATAGAACTCGCGTAACGCCGCACGAATTGCGGCGACGATGGATACTAAATTATCTCAAGAACCTCATCTTCACCCAATACTTCACCGCCGTTATTGTGTTGCTCTCTCTCGGACTGTCTCGCATCCCGGTCGACACGCCACGATTCATGTCTGTGGCGCCGCTGCTTGCCGATTCGCCGGCCTTCGTTGCCTGCGGCGCTGTTATAGTCGTAGGTCTCCTCGGCGTGCTTGCTTCAATCATTCCGCTTATGCGAGCCGCCTCACGGCTCTCCGTCGAGCGACCCGAGCCGTTACTGATCCAGCCGATGACTGAGCTGTTACGCTCCCAGACGCCGCAGCCCCTGATGCCAACGGGTGCCGATGCGCCGCTGCTCAGTACGATGATCGAGCGGAGCGAGCGATCGATGTTAGAAGCGGTCAAGGACTTGGCATCTGTGATCGACCAGCACGGTCGCGGGCAGCGCTTGATTCTTCAAGCAATCAATAGGTTCAAAGAGGGGGGGCAGGCCAAATGGGTCGCAAAAGCAGCTGCATTGCCAGGCGCGATGGGAGACGCGACGGCGGAGTTGAGAACCACGCTCGCGGCACTTGACGCCTCGATCACAACCCTCAGGGAGGTGGCTTCGTCACTGCGCACAGACGATGCGGGGCCAACTATGCAGCACAATGCGATGACATCGTCTGCTTCTCTTTCTCAGCTGTCGACCGAGTTCCAAGAGTTGCTGCGGGAGATTGGCGGGACACCGCCTAGCCCACCAGGTGACGATCCGCCCGGCTGACCCTTTCTCCTTCCACATTTAATTAGCCCTTGGTGAGCTCTTGCAGCAGCTTCTGCGCGTCTGATTTGCTTTGGAACGGGGTACCCGAAGCGAGGATACTTTCGAGTAATACCTTCGCGTCGGCAAGCTGACCAGTATCCTTTAGAGCGACAGCAAGGTGATACCCAATGTTGGGATCGCTAGATGTCGCATTAGCCGCTTTCAGATATATGAGCGCGCCTGCGTTGTCGCCCTGTGCCACCATAATCCAGCCCAGGGTATCAGCACTATTTGCATTTTGTGGCGCGAGTGCGAACGCTCTTTCCGCTGTCACTCGCGCCTTCGCGATATCTCCTTGCTGCTGGTAGATCCACGCTACATTGTTAAGCGCAATCACTGAGGCTGGTGCATCAGTAATAATCCGTTCATATTGCTGCCGCGCCTGATCCAATTGCAGTCCGTTAAGATAGTATTCCGCGAGGGCAAGCCGCGCATCGACGTCCCCCGGTTGTTTCTCGAGATGTTTCTGTAACAGCGCTAACGCCTTGTCAGGTTCGCCAGCATGGAGATAAAGGCGAGCCAAGGCCAGCATGACAGTCTCGGAGGACTGATCGTCTCCCCGCTTCTCAAGTAGTCCGATCGCATCCGAACTGCGACCGGCCTTTTCGTACAGCTCAGCCGCAACGAGATCGTAAGCAGGATTTTTCGGGTCCTGCGCAGCAAACTCGCGTGCCTTAGCGAGTCCGGCATCTATCCCGCTGATTTCTGCCTCGACGCGAATCAGATCCCCCTTGAAAGCCACATTGCGCGGCTGGTCGGAGAGCGCCTTTGTGAGGACATCACGAGCTGTATTAAACTCCTTAGTCTTGATTAACAAAGAGAGGTAGCGGCCGCGGATCTCCGCCGAGGTCGGCACCGTCTCAAATGCGCGACGGTAGGTGGCAACCGCTCCGGCTGTATCGCTTGTCGCAATCTGGGTGCGCACCATTGCGTCGAGCACGTCCGGCCTCTCGGGGAACAGTGTAAGGAGCTCGGTGGCAGTTGATTGTGCATCGTGGTAATTTCGCTGCCGAAGATAGAGGTCGACGAGCTTGATGGATGGTGCTGGATCGCCGGGTGCGGCCAAGCGCGCGCGATTGATGTAGTCGATGGCGACCTTCCAATCCTGGTCCAAAGTCGCCAAATCTGCCCGAGAGAGCAAAGTGGGAATATCGTCCGGCTTAAGGACCAGCAGTGCTTCATCAGCCTTCTCAGCCATGTCTCGGCGGCCGGTTATAATGTAGAGCTGAACAAGGTTATGAGTGGCAGGCGCAAATCCCGGTTCGTGAGCCACTATCGTGCTGAATGCAGCCTCTGCCGCCTTGTAATCGCCCTGGCCAAAACGCGCGAGCCCTAGCAGATTTAGGTAGATTAGGTTGTTCGAGTCTTTTGCTACCAGCGCCTGCGCCACTTCTGCGGCTTTGGCGACACGTCCAAAACGAAGCTCGACCAAGACAAGTGCCGGACCCGCCACCGTAGCGCCGGCCTCGCTGCCGTACACCCCCTCCAATTGCGCCAGCCCTTGTGCCCCCCGTCCCACATTAATCTCCGACAGCGCGAGTCGGGTCCCTACTTCTGGATTATCCGACGCCAGCTTTGCGGCGGCGTCGAATTGTGCTTGCGCTAACTCCAGTTCACCATTCATCAGATATGCATTGCCAAGCAACGACAGCGTCGCCACATCAGGCGGGTTTTTTTGCAGGAGCATCTTGAGATAACCGATTGCTCGCGGCGCCGCTTTGCGCTGCATCGCAATCTGTGCGAGGAGTCTCAACCCGCTCGCGCTGTCGGGCACCCGCGCAATATATTTGACTAAGTTATCCTCAGCGCTTGCCATCTGACCAAGACTGTATTGAACTGCGCCCTGAAGATAAAAACCCTCTACAAAATTAGGAAATGATGGACTCATCTTAACCAAGATGTCGTTAGCCTCGCTGAATTTCTTTTGCTGTGCAAATTCCAAGGCCCTCAAATAATTAGCCAGCGGATTGTTGGGATTAGCGATTAGAACTGGCGACAAATCCTTATCGGCGCTCGCTGTGTCTTGGTGCATCAGATAAAGGTTGGCACGGCTGAGATGCGCTAAGACATCGTTCGGCGCAATCTCGAGGGTTTCGTTGAGTTTCGCAATCGCGCCCTCCCAATCACCGTGTGCCTGGAGGATCTCGCCCTTAAGTCGAAGCGCGGCCGGCATTTGAGAGTTCGTCGCAAGAACTTCTTCGACGACTACATCAGCCTGATCAAATGCTTTGGTGGAGAATAGCGCTTGGGCCAGAGCAATCTTGACCGACAGAGATGTTGGGTCGATCCCCGTCGCTTCTCTTAATGCGGCTATCGCATGGTCATAGTCGTGTTGTCCGATATAGGCATCGGCGCGTGCTTGCCGAACCTTTGCCTCTAGATTCGGTGTCCGGCTACTAGAAGGAAACTGGGCGAGGAGCTCAACGAATTTCTTTTGAAGCAATAGTGAGGACATCTGCAACGGCAGATAGTCGTCTTCCTTTGCACCCAACGTACCCGCCGCTTTTGCTTCCCGTTCTGCATCCGCACCATTGCCCAAACGCAGGTAAATCGCGGCGAGTCGCACATGGATGATCGGATCCTGCGGAGTGGCCCGCTCCGCATTGCGCAGCTCGATCAACGCTGCCTGGAGTTCGCCTTTAGCGAGATGCTGCGCGGCGCTGTCGACAAACTCTTGCGTTGTGCGCGCTACCGTTGGCGACGAAAAGGTTAAAGCTATGAGAATGCCAACGCCTACCACAGCAAGGATTCCCTTGCGAGCCCGCGAGTTCTGGTTTCCAGGGTGGCGCATGGTCTGCTTGCTCTCCTCTTCGGTCATGCCCTCACGCATCAAACCTAAGCCCATGTTGCCGCATTAGATCGTAAAGCGTAGGGCGGCTGATCCCCAGGAGCTTTGCTGCTTCCGACACATTTGAGCCCGTTTGCGCAAGCGCCTGTCGTAGAACCGTTGACTCGGCATGGTGACGCGCTGAACGTAGATCTAACGAACGCTGCGGCATGTTGATTTCCTCAAGCTCAAGATCCGCAGCACGTACGATCGTTCCTGATGCCATAATGGTCGCGCGCTTGATTCGGTTCTCTAGCTCTCGCACATTTCCGCGCCATGGATTGGCCTCGATAGCGGAGAGCGCGTCAGATGCGAACGAGCGAACGGAACGCCCAAATTCTGCAGCAAATCGTTCAAGAAAGTAATTGGCCAAAAGCGATGGATCGCCAGAACGCTCGCGCAGGGGCGGAACCTGCACCGCCGCCTCATTGACGCGATAGAACAAATCCTCTCGGAAACGACCGTCGGCGATTAGCTGAGCCAAATTTTGGTTTGTTGCACAAACAATCCTAACGTCGACCTGAATAGTGCGCCGGCCACCAATCCGCTCAATAACCTGGTTCTGCAAGAAACGTAGCAACTTGACTTGCATTGCAGTCGGGACATCACCGATCTCATCCAGAAACAGGGTCCCACCATTGGCGGATTCGATCTTGCCAATTGTTTGCTTGATTGCACCGGTGAAAGCGCCCTTTTCGTGACCGAACAACTCGCTTTCAAGAAGGGTTTCGGGGATCGCGGCACAATTGATCGGAATGAAGGGTCTGCTTGCGCGGCTACTTAACCGGTGAACCGCTTGGGCCAGCAATTCCTTCCCGGTACCGCTTTCGCCCAAAAGAAGAACTGTGATGTCAGTCGGGGCAATCTTCTCGATCGTACGTAACAGGGCGACCATCTGAGGGCTGCTGCCAATGATCCCATCGATCGGAGAGGAAAGACGGGTGTCAGCGAGGCGACGGTTCTCCGCTTCGAGATCAAACTGCCTGTGGGCCCGATCGACGATGAGTCGAAGGACCTCAGGTTCCACCGGTTTCTCATAAAAGTCGAACGCGCCAAGCTCGATGGCCTTCAATGCGTTCTCGCGTGCCCCCTGCCCCGTCGCGATAATGACTTTGGTCGCTGGTGATAACTCGCGTATCGATACGAGCGTGGCGAAACCCTCAGATGGTTCCTCCGGACATGGCGGAAGTCCAAGGTCGACGATCGCCACCGGCACCGGCCCTCGGCGTATCGCGGCAATAGCCTCCTCTCGCGTGCCTGCCAAGCTTAGCTTAGCAGTTGGAAAGACCCAGCGGTATTGCCGACGCAACCCCTCATCGTCCTCGACGATGAGAAGGTTTTCGACGGTAGAGATATAGTCGCTCATGCTGCCGATGAGGCCAGTTGCGCCTGTCCCTGCACCGGGAATGTCACGCGCATCACCGTGCCTAGCCCTTTTCCAGTGACTACGTCTAGCTCGCCACCCGCCATCCGAAGAACTTCTCTGGTTTGGTATGCACCGATGCCAAATCCAGCAGCCTTCGTCGAGCGAAACGGCCGAAACAGTTCCTCGCGGACAAACTCAGCGTCCATGCCATCGCCGTTATCAATGACATCAATAATAACATGATCCTGAGTGCAGCGCGAAGCCACAATAATTAAGCATTTAGATTGAACTGCTTCACGAGCATTGTTGATTAGATGAGAGAGTATCGATCTAAATTGATCCTTATCTATGGCTATCTTCGAAGTCTTTGCCTCCAGCCGAGCCTCAACAACGGTTCCAAGCCTAGAAAGCTCATCTACCAAATCTGCGATAACCGCGTCCGGCTCGATCAGCTGGGGCGGCGTTTGCACCCCTTCGGCCCGCAAATGAGCGAGTAGTCGGCTCATCCTCGCTACGGAGGCTTCGACTGTAAGCAGCATATCCTGCCGAAACTCGGGATCGTCCATATGGTCACGGGCATTTGCGACAACCAACCCAAGTTGGCTCGCCAAATTCTTTATATCGTGTATGACAAAAGCAAAACGTTTACTATACTCATTCAAGAGACGGGCGTCGAGTAACTCTCGCGTGGACCTCTCTTCAGCAAGATAACTTGCTGCTTGTTTTCCGGCCGCGCGGAGTAAGTCGAACGTCTCCCAATCGAGGGAATAGAATTGCGAAGGCGCCGCTAACATTACAAATGCGATCAGTTCGTCACCGTACGAGAGAGGAATTGCCAACCAGGTTCGCGAGATGTCGGACGGCCAATACCCATCCGGTTCAGAAGGTCGTTCTTGGATCCACGTGCCGCCCCGAAACCCCTTAATGAACTCATCATCAACTGACAGTTTCTTTCCAAACTCACTCGACATATTCCAGCCAATTTCAGGGACATAGGTTCGGCCATCTTCCAAGCGCCACAATGTACCCGCGGGAGAATCGACAATCTGAGCCAGCACCCTGACCACTCGCAACAACAAGCCACTGTCGGTACCATCAGATTTGGAGACCGTATCGACAAACCTCAGCCATTCCGCCCGATAATCGAATCGGTGACTGTAGAAATGTCGCGAAATCAGGCGTTTCAGGTGAACACGAAGTTCGCGCGAGCCAAAAGCCGACACCAAGACCACTGCGCTTCCGACTAGGGTCAAAAGCTGAAGGGCCGATCCCCATCGTCCACCTAATTCACGGACGAGAACCCCGACGGCCGCCAAGCAAAGGAAGAATATGCCACTTCCTACCAAGGCTGCCGAGTGAAGCACGATCGTACGAGAGACATGAATGTCCACTCGCCAATCTCGATTGCGTGCCATCGCTGATGCCAATAGCGGAACGGCGAGGAGTCCTACCAATCCTCGACCTTCGGCAAGAATTGGATCGGCGCCCCCGACCATCAGGCGATCGGCATATAAGAACAGCTCAAAGGCGAACGTACCCCCGAGCGCTAGGCATAGCGGCCATAAATTTCGCCGGCGTGCCTCATCCGCATTTCGCAGCAAGTTTTCCGCGGCGAGTAGGCCCCCTACGCCCACGCCAGTCCCGAGAAAATCATGCAAACGTCGCGCTGAATAATCTATCTCTACGTTGATAATCAGGGTCGCGAGTTCATAGCCGACGACAACCACGCAAAAACCGATGGCGACCAAAAATGGCAAAGATATTGCGCGCCCGTTTCGCTCATCACGCAACCTAACCAGTGCTACCATCAGGATTAGCCAGGAGGACAGCCGCAAACTGTCCAGAAAGGAGCTCAATGCAGCGGGAAGCGGGCCAGGAACAGCCAAATCGGCCGACCAGATTGCCGTCAACGCGCACGCAGCGCTTATCGCAATGCCCGGGCCGCTAACTCGGCCACGCAAAAATACCAGCGCGATCAGTGCAACAAACGCGAACGAACAAGAACCATAAATAATTTCGTTGAGGTCCATGTTACGACCTCACTACCGTGCACCACTGCCGGAAAGAACAACGCGTATGGTTTGCACAATGATAATCAAATCCAAAAACAACCCGTAATTCTTCACATAGTAAAGATCGTACGAAAGCTTATTACGAGCATCTTCAAGCGAAGCGCCATATGGGTAGTTCGTTTGAGCCCAACCGGTAATGCCCGGTTTGACGCAGTGGCGCTCGGAATAAAACGGTATTTTCTCGATGAACTCATCGACGAATAAAGGCCGCTCAGGTCGAGGCCCAACAAAGCTCATTTCTCCATTCAAAACATTAAGCAGTTGCGGTAATTCGTCAACGCGAAGCTTTCGGATAACCGAGCCGATCCGCGTCACCCGCGGATCTTTGGCCCCAGCCCAAACCGGTTTTCCATCCTTCTCCGCATCCATCCGCATGCTACGAAATTTAAGCAGCACAAACCGCTTGCCACCCAGACCAACCCGCTCCTGGCGATGCAGCACCGGGCCGGGACTGTCGAGCTTGATTAGCAAACACGTCAGAAGCACAAGCGGAAGCGTGAATAAAAGCAGACCGGTACTCAAGGCGATATCGAAACACCTTTTTCCAACCTTCACCGGACCACAACCGCGGAACCCATCAGAAAAGACCAGCCAGCCTGGATAGAGCGACAAAACGTCGACCGTTTTTGTCTCACGTTCTACAAAATCTAGATAATCGATGACCCTAATTCCATCCATGCGGCACTGCAAAAGCTGTTGCACTGGCAAGCCTCGCCGATCATCCGCGGCAATCACCACCTCACTTGCTTTAAACTCGCGCGCTAGCTGCGAAATTCCGTTCGAATCTTTATTAGAAATAGCTACCGCCGTCTGATCAACCTCCGAAGAAGCGCAGTCGCCGCGCAGGTATGCCATCGAAACAAAATACGCACCGTGCTCCGATCTCTCAATCTCCGCGATCCGCGCAGCTTTCCTCCCCACACCTAAAACGATAATGCGCCTTTTGAACAGCTTAAGATCAGTGAGCGTCAAAAAGGTAACACGCGTGAGTAGGATGCATACAAGCCAACTCACCGCCGCCTTAAAATACAACTCCCAAAGGAAAGTATCAGACTCTGGCGAGTTTCTCCAGTATAAATACCCTATTACGGCAAGAGGGGGGACAAAAATCAAACTCAACATAATATTTAAACCCAACATTCGATAACTAACGATCGCCATGTTATTATACAATCCACCTATCACCATGCATGCGCCAACTATCAACGCCAAACGAAGCGAAAGAGAGTCCTTTACCCCTATGGATCCAATAGATGATAATGAATTTCCAGAAAGATACAGATTCCAAATAGTCGATATAATGGCTATTTCAATAACTGCCAATAAAACTAGAGAAAGCGGCAAAAAATGCCGAAATATCCGTACCAACATCAGACTCACCTTGCCGGTATGGGGGGGGAAGAGCCATTTACACGCGGATAAGAGCCACTTAGGTTTCCACTCCGACACTTCGGATTATGCGCAATTTGAGAAAATTTGCAATGACCCGGGCGCTGATATCGTGGTTAAAGCCTTGAAGCATACCGCCTGCGGCTTCAGTTCTCGAATCTGCCCTTTTTGTCATGTATCGGAAGAATAGGCCGCGCGGCTGCTCCGCAAAGGTGAGAGGCAGCCAACGCGTGACCCTCGCGGTGGCGCCTCCGCCTTCGTTGTCGAAGGTTGGGCGCAGACACAAGAACACCCGAATGCCAAAGTCGCCATCAATGTCAACTAGCGCCCATCGAGCGCTGACGCACCCGCCCGGAAACCATTTCAAACAGTGGTGAGGTTGGCAGGAACCCCGGTGCGATGATGCACGGGACGCGACGCTTTCAGGTCTGGTTATTGCCCCGCCAGCCGAAGCAATCCTTTGGCTATGAGAATTATCAGGCCCCACCCAGTGAGAGAACAAATGGCGATAATTAGAAATGACGCACGACGAGAGATTGGCTCTCCCAAATTGTTGGAAAGTCCATGGCGACTAGCCCGATTCTTGTCCAGGTCGAACGCCATCGTACCCCGATGTGAACCACCGTCGTGGACCTCTTACTTTTAAAGTACACATGACGGAGAATGTTCCCAAAGTTATTTTTAACTCACTATTTATCCACAGGATTACGGCCGACTAATACAACCCTAAGGGGCTGATTTTTATACATATTTATCCACCAAAAAAATCTTTTGGGATTCAGCTTAATGATATTCACACAAAACTCAATCTAGCTGCGCATCAACGAATCTTCCTACCGATTATATTAACCACAAATTTAGTAGACATTTTAAGGAAATTAGCAATATCCATCATCGATGAAAGTTTGTTGCCGGAGTTAACACTCCCAGATTTTAGAAGATGTGGATCGAGCAATGATCCTTTTACTGGATGTCTGGCGTGCAACTTCTGTTCGGAGATCGTGCGCTTTTTTCGAGATGGCTAGTTCAGTTACGTCCGATAGGCATCAGCGGAGAATTCCAAATTATCGCCCCAGTGTGACGACGGTCACATTCGGTCGGCAAGTGCGGCGCCATATCGCCGTTAGCGGGAACAAGCCGGAAGATTTTTCGCCATGGTGCAGCCGAATTTGACACGGTCGCCTTATGAACAGCGCCCGGCAGGCCGTCTTGGAGAGTGGCTGGTCGCGAGCGCCCTCTTGATTCTCACATTGCCCTTGATCGTGGTAGTTGCAGTCGCGATTAAATGTGAGAGTGCAGAGCCAATCTTGGTCCGCCAATCGCGGATCGGCGCAGGAGGTCAGTATTACGTCGCGGTAAAGTTTCGCACCACGCGTGTAGCCGGGCAAATTTCTGGAAATGGTGGCCAAACTGGCGTGGCTCGCCATATGACACGATTAGGCTGGTTTCTGCGACAAACCCGCATCGAAAACCTCCCGCAGCTCGTCAATGTGTTTCGCGGCGAGATGAGCTGCGTCAATCCTCGGTTCGGTTATCCATTCTTCCTCGACTAGCCAAAATGGCACGCTACCGGATCGAGATCTATCGTCCACCGGCATTCACAGTTTTGACCCGGTGACGGAGCGCGCATCCCCTTCGAGAGGTCACGAACGAAAGTGAAGCACAGATATTTCTTTGGGATGCGACGGAACGGTCTGGTTCAGCGCCGCATACGTTCAGGCCTCAATCAGAACCCCGCATTCAAAGTGCTTTGCGGGGCGGAGCTAACTTCCCGGAGTTTTGCCGTTTCCGGGGAGACGAGTTGCATCCTCATCGTGAAGGGCCCTAACTGCTGTCGCTCTCGTGATAGCAACGCGAGGCGAGAACGTTTGATCTCGACGGGATTACCCCAATACGCAATGTTATTTCGGCTGTGTCGAAGGTGGACGACGCCCGACGAGCGCCTAGCCCGAACGATGCCAGGAGATGCCTTCAATGTGTGGAATAGCCGGCGTATGGGATCGGCGAGGCAGAACCGGGCTGGATGCGCTGGCAACCAGCATCGAAGCGATGACGAAGACGCTTGCCCATCGCGGCCCGGACGCTGGCGATTTTTGGATTGACGAAGAAGCGGGGTTAGCACTCGGCCATCGCCGTCTGTCTATCGTCGATCTGTCGGCAGCCGGGGCACAGCCAATGGTTTCGTCCTGCGGGCGGTTCGTCATCTCGTATAACGGTGAGGTCTACAACGCGGACGAGCTGCGACCGGGGCTCCAAGCGGCGAGGGGACGGTTCCGCGGTCACAGCGATACCGAAGTCATCATTGAGGGTGTTGCTGAGTGGGGAGTCGCGGAAACGGTTAATCGCCTAATTGGCATGTTCGCAATGGCAATCTGGGATCGGAGCAACAAGGCGCTTTACCTTGTCCGTGATCGGCTTGGGATCAAGCCGCTTTACTGGTCCGATGTTGACGGCCGTTTTCTCTTTGGCTCCGAGCTGAAAGCTCTTCGGGCCGACGAGCAGTGGGCTCCCGAACTGGATCAGTGTGCGCTTGCATCGTACATGCGATTTGGATACGTCCCCACGCCCCTTACCATATACAGCGGTGTCAATAAATTGCCGCCTGGGACCTTACTCACGGTGCGCAAGGGCCAGAAACCGACCACCTCGTCTTATTGGTCACTAGACGAGATAGCGCTCACGGCGCAGGGCGCCCGCTTTCGCGGTGATGAAGAGGAGGCTACTGACACGCTAGATGCGCTCTTGCGCGACGCGGTGGGACGCCGAATGGTGGCAGACGTACCGCTTGGAGCCTTTCTCTCAGGTGGAATTGACTCATCAACGGTTGTCGCGTTGATGCAGGCGCAAAGCACGCGGCCCGTGCGCACATTCTCGATCGGGTTTAGCGAAAGTGGTTACGACGAGGCGAAAAACGCGGCAGCGGTGGCGCGACATCTAGGGACTGAGCACACAGAACTCTATGCGTCGCCGACACTTGCTCTCGACGTGATCCCGCATCTTGCCGACATCTACGATGAGCCTTTTGCCGACTCTTCCCAAGTGCCTACTTATCTTGTTTCGAAGATGACTCGGGAGCACGTCACAGTTGCCCTTTCCGGTGACGGCGGTGATGAGTTGTTTGGCGGTTATCCTCGCTATTTCCGCAGTGAGGCGCTATGGCGTGCGATCGAAGCCACACCGCAGCCTCTGCGCAGCCTCGCGGCCTTTGGCGTCAGGTCTATTTCCCCCGCAACCTGGTCCGCGCTCGGCGGCATCATCCCTGAGCAGCGCCGACCCGGCCAGTTTGGCGACAAGATGCATAAGCTTGCGGGCTTGCTGGCGGGTGTGCCTGAGGCGAGCGCCTTCTACCAGCAGGTCATCAGCCTGTGGGTCAATCCGGGAACTGTGGTAACGGCGGGAGCTGAGAAATCTGGACTGCTCGACGACGTACGGGTGCGGGAACTCATCCCCGACTTCGCTGAGCGTATGCAGTACTTAGATACCCTCACTTATTTGCCCGATGACATTTTGACGAAGGTTGATCGAGCGTCCATGGCAGTCTCACTCGAAGCGCGGGTGCCTCTGCTGGATCACCGAGTGGTTGCGTTCAGCTGGTCCCTACCACCCGCAATGAAAACCGGGAATGGTGTTGGCAAACACCTCCTGCGCCGCGTGCTCGACCGCTACGTGCCGCGGGAGCTTGTTGAACGCCCTAAACAAGGTTTCACAATGCCTATCGCGGCCTGGCTGCGTAACGAGCTTCGCGACTGGGCAGAAGCACTTCTGGACGAGCGCCGCCTGGCAAAAGATGGGATTTTTGAGCCAGGGCCGATCCGCAGGCGGTGGAGCGAACACCTTGGAGGCAGGTGTGATTGGCAATCCCAACTCTGGGCCGTACTGATGTTCCAGGCGTGGAAGGAGCGGTGGCTTGCTTGACTGCGTTTCGATCGGCCGCTGGAGCGCCGTCTTATTATCGGCGCTCCTATTGGGCGCCGGACCAGCTATGAGCGCAAGTCAAACCGCGAACGCGGGCGCACGCCAGCCCGTTGCCCCTCTGGTATCGGATTCGGTCGATTTGGCCGCACGGTACGAGTCCGGCGAATCCGTACCCAAGGACTATCATCGAGCGCTTACGCTTTATTGCCAAGCCGCGCGGAGCGGTGATCCCCGGGCGTATTTCGCCATCGGATGGATGTACCTGAATGGCCGGGGGGTGCCACGCGATGATGCAAGCGCGGTTACGTGGCTCCGCAAGGCCGCCGCGCACGGAAATTCTCAGGCGACAAATCTGCTTGCGTTGCTCCCTGTAGGTCCGCCGAAAGGCGAGGCGCAATGCTCGATGGGTGCAAATCTGGCGGTTCCGCCGGCGGCGGTTCGCGCGCTAATCGATGAAGCGGCGCATGATACCGGTCTTAATCCCACTCTTCTCCAATCGGTGATGTCTGTGGAGTCAGGGTTCAATCCGCGAGCGGTATCACCGAAGTTGGCCGTCGGGTTGATGCAACTTATGCCAGCCACAGCGGCACGTTTCGGCGTCAAGGATGGCTTTGACGAGCGCGAAAATATACACGCCGGGGCGGTCTATCTACGTTCTCTTTTACAGACGTTCAATGGTGATTTAACGCTTGCTTTGGCTGCCTATAATGCTGGTGAGGCTGCTGTACTTTCCCACGGAGGTGTACCTCCGTATCGAGAGACCGTGAACTATATCGCCACAGTCAAACGGTTATGCGCCTGCGATAATTAAGGAAAGATCAGGTCCCTGCCCGCCTCAAACCAATTCGATTATTGTTGCGAGCATTGTCCAGAGGGAGACGCTTGCCGCAACAATAATCAGCAAGGAAACTCGGGGAGATACGCGCCCTGCCGCTCGGTCGACGCGATGATCGCCTGGGATAGTGCTTCTCGGGCTCGGTCGCATGAGTTGCCCCATTTCTCGAAGATCCGAAATGACGCTAGACGACTTTCGTTTATCGATGATTAACCAACTGGGGCTTGGGTGCCGGGTATGTTGTATTCGATCGAGCATCAAGCAGATGCGGCGAATTTTAGCTTGATCTAACAGGCAAACGACTTCCTTAGTAAGCGCTCGGTGAGGGCGCCGGATCATGCGGCGGCGCGGGTGGCGTTGGTCGGTTGCCAGTTCCAGGGCAGGAGTTCGGCGATGCGGCGCGCCGGGTGGTCGGCGATGCGGGCGAGCACATCGGCGAGGTAATGCTGGGGGTTGATGCCGTTGATCTTGGCACTTTCGATCAGCGAGTACATCGCCGCGGCGCGTCGGCCGCCGGCATCGGAGCCGGCGAAGAGCCAGTTTTTGCGACCGATAGCGACGCCGCGCAGGGCGCGTTCGGGCAGGGTTGTTGTCGAGCGCCAGGCGGCCATCGTCGAAGCAGCGGACAAGTGCTGCCCAGCGCGCCCGCATATAGCGGAAGGCGGCGGCGAGCTCGGATTTGCGCGACAGCTTGCGCACGGTCTCGTCCGCCCAGCCTGCCAGCGCCGCGGCGATCGGCGTTGATCGTTGCTGTCGCTCTCGTCGTCGATGGTCTGGGGGTAATCCTTTGATGGTCTCCTCGATCCCGTAGAGCTGACCGATACGGTCGAGTGCTTCTTTGGCAATCGGCGAGCCGATCGCGGCGTGCACGTCGAAGAACTTGCGCCTGACGTGGGCCCAGCAACCGGCTTCGGTGATGTTGCCACCGGCGAACAGCTCGTTGAACCCGGCATAGCCATCGGCGTGGATCACACCACGGAAGCTCTTCAGGTGAGCCCGCGGATGCTCGCCCTTGCGGTCCGGCGAGTAGAAGAACAACGCCGCCGGTGGCCGCTCTCCCGCAAACGGCCGTTCATCGCGCACGTAGGTCCATAGTCGGCCGGTCTTGGTCTTGCCCGCACCGGGCGCCAGCACTGGCACCGGCGTGTCGTCGACGTGCAGCGTGTCCGAGCCCATGACGTCGGCGGCGAGCGCATCGATCAGCGGCTGGAGCACAGCCGACGTCGCACCGACCCAGCCGGATAAGGTCGAGGTCTCCAGCTCGACGCCTTCACGGGCGAAGATCTCGGCCTGGCGATAGAGCGGCAGGTGGTCGTCGTACTTCGAGACGACGATATGCGCCAACAGCCCCGCACCGGCACGCCCGCGGGCAATCGCGTGATCGGCTGCCGGCGCGGCAACGACGGTATCGCAGGCTCGGCAGGAGAGCTTCTCGCGGACGTGCCGCATTACCCTGAAGCGGCCCGGTACATAATCGAGTGTCTCGGTGATCTCCTCGCCGATGCGGCGCAACGCGCCGCCACAGCTTGGGCAGGCACACGGCGCCGGATGGATCACGTCTTCGCGCGGCAGATGCTCCGGCAACGGACGACGTGCTGGCTTCTTCGCTTCAACCGCGCTCTCAATGATGGCAGCGACGACCGGCGAGGCGGCCGCGATCCGCTCCGCCTGATCGGTTTCCAGCGCCTCGATCGCCAGCTCGAGCTGGTCGGCTTCGCGCTCCAGCGGCTCCGAGGAGCGGCCGAACTCGGCCCGCCGGTAGCGCGCCAGCTGAAAGCGCAGCTTGGCGATCTCGGCCTGAGCGTTGACGGCGTCTTGCGCCATCGCGGCGATGATGCGCTTCAGCGCCTCAGGCTCATCGGGAAGCTGATCGATCGGGATCGGCACCTAGGCATTGAATCATGACTGGCTCTCGGCAGCACGCTAAAAACCCCAACCGATTCAATTAGTCGCGGCTTATCTCGCCAGCACTGGCCGCCACGTCCGGCGCGGCATTCGCCAGTCGATTCCTTCCAGCAGCATGCCAAGTTGCGCCGGGGTAATCACCACCTTGCCGTCCGCCGGAGACGGCCACACGAACCGGCCTTTCTCCAGCCGCTTGGCAAACAGACACAGTCCCTGACCGTCCCACCACAGCATCTTTCAGCAGGTCACCGCGACGGCCGCGAAAGACGAACAAGTGGCCGCAGAACGGGTCCTGCGCCATCCGCTCCTGGACCGCAGCGGCGAGCCCATCGAAGCCTTTGCGCATATCCGTGCGGCCGACCGGCAGCCACACCCGAGTGCCCGCCGGCAAGCCGATCATCGCAGCAGCTCGATCACCTGCCGAAGCGCTCGCGGCGCGACCTCGTCGCGGATCAAAACCCGCACGCCGCCAAACTCAATCTCAATAAACCCGCTCGGCTCGACCCGGCGCCGACGCTCCCGGCGCTCCGGAACCGGCGCGATCTCCACCGGCACCATCTGACCGTTCTCGGCCTCGCTCGGCTCTTTCGGAAAGAGCTCCCATCGCCACTTGAACAGTTGATTGGCATTCACATCGTGTCGTCGCGCCACAATCGAAACCGATGCGCCCGGCTCAAGCGTCTCATCCACAATCTGACGCTTTAACGCGGCCGGCCAGGTCCGCCGCCTCGCCAAGCGTGGGGTTCGCTTAGTGTCCACTACCAGCTTAGTGGACACTTCGTTTGCTGCCGCTGACATCGACCCATCATGCGGCCAACCCGCGATCAGCGGCAGGCGCGCCCTTTGCCGAGCGCTTACCTTCCTTACGCAGTTGATTCAATGTCTACTTTGCGTGCATCTATAGGCCTTCACTGCCCCAACGGTGCCTTGACAATCTGCGCCCACCTACTGATTTCGGGATTATGATAGGGCATAAGCAGCCAGCCGAGTTGAATTGGCGTTCCCGAATCTTGCTCGGTGTCCTCGCTATCGGCTTGGCGATTGCCGTTAGTGGTTGTCAAAAGGCGAAGCCAGTTGCGCAGCTTATTAGCGAGGCCGCCGCTGCCCGCAAAGGGGGAGACTACCCGGCAGCGGTCATCAAGTTAGAGAACGCCCTGGCACAAGATCCGAAGAACATACTGGCGAGACTCTTAGCGGCGCAGATTTATATAGACCTCCAGCAGGGCGACGCAGCGCTTGGATTGGTCAAGCGCGCGCAAAACGACGGTGCGAGCGAACTGGATATCGCCAAATTGCGGGCGGAAGCCGAGTTAACAGCGCACCACTATGATGATGCCGTCAACGACACAGCCACCATGCCGAGCAGCGCATCGAGTGAGGTCAAGGCCAGTTTGTTCGCCTCTCGCGCCTTGGCTCTCGGGGCGCTGGGTAAGAACGCGGCCGCCCAGGAGGCGCTTGAACAAGGTCTCAATTTGGATCCGCACTCTGTCGATTTGCGTATCGCTGCATCGCGCCTAGCCCTCGCCAAGGGTGACGTCGTGAAGGCTCGCCAGGAGCTCGGCCGAGCAAGCCAAGAAGCGTCGACCGATAGCAGGTTGGACCAGCTCGAAGGTGACATCGCCTATGTGGCTCGGGATTTCGCGACGGCGGCTCAAAATTATCAAAAAATCATCAAAGCCGAGCCGTGGAACCAACGTGCCCGCGGCGATCTTGCCGCGTCCCAGCTCGCCAATGATAAATTGACAGAGGCCTCGGCGACGCTGGACAAGATTTTAAAGGACCCGGACCTTGCTAAGGTACCAAAAGACCCAATACTCAGCCACATCCGAGCCATAATCGCCTACCGACAAAAAGATTATCACCTTGCTCAGTCGTATGCCGAAAGCGTTGTATCAAGAGCACCGAATTTCGAGCCCGCAAGACTAATTGCCGCGGCGTCGAGCTACGCATTGCATGAATATGAACGAGCTAATTATTATATTGGACCATACGTAATCCAAGAACCGCACGATGATCTAGCTCGCAAACTTCTTGCGGCAATCCAGCTCCGGCTGAACCATCCGGGAGAAGCGATAAAAGCCCTATCGCCAATTACGGACGCCGCTGTTTCAGACGATCCCGAGTTATTGGCGCTCATTGGAGTGGCATCCGCCCGAAGCGGTGACCCGAGATCGGCCGTGGCCTATCTTAGGCTAGCCCTCGAACAGCAACCAGACAACCTACTTTTACGCACTGTACTGGGTAAAACCGAGATCGCTTTGGGCGATCCAAAAGCTGCCATCGAAGATTTAGAGCAGGCAGTGAAGGCCCGTACTGGTTCGCTGGGGGCGCAGGTTCCGCTGTTTCTCGCCTATATGCAGATGAAGGAATATGACAAAGCGCTCGCACTGGCCGAGAACTCAATTACCAGAGAGCCGAGTACGCCGACAGGGTACCTCCTCGCCTCCTCGGTCTATTTAGTCCAAGGAAACGTGGCAGCGGGACGTACAGCTCTGCAGAAGGCGCGCGAGATTCATCCTGGTGACGTCAACGCCGACCACATATTGGCAAAATTGGCCCTGATCGAAGGCAACATCGACGACGCACGTCGATACTATCGGGAACTGATCAAATATAATCCGCAGAGCATACCAGCCTATATAGAGCTCGCCGATATTGAAGCGCGCATAAAACAACGAGAAACAGCTGAAGAGGTGTTGTTTGATGGTCTGAGAGCAAACCCCGATGATCTCGTGCTGAATGCAGTGTTGGCACGCTTCCAGTTATCAGAAGGCAAGACACAAGACTCCTTGTCGCGAGCCCAGCAAACTCTGCAAAGATTTCCCCGTAATTCGGCTCTACTCGATATCATAGGTCGTGCTCAACTCGCCCTTGGTCAGAGCGATGCGGCACTTTCAACATTTCGGGATCTGGTTGAGATTGCCCCCAAGGCGGCGTGGGCGCATGCCGACCTGGCAGAGGCTTATCTCGCCCATTTTCGGCCCGACAATCCTCAGTGGCCGGCAATCAACGAGGCAACTCAAGCGGTTCAGTTAGACCCTCACGATAAGGCAGCAGCGCTAGTATTGGCGCGTGCACTAGTCACTCACGGCCGCTTACGGGAGGCTCAGGAGGTGGTCAATTCCTTGAAATCGGGTGATGGTGGTGACGATCTTGTCGTAATCGAGCTCGAAGGCCTTATCGCAAGAGGAGAAGGGCGGCTCGCAGATGCCGTACCGGCGTTCTCTAAAGCGGTGGCACTTGAGGACAACTCCTTAGATCGCAGACGGCTAGCGGATACCCAGCGGCGTCTCGGCCTGACGGACGATGCAGCAAGGACGCTTACGGCTTGGTTGGACGCGCGTCCTAGCGACATCGAAGCACGCGAATTATTGGCCGATATCTACTTACGTGACGGACGCCTTAGCGAGGCAAGCCAGCAATACCATGATCTGGCAGAACGGGAGCCAAAGAATGTTACCTTCCAAAACAATCTTGCTTGGGTAATATCTCGAATGGGACACCCTCAAGATGCTCTCGGTCCTGCTCGACAGGCGCTCGCACTTGCCCCTGATTCAGTAGATGCTCTTGACACCTTGGGGGAGGTCTTGCTTCAAAGTGGGCTTCCAACTGAAGCCGTCGTTCTTTTAGAACAGGCGTGGGAAAAATCGTCTCACCGACCGGATGTCGGCTTCCACCTTTCACAGGCTCTTGCCGCGACGGGCAAAACACACGAGGCCTCAAACTTGTTGCGGGGCCTACTCGCTAGCGATCGCGCTTTCGAGGAGCGCACGCAGGCAAAACAGCTTCTGCAACAGCTCGGCGGCTAAATCGATCCATTTCAGTAAGCGCCCGATGAGAATGCCGGCATTAGAGGCGACGCGATCAGTAACGGCCGGCTGCCAGTCCGACGGCAGGAGTTGGCGATGCGCCGCACCGGATAACCAGAGATGAGGGCGAGAACCTCGTTGAGATAACGCTGCGGATTGACGCAGTCGGCGATGGCAAGGTGGGCGCGGCCAGCCTCGTTGAACACCAAGGACAGCACCGAGCCGAAAAGCCGCCGCCTCCCGTGATGACCAGCATCGCTGGGCCTCAGCCCTCGCCGCCGGCGGCAAGCTTGGGCGCTGCCGTGCGGCGCAGCCGGCCGATGGTTCCGGTCGTCGAGTGGCCTTTGACGAGGTCAATGAGCGCGACGCGGCCACCGGCGGCAGCGACTTCGGCGGCCCCGACCGTGGTCTCATAGGTGTAATCGGCGCCCTTGATCAGCACGTCCGGCTGCAGCCGGACGATCAGGTCGAGCGGCGTGTCATCCTCGAAGCTGGTGACCGCATCGACCGACTCGAGCGCGGCGATCACCGCGGCCCGGTCGGGGAGCGCGTTGACCGGCCGGCCCGGCCCCTTCAACCGGGTCGCGCTGGCATCGCTGTTGAGCGCGACAATAAGCCGGTCGCATTGCGCCCGCGCCGCCGCCAGCAGCGCGACGTGACCGGGATGGAGAATGTCGAAGCAGCCATTGGTGAAGCCGACAGCGAGACCGCGGCCCTTCCATTGACGCACAAGGGTCTCCGCCTCGCCAAGATCGTAGAGCTTGCCGTGCGGCGAGGCCTGATCGTCACGGGCGAGTTCGAGCATCAATTCATCGAGCTCGACGGTGGCGGTGCCGAGCTTGGAGACGACGATGCCGGCGGCGGTATTGGCGAGGCGCATCGCCTCGGGCAGACTGCGGCCGCTGGCATGGGCGACGGCGAGAACGGCGATCACCGTATCGCCGGCGCCCGATACGTCGAACACCTCGCGCGCTCGCGCCGGTTCGACAGTAACCGCACCCGACGCCTCGACCAGCATCATGCCCTTGTCCGAGCGGGTGACGAGGATCGCCTCGGCCTTGGCCTCTTTCAGCACCCGTTTCGCCGCCGCGACGACCTCTTTCTCGCTGCCGGTCTTGAGCCGCGCGGCGCGGGCTAGCTCGGCCTGGTTCGGGGTGATGCAGGTGGCGCCGCGATACTGACGAAAATCGTCGCTTTTCGGATCGACGAAGACTGGAATGCCGCGCGAGCGGGCCTGCCGCATGGTGAACTCGACGATCCCGGGACCGAGAACGCCCTTGCCGTAATCGGAGAGGATCACGGCGTCGACACTGTCCAGCGCCGCGCCGATCGCGGCGATAAGGTTCGTTTCCTCGTCCGGTTCGAGCTCGTGAAGATGTTCCTCGTCGACCCGAACGATCTGCTGATGCGCGGCGAGATAGCGGGTTTTGCACGTGGTTTGCCGCGACGGGCTCGGGACATGGGCATCGATGAGGTGCGGGGTCGCAGCGAGAGCCGCGCGCACTTCGGCGCCGGCCGGATCGTCGCCAAGCAACCCCATCAGCACCGCGCCACCGCCAAGCGCGGCGATGTTGCGCGCCACATTGCCGGCGCCGCCCAACATGCTCTGCACCCGGTCGAGGAGCAGCACCGGCACCGGTGCTTCCGGCGAAATGCGCTCGATCCCGCAATAGGCGAAGCGGTCGAGCATAATGTCGCCCAGGCACAAGATTGTGGTGCCGGAAAAATCCACGCGGCCGAGTCCCTTTATATCGGAGTGGATTTTACCATGCGCCAGCGTAGCCTGTCCGCACTTCCATCATAATGTAGACTCATCTGCTCGGGGCCGCTGGATGATGATGCTTCCGTCGATCCGATCCGGCCGATCGCCGCCGGAATGCTATTCGCCCTACCGTCGTCACGGCCGACATCCGGCGACCAAGCCTTGACAACCCTGCTGGCCGCTAGTGCTGTTGATCCTTGACCACCCTCGCTATCGTCGTTTGTCGGTTGGGATCTTTTTATTCTAGTTGTGACACCACTGGCTCGTTTGGCGGGCCTTTTGAGATCTCCGCTAGGCGCGGCCCGCGCGTTTATCAGTGTTTAACATTTTGCCTGCCAGATGACCCTCTCCGGGGCTTCTCGCCCGGATTGTTCTCGGTGAGACAATGCAGCGACAAAGCCGTCAGCAAGGCGACCCCCGAACAAATCGCACGGCAACTATCGGATTTCGAGTTGAGCGGCACGTAAAAGATGCTGCTGAGCTCGCCGCAGCGCGGGACCATCGAACTCTGTCCTCTCTGCTGGAAAAGATTCTCATCGAGTTCTTATCTGCCCAGGGCTTGTTAGCTCGGGCAGGCCGTGGCGTAAAGTTTTGAATAGGGCATTGTCGGCATTAGCCGCGGCGCGCCGGACGTACCCTTATTTTAGCTCCGATTGTAATAGCTTTCCCGGAATAAAAACGACCCCGTGGCCGGCTAACGGTCTATCTCGCGCCTTTTTGGAACATGACCACTCGGACAGTTGAAATCAGTATCCTTAGATCCTTAAGAAAACTGTGATTTTCGGTGTACTGTAAGTCGTAGGTTAATTTATTCCGAGCGTCTTCAACCGAAGCGCCATAGGGATAATTGATTTGCGCCCAACCCGTAATTCCTGGCTTTACGGTATGGCGTTCGGCAAAGCGCGGGATAAGCTGTGACAACTCATCGACAAAATAAGGGCGCTCTGGCCGCGGACCAACCATGCTCATCTCCCCACGCAGCACGTTGATCAGTTGCGGCAGCTCATCAATGCGTACCTTGCGGATGAACCGGCCGACTCGGGTAATCCTAGGATCGCGATCTGCTGCCCAAACGGGTCGACCATCCGGCTCCGCGTCCTCCACCATGCTGCGGAACTTCAGCAGATCGAAATGCCGACCCCGGAGGCCCACTCGAGTTTGCCGATAGAAAATGGTCCCGTCGCTATCCCATTTGATGGCGAGCGCAACGAGCATCATGAGTGGCAGCGTAAAAATGATCAGCGCGCAGGCAATCACCATATCGCTAGCGCGCTTGGCATAGTCCTCTGCCTGTGCGCGGGCAAGCCGACCATCATTTAATGGTCCGTGAAACGCGAGGTTGTTTTCCATTCTATCCATTTCGCCGCAGGGGCCTTAACAGTCGGTCAGGCAGCAAACGCTGGCCCGTGGATTAGCGCAATAATCGCAAAATGCATACCAAATTTTAGGTTAAGACTTCATGACCCTCTTATGACTCCTCCGTTCACCAACGGCGCTATTTAACAATGTTTAACACATGGCCAAGTGCGGTATCACGATCTGGTGCGCAAAGGGTCCAAAAATGACCTCGGACCAGCGATCTGACCGCGGAGGAACGGCCGCTATTTGGCGGATCGCGTTGAAAAAGTTCCACCTCATCAGATCAAGACCTAGGCCGCAGAACCATCGGTAAGCGAGGTTCAGATGAACCTCTTCGCACAGCCGCCGCTCGGAGCGGATGCCCCCAGGGGGCATACCCGTCCGTCCGCGGCTGCAAGTAGAGGGTCCGGGAACTAGCACAACGGCGCTTGATTTTGGGCACCAGACCGGCAGGATGCCACATTGGTATAAGGACCGCTTTCGAAGCCCGTAGCCCCGCCACTCCTCCTCGGCGATAAGAAATTGCCGCTTTTGCCCGAGGCCGTGGAAAAACGCGTCAGCGGACGCACCGGTCGACGCGGTGTGTTTCCAGGCGCGAGGGCCCAGACGCTGATAGACAGACTGGGGCGTGCGGCGTGAGTGATGCGATTAGGTTCTGATCGCCGCCATCAGCGGTCCGACACCGAAGATCGTGATCATTCGCTTCAGTTTATAGGCCAGGACGAGGAGGCTCATCTCGGTTCGGACCTTGTCGAGGGTCCGGGTCAGGAAGTGGGTGGCGCCCATCCACGCTTTGAGGGTTCCGAACGGGTGTTCGACGGTCTGTCGTCGCACGCCCATGGCCTCGGGCATGCGGTCGAGCCGGTCCTGCATCCTGTCGAGCACGTCCTCATTCACCCAGCGCTTGACGCGCCGCAGCTTGGTCGGCGTGCACCGGGGTTTGAGCGGACAGGTGAACCGATGCATCGCCAGCCCCCAAAGCCTCAGGCTTCAGGATTCTAAAGCACATTCGTCCAGGCCGGAATCAGCCGGCACACCTCAATCTTGTGCCGTTTCCACACAGCCTGGCCCCATTTCTGCCATTGACCGACGCCGGGTCAAACCTCTGGCCGCGCCAAACGAAACGGCGCCCGTGAGGACGCCGCTGGGAAGCTCAACCCTGTGTCGGATTTTGTTACACGCGCTTGCGGCGGCGGCGGATCACGCCGAACCCGACCAGTGCTGTGCTGAGAAGTGCCAGCGAGGCCGGCTCGGGCACAGGAGGAGGCGCTCCGCCACCGGGAACCGTCGTGATAGCGATCTGCGGCGTAATGTTCCAGTCCGACGCATTATACAACGTGATAGCAGCAATGGTGCCATCGGAAAGGGTCAGATCGTCGGTTACCGAGCCGGTGGGCGTCGTGCCCGCACCTGCCCAGTCGAAGCAGTCGCTTTGTTCGCCAACTGGCGTCACACTACATGCAAGGCCCGTGGTAAGGTAATTAGCAGTAAAGAGGCCCGTGGTAACCAGTGTGTTTGTCCCGCCTGACGAGTCTTTTATTGTGATGTCAACGGTAATCGTATCTGTAACGTCAAATCCGTTATAATAACAAACAAATCCACAGCTGCCCGGACTAATTGTGAAGAAATTTGTCTTCGTTAATGACAGGGGATTATTAAAGGAGGTGGCGTTAAGATCAGGTGATACGGTCGGAGCGCTGTCATAGAGCGTGCCCACAGTCACGGTATAGCTGCCGTGGTTGCTTGCCAGTGTGGCATGTGCGACTGACGCACCCATTAAGACGATAGCACACGCGGCGATGGACACGAGCCGGTTAAGAAATTTGGTGGTCACGCAAGGTACTCCCACGTTGGATACCACAGTTCAAGCATGAACCATGCCAAAACAAGCCGCCAATTTTTTCAAGGGTTTAAGCAGCACTCTCTGAATAAGTGTAAAGTTCCGCGACGTTAACCTTTTGATCAATCGTTGTCGCGGCGGCGGGCGGGCCGCCGGAGCAACCATAGCGAGACTCGGCGGCGCAGTGGGTCGAACTGCCCGTTAACCCGCGCTCAAGTGAACGGCCGGAATCGGCGCATCTCGCCTGTTGCCGTGCGTTCCGGCGAAGGTCGGCTTACTGAACGCACAAGGGACATTCAGCCAGAGCCGTGGGAACAGCTATTCATGCCCCCAAGGCGGGCGTCGCGAGACGGCGGCTGGGCTATCTCGCCCGCGTGGCGATGACGTTCCGGGGATTGGGGAAGAAGCTTCAGCTCGCCGCTGAGCGCATCTCGGGTTGGGGCCTGCGAGGTGTCTATGATCGGTTCGAACGACGACGCAGCAAATCGCCGCTTGGCGATATCTCATTTGGTCAGCGCGTCGCCCACGGCATCGCCGATCAGGCGATAGACTGCTTCTGGCAGAACAACGGCCGCGCGAGATTGGCCCATGGCATCGCGGAACGTCGGGAGTTCCACGCTAGTCGCGCCAGCGGCAGTGCGCATCACACGGATGCCATGAAGTTGAACCACAATGCCGTCGACGTTGATTTCGACGGAGGCGAGAGCAAAGTGCCGACCGGTACTAATCGGCGTGACCGAGAGGACAGTAACCGCGATACTACCGATCTTCGCGTTAAGGTCGCCCATGCCGAGCCGTTGCGCCGCTAAAAGTTAATGGGTCTCATTCCTCTATAGTGCGAACCGTAGCGTGCCAACAACAAATCGGAGTGTGTCCCGGCGCTTCGCACCAGGCATCAGCCGATCTCCGCCGGGGAGCCGCAGCTCCTACCCGCCTTGGCACGGCCCCCCACGATCGGATTACGCTGTGATCTGGTCGCGCGGGCGGTGGGCCTATGGCCTTGTGCCCTGACGCGGCGGACACAATCTAACTCTCGCCGGTCATAAGTCGCGCGGAGGCGTGCTCGTGGAGAGCTTCGCATTCTCCTTTGGCCCCGTTTTGATGTTGGGAGCTGTATTGGGTTTCTTCGCCGGGTATGCCGTCCGCAGTTATGTGTCCTATTGCCGCCGCACTCACCATTATTGAAGCGGCGCCAGATTTTACGACTAGCGGACTTGCCAACGTAAACGGGCGCCTCGCTTGCTGGGGTTTGCTGCGATTGATCGACCGGTTTGTCGACCTCGACGGGTTGCGGCGGGAGCTGGCGCCGTTCTACAGCGAGATGGGTCGGCCCTCGATCGATCCGGAACTGATGATCCGGATACTGATTGTCGGCTACTGCTTTGGCATCCGCTCCGAGCGGCGGCTATGGGAGGAGGTTCATCTGAACCTCGCCTACCGATGGTTCTGCAGCTTGGGTCTTGACGGTGCGGTGCCAGACCACTCGACTTTCTCGAAGAACCGGCATGGTCGCTTCCGCGAGAGTGACCTGCTGCGTCGGCTGTTCGAGCGGTCCAAGGTACCAGTGCGCAAGATCTCGCACTCAATCTACGACGGTGCGCGTGACCTGGCTCGCGAGATCGCCAAGACCGAGCCCTACCAGACCTCGCGCCGCCAGCGCAAAAAGGTCGAGCTGCTGTTCGCACATCTCAAACGCATTCTAAAGCTCGACCGGCTCCGATTACGCGGGCCAAACGGTGCCCGCGATGAGTTCCACCTCGCCGCCACCGCCCAGAACCTCCGAAAACTCGCCAAGCTGATCCCCGCGCCGACGCCGATCTTAGCAGCGTGAGGCGATACGCCCCCAGCGCCGCCGCGACCACCCATCCGCGCTGTCACGATCACTCAAAAACCGACTTCTTCAACGCAATCTGATCAGGTACCAGACGTTCAGCCAGAACGGTCGAACCGCTCTTCATGCCCCCCACACCGGACCTTCCTGCCGATGGCTTTGGAGGGGTTGGGCGGGTGCTGAAAATGGACACTCCGGCTACTCACGCAGTCGCGCCTGTTCAGATCGTCAATGGCCCGTGTTCGCGTTTTCGCGACCTGTAAACGTTTCCGACAACCCGTTCGTAACGATGCACCTCGCCACAGATCGGACCTTCATGCCGATCTGACTAAAAGCACGGGACAAGTTCTACGATTCACAGGATAGGTGAAAATTTAGAGCGCCTGTAACTATCAAGGTTTAACTACAAATATCGTCGACAATTTCATCCTAATGTTTATCTAATTGATGACATTGCGCGACGCTAAAGTGATCCGACGTCCAAAAAATTTGACGTAAAGGACGGCTTCTGATGCGTATAGCCATGATCGGCACGGGATATGTCGGGCTCGTCTCCGGGGCCTGCTTCTCGGAATTCGGTGTTTCGGTCACCTGCGTCGACAAGGACGCGGAAAAGATCGCCTGCCTGCAACGCGGCGAGATGCCGATCTTTGAGCCCGGGCTCGACCAGCTCGTCGCGGCCAACACTGCGGCCGGGCGTCTGAGCTTTACCACCGACCTCAAGACCGCGCTCGATGGCGCCGAGGCCGTGTTCATCGCGGTCGGCACACCATCGCGCCGTGGCGACGGCCATGCCGACCTCTCCTATGTGTTCGCCGCCGCGGCCGAAATCGCCGACACGCTGGCGCAGCTGCCAAGCAACCGTACCGTCGTCGTCACCAAATCGACCGTCCCGGTCGGTACCGGGCGCCGGGTCGAGCGCATTCTGTCGATGCGGCTCCCCAACGGCGGCTTCGATGTCGCCTCAAACCCCGAATTTCTGCGCGAGGGTTCGGCGATCCAGGATTTCATGCGGCCCGACCGGGTCGTTATCGGCACCGACAGCGAGCACGCCCGCTCGGTGCTGCGCGCGCTCTACCGACCGCTCTATTTGCTCGAGACACCGGTCGCCTTCACGACGCTGGAGAGCGCCGAGCTGATCAAGTACGCCGCCAACGCGTTCCTCGCGACCAAGGTTACCTTCATCAACCAGATCGCCGATCTGTGCGAGGCGGTTGGCGCCGATGTCCAGGATGTCGCGCACGGGATCGGGCTCGACGGCCGTATCGGCCGTAAATTTCTCCATGCCGGCCCTGGCTTTGGCGGCTCGTGCTTCCCGAAGGATTGCGCCGCGCTGGTCCGCACCGCCGCTGAGGCGGGTATGCCGGTGACGATGATCGAGCGGGTGCTCGAGATCAACGACGCGCGCAAACAGGCGATGGCCGACCGTATCGCCGAGGCTTGCGGTGGCAGCGTCGCCCATAAGACCATCGCGGTGCTGGGTCTCACCTTCAAGCCCAACACCGACGATATGCGCGAAAGCCCGAGCCTCTCGATCTTGCCGCCGCTGGTTGAAGCCGGCGCGACGATCCGCGCCTTCGACCCGGAAGGGATGCACGAGGCAAAGAAACTGCTGCCCAATCTCGATTATTGCGACGATGCCTACCAGGCGACCGACGGCGCCGACGCGCTGGTGCTCCTCACCGAATGGAACGAGTTCCGCGGCCTCGACCTGGAGCGCATCAAAAGCCTGATGCGCGCGCCGATCGTCATTGATCTGCGCAACATCTACCAGCCGCAGGACATGGCCAATGCGGGTCTTGTCTATCACAGCATCGGACGGCCCACACTAGGAGGCTTGTCTGACAAAGCTTCGAAATATTATTTGATTGCTGGCAATTGACCAAACTAAGAGAGCAGCTACTCCGCTCCCAATATCATTGGCGTAGCCGGTATTGATTTCCGGTGTGAATGTCGACTTCCATACCAAACGGCGGACCTCCGAACTTCCGTTTCGGTCGCCTGGACAGCTTGATAGTGCCCCTCGCGAACGGCCGTCACCCGCGCCTCGCCCATTCCCTGCGTCCTAGAGCAGGTCCCGCGACATTTCGGGTCGATGACAACTGCTCTTCCTGCTCACCACTCCGGACCTCACGGTGGCGGGGTCAAACCACCGGGTTGGGTGGCGAGCGGCCGTTTCCAACCTATGTCGCAGCGCTAAATTCCGTTGTGCTCGCGCCAAATGCGTCTTAGGACAGTGCGGCGCGCCAGCAACGCATAGGGTTAAATGTCGGCGCAATTTAAATTGTTACCCGCCCTGCGAGACTGTCATACAACGCAACTCTCTGAAACTCAGTAATTTTCCTTTCTGGGCTTGGTTTTTGCTTACAGTAAGCTTACATTAGCCCGAGCGAAGCCGAAATAGGGGAGATATAACGTGACCTGGCCTCATTTCTATCATAACGCCGCGGGATAAACGGTATTGGGGACGGCGGACGCCGATGCGCTCAAAGGAAAATGCGCAGAAGTCAAATTCCTCGATGCGGTTCGACGGGCGAGTACCGGCTGGTTAGGTGGCTGCCCATCGCCGGGATGTTCAGACCTCTTCCGTCACCCGCACCACGAAATTTGCTAATCACGAATGGCCGTCATTGTGAACTAACGAAGATAGAACCTTGGAGGGCGAGCGATGAACTTTAGAGATCCGCCGCGGCTGTCTGTTATTCCGGGCCCGCTAACTATTGCGATTACCAGAGCCCTCATCTCTCGCAATCGTTACCCCTGCATTTGGCCGCCTGAGCTGGCGCTTCCGCCCCCCATTAGATAACCGGTTAGGCGCGCGCCGCCGCCGCAAACACCCCCCGGAACGGCCTCCCATGAATGTACCTGAACGCATGTGCGTGCATGAGCTTGTTGCAGCTACGGCGGCCGCTACTCCTGACGCGATTGCACTGGTCGCGGGCGACACGCAGCTTCCCTACGGGGACCTCAACGCTCGCGCAAACCAGCTAGCTCGCTTTCTACGCGCGAATGGCGCCGGGCCAGAGGTGTTGATCGGGCTCTCCTTGAGAAGCACTGCGGAAATGCTGGTCGGAATGCTAGGGATCCTGAAGTCAGGAGGGGCCTACGTTCCACTAGACCCCACCTACCCGACTGAGCGCTTGTCATTCATGATGCAAGATTCTGGGGCCAAGATCCTGGTCACGACGGCCGATTTGGCAAAAACGGGACCTATCACGAACGCAAGAGTGATCCGACTGGATGGCGATTGGTCCGATATCGAGAAGGGGAGTCGGGCAAATTTTGACGCCGGTATCCGTTCTCAGAATTTAGCTTACGTAATCTACACATCCGGCTCTACCGGTAAGCCAAAGGGCGTAATGGTTACCCACTCCGGACTAACGAACTATCTCGTCTGGGCGACGAGGGAGTATGGGGCCGAAGCTCGGCGCTCAGCCCTGGTCCACTCTTCCATTTCTTTTGACCTGACGGTAACAGGCCTCTTTACTCCGCTACTGCTCGGGGGGCGAGTGGAATTGCTGGCCGATGACGCTGGTGTCGATGGTCTTTCAGCCGCTCTCCGGGGAAGTAAAAAGTACGGTCTAGTAAAAATTACACCCGCGCACCTGGAACTCCTCCGATATCAAATTAGACCGGACCAGATAGCAGATAAAGTTGGCGTATTCGTAATCGGTGGTGAAAACCTAACAGCAGACAGCCTGCGATTCTGGAGAGAATTTTCTCCGAGCACACGGCTGATCAATGAATATGGCCCGACGGAAGCCGTCGTGGGCTGCTGCACATACGAGGTGGCACCCGGTGATCCCTTTGTTGGCTCAGTGCCGATTGGCAAGCCCATCGATAATGTGCAGCTCTACGTGCTAGACGAAGGACTGAGGACGGTGCCCGCCGACACTTCAGGTGAATTGTACATCGGTGGCGCGGGCGTCGCGCGTGGGTATCTGAACCTACCAGAACTTACCGAAGAGCGGTTTGTCGCCGATCCGTTTGCTGACCGACCGGACGCGCGCATGTACAGGACCGGCGATCTGGTGCGCTGCAGAGAGTCTGGCATTTTGGAATACCTTGGGCGCCTGGACGATCAGGTAAAACTTCGCGGTTACCGTATCGAGCTGGGAGAGGTTGAAGCCACTATTGCCGAGCATCCTGCGATCCGCCAAAGCGCGGTTACCGTGCAAACGGAGAACTCAGGACACAAACGGCTTGTAGGGTACGCGGTCCCGCGAGAGAACCATGCGGTCTCGCAGGCGGAAGTGCGAGAGTTTCTGATGCATAAGCTCCCAAACTATATGATACCCGCCTCCATTGTCTTCCTTGACGCTCTTCCATTGACTTTAAACGGAAAAATCGATCGAAGCGCCCTTCCCGCTCCGCAGAAAGAACCTTTAGAATATTCTGGAATAATCACACGCCCGAACAGTGAGATAGAGTCTAGGCTCGGCGATATTTTCAAACAATTATTCGGGGTACGCACAGTAAATACCTCCGTCAGCTTCTTTGATCTAGGCGGAGATTCGTTGCGAATGGTCGAGTTGCTGCTAGAGATTGAGAAGGCTTTCGGCAAGTATATATCCATGGCGGCACTGCTCGAGGCCCCAAGCATCTCCGAATTGGCCCATGTCCTGCGTAACCAAAGCACTCCGTCCGAGATAATTCCCCTTCAGCCAGCCGGTTTCTTGCAACCCCTTTTCTGCTTCGGCGCTGGCCCGCGTTTCCAGCCTCTAGCGACCCATCTCGGTACTGAGCGTCCGTTCCTTAGCCTGCTGCCGAATACACTGTCGGCAGAGTTCATGCAGATGGGGCCGCTCTACAATATCGAGGACATTGCCGCGTATGCGGCACGAGTCATTCATGAATACCAGAGAGAGGGACCGTATTACCTGGGAGGATGGAGCGCTTCAGGAGTTGTGGCATATGAGATAGCTCAACAACTTACGGCGAGGGGGCACGAAGTAAGTCTGCTGGCCCTCTTCGACGTCAAGAATCCAGCATATGGGACGCGGCCCTTCGGAGCAGATTGGTTTGAAGCGCGTCGCCAGAAGGCGAAGTTCTTTGCCAAAGAGTTGAAAGAATTGCAGCGGCGCGACATTCGTCGTTTTGTGCATGAGAAGGTTACGGAGCTAAAGCGAAAAGTGAGACCAACCCGGATACGCTTGAATGGTGCGACGGTAAAGAATCTGGACGACTTCGTGACCTCTGCGGTCCGTGGTTACCGGCCGCAGCCGTACACAGGGAGGGTAATATTCTTTCGTCCTGCATCGCGACCGGAAGGGCGTGACTGGGACCTCAGTCAAGGCTGGCGGGACCTAATCACGGGTGGGTTCGAGGTCCATGACGTTCCTGGGGATCATCGCTCGATCTTCTCAGATTCGAACGTTCCCCATATCGCGAAAAGATTGAGGGCTGATAACTGGGACGAAAACCCCAGCTGAGCCCCGTAGCGTTCACCGCTCACCGCGCAAAGACGACGCCGCCGCGTAAGCCGCCGACTGGCCTCGTTACCAGACCTTCCTGAACTCGCGAACGTCTGCATTCAGCCGTCGAGTGAAAACGACGGAGCGCCATCCCATCCTGTTCGAGATGAGCCGAGTATCCAGCAGAAGCAAAAATCGCGCTCGCCGGACAGCAATCAGTGGGACCGCCGGTCGAGGGCTGCGGAAATGTACGGGATTGTGAAATGACGGTCGGCCTCGCCGGGTCCATAATTATGCTGGCGGTCGTCGGGTTTGACGTCATTGGTCGCTCGGCCATGGCTGACGATCAGAACCAGGCCTTATACGATCAATGGGTCCGCCCACGTTACGTGGACAAGAAGTGGTATTATGCCCAGATCCAAAGCCTGGGACGTACGGACATGAGTAGCTGCGATAATCCGTTCACAGTATGTTGGCGAAGTCATGATAAGTTATATCCGCATTAAAGCTCGGTATGACTCCAAAGAACCTCGGATATTGCTGCCGATTAGGCCTGATCATCGTCGGGGATCTTCGACTTCAAACGACCGGACCGGACGTTCAGACCATCGCCAAAGTTTGTATCACTGGATCAGAATCCAATGAAGAACCCGTTCCAATCAGAAACTCGTTTGAAGATGAAGATCTTCTTTGGATTCATGGTATTCTCGATAATAACCGATGCCAAAGCTGATGAACTCACTTGGCTTATTTGTACTTTGGAAAATCATCAACTAGTTCAAAAAGAACAGATCTATGCCTTTAAAGAGAAGGACAATAAATTTTTTACGTACGAACCAACATTACACCGGCTGATTGTTGCGCCAGATGCACAAATCAGCAAAGAATATATTTGGGTACGACCCTTCGAACATAGTCAATCGCAGGGAACACATTTTGAGCAAGAGTTTGCGATTTCAATCAATCGCATGACTGGAGCCTATTTCAGCGGGCTCCCTGGAATTGCTGATGTCGGAATTTGCAGCCCCACACAGCCACAGCCGCTGGATACTCCACGGGGAAAGTTCTGATTGCCCCGAGCGGGGTCGTTGATGGATCAATGAACCTGCTGACCCAACAACTGAATACTCGCGATGGGCGGGATGACATGCCCGCGCCTCCGATGTCTTGCGATAAACGTCGCCACCGATGTGTGGAGGTCCGTTCCGGCGAGAGGCGTTAATAGGGGAACGCATATCGGGATTGGCTCTCGCCCCGACAAGTGAGCCGGTTTCTGCAGGCAACCACAGGAACTGCCGCGCTATCCTTGCTTCAAGCGAAACTCGCTACCGCCGGCCCACGTCTGGTGCTGAACCACGTGAGGAGCCGGGCGACCGCGACGATGGCTCGACCAACCACATGCCGCACGCCTGGGCGGTAACCGTTCGGTGAGGGCACCTTGCTCGTCGGGCTTGAAGTCTATCTCCTAGAAGTAGCGCTAGGCGAACTTCTAGAACGATGCAGCGAGCGGAGATCATCACGGTCGAGCGCCGTCGGCGCTGGAGCCTGTCGGAGAAGCAGGAGCTCGTCGCCGAGACGCTGACGCCGGGGGCGAGTGTGAGCGCGGTTGTGCAGCCCCATGGCCTACATCCAAGCCAGCTCTTTGCGTGGCGGAAGGCGGCGAGGGATGGCCGCCTGGTTGAGGACGGCAGTATTGAGTTTGCCCCGGTGGTTATGGCGTCGAGCCTGCCGGAGCGCGTGGCGCTGCCGCCCGCGGAAGCGCCCTCGTCGGGCCGAATGGAGATCGTGCTCGCCAACGGTCGCCGCGTGATTGTTGACACGAGTGTCAGGGCGTCGGCGCTGGCCCGGGTGATCAAGGTGCTGGACCGGCGATGATCGGTCTGCCGTCGGGCGCGCGGGTGTGGCTGGCGGTTGGCCGCACCGACATGCGCAAGGGCTTTGACGGGCTTGCTGCCTCGGTGCAGGAGCGAATGGCGCAAGACCCGTTCTGTGGACATCTATTCGTCTTCCGCGGCCGGCGGGGCGATCTGCTGAAAGTGTTGTGGTGGGATGGCCAGGGTCTGTGCCTGTTCGCCAAGCGGCTGGAGAAAGGCCGGTTCGTGTGGCCCTCGCCGGCTGATGGGAAGGTGGTGATTACCCCGGCACAACTCGGCATGTTGCTCGAAGGCATCGATTGGCGAATGCCGCGTCGGACGTGGCGGCCGCAGGTCGCGCGATGACCCGCGACTAATTGAATCGGCTGGGTTTTTGCCGTGCAGCCGGGGTCCGCTCGTGATTCAATACGCCGGTGCCGATCTCGCTCAATCAGCTTCCTGACGATGCCGATGCGCTGAAGCGGATCATCGCCGCAATGGCGCAAGACGCGATCAACGCGCAGGCCGAGATCGCCAAGCTACGCTTTCAGTTGGCGCGTTACCGGCGGGCCGAGTTCGGCCGCTCCTCGGAGAAGCTGGAGCGCGAAGCCGATCAGCTCGAGTTGGCGATCGAGGCGCTGGAAACCGATCAGGCGGAGCGGATCGCGGCCGCCTCGCCGGTCGTCGCTGCCATCATTGAGAGCGCGGTTGAAGCGAAGAAGCCAGCACGTCGACCCTTGCCGGAGCACCTGCCGCGCGAGGATATGATCCATGCCGCGCCGTGTGCCTGCCCAAACTGTGGCGGGGCATTGCGCCGGATCGGAGAAGATATCACCGAGACGCTCGATTACGTACCGGGCCGCTTCAAGGTGATCCGGCACGTCCGCGAGAAGTTGTCTTGTCGGGCCTGCGATACAGTCGTTGCGGCAGCGGCGCCCGACCACGCGATTGCCCGCGGTCGTGCCGGCGCGGGGCTCTTGGCCCACATCGTCGTCTCGAAGTACGACGACCATCTGCCGCTCTATCGCCAGTCCGAGATCTTCGCCCGCGAAGGCGTCGAGCTGGAGACTTCGACCTTGTCCGGCTGGGTCGGCGCGATGTCGGCGGCCTTGGCCCCGCTGATCGATGCGCTCGCCGCCGACGTCATGGGCTCGGATACGCTGCACGTCGACGACACGCCAGTACCGGTGCTGGCGCCGGGCGCGGGCAAAACCAAGACCGGCCGATTATGGACCTATGTTCGCGATGAGCGGCCCTTCAACGGCGATCGACCGCCGGCGGCGCTGTTCTTCTACTCGCCGGACCGTAAGGGCGAGCACCCGCGGGCTCACCTCAAGGACTTTCGCGGCGTGATCCACGCCGATGGCTATGCCGGGTTCAAAGAGATGTTTGCCGGCAATCGCATCGCCGAGGCTGGCTGTTGGGTGCATGTTAGGCGCAAGTTCTTCGATGTGCATTCCGCCATCGGATCACCGATCGCCAAGGAGGCGCTCGACCGCATCGGCGAGCTCTATGGTGTCGAGGACACGATCACTGGCATGCCGCCTGACCATCGACGACGAGAGCGACAGCAGCGATCGAAGCCGATCGCCGAGGCGTTGGCCGTCTGGGCCGACGAGACCGTGCGCAAGCTGTCGCGCAAATCCGAGCTCGCCGCCGCCTTCCGCTATATGCGGGCGCGCTGGGCGGCGCTCGTCCGGTGCTTCGATGATGGCTGCCTCGCGCTCGACAATAACCCCGCCGAACGAGCTCTGCGCGGCGTCGCCATCGGTCGCAAAAACTGGCTCTTCGCCGGATCCGATGCCGGCGGTCGACGCGCCGCGGCGATCTACTCGCTGATCGAAAGTGCCAAGCTCAACGACACCAACCCGCAGCATTATCTCGCCGACGTCCTCGCCCGCATCGCCGATCACCCGGCTCGGCACATCGCCCAACTCCTCCCCTGGAACTGGAAACCCACCGAGCCCCAACGCGTCGCCGCTTAAGCTGGTGCCCACACCGAGCGCTTACCCTGGGCGTACACGATCCGAACCGAGAGCCGATGGAGGATTGGGAGTTGGCATCAAGGGTGCGGAAATTTTTTCGGATGTAAGTTGGTAAAATTATCCATCCCCTACTTGAACAAACGACGCCCCGATGGGCGTCCCGTCAAAAAATGGATGAGGAACGCCAACGAATGCTTTTCAATAGCTTTGTATTCATCTTTGCGTACCTCCCAGCAACGCTTACTGGGTTTTTCACTCTGTCGCGCCTCGGTCCGGCCTGGGGAGCTGCGTGGCTGGCCTTCGCGTCGATCGTCTTCTACGGCGCCTGGGACGTGCGCTACGTCCCGCTGCTGATTGTCTCGATCGCTTTCAACTTTGCGGCCGGCAGGGGGCTTGTTTATTTTACCGCCCGCGGACGGCGCATGGAGGCGGGACGCGTCCTATTGGCAACCACCATCGTCGCTAATCTCGTACTGCTCGGCTATTTCAAGTACGGAGGCTTCTTCCTCGAGAATATGGACGGCCTGCTCGGCCGCCCCTTCGCAGACCCGCGCATCGTACTGCCGCTTGGAATCTCGTTCTTTACGTTTACCCAGATCGCCTATTTGGTAGACACTTGGAAGGGCCGGGCGAATGAACGTAACCCGGTCCATTATGCGTTGTTCGTCAGCTACTTTCCGCACCTGATCGCGGGGCCGATTCTGCATCACTCGGAGATGATGCCACAGTTCCGTATTCCTTCGGTCTACCGGTTCGAATTTGAGAAATTCACGACCGGGCTGTGCATCTTCGCCTTTGGGCTGTTTAAGAAGGTGGTGTTGGCCGACGGCGTAGCACGATTTGTTGCGCCAGTGTTCGACGGCGCCGAGCGTGGTGCCCCTGTGTCGCTGCCTGATGCCTGGGGTGGCGCATTGGCATACACATTCCAGCTCTATTTCGACTTTTCCGGTTATTGCGATATGGCGATCGGCCTTTCCTGGCTGTTTGGTATCGCTCTGCCCCTAAATTTCGACTCGCCGTACAAGGCGACCAGCATCATCGCCTTCTGGCGGCGCTGGCACATGACGCTCTCTCGCTTCTTGCGTGACTATCTCTACATCCCACTCGGCGGCAACCGACATGGGTCGACGCGGCGCTACGCCAACCTGTTCGCAACGATGACCATCGGCGGGTTATGGCACGGCGCGGGATGGACCTTTGTCGCCTGGGGTGCGTTGCACGGCGCCTATCTCTGGGCCAACCATGCTTGGTCGGCGGCAACGCGCGACAGACTTGATCTTAACGCAGTACCGCCGCTGGTACGGGGCGCAGCCGCCTGGCTGCTTACCTTTCTCGCCGTCGTGGTGGGCTGGGTGCTGTTCCGCGCTCATACGATCACTGGGGCCGGTCAGATCCTCGCGGGCATGGCGGGGTTGCACGGCATCAAACCCGGATCACCGGTTGTAGTCTGGGGCTGGTGCGCGGTGCTCGGCGCCATCGTGCTACTACTACCCAACACACAGGAAATCATGCAACGTTACCTCGGTGGTATAGCGCGCCCGGCAACGATACGCCCGTCCAAGTTGACGCTCGCCTTTCGTCGTTCGGTGCCCTGGGCGGCAGCGGTCGCCACAATGCTCGCCGCCGGCCTGATTGGCCTGCCACAACCCACCAGCTTCCTCTATTTTAACTTCTGAGCCGGTCATGGCGATCACCGGGGGTAACGATCTAACCTCGAAGCGGTTTCTCACACTCACAGTGTTATTGATCGTCGCGATAATAGCTGGCGCCTGTCTACTGCCGCATGACCGCCATTTACGCTTCGCCAGCTTGCAAGAACCGGCAGTGGTCAAGGTCGGTTGGATCTATGAGCGCATCCATGACGATCCGACACCAATCGATATCATCTTCATCGGCAGCTCTCATAGTGTATTTGGCGTAGACAGCGCCGAGGTCGAGCGCAACGTCGGCGAGCTCATTGGCCAAGACGTACACGTTGTGAATTTCGCCTTGCAACACCTCGGTTACGATGTTCCCTGGCTGCTGGCGCGGGAGGCGATTGAGGCACGCAACGTGCGGCTCCTGGTGGTCGAGGTCACCGGGGACGAGCCGCGCGCCCTACACCCGGCCTTTGCGTCGCTGGCCGATGCGCGGGATATCCTCGCCGCGCCGCTGCTGGTCAACCCGTCCTACTTCCCAGACCTGGTAGAACTGCCACTGCGCCAGACATCCCTGTTTTTGCGCACCGTG
>Ga0206847_10062_pt1 | contig 39265 bp, 36 predicted proteins | sample Alteio_BWOrgCont_17_FD_152880 | JGI IMG/M metagenome (GOLD analysis project Ga0206847, IMG submission 152880) | Enriched cells from forest soil in Barre Woods Harvard Forest LTER site, Petersham, Massachusetts, United States -... | ecosystem: Environmental > Terrestrial > Soil > Temperate forest >... | reverse complement strand
ACGCTGGGCTTCCCAGAAATACATCACCGAGGGGAAATTCATGTCGCTGTACACGACTTTATTGCGCTTGCCGGAAAAGTCGAGGCACGACGCGACCACGGCCTGGCAGGTGGTGACGTTCTGGTGCGTGGAAACTGAGTTCTGAGGGGCGTTCATCAGCGCGCCGATTTCGTTGCCGACATCGACCGCCAGCATCCACCAGCGCTCTTCCCAAGCGCGGCTGGCGCGGGTGGCCCAGGTGTCGGCGTAGCCCTTCATGGCGTCGTAGACGCCCCGCGGCATGGCGCCGAGGGAATGGCTGACCAGATAGGTGGTGTGGTCGAGGATGGGGAACTCGGAACGGTAGCGGAGCAGATCGTCAGTCATTCTGAAATTTTACTGCTAAGCCAGCGTTTTCGGGCGAACAGGTATCCCAGAGTCAGAAGAACCAGGGCCGGCAGTCCGCTAAGGATGGTGATGCGGGATTGCGGAACCCACCAGGTGGAAATGACGGCCGCAGTGATGCCGGTAAAACCAAGCGCCGACAGGACCGCGCCGCCAGGCGAGCGCATGGGAAGGGCAGCCAGTTGTTCGGGCGAAATCCGGCGGCGGAAGGCGATGTGAGCAGCCAGCGCAATCAGCCAACTCAACATTCCCGCAAACAAAGATGCCCCGATGATGTACAGAAATGCGGATTGCCGCGCCCAGTGCTCCATCACGAATGCGAGGGGGATCGCGCCGGCGGAGACCAGCAGAGCGAGCCGAGGGGAACCTGCCGAGTTCAGCCGCCCAAGCATGGGCGGAGCGTAGCCGCCGCGAGCCAGAGAAAACAACATGCGGCTGGCGACGTACAGATTGGCGTTGGCGCTTGACAATGCCGCGGTCAAAACCACGAAGTTCATCAAGGAAGAAGCGGCGGGAATCTTTGCCACCACGAACACCGTGACGAACGGGCTTTGGGAGACTCCGGCGCGGTCCCAGGGCATGACGCCGACCAACACGGCGGTTGCTCCCAGATACACAAATGCGAGCAATGCGAAGGCGATCTTGGTGGCGCGGGGGATTTCCTTGGCGGCGCGCGCCTCACCAGAGGAGATCGCAACCATTTCAATCCCCAGAAAACTGAACAAGGCGAAGGAGACTGCGAGCAACGGGGAAACCGGGCCATTGGGAAAAAATCCACCATGCTGTTGATATTGCGGAGTCGCCCGCCCGCCGAACAGAAGCCACGCGCCTGCCAGCACGAAGGTCACGATGGTGACTACCTTCACCATGGAGAACCAGTATTCGAAGCGGCCGAAATCGCCGACGGCGCGGAGGTTGATGATAAGGAGAATCGCTGAATAAAGCGCGATCCAGGCCAGGCCCGGCACCGAGGGCAGCCAGTATCGCGAGTAGGTCGCAGCCGCGACCAACTCCGCTCCTACCGCCATCACGACCGCGTACCAGTAACCGTAGCGCGCCACGAAGCCTGCCCAGGGGTGGAGATAGAGCTCTCCATAAAGTCCGAAGGATCCTGCTGCGGGATGGGCGCTGGCCAGTTCGCCCAGGGCGCAAGTGACAGTCCAGGCGAGAAACGCGCCCGCGGCGTAGGTGAGGATGACAGCCGGGCCTGCGATCTGGACGGCGGCTCCGGAACCGAGCAAGAGTCCGGTGCCGATGGATCCTCCGACTGCAACCATGGCCATCTGCCCGGCGCTGAGTTGATGACGCAGGCCGTCTTCCTGCGCCGCGATTTTTTCTGGAGGCACTTGGGCACGTTAACAGAAATCGGCTGATTGAAACAGTGTTCCTTGACTGGGTGACCAACGTAATCGTGGCAGGGGGTAGGTCATTGCTGGGGAAGGAACCAGCCTCCTAGAATTCTTGTGGGTTACTCCGCGCGTACCCGTGTCTCTAAATATATGGCTGAACCGAAGCGAATGGACCGTACCGAGATCACCAAACGCGTGGAGCGTGCCGAGAAACTGCTGCAAAAGGGGAAGCCCGCCGAGGCGCTGGAAGAATATCTGCAGGTGCTGGCAGCCGAACCGGAGAATGAAACGGTCTGCCAGATGGCGGCTGATCTTTGCCTTTCTTTGCAACGAATTCCGGCTGCGGTGAAGCTGTTGGGGGAGATGTTCGAGCGGCAGGTACAAGCCGGAGACGCCACTCGCGCCAGCCTTACTTATAAGAAGTTGGCGCGGTTCGTGGCTCCGACCTGGGATCAGAAGATACGGTTTGCAGAGATTCTGGAGCGCTCGAATCGTAAGCTGGCGCTGGAAAACTACGAAGGCGCCTTCCAGGAAGTGACCCAGCAAGGACGGAAACAGGAATCTCTGAGGGTGTTGGAACGGATTCTGGCGCTGGAGCCGAATGAGAAGAATTACATCCGGCTCGGCGAACTTTCGGCGGCGTTGGGCAATGGGAAGGCTGCGGCGGCAGCTTTCCTGAAAGTTGCGGAACTGGCGCAGACGTCGGGCGGAACGCCTGCCCAATGGATTGAGCGAGCCTATGCGGAGGACCCCGCCGACCCGGCAATTACCCTGGCATACGGCAAGAGCTTGTTTGGGCAAGGGCAAGCCGGTGCTGCCATTTTCGTGCTGGAATCGCAGGTCATAGCGGGAGGCGCGCCCGATGAGTTACGGGAAATCTTCGCCAAATCACTACTGAGCACCAACCGGCTGGCGGATGCCGAACCCGTGATCTGGGGGCTCTTTGAGGACAATCCGCCGTCCCGCGTTCAAGAGATCGCCAACCTGGTTGGTCTATACATCGACGCAAAACAGGACGACGACGCGGTAAGGCTGGCCCGAAAGCTGGAGGACTTCCAGCGGCGCAGAGGCGATCGCCGCGCCTTTCTTTCCATGATGCAGGAAATCCTGACCAAGCACCGCGCCTCGGCTGAGATGCTGGAGTTCATGTGCGAGCAGTTCAACGCCTCGAACCGCGAAGCAGACTATTGCCAAACTCTGATCCAATTGTTCGATCTGTACTACCAGACCGGAAACTATCCGAAGGCGGCGGATTGCCTGGATCGGGCGGCGGAAGTCGATGCCTACGAAACCGGGCATCAGAAACGTTTAGAAATGCTGCGCGGGAAGATCGACGAGAACCGGCACAAGGTGGTTTCGTCGCGATTCTCCAGCATGTCGGAATCGACGACCACTCCGGTACGCAATGCCGACACCATGCTGGGAGCCGCGGCGCTTCAGGATCTGATGCTGCAGGCGGAAATTCTTGTGCAGTACGGCATGCGGTCGAAGGCGATTGAGCGGCTGCAACGCATCCAGGAACTTTTTCCTCACGAAGAGGAACGGAACCCTGCCTTGCACCAGTTGTATGTAACCGCCGGAGTTCTGCCCCAGTATTCGGGCGCCTCTCCGCAGCCACCGGCCGCGGCCCCGGCTCCGGCGGCGCAGGCTGTAGTCGCAGCGGCGCCGCAACCTCAGCCCACCGACGTCAGCAGTTTCACCAAAGTCGCGGAGATCACGCGCAAACTCTACCGGCAGGGGAACGCTCATGCCGTTCTGGCGACCGCATCCAAGGAAATCGCCACTCAATGGCAGGTGACCCGCTGCGTCGTTGCCATGCGCAAGCCGGGGTCAAGAACTACCAACCTGAAGCAGTACTGCAGCGAGGACTATCAGCCCGCCGACGCGGAACCGCTGGAGAAAGTGATCGCCGCGGTCCATGAAGCTACCATGACCCGCGGAACGTTGACCATTACAGACACACAGACCGCCCCCGAACTGCAGAGCGTCCGCGAATTTCTGGGGAAGATGTCTGCCTTCTCATTGCTGGCCGTGCCAATGACGGATGGGCCGGACCAGGCGGGAATCCTGCTGCTGATGCATAACACCACGCGGACCTGGAACCCGAACGACGCCATGGTGCTGAAAACCATCAGTGACCAGATCGTGATCGCCATCAACAATGCAGGCCTGCGGCAGTTGGTCAAGAATCTTTCAGTGACCGACGAGCGCTCCGGATTGTTGAAACGTGCTTCGTATCTCGACCTGTTGATGGCTGAAACCAAGCGCAACCTGCAGCAGAGCACGGCGCTGACCGTGCTGCTGATGCGGTTCGGAGAGAAGGCAGCCATGCTGAAGGAGCTTGGCGAAGCCGGACTAGAAACCACCATGCAGCAGATCGGACAATTATTTGCCGGCAATATCCGGCAAAACGATTTGGCGTTTCGCTATGAAACGGTCACCATTGCCATCGTGCTCGGCGAAACTGCCGCGCGCGAAGGGGTGATGGCGGCGGAGAAACTGCAAAAGCTGCTGGCGCAAGTGAAGTTGCCCGAGGGCGCCGAACCCCTCCGTTTTAATGCCGGTCTCGCCCAGGCCGTGCTGCGAACCGAATATGACCCCGTGGATATCGTCACCGAAGTGATCAACCGGGCCGAGCAGGCGCTGCATTCCTCGGTCGGGCAAGGGCCAGGGAAGATTGTTGTATTAGAAGCCTCCATCGCGGCCGCAGCCGTGGCCTAAGACTCCAATCATTGACTCATTGAATCATTGAGTGATTGAATCATTAGTTCAATGTTTCAACTCAAATGATTTAGTGATTCAATTCCTCATCCCAGGAAACTCATGTTGAAGCCAGGCGATATTGCAATCATAAGCGGCGCACGCACGCCCTTCGGGCGTTATTGCGGCAAATTAAAGGACTTTACCGCGCAGGAATTGGGAGCGGTGGCGGCCAAAGGCGCGTTGGAGCGCGCTGGAGTCGATCCCAAGGAAGTCGATCATGCGGTGTTTGGCAATGCGCAACAGACCTCCGGGGACGCGCTTTACGGGGCGCGCCACGTGGGACTGCGGGCAGGGCTGCCGATTGAGACGCCGGCGCTCACCGTCAATCGCCTTTGCGGTTCGGGCATGCAGGCAATCGTGAATGCGGCGCAGATGGTCCAGCTGGGCGAGGCGAATGTGGTGGTCGCGGGAGGCATGGAGGCGATGTCGCAGGCGCCGTTCGTGATCCGCGGACGCGACGGCTTCACGCTGGCTCCCGGCGGCAAACTCGAAGATTCATTGATGGTTGCGCTGCTCGATACGTATTGCGGGCTTTACATGGCCAACACCGCCGAGCTTTATGGAGAGCAGCAGGGCATCACGCGGCAGGCGCAGGATGAATTCGCGCTGCGCTCGCAGCAGATGGCGGATGCCGCATATAAGGAAGGACGCATCCAGGCGGAGTTGGTTCCGGTGCCGCTCAAGGACCGCAAGGGCGAGCCGAGTGGCGAGATGCTCACTGAGGATGATCATCGGCGGCCGCAAACCACGATGGAAGGGTTGGCCAAGTTGAAGCCGGCGTTTGGGAAAAACGGCTCGGTCACAGCGGGCAATGCGAGCGGAATTGTGGACGGCGCGGCCGCAGTCGTTATCATGTCGCTCGAAGAAGCGACCAAGCGCGCTTTGAAGCCGATGGGGCGGGTGGTGAGTTGGGGAATTGCGGGAGTCGATCCGAAAGTGATGGGACGGGGACCGGTGCCGGCGACCAAGATTGCGCTGCAGAAAGCCGGACTGACGCTGGACTACATCGATCTGATTGAAGTCAACGAGGCCTTTGCGGCGCAGTATCTGGCGGTGGAGAAAGAACTCGGCCTCGACCGCGAGAAGGTGAACGTCAACGGAGGCGCGATTGCGCTGGGGCATCCGCTGGGCGCGACCGGCACGCGGCTGGTGATCACGTTGCTCCATGAACTGCACCGCAGAAAGAAAAAATACGGCCTGGCGACGGCATGCATTGGCGGCGGGCAGGGGATTGCGATGATTGTGGAGAGTTTGAACTAGGTGGACCCTGTGTCATCCCGAGCGACGCGAGGGATCTGCATTTTGCGGTGCCTGAGAGTTCACGATGTCGTGGCGAACTAAGTCATTGCTGATCTCTTTGGCAGCAAATGCTTTGTTTTTTGCGATGTGGGGGGTGTTGGGGTTTGGGCTGGTGCCGGGTTTGTACCCTGCATTTCTAGTCTGCGAGGCGCTTGATCCGGGCAATCAACCCTACGCCCCGGCCTGCGGCGGTTGGCATGCTACTGCGGCGACAATTGGTGGGACGATCATGAACATCATTTTGTATTGGCTGGTGATATGGGCGATCGCTTGCCTGATGACAAGAAGATCGGCTAAGACTTCGTGAATTTGTGATTTTAGAAAAAGGAAATCATATGGAAATTAAGAAAGTCGGAGTGCTCGGTTGTGGGCTCATGGGATCGGGCATTGCGCAGGTTTCGGCCATGGCTGGATTCGATGTCACGGTGCTTGAGGTTGAGCAGAAATTTCTCGACAAGGGTTTCGCCGGAATCGAGAAGTCACTGGCCAAGTTCGCCGAGCGGCCGGTTGAGAAAGGCGGAATCACGGCGGAGCAGAGAGACGCCACCCGCGCGCGGCTCAGGGGCACCACCAATATGCAGGACCTTGCCGGTTGCGACATCGTCGTCGAAGCAGTGATCGAAAATCTCGACGAGAAGAAAAAGATGTATGCGGCGCTCGACGGGATCGTGAAAAAGGGCGCGATTTTTGCCTCGAACACTTCGTCGATTTCGATTACCGAGCTGATGACGGCTACCAAGCGTCCGGAGCGATTCATCGGGCTGCATTTCTTCAACCCTGTCCCATTAATGAAGCTGGTCGAAGTCGTACGCACGATCGCCACCGCCGCCGACGTTTACGACACGGCTTACGAATTTGGCAAAAAGCTAGGCAAAGTTCCGGTGCGCACCAGCGATAAGACTGGATTCATCGTGAACCGGCTACTGGTTCCATATCTGCTGGATGCGATTCGCGCGTATGAAGAAGGCGTGGGATCGATCGAAGACATCGACAACGCCATGAAGCTGGGCTGCGGGTATCCCATGGGACCGTTCACGCTACTCGATTTTGTTGGACTCGATACGACTTATTACATCACCCATGTGATGTATGACGAATTCAAAGAACGTCGGTTTGCCTCGCCTCCGCTGCTGAAACGGCTGGTGATGGCGGGCTGGTACGGTCGGAAGTCGGGCAAGGGGTTTTACGATTATTCGGACCCGGCAAATCCGAAGGCGAATAAGCTGTAGCTTCTTGGCCACGGATTTGCGCGGATTCTGAAGAATGAATTTGTCTCTCATCTGCGTTAATCCGTGAGAATCTGTGGCAGGGTTTGATCTTATGACCTTCGAAAACATACTTCTCGAAAAGAAAAACTCCATCGCTTACGTCACCGTCAACCGTCCCAAGGTGCTTAACGCGCTCAACATGGCGACCATGGAAGAGCTGCGCGCGGCTTTTACCGACATCCAGAACGACGGATCGATTCGCCTAGCTATCATGACCGGCTCGGGCGAAAAAGCTTTTATCGCCGGCGCCGACATTGCGGAACTCTCCAAGCACGACGCGGTCAGCGGCAAGGAATATACCCACAAGGGACAATCGGTTCTCGATCTGATCGAGAATCTGGGCAAGCCGGTGATTGCCTGCATTAACGGCTTCGCGCTGGGCGGCGGATGCGAAATGGCGATGGCCTGCACGTTTCGGCTGGCCAGCGAAAACGCCAAACTCGGCCAGCCCGAGGTGAAGCTGGGCATCATGCCGGGATACGGTGGCACGCAGCGCCTGCCGCGCTTGGTCGGCAAAGGCGTCGCCATGCAGATCCTGCTGGCGGGAGAGATGATTACCGCGCAAGAAGCGCACCGGATCGGGTTGGTGAACGAAGTCACCGCACCCGCCGAACTCATCCCACGCGCCGAAGCCATCGCGCAGAAGATCATCGCCAACGCTCCGCTCGCCGTGCAGTATGCGATGGAAGCGGTCAACAATGGAATGGAAATGACTCTGGCGGAAGGATTGTATCTGGAGGCTACGTTGTTTGGCGTGTGCTGCGCGACCGAAGACAAGAAGGAAGGCACGACGGCGTTTCTGGAGAAGCGGCCGGCGCAGTTCAAAGGGCGGTAGAGCGTCGCCACGGATTTTCGCGGATCAGAAGCGAATCCACCGCAGATACACAGAGGCACAGCAAATCAGGAAAATCCTTTAATTTCTCTTTGTCTTCGTGACGCTGTGGTGAAATGGGTTCATGCTGAAATCGATCCATATCGGACGCTACACAACCAAGGCGGAGGACTTCCGCAAACTGGTCGAATTCTTTGCGGCGATTGGCTTTGGGCGGGTGGCGACCGATCAGAGCGCGGATCGCTCGGCGGTTTTATCGGCTCCTCTGGGCCTGCTGAGTGTTAACACACTTCCGCCGAAGTATGCGCCGGAAGTGATCGACCGGCTGAAGGATGTCGCCCGGCTGGTGGTGCTGGAAGTGACCAATCCGGACGATGTGTTGGCGATTGCGCAGAAGATGAAATTGAAAGTGCTGGCGGATTCCATCTCGGATTCGAATCGCCGCAGTTTTTCTCTCGAGCTCCCGGGAGACATTATTGTTACAGTCCACGGCGAGCCCGACCTGCCGGTGCCGGCAACCGAAGGAGGATTCGACGCGAAAGGCAAGCGGTTTGCGATTGTGGTGAGCCGGTTTAACGCGTTTATCACGGAGCGACTGCTGGTGGGCGCTCTGGACGGGCTTCGCCGAGCGGGCGCCACAGAAAACAAAATTCAGGCGGTTCGTGTGCCGGGCAGCTTTGAGATTCCATCCGCGGCACGAACTCTCGCTGAAACCAGGAAATATGATGCCATCATCTGTCTCGGTTGCCTGCTGCGCGGGGACACCGCCCACTACGACGTGATCGTCAACGAAGTCACGCGAGGCATTGGGCAGTCGGCGCAGGAGACCGGCGTTCCGCACGCGTTTGGCGTATTGACCTGCGACACGCTGGAGCAGGCCATTGACCGCGCCGGGCTGAAAATGGGCAACAAGGGATTCGATGCCGCGCTGGCTGCGGTGGAGATGGTGAATCTGGGGAAAGCGGTCGGTGGTCCTCGGTCGTCCGTCGTTGGCAAGAGCAAGACCACGAAACAGCGGCAACATTCCTCGAAGACAAAATCGGAGCGCTGAAAACTCTCTTTCACCCAGAAAGACTGTAGACTGAACTTGCGGTTGCCCGTCTGTTGACCAACGACGGACGACCAACGACTACATGGGTACTCGCCGAAAATCCCGCGAACTCGTGCTGCAAATGCTCTTTCAGGCTGACATGGGGAAACAAACCCCGGAGCAGGTGCGGCTCACTTTCTGGGGTGAACACAATTCCGCGCAGGAGGATGTGCGGGGGTTTGCCGATGACCTGTTTCGCGTGGCCACAGACCGCTGCGCGGACGTGGATGCTCTCATCGAGCGCCACGCAGAGCACTGGCGCATGGAGCGCATGGCCGCCGTGGATCGTAACCTGCTGCGGGCCGCGGTCGCGGAAATGATGGGTTTCCCGGCGACGCCGCGCGCGGTTGTGATCAACGAAGCGCTGGAGATCGCCCGCAGGTTTTCAAGTCCCGAGTCGGTTCAGTTTATCAACGGCGTGCTGGATAGCGTAGGCCGCGATCTGGAAAAATTGCAGACCTGACGCTTCCCGACTCCCAGCCTCAAGGCCGCACTGCGATCAGGTCAGGCTTGCATTGGAACGTCTGCGGCTGGCCCGCGGAATTCAGGCAAAAGTTTTGTGGAAAGGTGATTTGAAGCACGTCGGCGCCCAGCGCCGTATCGAGCACATGCACGTTTCCGTCGCTGGCGGCAACATAGAGGTGTCCGCCGTCGGGAGTAAGCGCCGCCTGCACCGGAGACACGTTGCCCTGGAGCCCGATGGAGCCGGAAGTCAGGGCCCCGGTGTTAAATACAAGAATGCTGTTCAGGGACGATGCAACGATATAAGCCGCCGTGCCGTCTTCGGAGAGGATGAACTGCTTCAGAGACTTGCTGAAGTCACCCTGGCCTAGATTGAAGGAAGGCAAGAGTACGTCGCTAATGGTCGGGGTGCAGCCGACCGGGCTGGTGGTTACGCCAATCATCTCCACGTCGGGCGGGGCCAACGCGACCATCTTCGTGGCGTCCGGCAAAGCGCGGATGTAAGCCGGAACTGCTGCCCCGCTCACCGTGTCGGCTTTGCCGTCATCGCAAGTGCGGTACACCGTGGCCAGGTTGGTGGTCGAACCTGTAACCGAGCCGCCCGCCAGGTAGGCGAACCCGCCTTCGGTCAGGAAGGCAACGTCGGTGGCAGGCGCGCCCAGCGCGATGGTCTTCAGCGCATCCTCCCTGGAATAGATGTATAGCTTGCTCCCCGCCACGATGAAAGCTTTCAGGCTGTCCGGCGAGAAACTGGCAGCGGTCGCCCCACTGATGGGATACGCAGTAACCCCGGATTGGGCGGTTGACGTGTCGACGATGTAGACCTGATTCGGGCTGTTGATCGTATCCGAGACGATGATCTTATCTCCGTCTGGAGACACGGCCAGCACTTTGCCGGGTGCTGATGTAACCTGCAAGGCAGTCGGCGGACTTGCAGTGGGATCGAGGATTAGCAGGCCCGAGCCGCCCGAGAGGATCCCCGACCTCGTTCCCGCATAAGCCTTTGTCCCTTGGCGGTTAAACACCAGCGAATTGGTCGCCCCCGCGAAAGCTGCGTTCGCCGCCAGTGTGTTTGCGGGATAGGAAATGGGAACAACCGAGGTGAAGCAGTTATCGATGCCCGCACAGCCCGTGCTGGTGACAAAGACCGTCCCTGACGGAGTCGAGTTGCCGGTGTTCACTGCCTGGGTGACGACGTTCTGCGGATAAATCGGCAGCGACGGCGTAAACCCGAGGTTGCACGTGGGTGGCGTGCATGAAGCAATGATGGTGGCCGCGCCTCCGGCCGCCACCGTTTCCGAAACTGAGCCGGCGCTGCTTACCGAGACCGACGCCGGGTTCGAAGAGTTATAAATCAGCGGCGGATTGAGTAATTGGTTTCCCAGAGTGTCGGTCACCGTCGGCGTAATCTGTTGCGTCGATCCGTTGGAAGAGGTGACGGTAAGGGTGATCGACTGGACTGGACACGTCGTATAAGACACGGGAGAGCTGATGGTGTTTCCGGCGGTCGCATACAGTGGAGTGATTCCCGGCGTCCCGGCGGTAATCTGCACCTGAGTCAGCGAAACCCCATTCAGCATATTCGCCAGGCCGGGAGCCGTATTGCTGAGCTTCGCAACGATCGCATTTTCGGCGGCAAAGGTGAATTGGCCGGCTGTGGAAGTGATGTCGATACCGCGGCTGAAGGCGTGGCCCTCATAAATCAGAGTTTGATTCAGGCTCGGATTCGCGGAGAGGCAAGGCAGGACATGCTGATTCGGCGCCGGTTGAAGAGTGATGCTATCGATGCGCGCATGCACAAACACGGTGGTGACCGGGCTGGTGACTCCCTGGGTGGTGGCGCTCACTCGGGCCACTCCCACTCGTCCGGGGGTGCAGGTGCGCGGGGAGGTCAGCGAATCCCAGCTGCCCGCGCAAGCCAGGCCGGTGGCCGCGACAGTCACAACCGCCGGGTTGTCCGACTGGTAGCTGACCGGCTCAGCGATGCTGGCCCCGGTGGAGTTGGTCGGAATCGCAGTGAACGAAAAGTTGGTGCCAACCTCCATCGAGGCCGTCGGAGTCGGGACCAGGCCAATGCTCGCCGGGACCGGAAAATTCGTGGTTGTAACCGTGTTGCCGCCGCTGCACCCCATGGTACTGGCGAGTATGGCCAGCCCCACCACCGCGAACCCAACAGAAGCCAACTGACGCATTCATCCTCCCCGCCCACATGCCTTTGTAAGGGGCGAGCCTGCCTTGGGAATAGGAATTTTCTAGTGTAGAAGGTGACTCCGCTTTCGGCAACCGGCGCAACTCGGGGGAGCAAGCTTGGTCTCGAAGCCGGAATCTCCTGCGACATGGGATGCAGGAAATGGCTGAGGTGAGACTCGTTTCCGCCGAAATCAATCCTTATGAGGGATCGGCGATCGAGGCGGTCGGACATGCTGGGACGCCGGCGGGGTGGTTTGCCGGCTCTAGCTTGCATCCCGACACTCTATCTGAGAGTGTCACTGATCATTGTGAACGAGAATGGCTTCCTGATGTAAGGACGGGAAACCGTAATGTTGAGGTTCTCCTCGCTGTGCAGTTTTTGGCAGAGATGAGAATCGTTGAAGCCCTGATACTTGCCGCGGGCCAGTTCGAGGATGGTGCGGCGCAGAGCCGCGGGCAGAGCCCAGGGCATGGGCCGTCCGCGATTGCCGTGATGCACCCAATCGACGCCGTCGGGACGATAGCGCCGCTTGAGCCGTTGCACTTGCCGTTCACTCAGTTGCAGCAGTCGAGCCGCTGGGCTCACCTTTAATCGTCCGGCGACTGCATTCTCAATGACTTTCACGCGTTGGAGCTCTTTCTGACTCAATGTCACCATCCCTCTAGGGTGACAAAGTCTGGTTGCAGTTAAGGGGTGACATTCTCTTGGAGCATCTACAAGCGGCGTAAATGGTCTTGACACGTACGGCGTGGCGGAGAACACTAGCAGAAGCTTCAGGTTCCGCGGTCTGTCCCCCAAAGGCTGCGGCTGCTGTGGACAGTTCTAGGAGGTCTTCCGTGAAAACCATGCGTGTGAGTTTTATTCTGGCATGTTGTCTGATCGCGGCGCTGAGCGCGGCATCGGAACAACATGCTACAAAGGAATCATCAGGTCTGACCGTTGAGCCACAGGCTAGTCTAATGGGGGCGACGGGACAAAGCTCCTGGACCCAACTGGCCCAGTTCGAGCACACCCACCCCTCAGGCGGCGATCAATTCGGCTTCTCAGTCACCATTAGCGGTGACACCGCCGTGGTCGGGGCCCCCTCAGGCATCGACGGACTCGGAGCGGCCTATGTTTTCGTCAAACCTGCCCGTGGTTGGGGAAAAATGATCCAAACTGCTACCCTCACCGCGTCGGACGAGATGGCATATGATGAATTCGGTGCGTCGGTTTCAATTGACGGTAATACTGTGGTTGTCGGGTCCCCTTGCGCTTCTTTCTACAACAGCAGTTGCGGGAAGGGGGCAGCCTACGTTTTCGTCAAACCCGCGGGGGGCTGGAGAAATATGACCGAGACGGCGAAGCTTTCCGCCGCTGATGGCAACCAGAATGACCAATTCGGATACTCCGTATCCATCAGCGGTAGTACGGTCGTTGCTGGGGCCTCGAATCACGCGGGGCAGGGAGCGACGTATGTTTTTGTCAAGAAAGCACAAGAATGGGGCCAGGCTGCGGAGCTGACTGCCTCCGACGGAGCAAGCGGAGATGGACTCGGCGAATCAGTGTCCGTCAACGGCAATGCGGTCGCAGCCGGAAGTCCATTTAAAGACAGCTATCAAGGTGCAGCCTACATATTCGTCGAGCCAGGTGGAGGCTGGAAGGACGAGACACAAACTGCCGAACTGACCGCTTCTGACGGCGCGCCAAACTACGTCTTCGGCTTGTCCCTATCTGTTGATGCCAACACGGCTGTCGTTGGCGCGCCTGGCTACGGCAGGGACGGCGGCGCATACGTATACGTCGAGCCGCCGAACGGTTGGACGAACGCAACGGAAACTGCCAAGCTAACCGGCTACTCAGGGCGTAAGGGATTTGCTTCCTCTGTGGTGATAGGCGGCAGCACGGTTTTGGTGGGGCAACCCAAACTTGGCAGAGGATCGATTGGGAAAAAAGGTGCGGTGTTCGCATTCATTAAACCAGCAGACGGCTGGAAAAGCACCTCCAAGTTCTCCCAAGAGCTCACCGCTGCGACGGGGAAGTACGAGCACTACTTCGGCACATCCGTCGCTCTCACGAGCGACACTGCGATTATCGGCGCGCCGAACGTCACAACCGACCATGGGCGGCCTGGGTCCGCCTACATCTTCGGCAGAGGCAAATGATAATAACTCAAGGATGTCTGGGCCCACTCGGTTTGCGTACCTTAAGGAGGCCGAGAGGAGAATATTCCTGGACACTGGGCATGTATTTCCCTAACTTTTAGGATTGGCCAAAGGCTTCTCAAACATTAGGGTCTTTCTGAGGATATTCCACTTGTCGGAGGAAGCGCATGCTATCAGCACGGTACGGTCGGCCTCGGCGCTCGGGGACGCGTGGGTCGGGTTCGCATTCTGCTTTCCTGATGAGATTCTTCAATCTCTTCTTCTTGGCCGTGCTCGTTTTCGGCACAACCGTTCTTGGTTACGCGCAGGCCCCAACTGAGCAAGGCGATCCACTTGTCAACTCAAGCTCAGGCGGGACTATATCCCAAGCCACGAGTAAGATGGTTGTGGACGTGACCCAGTTCGGGGGCACGGATGTCTGCGCCGACATCAGTTCAGCCCTCCTGGCAATGCCCGGTACGGGCAATCCCGGAGGTGAATGGGTGCTTGACGCTCGTGCGGCCGTCAACACTACAGGCGTCAATACGCACTACCTAACCTGTCAGGGAAATCCGTTTGCCTCCTCCAGCGGCGGCCCAATAAACAAGAGTTTCAAACTCCTGCTTGGGGGAAAAACCTACATTATCTTGGAGCATCTACAAACCAAGGGCTTCGGTTTGACGGTTTTTGGCCGAACACGTTACACTGGATGAGTTTGCCCGTACTTGCGGCTCCGTTCTGGGGCCGTCCGCACTCGTTGCCGAAAGCGCCGGCGCGGAAAACAGCAAGCATGGAACATCAGCAGTTTACCCGGATCGCGCATCTTAGCGGGGCGGGCCTATCTTGACGGAGGCATAGGTATGTACGCGGTCATTCGCACGGGGGGAAAACAGTACCGGGTGGCGCCCGGCGATGTGATCCGAGTGGAGAATCAGGCCAACGGCACGGACGGACGGGTGGAGTTCGGCGATATTCTGGCCGTCTCCGGCGGCGACGGCGAGATCGGTAAACCTCAGCCAGACGCGCACGTGGTCGGCGAGATTGTAGAACAGGGGCGCGGCAAGAAGATCCTGGTTTTCCACTACAAGCGCAAGAAGCAGTATAAGAAGCTGCGCGGCCACCGGCAGGGATATACAGCCGTCCGCATCACTGAGATCGCCTTCAACGGCCAAAAGTTCACGGCTCCCGACCTTCCAAAGAAGCAGCCGAAAGTGAAGAAGGTCGCCGCCGAGGGCGGAGCGCACGCCGAGGCAAAAGCTGCCAAAGCTCCAGCCAAGAAGAAAGTGGCGAAGAAGTCCGCCGCGAAGAAAGCACCGCCAAAGAAGAAGAAGTAACCGCGAGGAGAAGTTCCCCCCGCCAAGCTCTTACTGAGAACCGAGAACCGAGAACGGATATATGGCCCACAAAAAAGGACAAGGCACATCACGAAACGGCCGCGATTCGAACGCGCAGCGGCTTGGCTTTAAGGCTTTTGGCGGACAGCTGGTCCCGGGCGGCACCATCATCGTGCGGCAGCGCGGCACCCGCGTGAAGCCGGGTTTGAACGTCGGCCGCGGTAAGGACGACACGCTATTTGCCAAGATCACCGGGCGCATCAAGTTCATGGATCGCGGGCAGATGGGCAAGTTCGTGATGGTCGAACCCGTCGAAGCGAAGTAAGTTTGCTGAGCTCGCGGTAAAGATCGCCGCGACCAGTATCCAGATGGCCTCGTCCTTCGGGCGGGGCTTTTCGTTTGGTATCGAGCTTCCTTAATGTTTATCGATGAGGCAATAATCCGCGTAAAGGCTGGCGATGGCGGTAATGGCTGCCTGGCGTTTCGCCGGGAGAAGTTTGTCCCGCGGGGTGGGCCTTCGGGCGGTGATGGCGGAAAGGGCGGCGATGTGGTCATGGAATCCAGCGAGCGGCACAACACCCTGGTGCACTTCCGCTTCAACCCGGAATACAAGGCGCAGCGCGGACGGCACGGCGAAGGCTCCAATCGGACCGGCAAGGAAGGCGTCGACGTTCTGCTGAAAGTTCCGGTCGGGACGCTGGTGTACGACGCCGACACCAACGCTTTGGTCCACGACTTCTCGACGCCTGATGAGCGCGTAGTCGTCGCGCAAGGCGGACGTGGCGGCCGCGGCAATGCGCGCTTTGCAACCTCTACGCATCAGGCGCCGCGCGAGCACGAAGATGGACATGCCGGCGAAGAGCGTACCTTTCGGCTGGAGCTGAAGTTGCTCGCCGATGTTGGGCTCGTCGGATTTCCCAACGTTGGCAAGTCCACGCTGATCTCGCGCATTTCGGCGGCGCGTCCCAAGATTGCCGACTATCCCTTTACAACGCTGCAGCCGAATCTAGGAGTGGTTGCGGTCGGAGATGCCAAAGACGAACGCAGTTTTGTGGTCGCCGATATTCCCGGCCTGATCGAAGGCGCACACATGGGCGCTGGTCTCGGGATGCAATTCTTACGGCACATCGAGCGTACACGATTGCTGGTTCACCTGGCCGACGTTTCCGACGGCAGCGGTCGGCCTGATCCGGTGAAGGATGTCGAAGTCATCAGGGGCGAGCTGGCGAACTTTGGCGCGGGACTCGAAACCAAGCCGACGATTCTGGTCGCGTCCAAGATTGACGTGGCCAACAAAGAAAAACTCAGCAAGCTGAAGCGCTACGCCAGGAAGCAGGGCCTCGATCTTTTTCCGATCTCAGCAGTCACCGGCAAAGGCATCGACGAACTGAAGTACGCCATGGCCGACCGCCTGGATCAGATTCGAGCGACGGCAGCGGCAGCAGCAGCACCTGAGATCTTACTGTCCGTTAAGCCTGAATAGCTGCTCGTCCCTCGATTTAAGAGAATGTCGGGATGCGCACCACGTTTTTACTTTAAGCCGGATCACCATTTCCATTCGCGGCGAAGTGTGAATGGACGCGCCTAGGTTGCAAATCCCGGCGGACGTTCGCTTACTACTCCTAAACTTCTCTCCATTGCTAATCCCACGCTACCTAGCGTCCCTTCGTCGAAGAGGCGGCCTATTAGCGTGACTCCGTGCGGGACGCGGCGGGGGGTGGGGAACGTAGGCAGCGGGTGATTGGGATCGGGGGCCCAATCGGTGCGGGCGCGGGAGACTTCGACGAATCCGGCGCGCAGGGTGAGCGAGGGATGTCCGGTGAAGTTGGTGATGGTCAGCATCTCGTCGCGAAGCGATGGCACCAGGAGCACGTCGACCTGGGAGAAGACGCGGGCCATCTCGATGGCGACTTTGCGGCGGAAGCGGTCGGCCTGCACGAAGTCGACGGCGGAGAGGAAGCGCGCCTGGCGAAACAGGTTTGGCCAAGCGTCGGGCACCTGCATTTTGAGCTGATCGACTTCGTGGCTGAGCGTGAGTTCCTCAAACGCGGCCGCACCTTCGGCAAACAGGATGAGGCTGAGTGAGCCGTAGGGCCAGTCGGGAATGGAGACCTCGACCGGGACCGTGCCGAGTTGCTGAAGAACCTGCAAAGCGTGACGATCGACGTCGGTAGCAGGCTTGTCCTTCATCCAAGCGGGAAAATAGCCTACGCGCAAGCCGGCGACGGCCGCGGCGGAATCGAAGTCGAGTTGGCTGGGGACACTGGCCACGTCACCGGGGTCGGGGCCGGAGATTGCGTGGAGCACGAGCAGGGCATCCTCTACAGTACGAGTCATCGGGCCAAGCTTGTCGAGCGACCAGCACAGGGTCATGGCTCCGGTGCGCGGAACACGGCCATAGGTGGGGCGAAGTCCGGTAATGCCGCAGCGCATGGATGGACTGATGATGCTGCCTCCGGTTTCGCTGCCGATAGAAAAACCCACCAGCCCGGCGGCGGTGGCAGCGCCGGGACCGGCGCTGGAGCCGGAGGCTCCTTCTTCGAGCAGCCAGGGATTCATGGTCTGGCCTCCGAACCAGATGTCATTCAGGGCAAGTGCTCCGAGGCTCAGCTTGGCAACCAGTACGGCACCAGCGTCGTTCAGGCGGCGGACGACGGCGGCGTCTTCTTTAGGCACGCGATTGCGGAAGGGCTCGGCTCCGTAGGTGGTGGGAATTCCAGCGGTGTCGACGAGATCCTTGGTCCCCCAAGGGACGCCGTGCAACGGGCCCCGGTAGTGGCCAGCGGCGATCTCCGCATCGGCCTGCTTGGCTTGTTGCAGCGCGTGGTCTCTGGTTATGGTGATGGCGCAACGCAGTTGCGGGTTGAAGCGTTCGAGGCGGGCTAGGTAAATGCGAGTCAGTCGTTCGGAGGTAAGCTGGCGAGACTCGATCCAGCGGGAAAGCTGGGTCACGGGCGCGAAGGCGATGTCCTCGTCGCGCCCGGGCAGCGGACGGGAATCGGCGCTGCTGCGGATGAATCGGTCACGCTGCGCGGCTGGCTTCTCGCCGGGAAGGATGGGATTCCATTTTGTGGCTGGAGCCAGTGGGGATTCGAGCGCGACTTTGCGCGGGCCGACACGGCGCTCGTACAGCGGCGCCATCGACTTGCGCCAGTTGCCTTCGGCCATGGCGCGATCGGGCGCGGTCATGCTGACCTGCACCAACTTTTCGGCTTCGGCGAAAGTGGTGGTGGTGACCTCGGGGCCGACGTCGGGCCCGGTGCCGAAGGCCGAGGGAGATCCGGGCGGCATGTCGGTGGAAACCTGGGCGTGAGTGAGATAGGTGGCCATTCCGCCGAGTAGGCTGAGAGACGTGGCGGCCAGAAATTGTCTGCGAGACTGGGGCATAGTTCCTCCGAATGGGTCATTGTAGCCGGGAGGGGGCAGAAATTTGTCCCAGGGGTTGAGATCTGGTGTGTTTGATCGCGCGGCCAACCAGGTCACGGGATTCAGCCCGGCTCGGTATACAATGGGCCGGCGTTTCAGATTGCGGAGGGGTTAATAAAATGTCGAGAATGTTCAAGCAGTTTGGGTTGTCGGCGTTGCCTTTTGTGCTTGTATTCCTTCTGTGTTCTGTGGGCGCGGTGGCACAGCCTCAGAATGTCACTACTTATACCGGCACATTCACGGACGGGGCCACGTATATCATCCAGGTTCCGGATAACTGGAACGGAACTCTGGTGCTGTACAGCCACGGATATGCGGCTCCTGGGGGCTCGAATCCCGCCTACGATGTGGGAGATTCCGTCACCGGCAATTACCTGCTTGCGAGCGGTTATGCGCTGGGTGGCTCTTCCTATGCAACCACCGGTTGGGCGATCAAGGAGGCGCTCCCTGACCAGATTGCGGTGCTCGACACATTCAATCAGATTGTGGGCAAGCCGAAGCGCACCATCGCCTGGGGACATTCCCTGGGCGGCATCATTACGGCCGGCCTGGTGCAGCGCTATCCGGACCGCTTTGACGGGGCGCTTCCCATGTGCGGCGTGATCGCCGGGGGCGTCGGCATGTGGAACATCGTCCTCGATTCGGAGGTTGCGTTCGCCACTCTGCTGGGGTCCGGCTCGGGCTTGCAGGTGGTGAACATCACGAACCCGGTGGGCAACGCTACTCTGGCGGAGACTCTTCTGAGCGACGCGCAAGGCACAGATCGAGGTAAGGCGCGCATCGCGCTGACGGCGGCCCTTTCAGATGTGCCCGGCTGGTACGATCCTTCTTCGCCACCGCCGCCTCCGAAGGATTATGCTGCTCAGGAAGCCAACCAGTATCTTTGGCTGGCCAATGTCGATTTCATTTTTGCCTTTGACCTGCGGGCCGAACTTGAGGGACGCGCCGGCGGCAATTTCTCCTGGGACACGAAAGTTGATTTCAAGGAACAGCTGGGGCACTCGGTCGACTACAAAGAAGTAAAGGCTCTGTACCAGAAAGCTGGCCTGAATCTGGATTCGGACCTGAAAGCGCTCAATGAGGCGACACGGGTCAAGGTGAATCCGCCGTCGTTGGATTATCTGAAGAAGAACATTATTTTTAATGGGAAAATTCGGATTCCCGTACTGACTTTGCACACCGAGGGTGATGGCTTGGTCGTGAACGAAAACGAGAGCGCCTACAAGGACGCGGTCGACGATGCCGGCAACCAGAACCGCCTTCGTCAATTGTTCGTTCATCGCGCCGGTCACTGCGCGTTCACGCCCGGAGAAACCATTGTGGCCTTCCAGGCACTCGTCAACCGGCTAGATGGCGGAGTTTGGACTGGGCTTGGCGCCGGGGTGCTGAACAACGATGCCAATGCGCTGGGATCTGGATACAACCCCTATCCGCCATCCTATTTCAAGTTTGAACCGGCTCAATTCTTACGACCGTACGACGCGGCAAAGCACTAGCCGTGCTTCCGGCCCCGAACCGACGAGCGGTCGATACAGCGGCTAGGCTTCGGGGATTTGCGAGCCGTGCTGGAAGTGATATTGCAGGATTTTGGCGGCCAGCGCGGGGTGCAGGGTGGGGCCTTCGGCGTCTATGGCTCTCACCACTTCGCCCCGGCAGAGGACTTCGGCGTCGGAGAGGCCGGCGATTTCTGCGGGCAACACTAAACTGATTTCCAGTTGTACGTTCGGCGCAATGGTTTCTTCGGCCCGGAAAAGAAGGCCGGAGCGGCTTATATTTTCGGTTGTGCCGGCGAGCCAGCCAGCCTGTCCGAGCGGTCGATACTTCAACGGCAGTTGTAATTTGAAACGCTGTGCGCGTGACGCAGAGATACTGTTTCGCATAGTGACTGGTTGAGCCTGTGCGGATTGGGCGGACACTAGGACCTCCGGGGGAGTTGCTGTGTCGAGGACCTCTCGAACCTTGGCCCGGAGAGTCGGCAAGCTGAAAGGTTTCTGCAACAGGACCACGCCGGAGTCCAACAGGCCGTTATGGCCGACGACGTTTTCCGTATATCCCGACATGTAGAGGACTTTCATCTCAGGCCGGGTACGGGAAAGTTGGTTGGCCAGTTCGCGCCCGGTGATTCCTGGCATGATGATGTCCGTCAACAAAAGATGAATGGGGCCTTTGTGGGCCGCTGATAGTTGAAGAGCGGCTTCGCCATCCGCGGCTTCGAGCAGGTTGTAGCCTTGCATCTGAAGATACTCGCGGGCCAGCCGAAGCACGGTGTCTTCGTCCTCCACGACGAGGATGGTCTCGTGGCCACGCACGGTTTTCTGCGGGGATAGTGCAGCTTCCGGCAAGGTGGATTGGGCAGCTTCGTCGACGCGCGGCAAGTACACTTTGAAGGTGGTTCCCTTGCCGGGTTCGCTGTCGACCCAAATGTAGCCGCCACTCTGCTTGATGATGCCATACACGGTTGACAGGCCCAGTCCGGTCCCTTTGGGGCCTTTGGTGGAGAAAAAGGGTTCAAAGATATGGCTCTGGAGTTCGGCGTCCATGCCCGCGCCAGTGTCGCTGATGGCCAGCATGACGTAATTGCCGGGCTCCACGGGCGCGTGCAGGCGCGCATAGCTGTTGTCGAGTGAGACGTTGGCGGTTTCGATCTTTAGTTCGCCACCCTTGGGCATGGCATCCCGCGCATTGACTGCGAGATTCATGATCACTTGCTCGATCTGACCCGGGTCGGCTTTGACCATCCCGAGATCGGTGTCTGGAAGGATAACCAGATCGATATCCTCCCCGATGAGCCGATCCAGCATTCTTGAGCTCTCGGTCACCACGGCATTCAGATCGAACACCTTCGGGGTAAGCATTTGTTGCCGGCTGAAAGCCAGCAGCTGCCGGGTGAGAGAGGTGGCCCGGGTGGCGGCATTAGAAATCTCCTGGGCTGGACCCCTGACCGCCGGATTGGGCCCGATCCGTTCCAGCAGGAACTCGCTGTATCCGGAAATCACCATCAGCAGATTGTTGAAGTCATGCGCGATTCCGCCCGCCAGACGGCCGATCGCCTCCATCTTTTGCGCCTGGCGGAGCTGAAGCTCGAGAGCCCGGCGTTCGGTCACATCTTCCGCGAAGAATTCGAAGAAAGTGGTGTTATGTGGATCGCGAATGGTGCGGCCGGAAAGCCTGACCATCACCGAGCTGCCGTCTTTGCGCATCCAGTCGGCAACGAAATTATTAAAACGTTCCTCGTTGCGCAGACTGTCGGCGACGGCGAACCAACCTTGCGAATCGGTATACAGGCTCGCGAGATTCCGTCCTGTCAACTCCGACTGCGAGGCATAGCCTAAAAGACTAACCATCGCGGGATTCATACTCAGAAGAATCCCTGCTGAATCGCAGCGACAGATTCCGTAGGGAGCATTGGTAACCAGCGAGCGAAAATTGATTTCCGAGCGCAGCAAGGCTTCCTGGGCGGCGCGCAGCGCGGCGTTAAAAGAGCAGATCAGCACCGCCACGAACACAAACAGAATGAGATGTATGATGGCTTTGCGGTATTCTGCTTCGGTGCGGCCGGCAGCCAGGGAGAAATATGCGCTGACCGTTAGAGCGAAGGAAGTAGCCACCAAGCCGGGCTTCCATCCGCCGTACCAGGCGCTGACCATGATGGCGACAGCGAATACTACAAGACGGCTCTCGACCAGGTCGGAAAGCAGCAGTGCCGGAATCAGGGCGAGAATCACGCTTAGTATGGCAACGCCGTAGCGAAGGATTGGGGCCCTCGCAGGAGGGAAGTAGCGGGCGCGAAATGCGCTGAGACGGGGGAGTTTCACTCGCATACAATTCCCAAGTTAATGCCAAAGCAGGAACACCGCGAGTTACCGGGGTTCATGCGGGTTGAACTTGATGGGCGCTGGCCATAAGGACAAGCGCATTACGACGAAGGCGTATTCTGAATTTACACCAGGAAGCCACTGTGAATGTCAGTCGCAGCGGCGAATTCGCAAGAGCTGAACCAAGTTATGCAATCACGAACGTGGAATCTGCCGGTTTAACTGGGTGAAAACCGCATGAATATCGGACTTTTCGGAGGCACGTTCGATCCCATCCATCAGGGGCATCTTGCGATGGCGCGGGCGGCGCTTGAACGATTGCAACTTGGACGAATCCATTTTGTGCCCGCCAGTGCGCCTCCCCATAAGCAGCTCCATCCGCTGACACCTTACCTCTATCGTTATGCAATGGTGGTACTGGCAACCCTGACGGACAAGGCTTTCGTGCCTTCTTTAATCGAGGCGCCGGAGGTTGGTTCGTCAGGGAGCGGCTGGAAACCGCCATCCAAAGGCGTCCCCGCTGCCGCAAACTACAGCATCGATACACTCCGCAAGTTGAAGCGCACGCTCAAGAAGAGTGATCGTGTATTCCTATTGCTGGGAATCGATGCCTTCAACGACATTGCGACTTGGCACCAGTCGGAAGATTTATTCGCGGAATGCGAATTCGTTGTGGCGAGCCGGCCGGGATACTCGCTGGCCGATGTTGCGAACGCGCTGCCGGAACGCTTGCGGCCCAAAGCTTCGGTCACCAAGCCATTCCAGAAACAGCCGGCGCACGGCCAGCTTGTCCTGCCGGGGGTGACGGTTCATCTGCTGGAAAATGTGCACAAGAATATTTCCGCGACGGCGATCCGGGAAGCAGCCGCCGCGAAACGACCCATCGGTCGATTTGTGACGGCGGAAGTTGCCGAGTACATCAAGAAGATGGGATTGTATGGGGGTTAGCCGTTGGCGGTTGCCCGTTGGTCCCGGCGGCTGGTGCGTCGTTTACAATGAGAGGCGCACTACTATTCGCCAATCGCCGATGACTGCATGAAGAAGAATCCCGTAAAACAACAAGTCTCTGAAGCCATTGCCGCCTGCCAGGACAAGAAGGCGGAAGAAATCACCGTATTGGAGCTGGAAAAAAGTTCCGGCGCTTTCACCGATTATTTCGTGGTGTGCAGCGGAACCAATATCCGGCAGATTCAGGCCATTGCCGAGGAAGTGGAAGATCGGCTGGAAAAAGCCGGCTTGCGCCCTCACAACATAGAAGGCCTCAAGCAAGGCGAATGGGTGCTCCTGGATTATTTCGATTTCGTAGTGCACGTGTTCTCGGACAAGGCGCGACGCTATTACGATCTTGAACGATTGTGGAAATCCGCCAAGCGGTTGGAGATTTCTGAGTTGACGGCACCCGCACCCAGGAAACGAACGGTGCGTGCGGTGGCCAAAAAGCGGGCATGATCGTGGCCGGGATGGAAATCTAGATGGCTTCAGCATGGCTTCGATTCCAGAGTCCAATCCGCAGTGGGGCGCTTCCTATCGGCTGATTGCCTCCGAAAAATGGAAGACCAAATCGGCAGCGATGGGCCGCGACGCTACCGAGGCGCTGGTCGAATACGCGCGGCCAAAGCCAGGCATGAAAGTGCTGGATCTGGCCAGCGGTACCGGAGAGCCCGCAATTTCGCTGGCTAAGCGCGTTGGACCGAGCGGGCACGTCACCGCTCTTGATCAAAGCCCCGAGCTGCTTGCCATCGCTGCCGAGCGAGCCCGCGATCGCGGGCTAACTAACTTCACCACGCAGCAGGCCGACGCTCATCATCTGCCATTTCCCGATGAGAGCTTCGACCTTGTCACCTGCCGCTTCGGCGTGATGTTCTTTCAGGATTGCGTTCAGGCGATGCGCGAAGTTCGCCGCGTTCTGAAACCCAGAGCGCGGGCTTGTTTTCTGGCGTGGGGTTCGTTCGATCAACCTTACTGGTCGAGCACGATGGGAGTGGTTCTTAAACATGTTGGCGGTTCGGCGCTGGCTCCGGGCGGACCGGATCCGTTCCGGTTTGCCGAGCCCGGAAGTCTCTGCGGCGTGTTGCGCCAAGCCGGTTTCAGTGATGTGGCGGAAGAAACCAGAACCATTCCGTGGACCTGGCCGGGAACTCGCGAAGAAGTTTGGGAGTACATTCGGTCGGTGTCTGCACCGTTTCTAGCGTTATTGCAGCGAGTCCCTGCGGAGAAGTGGGACGGGATCAGTCGCGAGGCGTACGAGGCGATTCAGAAATACGAAGGCGGCGGCAGCATCAAGTTCGGAGCGGTTGTGGTGTTTGCGGCTGCGGCGAAGGGCTAGTGTTCCAGTTCGTCTTCACGGGGTGATTTCAAACACCAGACCGCAGCCGATGCTGCCACAGCCAGCGTTGCCGCCGCCCACGGTTGTCCCGTAAAGATTACCTGCTGCATCCATGGCCAAGGTGACAAAGTAGGGGTAGGCACCGTCGCTGCCTCCGGTGAATCGATGTAGTACTGTCTCTTTCCAACGCCCGTTCTTGCCCGGCGTTAGCTTGAACACCGTACCGCAACCGTGTCCGTTGCCGCAGGAAGTGCTGCCGCCGTGCATCGTTGTGGCATATAGATTGCCGGCGCTGTCGAAAATCGGCGTACTGAAGGGTGCGGCACCGTCGGTTCCGCCCTTTAAGCTATAAAGCACGCTTTCCTTCCATTTCCCTTTTGCTCCACGCGCAAGCTTGAAAACGGTTCCCATGTCGTACTTGCCACCGATTTCCGTCGTGCCATAGAGATTTCCCGCCTTATCGAAAACCAGTTGGGCCTCGGGTTTGCCTCCGCCAGAACCGTTGAATGTGAAAAGGGTCCTCTCCTTCCAGTTTCCGTGCAGTAACTCGAATACCGTGCCGCCACCGCCGCAGCACGATGTCGTGCCATACAGGTTTCCCGCCGAGTCTAAGATGGGAGCGGCTGCAGGTTCGCCGCCGTTGGAGTTGTAGAGAGTCTCCTCCTTCCAGCCACTCGTACCGTCCGTTAGCTCGTACACCGAGCCTCCTTCGTAGTTGCCTCCATTTGAGAGCGTGCTGTACAGATTGCCATGCTTATCGAGGGTAAGGCTTGCAATGGGATAGTAGCCATTCGTCCCTCCTTGGAAGCTGTAGAGTGCGGTTTCTTTCCAGCTACCTGAGCCCGGGGTCAACTCGAAGGCCACACCACAACCGTGGTTTTCGCCGCACGAAATCCCTCCGACGTTCGCCGTGCCATATAGATTTCCGGTTGCGTCGATTATCAGTTTGTCGAACGGATCGCCACCATCAGAGCCGCCGGTGAAGGTGTGTAGTGTGGATTCTGACCAGCCTCCTAAACCGGGACTGAGTTCGAAGACGGTGCCACAACCGTCAAAGCAGCCCGAGTCTCCGCCTCCGGAGGTTGTGCCATATAGGTTTCCTGTCGTGTCAAACACTAACCCGGCGGACGGATTCCCACCGTCTGCCCCGTTCGTGAACTTGTAGAGGACCTTGAATTTCTCCGCTTGTGCGGTTAGCGGGAACGAAACGGTGGCAAGAAACGGCGAAGCCAGCATCAGAATAATCGTCCAGAATCCGTGCGGAGAACGGGTTTTCATAGATCCTCAGGCGGGGACTTTATTGTCCCCTGCGCGGTGCGGGAAGTCAAGGATTTCAGGTGGGTTGCCTGAGTAGCGATTAGCCTCGTTCCGGTGTGAGTAAGAAATCGTTGACGAGAATGTTGGACTTGGTGAAGGGAGGGTGCATCCCTCAGGGGCTAAAGCCCGCGTATTTGCGGGGTCGTACGGCGCGGCTGAAGCCGCGCCCCTTCAAACCTGCCAGCGCCTGTTTGCGCCCCCTGCACGGGCGAGGACGGCCCGCGCCTTCCTCGTCGATTTCTCTAGGATCGACGTCCTACCCGGCGGGCTTCGCAATCATCTTTCCTCGTTCATCGCTCTCCAGGTACGCCCAAGGAATTTTCGGATCGTGGGTGAAGATGGTCAGCCACTCCTCTGGAATCGCCTGGGCATAGTATTGCTTGCGGCTGGCTAGCGTTTGCAGCGGGAAAAGATCGAAGGCCATCACCCAGTTGAGGTCGATGTGGGCACTAGTGGGGATCAGGTCGGAAATGTAGCACGCCGTCCGGCCACCGCTGCGAATGATGACCGCCTGCATACTCGCGGTGTGTCCGGGGAAAACTTTCACTGAGATTCCCGGCAGGATTTCGTGATCTCCGCGCAGCAGTTGCATCTGGCCGCTGGCAACCAGCGGATCGTAATTGTTGGTCATGTAGCTGATGCTGTCGCGTTCGCTGGGATGCTGCGCGTATTCCCACTCACCTTGCTGGACGTAGTATTTCGCTTGGGGAAATGTGGGAGCGGGCTTGCCATCGCGCAACACCGTGTTCCATCCGCAGTGGTCGAAGTGCAGGTGGGTGTTGATGACGATGTCGATGTCATCCGGCGCGATGCCCGCGGCGGAAAGACTGTCGATCAATTTGGCGGGCTGGCCGTAGATCTGGGCCAAGCGGTCGGGGAGTTTGTTGCCGATTCCGGTTTCGATCAGGACAGTGTGATCTCCGGTGCGCACGACGATTGAATTCAGGCCGACGGGCACGTAGTTGGCTTCGTCCGCCTGGACGCGCTTCGACCACATCACTTTGGGAATGACGCCGAAGAATGCGCCGCCGTCGAGACGGTAGAGGCCGTCGGACACGGCTATGACTTCGAAATTGCCGAGGGTATGGGAGTGCATGGATTGTATTTTAATTGGAGCTGGCGGATGTCCCCGCGCGAGCCTCAATTTACGTACTTGGAAACGCAGCGCGGGGTGGAATGATCTGAGAGGAACTGCTCTTCCTCGGCAGAGGTCAAGGCGAGCATGGCATCCAACAGAGAAGCTGCGCAGGATAAACAGCAACGGCCTCGCAGTTGTTCCATTGGGCGGAATTGGTTGCTGAGTGAAATTCGAATTCCACCGGCTTCTCGGTGCAGAGCGCGCAGGTGGGCCGGTTAGGCGCATTGGTTGGGATCGCCGAGAAATGGATTGCATCGCTCACGCTGTGCTGTCGGCCTGACTCCCACTGGATCTGATTTCTTGCCGCTCATAAACCATCATCGGCAATCGGCAGGTTCCGATGAGAGCCTTCGGTAACCGAGCCGCAAAACCCGCATTTTTCGGGTGATTCTCGGCAAGCTTCAGATCCCTTGCGTTGCTTGGGAGGGCAAATCAGGAAACGGGAATGTCACTCATGAGGGTTGCTACCGGCAAACGCTTTGGGATGCCCAAGCCCTCAAACACCCTGCTCCAAAGGCACGACCGGCCCTGTACCTAGGTACAAGGCCCTACCGTGCGTTGCGAATGGCAGTGCTCCAGCGTACACAATAGTTAGGTGGTGCCCAGCCGCGCCGGCTGCCGTTTTCCCCAAACCGGGCTTCAGGGTACGTTCGGAGGCTTTTGCCATGTATGTTGGGGTCTACGGAGCGGGATATCTGGGCACGGTGGTTTCGGCCTGCCTGGCGGATTTCGGTACCCCGGTCAGTTGCTGCCATCCGGACAGTTCCCGCATGGTGGAAATGGCCCAGGGGAATGTTCCTTTTCACGAAAAAAACCTGACCGAAGTGATCCGGCGCAACGTTCGTTCGGGCCGGCTAACGTATTCGACTGATGTAGAATCGTTCGCCCGCAAGGTGCAGGTGATTTTCCTGGCCGAAGACGCGCCCGAGTATCTGGAAGAGTTGCCCGCAAGGATTGCCGCCGCCGCGCTGAAGCCGCCCATCCTATCGATCATCACGCCAGCCCCGGTGGGAACGGCATCGAGAATCGAAAAGAAGCTGAAAGAAGCTGGGCTGAAGGCCTGCGTAGTGTCGCAACCCACGTTCTTCACTCCGGGCTGTGCAGTGGAAGACTTCAACTGGCCAGACCGCATCATTCTTGGGACGTCGTCGTCGGAGCCGGTGGTGGCGTTGAAGCAGGTATTCCATTCGCTGGTGATGCGCGGAGTACCGGTGATCGTGACCAATCACGAGACGGCGGAACTGGTGCGGGAAGCGGCGACCGCTTTTGTGGCTACCAAGATTTCATTCATCAACGAGCTGGCAAGTTTGTGCGAACGGGTGAACGCTGACGCGGTGAATCTATCGCTGGCGCTGGGCCTGGATAAGAAGATTGCTCCTCGCTGCCTGCAGCCGGGAGCGGGCATGGGCGGGCTGTTTGCCGAGTCGGACATGGATTCGCTGGCTGACCTGGCAAAACAGAATGGCGTGGCGCTGAAGGTGTTAAGCGCGGCGCGCGAAGTGAATCACAATCTGGCCGCCAACATGATCGAAAAGCTGGGGCGCTGTATGGACTCGGTACAGAACAAAGAAGTCGGGATTCTGGGGCTGGCGTTCAAGCCGAATACGAATTCGGTGGCCGGATCGACCGCTGTGCGGCTGGCGAAAAGCCTGATTGCGAACGGCGCTCGGGTGCGGGCGTATGATCCGGTGGCCCTCCCCGATGCGAAACTGGAACTGAACGGCACCGTGTTCTACTGTGATTCGGCGTACACCGCGGCGGAAGGAGTTGACGCGCTGGTGGTGGGCACGGGCTGGCCGGAGTTCCGTGGACTGGACTTTGGCCGGATCAAGACTCTGCTGCGGCGTCCGCTGATCGTGGACACCAAGAACCTGCTGGATTGCGGGCGGCTGCGCGCCATGGGATTTGAGTATGTCGGAGTCGGACGGAGTTAGCCGCGCGCGCCCGCCAGCCCTTCCCCAGAATCTGCTTCTGCTTGAAAAGCTACGCTGGTTAGCGTCTTAGCCGGGTGGCCGTTGGTGTCCGATCCCGCCGTCTCAGTTGCTATAATGGATTGGTGCGGTGGGAGTAGCTCAACTGGCAGAGCACCGGACTGTGGCTCCGACGGTTGCGGGTTCGATTCCCGTCTCCCACCCCAGAATTACCTGCCCAATCAGAATGCTGACGCTTGGGTCAACACCTTGAGCCTCCGCTGCCCAAGACGATCACTGAACGCCCGGAACGCAGGCAGCGAGTAGAGACGTAAACCCAACTCCTCCGGCGGAAGACTTTGGGCGTGAACCTCGGTGGCGGCCGAATCACGCAAAGTGTTCTGCAGTTTGTCAGCGATAGCCTGGTCGAAACTCTCTGACACCACCACACTGTTGTTCGGCCATTGTTCAATGACCACCGGACCCTCTTCGGTGGCAACCTGTACGGCGCTGACCGGACATTCCTTCCCACCACAAGCCTTGACTGCCTGCGTGGAAGCGTTCTGGTAGCGCTTGGCGACCGCAGTGGCATAAAAACGGGCAAAGTGAGCCGCGGACTCAGGGGTTTTCCAGCGCGACACGTAGAGCAGCGCCAGATCGGCAGCAGTAGGGTCGGTTGCAGCCCCACTCACGGCAGCCTTGCGAAAAGCCGTGTAAGCTCCGCCCCGCCAGGACGCCGACAGATCATCGGCAACCTTGCCGGTTCCATACTGCCGCAGCAGGGCGCGAACATCCAACTCCCCGATGGCTCCGGAATCGAACACTTCATACTGGCTGCCCAGCACGTCATGCACATCCGGAATCTGAAGTGCCGCCAGATTCTCGTGGTCAAGGTAGGACCTGGGCTGCAAGACCTCATGACTGTTGCGGGGCGGGCGCGCGAAAACTCCGGCGAATGCCATCTGCTTGCCGCCCTCCTGCAGAAGTTCACCCTCGAAAATCAACCCTTCTTTATAAGGAAAGGTCCCGGATTCGCGCAGGATCATGGGTGCATCGTGCGTCATCTGGGAATCGATGGTGGCCTTTACCATGGGATCTTCCATCTGGTAGATGAGCCCTGGAGTGTTTTTCAAACTGCGACCATAGGGGGCAAGCAGGTAATCGACATAGACGACCATCGCCTGGCCTTCGACGACGGCTTTGCGGGCCGCCTGACTCTCATCGGTTCCAGCTGTCATCCAGGCGCGCAAACCGTAGTTCTGATCCTGCAGGGCGTGGGTCAGTTCGTGGGCCAGGATCGGCTCCTGGCGGTCCGCGGGCACCCAATTCAGCAGGGAAATAATCTTGGTCTCGTCATCGTAGTAGCCGGCGATTTGCGATCCGTTCGCCTTGACCAGAAACTCGCGCAGATTAAAGTCGCGCGGCAGAAAGCCAAACTTCTTCATGGTGAGTTCGGAGCGGGCGAAGCGCTGCATGAATTCGGCTTTCTTCATCTGGTCGCGGGTGTACTTCTCGACCTCCTCACGGCCCACCAGTTGACGCTTTACGCTGCTGTGCTTGGGAAGTCCGCTGTCCTCGGAGGCAAAAGAGAAGATCTTATCGACCGCTTCAAACAACTTTTTGGTGTCGTCCGGAGTCATTTTGACTTCGGTGGTGACGTCTTTGCGCATCTTGCGGGCAACGTCTCCCAGACTTTGGGTCTGCGGTGAAGCGGCATCTATGTCGTGGGTCAGGCTGGACGGAATCGTACCCTCCTGTCCAATTGCAGAAGCGCACAACAGCATGCCAGCGAGTAAGCACAAACTCGGGCGAGCAATGATTCTCATGTAGCCTCGCGAACCGTCGGATTTCGGGGAAACTCCTACAATTCTCCGCTGCCCGGCGTCGAAGAACGGCGAAAATCGGGCATCCGCCATTACCGGCGTAATGAAGTGATCAGAGGCGCTTACTTTTCAACCGCTTGAGGCCGGATGGCATTGTTGTCTGCCGGTTCGGTTTACAATCTCCCAACACGATCCTTTGACGTTTTGACATGGCCATACGGCAAATCTCGATCATCGGCTGCGGCTTGATTGGCGGGTCGCTGGCCCTGGCTCTAAAGAAGCAACGGTTTGCCGGACGCATCGTGGGCTGCGACCGGCCCCCGGTCCTGCAGCGGGCGCACGAAACGGGAGTGATCAGCGAGGGCCACACCCATCCGGCGGACGCCATACGAGGGAGCCAAGTGGTGGTTCTGGCGACGCCGGTAGGCGGCATCATCGAGATGATTGGCCGGCTGGGGCCGTCGCTTCCGGTGGGTACCTTGCTGACGGATGTGGGAAGCACCAAAGCGGAAGTGCTGGCCGCGGCGCATCAGGTGTTTGGGGCGTCGGTGGGAAAGCGCTATCTGGCGGGGCATCCCATGGCTGGGAAGGAACACTCCGGCGTGGAGTTCGCGGACCCGGATCTGTTTCAGGGTGCGGCGTGGTTTCTGACTCCGGTGCCTCGGCAAGATGTATATGCTGGATTGAGCGGCGAGTTTCTCAGGTGGGTGAGCCGGATCGGCGCCAAGATTGCGAGCCTTGATGCGAAAGCCCACGACCAGTTATGCGCCTGGATCAGCCACGTGCCGCAGATGATATCGACGGCGCTGGCGGCGGCGCTGGTGGAGCAATACGGCGAAGGTGCGCCGCTGGTCGAAGCTGGCGGACGAGCGCTAAAGGAGATGACGCGCGTCTCTGGCAGCCCATATTCGATGTGGCGCGACATCGCCTTGACCAACAAGCAGAATATCCGGGATGCGCTGCTCAGGGTGGAACAGCATTTGGCGCATATCCGCGAGAACCTCGATACGCGGGAACTGGCGATGGAGTTTGAGCGGGCCCATCATTTGAAGAAAGCTTTGCCACGGAAACGCCTGGGGCGGGACAAGTCTGGGGATTAGGTTGCGCTGCGTTCCGTTGACCCCGATGCCGTTTCGTCTCTTTTCGTCAAGCAGGCTAGCGTCGGCGAGGGAGTCTCTTCGCCGAGGCCTCGGATCCAGGTGGTTCACGGAACGGTTCCACAGAAATGTGCTGGTAACTCACTTCCAGCACGGTCAGGGTTTCTGTGCCGCCCGGCAATTGCACGACTACTCTGTCACCCGCTGCCGACTTCATCAACGCGCGCCCCAGAGGTGACACCCAACTGATGTGGTTGCGGTCGAGATCGATTTCGTCGGTCCCCACGATGCTCACCACTCGCTCCGCTCCCGCGGCATTGGCATAGCGCACGGTCGCTCCGAAGAATGCCCTGGTCTTTTCTTTTGCCTGCCCCGCTCTTTTTTGTGCAGCTCTCGGAGCTTCCGGGTCCACCACTTCCGCGGCTTCGATTCGCTTGGTGAGAAAGCGAATCCGCCCATCGATCTGCCGCAGCCGCCGCTTGCCGTATTGATAGTCGGCGTTTTCACTGCGATCGCCGTTGCCGGCAGCCCACGCCACGACTTCCACTACGGCCGGGCGTTCCCTGGTCAGCAGAAACCGGTGCTCATCTTTCAAGCGCTCCAACCCGCTCGGCGTGATGTAGTTCTTGACTGGCGTCGCGGGCTCGTCCGGTTTTGGTTTTCTCGTAAACCCTTTTCGCATCGTAGTCTTTCCAGGGCGAATCCAGCAGGTCCACCAATGAACGCGATGAACGCCGATAGAAAACACTGTAGGTTATCCGCGTTTATGGGAGTTCATCTGCGGCCCTAGCTGATTTTTTCAAATCTTGCAGCCCCTAGCTATCCTAGCCATCATCTCGGACGAGTGCAGTCGAAGCCATGGCTTCTGAGCGGCCGACCTGCTCGATGCCGTCCGACTTTTCACAAGGGCATTTTCTGGATAAGTTCCTGTTTGCCGACAATCCGCGAACCAGCTTGCTTTGCAGAGATCGCGGATTTGCTCAGTACTAATTCGGCTCCGAATGTGTCGGAGCTTAATCAGTGTGGCTGAAAGGCGGGAATCACTCTGTCAAAGATGCTTTTAGCAAAGCCTTTATCAAGCGGAGCGTGTCCCTGCAGCCATCGGAAGAACAGGGGTCCAGTAAGCGCGTCGATCAGCAGCTCTGGATCCGTCGTCGACTTCAGTTCGCAGGACGCAATAGCATCTTCGATGATTCTGCGTTGGATCTGACGTCTGTGCATGACATATCTCTCCAAGAACGCCTGCCGGAGTCGCTTATCCTCGTGGATACCAGTAAAGACGCGAGCCATGACCGCACCCTCTTCTGATATCAGGAACTCAGTCGCACGCAGGACGTAGCGGCGAAGCCGCGTCAAGCCGGAACCAGTCTCAGGAATCGCAAGAATTGGTTTCATGCGTTCAAAGCAGGCGTCAAACAGGATTTCTTCCTTCGCCTTCCACCAGCGGTATAGCGTGGCACTGCTCACGCCGGCTGCCTGTGCTATCTCGTGTGAGCCGACAGCGTTGAAACCTTTGTGTCTCAGCAGGTTGTAAGCGGCTTCCAAGATTTCCTGCCGGGCGCGCTCACTCCTTGGCCGACCGCGGGGTCTTGGTGCGATCTTAGGTCCTTTCATCACCACGGTTCCACTTACGAAAATAATTGTTTCGTTTTATTTTGACAAGCATCTACTGCAGTGTATAAACGAAACTGGCGGTTTCATATATCGTGGTCCATTTACGGGCGGGTGAAACGGTCAGCGTGGCAAATCGCATCATGGAAGAAAGGAACCCATCATGAAACGGCTCGACAATAAGGTTGCGATAGTGACAGGCGCTTCGAAAGGAATCGGATCAGGTATTGCAAAGGCTTTCGCCGCGGAAGGTGCCGCGGTGATCGTGAATTACTCGCGCGATCAAGCGGGCGCGGACCGGGTGGTGCGCGAGATCACTGGCAAAGGCGGTCGGGCCGTCGCCGTGCAAGGCGACGTGGCGCAGAGGTCCGACGCGCAACGCCTTGTCGCGGAGGCGAAAAAAGCCTTCGGGCGCCTTGACGTGCTCGTGAACAACGCGGGCGTCTTCACATTTGCGCCATTCGAGCAGTTCAGCGAGCAAGAATTTCACCGGCAGTTCAACACGAACGTGCTCGGCACGTTCCTCATGATTGAAGCCGCTTTGCCGGTCTTCGGGGGGGAAGGCGGCAGCATAATCAACATCGCATCGACGGCCAGCGTCGCTGCCTACCCGACGCTTTCGATCTACGTGGCGTCAAAGAGCGCTGTCAATGGCTTGACGCGCGTGCTCTCAAAAGAGTTCGCCCCCAGAAAAATCCGCGTTAACGCTCTCAATCCCGGTGGAACCGAAACGGAGGGTGCGTACGCGGCGGGCGTCATGGGAACGGAGTTTAAGAAGCAGATAATCGCGAGTACGTCGCTGGGCCGGGTCGGCCAACCTGAGGACATCGCTCGCGTGGCTACATTTCTTGCTTCGGATGATGCGGGGTGGCTCACGGGAGAAATCATCTTCGCGAACGGCGGCAACAAGTAAGACGCCTTCAGGAGAACACCAGAAATGAGCGCCTACTTGACATTTACACGCGAGAAGACACTCGATGAAACCGACGGCCCAACCGATCTTCAGGCGAATAGCTTCAGCTCGCGCCCAATGCTATGTGATGGGGCAATCAGCATAAACCTCTGGCTTTGTGTCACTCAAACAATGGGTTTACGAACACTCTGGAGATACAATGATTGACCATATCTATCTTCCCGTGACCGACCTGAAGCGCTCGGAAACCTTCTACGGCGCCATGCTCGGCCCGCTCGGTAAGTCCGAGCGCTGGCACTTCAAGGCGCAGGCCGGCTATTCCGACATTACGGGCTTTGGCGAGCCGGGCATTCCGGGCTTCTGGCTGAAGGCCTCAAAGACCACCTGCGCCGAGCTTTACGTCGCGTTCGCCGCGAAGAACGAGGCGGCGGTGAACAAGGCCTACGAGGCAGCGCTTGCCAATGGCGGCAAGGATAATGGCGCGCCAGGGCTGCGGCCGCAGTGGGATCCCCGCTATTACGCGGCCAATGTGCTCGATCCCGACGGCTGCAATGTGGAGATCTGCTACAAGCCCTGGCTTTACGAATAATGTCTGCGCTGCGCACGCTCCGAGTCGGCGCGCCGACACGCCGGATTGGTGTGTCCCCGTCTCGGATCTTGCGCGGCGTCGCGCTTCACTGCCGACGGATGCCGGTAGTGTTGCTCAACTCCCGAATTGTCGGCGATCCCGAAGTTGGCCAGAAACGAGCTTCGGGGAAATCAATCGATAATGTTTTCGGCCCGAGGGTCAGGTCCCTTCCATACTGCTAGCGGGGATGTCCAGCCCGGCCTTGCGCAGTCCTTCGATGACCTGCTCGACATTCTCGGCGTTGTACCACTTGCCATACTCCTGGCGCGCGGCTGTTGCGAAATCAGGACGAAGAGCGAGCAACGTCCGGATCGCTTTCTGCGCTTCCTCGTGCCATCCGAGCTGAGCGAGCGTTGCCGCCTGGATCCCGGGCGCACGGTAGTAATTGGGCATGTTGATCCGAGCTTGCATGGGACAGTTTCCAGAGTTTATGGGACGAACTCCCGAGACTTAGGTTCGGACTAACGCGCGATGCATGGGCAGTCCGTTACAGATGGATCGGTGCTACACGAAGCTGTGAGAAAATCTGATACCTGCCTTCTGTGCCTCTCAGTAGCTTTCGTCACGAATTCATACCGCCAGCTTGGGGGCCTCTTCGTTGCAGTTGTGGTCGTCGAATTCTGCTCGCATCCGTAGGATCGTGTCGTTTGACCGTTCGCCAGCATTCGGTTTGGCTGCAGATATACGCTGGCATACACTGCACTGGGGCGGATAGGGGCTGGGCGTCGCTAGGTTTTGTCCAGCGCCTGAGGGTGGCGAAAACTCTATCGAACCTCCGGAATCCGTGCAGCGTTTTGCTCGGTCCAGGTCACTCATCTGCGTAAAGCCATTCGACCTTTAGCATCCGGGGAGGCACGATGACTGTACTTAACATCAGAACACTGCTTGCGGGCGCACTGGCCCTCGCAATCACTCCTGCAACCGTGGTCGCAGCACAATCGAGAAAAGCACTGCCTCAATCACTGGATCGTACTACTGCCCTGACCGCGTTTGAACGGATTCAAAAGCTAGAGGGCACGTGGCGGTCCAAGAGTACCAAAGGGTGGGAAGAGCGCCAGCAATTCCGCCTCATCGCCAAGGGCACAGCTGTTGCGTCGCAATCTATGCCCGTGCCGTCAGCCAACGCACCCAACGGTGACACTGCACCCGACGCTCCGATGCTGACCGTATTCCACATGGATGGCGACCGCCTTCTCCTCACGCATTACTGCGAAGCTGGCAATCAGCCACGTATGATCGCTACTGCCCTCGAAGATGGCGGCCGCACGCTTCGGTTCGCATTTCTCGACGCTACCAATATGGCTTCGAGCACGATGGGACATATGGATGCCGTGGCGATAACCTTCCTCGATCACAATCATTTCGATGAGCAGTGGGCCTGGTATAAGAATGGCAACGAACAATGGATGGAAACCGTTCACAATGAGCGTATGCCCTCAGCTTCCGGTCAGCCTTGATGCCTGAAACTGCATCGGTGGACGAACGCGCGCTGGCAGAGAAGTTTTCGCGACATGGCGACGAGTCTGCGTTCCGCGCGCTCTACCGCAGACACACACCACTTCTCTATCGTGTTGCCTATCGCATGGCCTCCAATGCCGACCGAGCAGCTGATATCGTTCAAGACACTTGGCTACGCGCAGCGCAAGGTTTGCCTTCCTTCAGGTGGCAGTCCAGCCTCGCGACATGGCTCGTGGGCATCGTTGTAAACCGCTGCCGAGAAGAGATTCGCCGCACGAACAATGAAGCTTCGGTGCAGGACGAACTTCCGGAACCTCTGGCACGCAGCTGTGCGCCGTGGCAGCGGCTCCATCTTGAGCGCGCGGTTGCTCAACTCCCGGAGGGATACCGGGAGGTCTTGCTGCTCCATGACGTCGAAGGTTATACACATGAAGAGATTGCTCAAGCGCTAGAGATGGAGGTTTCAACTTCCCGCAGCCAGCTTACGCGTGCGCGTGCCGCGATGCGTGCAAGCCTACAGCAAAAGATGGATGGTGCACATGAATCGTGATGCAGACGGCGAATTGAATCCGGCAGAAAGCGAAGAGCTTCGCGGGCTTAATCGGGGCCCGGAGCCGCCTCGATGGCTCGAACAGCGGGTCGTAGACTCGATACGGAGCGACGGGTTCCTTGCGTCCCGCGCTCGCAAACATTTCGGCTGGGCCTGGACGGTCGTCTCCGTGTCCGCCTGTGTGTTTTGCTTCGGCGCAGGAGTCCTACTTAGGAGCCGCAGCGTTGCGATTCCAGTCGAGCCTAGCGGCAACCGGTATGTCCTGTTTCTTACCCACTCAAGCAGCGTTGCCACATCCGGCCCCACGGAAGAAATCGCGCTGGTCCAGGAATACTCCGCCTGGGCCCAACGCCAACGGATCAGCGGCCGTTTGATCGCCGGCGAGAAGCTCAAGGACGCGTCCCTGGAGCTCTCTGGTCCACGGGGGCTCCAGGAGGTTCACGCTGAAGACACGAACCTCGGTGGCTACTTTGTCATCGCTGCTCCCAACCTCGATGCTGCTATGGTCGTCGCCCGTACTTGTCCTCATCTCAAACACGGAGGCACGATTGTCATTCGGCCAATCGACCCGACGCCGACCGGCCAACACGATCCATGAGCTCCGTACATCGTGTGAGTCTGAACCTGTGGAAGATTAGTGAATACGAATGGCGGATTGGGGAATCTAATCCACAATGAGGGTACGAAAAGGGTTAGTCGGCTTCATCGCAGTTTTTCAGTCCGTTATTTTCTTGACGCATTTCTTCCTCTATGAGACGTGGATGTTTTCGGCCGCAGGAAGCGATGTCGCTGCGGCGCTGTGGGTCAAACTGAGTCTAGGCTTCTTGTCGGTGAGTTTTGTCGCAGCTTCGGTACTCGCTTTTCGCTATACCAACGCGGCTTTGCGCGTGTTTTACCGGGCTGCGGCGGTTTGGCTGGGTTTGCTGACCTTCCTCTTCCTCGCCGCCGCTTCTTCCTGGACTGTCTTCGGTATCGCGCGGCTGGTGGGACTGGATGTGAACTTTCATCGGATCGTGGAATTGCTCTTCGGTGCTGCAGTGGCGATCGGAGTCTACGGGGTTTTCAACGCAAGCTGGACCCGAATCACGCGCACGACAGTGCGGCTCGCAAACTTGCCGGAAGCGTGGCGCGGGCGAAGAGCGGCGCTGATCAGCGATGTACATTTGGGGCATGTGCGAAACAGCAGTTTTCTGCGGCGCATGGTTGCGAAGATTTTGAGAGAAGAGCCGGATGCAGTTTTTATTGCCGGCGACTTGTTTGACGGCACGGCCATTGACGCGAGGCGAGCCACGGAACCATTGAACGAGCTAACCGCTCCACACGGTGTGTACTTTGTCGCGGGAAATCACGAGCAATTTGGCGACGACGGCAAATATCTGCGGGCCATCACGGCTGCCGGTGTGCGCGTGCTCAGTAATGAGAAGGTGGAAGCGGACGGTTTGCAGATTATCGGCGTGCCGTACCGGAACGCAACGCGGGACGGGCACCTTGCGTCGGTGCTGCGCGCTGTCGGCGTTGATCGCGACCGCGCGAGCATTCTTTTGACGCATGCACCCGACCGCCCGGAGATCGCTGAGGCTGCAGGCGTTTCTCTGCAGCTGTCCGGTCATACGCACGTTGGGCAGTTCATTCCGTGGAGTTGGATGGCGCGGCGGGTTTACCGACAATTTGTGTACGGCTTGAGCCGAATCGGAAAGATGCAGGTTTTCACTTCGAGCGGAGCAGGAACCTGGGGACCGCCGCTGCGACTGGGATCGAATCCTGAGATTGTAATGCTTGAGTTCCAGTGAAGTTTGCGAGCTCTCAGCGTATAGGGCGTGAAAGAAGAACGAGATCTAGGAGCTTGTTGAAAATAGCCTCACGCGGCGTGTGGATCATTCTAAGAGGCCCACGCTCAGAGTGGGTTTTGTTGTTTGGGCTTCCGATCTACCGCCGGTGCCCGCCTGTAAACCGAAGGTTGGGTCGGTGGCTTCTTCACGCACTCTGCGCCCGCAGTTTCGGGATACGGATCAGATTGAAGGCCGCGCAGCTGAACACGAACAACCAATCCACCTTCGCCAGTCCGCGTAGTTTCACCTTCTTCAAGGGACCAATCTGCTTCAGCCATCCGAACGGTTTCTCCACTAACCAGCGTTTGCTTAAACTGATCGCGTACCCC
>Ga0206847_10061_pt1 | contig 39361 bp, 29 predicted proteins | sample Alteio_BWOrgCont_17_FD_152880 | JGI IMG/M metagenome (GOLD analysis project Ga0206847, IMG submission 152880) | Enriched cells from forest soil in Barre Woods Harvard Forest LTER site, Petersham, Massachusetts, United States -... | ecosystem: Environmental > Terrestrial > Soil > Temperate forest >... | reverse complement strand
CGCTTTTATCGGCCCTCGCTCTGAGCGGCCCGTTTTCGACGGTGGCGCAAAACGCGCCGTTGTTTCCCGTCGTTGGATTGAAGCTGACGAACGGATTGCGCGTGCTCACGCTGGAGGATCACAATTCCCCGATTGTCGCGGTGCAGGTTTGGTATCACGTTGGCAGCGTCAATGAGCCAGACAACCGCCAGGGTTTCGCCCATTTGTTCGAGCACATGATGTTTCGCGGCACGGATCGCCTGGGGCCGACGGATCACACGGACTTGATTAAGAGCGTCGGCGGCGAGTGCAATGCCTTCACGTCATTCGACGAGACGTGCTATCACGAATCGTTGCCGGCCACGCAATTGGAATTGGCATTGTGGCTGGAATCCGAGCGCATGGCGTTCCTGACGGTGGATGGCACCGGCTTTACCACCGAACGCAAGGTGGTGGAGGAGGAATTGCGCATGGGCCAAAATCAGCCGTACGGCGACGCGCCGGAGAAAGGTCTGCCGGTTGTGTTCGGCACGCATCCGTATTCGCACTCGCCGATCGGCAGCATTCATTGCCTGCGGATGGCCACGCCCGCCGACGTGCATGAATGGTGGAAAAGCTGGTACACGCCCAATAACGCGGTGATGGTCATTGTGGGTGATGTGAAAGCCGCGCGGGTTCAGGAATTGGCGGAAAAATATTTTGGCTGGATTCCGGCGGTTCCCACGCCGGAGCGCAAGGTTCCGCTGCTCACGCCATTTGAATCGGCGCGGGAAGTCACCATTAAACTGGAAAACGCCCCGGCTCCGGGCGCGGGCTTTGCATGGCGCACGGTGCCCGACGGCAGTCCCGACGCATTGCCGCTGGAACTCGCCGGAACCATCCTCGGCGGCGGCGAGAGTTCCCGGCTTTACCGACGCTTGGTTGTGGATGATAAACTCGCCGTAGTCGCGGCGGCCGGAGATTTCGAGCTGGGACGCGGTGGAGTTTTTGGCGCGGGAGCGGTGTTATCCCCGCTCGGCGGTGACGCGGAGAAAACGCTAACCGTGCTGCGTGAGGAACTCGACCGTTTTCGCAAAGACGGCGTCACGGAAAAGGAACTGGAGAAGGCCCGCGATCAGGCGATGAGCCAGCTTATCCTCGAAGCCCAAACGGCCACCGGCAGAGCTAACTTAATTGGCCATGCGGCGGTGGTGGGAACGGGAGTTGATGAGTTGAATTCGCGCCTCGGCCGGCTGCGCAAAATGACCCGCGAGGATTTGCAACACGTCATTCAAACCTATTTGAGTCCGGAACATGCGCTAACCGCCAGCGTACCGGGCTCGGGCGTCCTGGGCTCGCTCGGAAAACTTTTTCTCGGCAGCCGCAAGGCGGAAGACGAGACACCCGCACCCTTCCCCGCCGACACGGTTTTGCGCGGCCGTCCCGGCGTGGTGCGTCCGGCGAATTTGCCATTGCATCCGCCGATCGCGGAGGGAAATTCACCCGCGCCGAATCCCGCCGTTTTCGAAAGCCACCTCGCCAATGGTTTGCGTGTGCTGATCGCACCGAATCCCAACACGCCCGCGCTGGAGGTAACCCTCGCCCTGCCCTACGGTTCCTGGGCCGAGGAAAAGCCCGGCGCGGCCGCCATGGCGCTCTCACTGATTTCCAAGGCAACTTCGGCGCACGACGAAAAGGCGCTCGCCGAGGAATTGGAAAGCCAATCCATTCAAATCGCCGGTACTGCCGATGACGATTCCAGCCGTATCAGTCTTATCTGTCTGGCGGACCAAAGCGAAAAAGGCCTCTCGCTGCTAGCCGAAATTGTAACCACACCGACTTTTCCCGAAGCCCAGCTTAAAACCGCCAAGACCCAAACGCTCACCGGACTTTCCGTTTCCGATAGCAGCCCCGCCAATGTGGCCGAACGCGAGTTCCGCAAACATTTATACGCGGGCCATCCGTACGCGCGGCGGGTCTCGGGCGAGGCTCCCGACATCACCGCGCTGCAACGGGATGATCTTACCGCGTTCTGGCACCGCGCAGCCCATCCGGAACAGGCGACATTGATTATCGCCGGCGCTTTGACGCGCGAGCGGGCGCTTGAATTGGGTGAACGGTTTTTCGGCAAATGGACGGCGGCTAAAAGTGAAACGGTTGCCGAACCAGCCCCGCCCACGCCTCCCGCCGGGCTGGGGATTTTGCTCGTGGATTGGCCCGGAGCGGTTCAGTCGGAAATTCGCGTTGGCGGGTTGGGTCTCACCAGCCGCGATCCCGACAAGCCGATCGCGGACATGGTTGGTAGTTATTTCGGCGGGTCGATGGGCTCGCGATTGATGAAGGCGATACGCATCGACAAGGGCGGCACGTATGGCGCCTCCGGTGGCTTTCGCGAGGGGCGTTTCGCCGGTTCATTTCGCGTCGGCACGTTTACCAAAACGCCCTCCACCGCGGAAACGCTCAAGCTGGTTCTGGCCGAAATTCACGGCTTGGCGGACCGTCCGCCCACGGATGACGAGTTGTCCTTACAACGGCGTTTCCTGCTCGGCAGCGCCGCCGCCCGTTTTGAAACGCCGGAACAAGTCGCGGGTCACTTCGCCCATCTCGCGCTGACCGGCCTGCCGCTGGACGAACTCCAGCGCAGCCTTGCCGCCATCGGTGCCGCCACGCCCGCGCAATGCCAGGCGCTCATCCAGCGCTACGTGGACCCGGACCACCTGCTCATCCTTGTAGTCGGCGATGCGTCCAAGGTGGCGGATGATCTGCGAAAAATCGCGCCGGTGACCGTCTTGGACCGCAGCGGTAAAGAAGTCAAACGTCCGGCGGACTGACGAGAGGGCGAAACTGGACGTAGCGCAGGTTTCCTAACCTGCTGTATCGCCGATTTCCCAATCGGCGTGCCGTAAGCGTAACTGACGCGCCAGATTGGCCAACGGCACGCAGGTTGGGAAACCTGCGATACAGCAGACTGGGAAGTCTGCGCTACGACCGAAAACGTCCCCGCGGTATGCTCAACCGTTCGTGCGCTCGACCGTCCGTCCGCAGCAAGCCCGCTTATCTCAGTTTCCCCCGCGCGCTGCGGCATGGACGGGTTGCTGGTTGACGGCGTCTTTGAGGAACGTCTCGAAGTCCGCCTTGAACTTCACCCGCGACGGTTTGTGGATGTAAAGCATGTGCCCGGATTCGTAGTAGGAAAACCGCAGGTTGGCGCGAATCGGAGGTTCGAGATTCATTCCCGCCACAACATTTTCCGCGCCAAAGAAAGGCGTCGCCAGATCGTAATAGCTGCACGTCACCCAGACTTTGAGATAGGGATTGCGGGTCATCGCCTTGCGGAGATCCTCGGCGGTGTTGGGAAAGCCGTTGGCGGCGTCGCCGTAATTCCAGGGTTCCACGTCGGCGGAAAGCTCGTAGGGGAGGTCGCTCTCATACTTGAGTTCGCGCCGGACATAGTCGTTGAAAGCGGCACCAAGCGGGCCGTTGACGGCTTCGCTGCTGGGGTCGTATTCCTGCTCCTGATCGCTCACCGCGTCGGCACCCGGTTCATAGCGGAATCCGCTGAACCGCGCATCCAGCCGGCCCAGCATTTTGCCTTCGGGACGAAGAAGGTGAGTAAAGAATTGGGTGTCCTTAATGTGCAGTTTCCATTGGAGGATGTCTGACTCCGGCAATCCCGTGAAACGGCTGAGTTGGCCGGCCAGTCGGGTTTTGTCCACGGCGGGTAATTGATCGCCCCGCGCGAGAGCCAGCGCGTAATCGTTAGCCGCGAAAGCCCGGGCGTCCGCGACGACGTCCGTGACACTCTTGGACTGGAGGTCAGCCGGGAGTTTCTGGTGATACCAGGCGCTGGCGGCGTAGCTCGGCAGAAATTGGACGTAAGGATCGTTGTTTTGCGGCGAGAATTGGAGCGCTTGGAAATTCAACGCCGAGGAAACCAAAATGATGCCGTTCAGATAGAGACCATGGCGGCTTTGCAGATAATCCGAAAGGCCGGCCGCGCGGGTTGTGCCGTAGCTCTCGCCCAGGAGAAACTTCGGCGAGAGCCAGCGCGTGTTCCGCGACGTGTACATCCGGATGAAATCCCCCACGCTCGCGATGTCCTCCTTGAGGCCGTGATATTGGGCCGGATCCTCCTTCGCCACCGGACGGCTGTAACCCGTGGAAACCGGGTCGATGAACACCAAATCCGTGAGATCAAGCCAGGTGGATTCATTATCGGTAAGTCGGTAAGGCGGCGGAGGCGACTCACCGTCGTCCGTAAGACTCGCGCGCCGCGGCGCTACCGAGGCCATGTGCAACCAAACCGAGGAAGAGCCGGGCCCACCATTGAACGCGAAGGTCACCGGGCGGTTCGCGGCGTCACCCGCGTCATCCAGCGTGTAGGCGACGAAGAATACCCGCGCCTTGGGTTTGAGCCCGTCCTTGGTTTTTCCCGGCTCGGCGTCGGGCTTGGAATCCGAAGGCGGTTTCGATCCCGTTTGCTTATTCATAGGCTTCCCCTCCTCCTCCTTGAGGATGATGTAGCCCGCGGTGGCATGGTACTTCAGGGTCTTTCCGCCGATCTCAATTGAATGAGACGTGACGGAAAGCGGTGGTTCCTCAAAAACCTTGGACTCTTCCTTGTCATTCTTTCCGTCGGCTTTGGCCTCCGTTTTGGCGGTGCCATCTGCATTCGAATCCGCGTGAAGCGGAAAAGCGAGCGCCGCGAGTAGCAACATAGAAGCAACGGCGTTGGAAAATAATCTTTTCATCCGCGCGAGTTTTCCAAGAACCGGGCCAACTGGCAACCTCCGAAGGATGGAGTACATCTCAATTTTTGTGAACATGCTTAAAATTCAAAACGGGCAGCAAAACGCGGCGGCGGGGTAGCTAACCTCCGACTGCAAAGTCCAGGCGCGGGAACGTGAGGCGTACTTTGCGCGTTGGGTTCCGAACGATTCCGTCCGCTGGTACGCGGGCGGGGCCGTCGCGGCGCGACCAGCCCTACCAATTCAGAGTATTCAATCCCTTGTTTGGTTGTCCGTCAGGCGCGTTGTGCCTGGCTTTTCCAAACTCACCCGGCCATCTGGCCGCGCGTGACCCCAAGCTGGTTCAGCAATTTCAATTCACGCCAGAGTTGCGCGCCGTCGATTTCGCCACGCAATAATTGCCGGTAGCGGGTGATATTCTGGCGAACTTCCACAGCGGTTTCCTCCAGAAACTCGATGCGAAAATGCCGCGCGCCGAGCGCGATCATCCGTGCGACATATTCCGAACCCGTTTGCGCCCGTGAATTAAATACAGTGTTCCGACAGCCGACATCCGCCTTGAGCGGATGCTCCGCGCCCACGCGATCCCGCAGTTTTACCTTGTGATCGTCGCAGGGGCGGCCGCAATTCGTGTAGTCTGTGCCGGAGCTCAGGAAGGCGCAAAACACGCAATGCTCCATGTGAAACATCGGGATATGCTGGTGGATGGTGATCTCAAACCACTCCGGCGGCGCGGACCGCAGCAGCGCCTCAAGCTGGGTGAAGTTCAAATCATAAGATGCCGTCACGCGCTCCAGCCCGAAGCGATTCTTGAAATAGTCTGCCGTCAGACCATTCGCCACGTTGAGCGAGTAATCCCCGACCCGGCGGCAATCCGCGAAATATTTTAAGTGATCGTAATTGCGAACCACATAGCCGTCCGCGCCGCACGATCGGATTTGTTTTAAAATCCATTCCTCACCGGTTTTGAAAATTCGCGGAGGCGCGACCCAGATCGCGGGTTGCGGCGACGAACAGCCAGCCGAACAACGCGTGGCATTCACCGCGTCGCGGTATAATTTGGGATTTTCGAAATCGCAGTAAATCGTCCGCACCCCGCATTCGAGCGCGACCTCCAGTTGGGACAAATCGCGGACGAGCACGATTAGTTCCGGGGATGTTGATGGGGCGCTTTTCTCGGCCTCCCGAGCTTGATCGGGGAGAGAATTCCGCGAGAGGTCAGCGCGTTGAACTCCTAAATCGCATGGATACGACGCGTCCGGGTATGGAGTTCCGGCTTTAGCCGGTGGGGCGACAGCACGGTCGGGCGGATTGAAAATTCTCTCAGTCGTCGGAACCTCCCACGCCCCGCCGCCTGAAGGCGGAACTCCATACCCGGATGCGATAGAAGGCAGTTCGCCGGGTTGGGCTAATGTCCACCGCTTGGGTTGCGCCCTCAACGTCTCCAATTGGGCGCTCAGGTCGCGCCGCAGACGGTTCAATTCACTCACCGGGAGAATCACCGCGCCGGTCAGATGGTTTTTCAGTTCGCCCAACGTAAAAGGAGTCCCACCCAAACGGCCCAATTGTTCCCGTAATTGGTTTTCGCCCAGCGGTTGTTTTTCCGCCACTCCGAGTGGCATGGTCGAGGCCGCTTGCGCGACATGACCCTGTTCGTCGCGGGCCACGATGGTCATTGGTTGCCCCGCGCAGCCATGAACTTCCAGGGCAATGGGACGGCGGAATAACGGCTTTTCGCCGGCAAAGGTTTGGCGCAAGCGGCGGTCCAATTCGGGATCGCTGGTTTTCCATAGTTTATCGCCGATGTGGATGCGGTTGTAGTCGAGGTCGCCATGGCCGAAGCCCAAGAGCGTTTCCGCGCCGCGTTTTTCCAGCGTGTAAACGCGTCCGCCCTCCTCCGGCTGATCCGGATGACCGGCGTCGAATACCACGCCATCCCCGGCCTTGAGTGGTGCCTCTAACTGAAGCGTAATCCGCTCGGCGTGGATGCGGCGGACGTCACCGAGATAGACGCCGCGCTTCTTGCCGAAGCGCGCGTGGGCCAGCTCCTGGTTGTTAATGCCGTTAAACCAGCCGGGATAAAGGCCGCGCGAAAAACCCATTTCCAAATCGTACCGCGTCTCGCGGCGGACCTTCTCGTAATCCGCCGGCGTGGCGGCATCCAGCGCCTGCCGGTAAACGCGCGTGACATTCGCGACATATTCCGGCGTCTTTAGACGGCCCTCGATTTTCAGTGACGCCATGCCCGCGCGAAGCAAGGCCGGCAGCGCCTCCATCCCGGCCAAGTCCTGCGGGCTGAGCAGGTAACGCCGGTCACCGAGCGGAACCGGCTTCCCATCGGAAATGAGTTCATACGGCATCCGGCAGGCTTGGGCGCATTCGCCGCGATTCGCCGAGCGGCCGCCCAACGACTCGCTCGTCAGGCATTGCCCGGAATAGGCCACGCACAACGCGCCGTGAATAAATACCTCCAACGGCAGCGGCGCGGATTGCGCGGCTTGGATTTTCTCGATCTCCCGCAACGAGCATTCGCGCGCCAGCACGACAAGCTGGCAGCCGAGTTCCCGCGCGAATTCCACCCCGCCCGCGCTGGTCACCGTCATTTGCGTGGAGGCGTGAATGGGAAAATCCGGCGAAAGCTGGCGAATCAACCGGCAAATCCCGACGTCCTGGACAATCGTCGCGTCCACGCCGGCGGCGATGATCGCGCGCAGGTATTGTTCCGCCTCCACCATTTCAGTCGCAAAAACCAAGGTGTTAAAGGTGACATATCCTTTCACCCCGCGCCGATGCAGAAATTCCATCAGCCGCGGCAGATCGGCCTCGGTAAAATTATTGGCGCGCATCCGGGCGTTGAACCGTTCAAGGCCGAAATAAATCGCATCCGCGCCGTTCTCGACCGCCGCCTTGGCACACTCCCAATCCCCCGCCGGAGATAGCAATTCCGGCGCGCGCGGGCGGGCCGCAGGGCGCAGGCCGACGGAAACCGGGATGGCATTTGGTTCGATCAGAGACATAGAACAGCCCGACAAGATAACCGCAAATCCTCGCGAGACAATGTCTATCTGGCTGGCATTCCCTGGCAGGGCGCATCTCAATATATGCAAACGCGGCAAAAATTTAGCGCCGGGGGCAAAACTCGGGTAGCGTGGGCTGTACTTTACGCGTTGGGTTGCGAACGGTTCCGCCCGCTGAAACGCGGGCGGGTTGGGTCGCAGCGCGACCCAACCCACCTTTTCAGAGTTTCAAGCATGTCCGTCATAATAGGAGACGCTCAAAAAGTGAGATGCGCCCTCCCTGGCAGAACTGACACGATATTTTTGAAAATTCCTTCCCCGCGCCATCGGTGCTTAATTGCTCGAGCCCCATTCTGCCCATCCCTCCCGTCGATCCGCCCGCGCCTACGCCCGCCTCCCACCACTCACGCGCTCCCCTCTTGCGATCTTTTGCGCTTTTTCGCGGCCATCCAATCCCCGCGTTTCACACCCGGTCATCCACCAGCGTCACTTCACACGGTTCGGAAACCACGCGCCCCGTCCAGCAGCCCAATTTCTTCCGCTCCGCCGACGGCGCCTGCTCGAATACCGCGCGAATCGTCACCTTGCGGGTCTCGTCAACCCGCCGCGGATTATAAGGAAATGGAAATTTTTCCCAATCGCGTCCGTAATAAATTTCGCGCACGGCGATCTCTCCCGGCGCCAGCCGCACGTCGTACGCCCAGTATTTCTCGTGGGGAAGGCCGGACCGCCATACCAGATTCGTCTTCCCGTCCTCCCCGGTGATTTCGAAATGCAGCGCGCGATTCACATCATCCTCATGCTGAATGAAAACGGTTTTGGGTCCCGTGTTCTCAATCACCACATAAAAGCGGTCTTCCTTCGGATACCGGTGTCCCAACCAACGCGGGGGCGCGGCCTTGCCGTCCCGGTAAGCTTCCGGAATATCCAGTTTGACCGTCATCGCCGGAGAGGTGTCCGCGCCGCGCGCGATATTGTAACTCGTTGGCGAAATCCCGCTGAAAGCGAGTGCGAGGCAGAGAATTATTCTGACAGTCATGGTTCCTTTAACAATTGTTTCACCGATATGTTTCGGAAAATATCGCCGGCGGCAAAGCTTTGTCGTCCCCCGCTTCATAATCGTGCGTTTGTAATTCCCGCATTGAAGCCTAAACCGGTGTGAAATCGCACGTCCGGGTATGGAGTTCCGCCTTCAGGCGGCGCGTGGGAAGACCCGGCGGTTGGCGGAACTTCAAAACCCGCCCGGCGATGCCATCGCGCCGCGCCGGGACAGCGCTTTTTGATTGGCCGGGAATGACCTTGGTTGGCAGACTAACGGCACGAGTATGGATAACGAATTATCAAGGCGTTACGCCCTGCTTTTGGGCATTGAAAGCATAAGGCGCTCGCCATGACGGTACTCCCGCTTCTCGCACGGGAATTGAAACTGGAGTCGCGCCGCCCGGCTAACTACGCCTTGCGGTCGCTGGGCGCGGCTTTGACGTTTTTCGTGTTCATGGGATTGATTACGCGCGAGATCCAAAGCCCCGCTTTGCTGGGCGCGCAGCTATTTCCGCACTTTCATACCATCCTGTTTTTCGCGGTGTGGATTGTTGGTCCGCTGGTAACCGCGGACTGCCTCGCGCGGGAAAAGCGGGAAGGCACTCTTGATTTGCTCCTTTTGACCCGCCTTACGCCAGTTGGAATCGTGGCGGCCAAAACGTTCGTCCACGCCTTGCGCGGCGCGTCGCTGGTGCTGGCCGCCCTGCCAATGCTCGGCATTCCTTTTCTGCTGGGTGGCGTAAGTGTCTCGGAGAACCTTATTTCCGCATTGCTCATCGTCTCGGTCTTGACTCTCGGGCTCGTCAGCGGCGTCCTTGCCTCGGCTCTGGCCGGTTCCAGCGTCCGGGCGGTCCTGCTGTCGCTCGCCCTCGGCTGCCTTTTCACCCTCGCATTTTGTTCGATTTTCCGGTGGCAATTTCGAACCTGGATCGCCTCACTTGACCAGTCAGGGCGCGTCTCGGCGGCCCTACCCACTCTTTTCAGTCTAAACGGTTGGGAGTTGCTGACGGACGACCGCGGTGAATGGGGACTGTTTCTGGCGCAATTGCCCCGCGGTGCCGATCGGGTGTGGATTGGCCTGCTCGAGATTTTGCTGCTGGGCCTGGTGCTCGTGTCGATATTGGTGCTCCACTGCGCGGGATGGATTATTCAACACCGTCACGTCGGGTGGCTTCAATTACGGAGTTGGTTCCAGCCTCGACCCGCTTCCTCCGCCCCGGTTTGGTGGCTGCGACTCCAACGCAAGCGCCGGCGAATTCTTCTGCGCGGCAATCCGCTTTTCTGGCTTCAGCAGCGGACGTGGACATCCCGCGCGACGAAATGGGGCTGGTGCGGCGTCATCTTAATCGCCGAGGTGATAGACCTTTACATCCGGCCTGCGAGAGGCTGGTTCATGAGCCAAACGGTCATCGGCGCCGGGCTGGTCGTGGGGATGATATATGCCTCCGCCACGAGCTATCGGTTGGAAAAGCACAATGGCATGCTGGAAATGATCCTCATCACTCCCCTTAAGCCGTGGCTGCTAATTTCAGGTCGGACCCGGTCGCTCTGGGAACAGTTTTCGGTAGCGTGCGTCATTTGGATTCTATCGGCCTGTCTGCCGGTTTCCAGAAGTCTCGTCAACGAGCTCACGCCCGTGTTCTTCGCCGTCGCCTTCATGCTGGTAATAACCCCGGTTGTCGGACTGGACTGCGCGGTAAACCTCCGCACCAAATGGGCGGCCATTCTGGCGACTGGCGCGGCCATTCTGCTGGTACCGGGCACGACGTTTCTTTATAATCTTGGGAACGGCTCATGGGGCGCTGTCGGCGGATGCTTTGCCATTCTCGGGCTCGTCGGGTTCTTAACGCTCGCCGGACTGCATTTGCAAATGAATGAACGATCACTCGGATATTTGAACCCAAATCGCTCCCGGCGGCGTCACCGGCGGCGCCGACATTCAAAAAAACCCATGGAATTTGCTCCGCGAATTGTCCTGCGTCATTAAATCACTTCAGGACACCACAATCTCGGCGATGAACTTGCATGGCCTCCGGGCGGGGCTTAACATTATACACGGCGACGTAAGTATTTGCGTCTCCAGGCGTGGCGCGGGCGTCCTCGCCGGCGGGTTCTGGCAGCGTCTCGCTGCCAGTTCCAGCCTCACTTATGACGTCGTTTATAGTTGTCATATCTCAATTCACCATGAATAACCACCAGCGCCCCTCCCCGCGCGGCGCCTACCGGAATCGGATCATATTTGCGGGCCTTCTCAGCCTGCTCCTGCTCCCGCCTCGCGTTATTTTGGCTCACGATGAGAATTCGCGTCTGGCGGCTTTCAATCGCGCCGTACAAGCCGCCGATCCCGACTCCGCCGAGGAATCATTTAAAAAGGACCACCCCAATCCGCCCACCAAACAGGAAGTCGAAAAAGTTGTCGCCGCGCTCGTCAATTCCGCCCTAGACGCGATGGACCAGGCTGCCGCGTTTCAAAAACATTTCCCCCAAAGCAAGGAACTTGCCGGGGTTGGCAATTCGTTGGTGGAGACCTTGTGGAAGGTATTCGGCGGCCGGGGTTTTCCGGTACCGCCCAACCGGGCCGCCGATCTGGAGGCCTGCACGCGGAGCCTGATCCAGGAGCGCCCCAACGAAATCCGCCTGTACCTGATCTTGTGCCGCGCGGCGGCGGCGTTGCCCGTTGCCCGGCAACAGGCCATTTACGAGGAACTCAGTCGCGAATCAACCCCCGGGCCGGCTCGCGGCATGGCCCAAGCCGCCCTGCTCAAACTCGAACGAGTTGGCCAGCCCTTGGATTTTAGCTTTACCGCCCTGGATGGTCGTCCGGTCCGTCTAGCCGACCTTAAAGGAAAAGTGGTGCTGGTGGACTTCTGGGCCACCACCTGCGCCCCGTGTGTGCGGGATCTGCCGGAAATGGCGCGGCTTTACACAAAATATCATGCCCAAGGCCTGGAGATCGTCGGCGTCAGCCTCGACACGGACAAGGCGGCGCTGACCCGCTTTATCGAAAAGGAAAAAATTCCCTGGCCCCAATACTTCGACCCCGCCGGGCCGACCAATCATCTGGCAACCACCTACGGCATCACCGGCATTCCCGTCGTCTGGCTCGTGGACCGGCACGGTTCCCTGCGTGAACTCAACGCCCGCGACGACCAACAAAAGAAAGTTGAAGCCCTGCTGAAAGAATAATCGAACGGACGGCGCGTCAATCTGTGCCCGTTTGTGTTGATCAGTAGCCAACCGTCCCCGACTCCAATTTCTTGTATTTCGCGTCTTTCGTGTCTTTTGCGGTTCATCCGCCTTCCCCCGGCGAGGATCCGGCGTTCGCCCCGGCGGCAATGCCCTAATCTGGCAGGAACGGCCCGCAACCATTCACGGGTAACGCGTTAGCGGCGTCTCCGATTGCGCCGCAACCCGGCGCGGCCGTCGTGGCACGACAGCCCTACCAAGTTAGGACGCTACCGCCCCAGCCATTTCATTGACTTTTACCGGTCGCGGTGGCTACACTGGCGCATGTCTGTGGTAGTCAAACGCGCCGCGAAGGAGAAGTTCATGGACTTCCTGGCGGACCGGAATCTCCGCGTCACGGCGCAGCGCCAGGCGATTGTCGATACCGTTTTCGCCACGGACCAGCATTTCACCGCCGAACAGTTGCTGGAATGGTCGCGCCGCCGGGACAAATCCGTCTCCCGCGCCACCGTGTACCGCACCCTGCCCCTACTGACCGAAAGCGGTCTCGTCCGCGAGATGGATTTCGGCAAGGACTACAAATTCTACGACCCCAACTACGCCGAGCATCCGAACCACAATCATATCATTTGCAAGGATTGCGAGAAAATCGTCGAGTTCGAGAGCGACAAAATCGAGAAACTCGAATCCGAAATCACCCGGCGGCTGGGATTCTCCATCACCGCCCAGCGCCTGCAAATTACCGCCTCTTGCGAGGAGCTAAAGAAACTCGGGGCCTGCAAGAAGAAAGTCACCACCGCCAAATCCGCGGTCGCGGACGCCAGTGACGAACCCCACTAACGCCACCATGGACGATCCCGACGTCATTTACGTGGATTTCTCATCACCCGACGCGAATCGAGAGCGAAAAGGTGGCGCTCGTGCCGCCCCGCCCGACGACGTCCGCGAACAACAAGTTGAATTTGAATTTGCCCCCGCCGGCGAGGAAACGGGCCACGCCCGGTGGCTGGCGGCCCGCGAGGCGGCAATCAAGGCCGCCGCCCAAAAATTGAATCTGCCGCTGGGCCGCCAAGTGGAACTCTGGCTAAGTGGCGGCATCCGCCTGCGGGGAAAACTCCGGCTCCAAAACGAGCCCTTGATTGTCGACGACGGAAACCTAAACGAAATGCCGCTGGAGGTCGATGGCACGGTATTCCCCTTCTCCGAAATTGAATCCTGCGTCCGTTTGGATTAATACACCGCCTTGAAAGTCTCGATCATCGTTCCCGCGTTCAACGAGGAAAAACTCATCGCCGCCTCCCTCGAATCCACCCGGCGCTCCCTGTCCGCGTTTTCCGATCGCGGCTGGGAAAGCGAGCTGGTTGTCTGCGACAATAACTCCACCGACCGCACCGCTGAACTCGCGCGGGCCGCCGGCGCCACGTTAGTCTTCGAGCCGGTCAACCAAATCGGCCGCGCCCGGAATTGCGGCGCGCGCGCGGCTTCCGGCGATTGGTTTATCTTCGTGGATGCGGATTCCCATCCCAGCCGCGAATTATTCGCCGACACCGCGGACACCATCCAAACGCAAAAATATTTGTTCGGCGGTTGCACCCTCAAAATGGACGCGAACCATTTTGTCGCCGGAATGATCACGGGCCTGTGGAACGTCATCAGCCGGTGGAAAACTCTGGCCGCCGGCACGTACATTTTTTGCGAGGCCGCGGCCTTCCGCAGTATTAACGGATTCGATAACCATTTGTTCGCCAGTGAGGAGCTCGACCTCTGCATCCGGCTGAAAAAGCTCGCGCGCGAGCGCGGCAAACGCGGCGTTATTCTGCACCGCCATCCGTTGGTAACCTCCGCCCGTAAACTCCACCTGTATTCGTCGCGGGAGCACCTAAATTTTCTGCGCAAAACCGTCTTTGGCTGGGGAAAAACCCTCCGCAGCCGCGAGGAATGCCACACCTGGTACGACGGGCGGCGATAGGCGCAAGATGTGCGGGAGTTTTGATGGCGATACGTCGGTTAAGGCTGACCGGTATCGCGCCCCGTTGGGGCTTGGAAATATGTTTGCGGCGGGCTTCCCAGCCCGATGGGCTGGGCTGAGGGATGGCGGCCCGTTGGGCCTGCGGAACCGATGTCAACGACATACGTTTGTCCTTGAAAAAAGCGGTTAAAGCCAAAGATGAAAACAGATAGATACAGCTCAGACGGGGCCGGGGTCAAAAACCGAGATTACCAGAAGGATAAGAGCTTCTTTCTGGAAAAAGTCCGGGGCCATCTGGATCCATCTGTGGCTTCCGTTTTTCTTCCCCAAATCTGCTTTTGCCTCGCATTAATCTGTCTCACCACTCTGACCCGGAACACCCCCGCTGCGGACACGTCGACATACTCCCTGCCCGCGCCAAAATCCCCGCGCGAATCTCTGGCCGCCATCCAAACCCGCCCGGGCTTCAAGACGGAACTCGTCGCCAGCGAGCCACTCCTCGAAAGCCCGGTCGCCTTCGACTGGGGCGCGGACGGAAAACTCTGGGTGGTCGAGATGGTGGATTATCCCTTAGGCATGGACGGCCAGGGCAAACCCGGCGGGCGCGTGCGCTTCCTTGAGGACACCAAAGGCAATGGCCATTACGATAAATCCACCATCTTTCTGGATGGACTCAACTTTCCCAACGGCATAATTCCCTGGCGCAAAGGCGTGATCGTCAGCGCGCCACCCGAGATATTTTACGCGGAAGACACCGATGGCGACGGCAAAGCCGACATCCACGTAACGCTCTTTACCGGCTTCCGCGAGGGCAACCAGCAGCATCGCGCCAATGGATTCGATTACGGTTTGGATAATTGGATCTACGGCGCAAACGGCGAAAGCGGCGGCACGGTGCATTCCGCGATTACCGGCAAGGACTTTGATATCAGTGGTCGTGATTTCCGCTTCCGGCCCGATACCGGCGAATTCGAGACCCAATCCGGCCAAACGCAATTCGGCCGGCATCGCGATGACTGGGGCGATTGGTTCGGCAACAACAACGCCGAGGGTTCCTGGCATTATTTCATTCCCGAGCAATATATCGCCCGCAATCCGGAATCCGCGCCCCGCGATACCAAACAGGTGATGCCGGATTATCCCGACTACACGCGCATCTATCCCGTTAGCCGCGTGATGCAGCGCTTCGACAGCAACGAGGACGTCAATCACCTCACCTCCGCCAACAGCACCTCACCCTATCGCGACGATTTGTTCGGACCGGATTTTGCCACGAGCTATTTCGTAAGCGATCCGGCGTACAACCTCATCCACCGCGAAATTCTCGAACCGGACGGTGTTTCCTTTTCCAGCCATCGCGCCGCCGATGAGACGATTCGCGAATTCCTCGCCTCCGGCGACAATTGGTTTCGCCCCACCATGACCAAAACCGGCCCGGACGGCGCACTATACATCTGCGATATGTATCGCATGGTGATCGAGCACCCCGAATGGATTCCCCCCGATTTTCAATCCAACGTAAACCTCCGCGCCGGCTCCAATCTCGGACGGATTTACCGCGTCTTTCCCAAGGGCAAAACCCTCCGGAAAATCCCGCGCTTCGATAAATTGAGCCCCGTCCAACTAGCCGCCGCCTTGGAAAACCCCAACGGCTGGCAACGTGACACGGTACAACGCCTATTGGTCGAATCCGGTGACAAAAGCGCGACGGACACGCTGAAGAAACTGGCCACACAAAGTCCCAACGCCAAAACCCGCCTGCAAGCGCTTTGCACGCTCGACGGCTTGCACTCCCTCGACATCGCCACTCTCCTCACCGCCTTGAAAGACTCCGCGCCCGCAATCCGCGAAAACGCCTTGCGCCTCAGCGAGCCGTTGTTGGACGCCTCCCCGGAATTGGCTGACGCCGTGCTCGCGCTCGCGTCGGATCCCAGCCTCCGCGTCCGCTATCAATTGGCGTTCAGCCTCGGCGAATGGCACAACCCGCTGGCCGGCCGCGCCCTCGGAGGATTGGCGGCGGCCCATGCCGGAAATGAGCGGATGCAAATCGCGATCTTCTCCTCCGCCGCGCCCCACTTGGGCGAAATGATCAGCACACTCCTGGAAACCGCCGCCGCCCCCGGCCACGCCGATTTGCTGCGCCAATGCGTCGAATTCGCCGTCCGCTCCGGCGATGCTTTCGCCCTCGGAAAAGCGCTTTCCGCCATCACCACGCCCGGAAAAACCGGGATCGAGTCATGGCGCTTTATGGCCCTCGCCGGATTCCTTGATGGCTTGAACCGTCGCGGCACGTCCCTGGCCGATTTTGAATCCAATAGTCCGCCGGCCATGAAAGCAACCCCCGCCAATTTCGAGCCGGTGTTCACGGAATCCCGTGCAATCGCCACGAACCCCGCAGCCTCCGCCATCGACCGCGTCGCGGCAATTGGCCTGCTCGGCCGCGATACCCTCGCGCGGGACGCCGATTTCGATCTCCTAACCGCCCTCGCCGATCCGCGCAATCCTCCGACGATCCAGCAAGCCGTCACCGTCAATCTCATCCACAACCAAGCGCCCAACGCCGGGAACGCCCTAGTAACGGTCTGGCGGAAAGGCGGCCCGGAAATCCGGGAGCAAACCATGAATGCCCTGCTCAATCGCGATGAACTGACGCAATCGTTACTCGCCGCGCTGGAATCAAAAACGATTCCCCTGTCGGCGATCAACCAAGTCCAGCGCGATCGTTTATTGCAGCACCAGTCCGGTGGAATCGGCGAACGCGCCACGAAATTGTTTCAAGCCGCCGACGCCGATCGCGAGGAAGTCCTGCGTCGCTATGCCACCGTAACCGGCCTTAAGGGTAACCCCGCCAAAGGCGCCGAATACTTTCGGAAAAATTGCACGGTTTGCCACCGACTGCGCAACGAGGGAAATTCCGTCGGTCCGGACCTCGGAAGCGTCTCCGCCAAACCCGTCGATTACCTGTTAACCGCGATTCTCGATCCCAACCGCTCCGTCGAAACCCGCTACACCCAATACACCGTCACCACCAAAAACGGCACCGAATATATCGGCATTATCACGACGGAAACCGCCAACAGCCTAACCCTCCGCCAGCCCGGCGGAATGGATGTTGTGGTTTCCCGGAATGAATTGAAGGAAATGACCGGCGGCAGCCGCTCGCTCATGCCCGAGGGATTTGAAAATGGCCTCCCACCCCAAGCCCTCGCGGATTTGATCGCCTACATCAGAGCGGCGCGTTAGCGATAGTATAAGTGTTTACGCATCCCGTCGTAGCGCGGGCGTCCCCACTGGCGGGTTCCGGTAGCGTCTCGCTGCCAGATCGGAAATCATTTACGAGATCGTTTATATTCGACGCCTTGACCGTCGCCGCCGGATTCGCCAAAGTTGGAGCGTCCGAATCATTGAAAATACCATGTCATCAAAAACAATTATCAAACCGGCCAAGTCCGCCCCGGCTCTCGGTCCTTATAACCACGCGGTGCGCGTCGGCGACCTGCTCTTCTGCGCGGGCCAAATTCCGCTCGACCCCGCCACCGGCGCCCTTGTGCCCGGCGATATCAAAGCGCAGACCACGCGCGTGCTGGAAAACGTGAAGGCCATTTTGGAAGACCAGCATCTCACCTTCACGAACGTGGTGAAGAGCACCGTGTTTCTGACCAACCTGGCGGAATTCGCCGACATGAACGAAATTTACGCGTCCTATTTCACGGCGGATTTCCCCGCCCGCTCCACCATCCAGGTGGCCGCCCTCCCGCGCGGCGCCAGTGTGGAAATCGAAGTGATCGCGCACTTCTGAAGCGGGAGTTTTGCGCCAATAAGGCCCACCGCTCCGCCATCGTCTAATCCGGCGCGTCCGGGGTATGGAGTCCCGCCTTCAGCCGTAGCCATGCAGTTAAAACACCGAATATAGACAGGATGAACAGGATTGACAGGATGGAAGAAGACGTTTGCAGGTCAACCGTCCAGGCACTCCCAGACGATGGCTCAGGCTATCGCGCCACCGGCTGAAGCCGGAACTCCATGCCCGGATGCGAAAAACCCCGCGCGATCACCTGGATAAAACCGCAGTGCCCGATCAGTTTGGAGTGGAGATTTTCATTCTGGCTGGCGGCCTGAGCACCCGCATGGGCCGGGATAAAAGCCGTCTCCGTCTCGGTCGCCGAACGATGCTCGGACATATTCGGGCTGTCGCGCGCCAGCTTGGTTATCCTGTGCGGACCGTTCATCGGGACGCCGTTCCCCGGTGCGGTCCGCTGGGCGGAATTTATACCGGGCTGAGGCGCGCGCGCGCCGGCGTTGTGCTATTTCTCGCGTGTGACATGCCCTTCATTTCCACCGAATTTCTGAGTGAAATGATCAGCGGCCTCGCGCCTTCCGTAACCGCTCTTTTCGCCTCGGAAAACGGTCGCGCCGGCTTTCCCTGCGTGTTACGAAGAATCGTCTCGCCGCCCATCGTAATGGAACAAATCGCGAAGTCCGCCCTGTCACTCCAGTCCCTCGCGAAAAGTCTGAACGCAAAAACCATTCGCCCGTCCCCCGCCCTTGCACACGAGCTAACCAACGTCAACTCACCCCGCGAGTTCGCCGCCGCCTTGAGCCAATATCGCGCCACGCTTGCAAAAAAGTTGGACAGTTGCGAGACGCCCCCGATTATCCGCGAGGTTTTAGACCGCGCATGTCCGATCGCGCTCCGAAAGCGGAAGCGGACTTCCGCACTCCAAAACCTGGCGGAAAACTCAAGCCCCGTTCGCCCCGTTAATCGCTCTCCTATCCACCCATCGTCAACACCACCCGGAACCGCGCCCGGCCGCTGATCATTTGCTGATAAGCCTCCGCCACCCGCTCCAACGGATAACGCTCGATCATCGGCCGCACGTCGGCGAGCGCGCTGAACCGGAGCGTGTCCTCGGAATCCGCCGCCGTGCCGGAGTACCAACCAGAAACCGTCCGCCGGCCCATAATCAGGGCGACCGCGTTTACGGAAAGCGGTTCAGCCGGCGCGGCCGGCACCAGTAGTTTCCCGCTGGCCGACAACCCGTCCACCAAACCGGAAATCGATTTCGCGTCCGGCGCGGTCGCGAGAATTACCCGCGCGCCACCCAGCTTCAACAGTTCCGCCGCCACATTGCCTGTGGCGTCGATGTAATCATGCGCGCCTAATTTCCGCGCGAGCGCCTCCTTGTCCCGCCCGCGATTAATGGCGACAGTGCGGAAGCCCATGCGCCGGGAATACTGGATCGCCAAATGACCGAGTCCGCCAATGCCGTGAATCGCCACGACCTCGCCCGCGCGCGCGCCGGAATTGCGGAGCGCGTTGAAAACCGTGATCCCCGCGCACAACAGCGGCGCGGCCTCGTCCGCCGGCAATTCATCCGGCATCGCCGCCACCGCCTCCGCCGGGGCGATCATGTATTCCGCGTAACCGCCATCATACGACGCGCCCGCTATCTTGCGATCCTTACACATCGCGAAGTCACCGCGCCGACAGGCCTCGCATTGGAAACAATGCCCGCCGTGCCAGCCGACTCCCACCCGGTCGCCCGGCTCCCAAAGTGTGACGCCGGCGCCCACCGTATCAATCCGGCCGGCCACCTCATGGCCCGGCACGCGGGGATACTCCACACCCGGGAGATACCCCTCCTTGATCATCATATCGCTGTGGCACACGCCGCAGGCCTCGACCTTGATACGAACTTGTCCGGAAGCCGGTTCAGGAATCGGACGCTCAACCAATTCCCACTCACCACCGGGCTTGCTGATTTGCGCGACTTTCATATGGCTCATAATTGCTTCAATATTTGATCCCACGAGCGGGCGCGGTTCCCAAATCCATTGGCCGCGGAACCATGGTAGCATACGCGCCCCGCCGCTGTCCAATTCCGGTGGACGCCGGTGGTGTCCTAATTTGGCCGGGACAGCCGCAGCCATTCGTGCGTAACGCGTTAGCAGCGTCTCCGATTGCGCCGCAACCCGGCGCGGACGGCGCGGCGCGCCGGTCCCTACCAAATTAGTAGCGTTCATTTACGGTTCAATATTTGGCACGCGAGGATCAGGGGCTCCGCTGGACGCTGGACAAGCCCTCCGCTTGGCCTACAATGCCCGCATCACGCGCCACTGCTTGTGCCGCAATAACGAATGAAGAACATACCGGTAATCTCCCCCGCTTATACCCAACCGGTGCCCGCGCGCTGGCGGCGGGACATGGAACGCGTGCTAATCTCCGACCGTCAAATCGCGCGGCGGATCAAGGAGCTTTCCTTCGAGATCGAGCGGGATTTCCAGCGGCGGGAAATGGTAGTGGTCTCGCTCTTAAATGGCACGGTGATGTTTCTGGCGGATTTGATCCGGCATCTCTCCCTGCCCCTGCGCCTGGATTTCATCGGCGTTTCGAGTTACGGCCAGGGAACGGAATCCGGCGATCTGGTGTTTACCAAGGAACTGCGGCTCGACGTGCGCGGGCGGGATGTGCTCCTGGTCGACGACATCCTCGATACCGGCCGGACCATCACCCGGGTGCTGGAAAAGCTTCGCGCCCTCAAACCGCGCCGGATCAAAGTCTGCGTGCTGCTGGACAAGCCCGCCCGGCGGGTCGAACCCGTCCAGCCGGATTACACAGGCTTTAAAATTCCTGATTTCTTCGTGGTCGGCTACGGACTGGATTTTGCCGAGCGTTACCGTAATCTCCCCTTTGTGGGCGTACTGAATCCCAAGGTTTACGAGGCCAAAAAGGCGCCGAAAAAGCGGGTGGTCAAATCCACCGAGGCTAAAGAGTGAGTCTCCCGTTATGCAGGTTTCCGTCCAATTTTTCTCGTATTTCAAGGACCTTACCGGTTGCGGCGAAACCATCCAAGAGTTGCCCCACCCCGCCACCATTGATGACCTTCTCGCCGCGCTGGCCGGTCGGTTTCCGCGCTGGGCCGGATTCCGGAATTGCACCCTCGCCGCCGTCGGTGTGGAATATCAAGATCGGACCCGCATCCTCCGGCCGGGGGACGAAGTGTCCCTGTTTCCGCCCGTTCAAGGTGGCTAACTCTTCGCCGTGAGACGCCAGCTTTTGATCACGCGCGAGCCCATCAATGAGCCGGTCTTGATCGCCCAACGGAACCATTCAACCGCCATGGGCGCCGTGGTCTGTTTCACCGGCGTGGTGAGGGGCAGTGAACCGGAGGGCCCGATTCAAGCCCTCGATTACGAGGTTTTCGAGCGCATGGCGGTGCATCAATTCGGCCTGATTTTTGACGAGGTTGAAAAACGCTGGCCGGTGGAATCCATCCGGCTGGTTCATCGTATTGGGGTGGTAAACGCCGGCGAGCCGTCATTATGGGTGGAAGTCATCGCGCCCCACCGGGGCGGGGCGCTGGAGGCCTGCGCATGGCTTATCGATGAAATGAAGCGGGTCGTCCCGATTTGGAAACGACCGCTGGTATAACTTCCCCGCCACTCCCTCAATTCACGGTCGCGCGCCGGGTCGGTATAAAACAAAAAAACGGCCGGGAGAAAGTCCCCCGGCCGCCTCAATTATTTCAGCACCCTTATTGGGGCGGACGATCCGAATGATCCTGAAGCCAGCCAATATCTTTGTTGCCGGAAGACACCGTGGTGGGCAATACTTGCACCTCTCCATTGCTCATTGGCGGGCAGGTCCTTCCGTCAACCCAATGGTGGAGCTCGGAATGCCCGTCGGCGAAGGAAAAACCGGCGCCATTATTATGATAAATGCCAGGCATGTCTTGATTGAATTGATACACATTGGGATTGGCGGGAGGTCCGAACCCGGTCATATCACAAAAGTAATTCCCCCAGTTGATGTGATCCTGGCGCTCATCAATGAACAGCCACATCTTTGAGGATCCCAGATTGTAGGCCAAGTCGATGTCCGACTGCTTTGTATAGATCGTTTCATCGGTACCAGTTCCATCCGACCCGCCGCCAAAACCACCGAGATACCAATTCATCGCCACCGACCGGCACCGGGGCTTCTTGGTGCCCGCAACAATGACATAAGAGGTGTCGGACGGACACTTCATGATTCCAGGCGACTTGCCGACATAGGGCCACAAAGGACGGCCTTGCTGATCCACATCGATGTCCCAGTTATACGAGGCGGCGGTAAAATCCATCTCAGTGTATGTCCAAACGGCGGCGTTATTTACCAGTCCAGTTCCATTTACGTAGCCAACATAATTGTTCGCGAAATTCGGATTAACGCTGGAGATCGGGAAAAAGGCATTGTTGTCGTCACAATACAACCGCCAGGCGAGGCCAAGCTGCCGCTGATTGTTCATGCACTGGATGCCCTGCGCCTTCATTTTAGATTTTTGCAGGGCGGGCAAAAGCAGCGCGGCCAAAATTGCAATGATCGCAATAACCACCAAAAGCTCGATGAGCGTAAATCCCCGCGAATTCGCGGCCGGTTCTCCGCGACGGAAGCTGGAAGTCTTATTCATTTTATAATTTGCGGATTTCAATTAGTTCACTTTGCGAACAAATGGTTCGCGCTTGCACGCAACCACGCGGTTTTTTCTAACATGCGATTTTTTGCAACACTATCACTTGACTCAATGGTTCGCAAGAAAAATGTTGCATACAGTTTACTTGACAGCACCAAAAATAACCAATGTTGACGCGCCTTTTCCCCTCACCAACCTGCGTAACTTTAGTAACATTACCCGGCCCGATTTGGCCGCCTCACCCGACTCCATCCAGAGTCCAAATCCCCGCAATCCACATTCCCGCTTGCTTCCCGCCTCTCGTTCCACACTGAAGCCCCAAAAATCATCGGTAACCCAAATACACCATCATAATTAATCCAAATCTCAATTATGTCAATAGACATTGTCAATTATGCCCGCACCCGGCTGGGAAGCCTTCCCGTATTGGCAACGCCGTTGTTGAAATGCGTCACAACTCAGGGCGGCAATTTAAAAAACGAACGGCACGGGAAGTTGCCGGAATATCCGGCCCAACCCATGGAATAACGCAGGTTTGATTGCTGAGACTGGCTTTCAACGGATCTGTCGCGGCATGCGCCGCAGGCAAGCGCATTAAAGCAGCTTCTATGCCAGCAAATTCGCTAAAATCCGACCATTACCTAAAAGATTTGCAACTCGTTGAACGGCAATAACTAAAGCGCAATTGAACCCAAGAAAATTCCCCATCCCCGTCCCCTCAACCCCGCGAATTACTGTCATCAATTGGCCAGCCTGTATAAAACATTAACCTGACGCGTTGCGCTCAGGGTTTTTTGGCCGGCAGAAGTTTAACCACCCAATCAAAGCTAATTTTTATATCATCGCCGGCCGCAAAAATGCCGGCCTTAACGGGTGGCTTGAGACCAAAGCTGGTCATCTTAAGCGGAACGGAACCACTAATCTTCAGTTTTGCCTTGTCCACCGTTTCGATCCGCACCGGCATCGCGATGGCATTGGTGACCCCGGCCACCACGAGATTGCCTTTGGCGTCAAATTCAAACGGCGCTCCCGCCGCGTGACCGGGTTTAAGTTTCAGCTCCGACAGGTGAAAGGAAATCTCGGGATAGTCGGCGGCTTTCATCGCCTGGAGATATACTTCGGACATCCCCTCGAATTCGGCGTTATGAATGGTGTTCACCCGAATCACAACGTCCGCCTGCGCCTTCACTTCCCCGTCCACGCTTCCCGCCAGCGCGGCTTTGGCGGAATCGATCTCAACCGCCGCCGGAATGTCAAAAAAGCCGTTGATCAACGCCCCTTCCATCGTCCAATCGTGAATGGTCGACGTCCCCGCAATGACCACTTTATTGCCAATGGGAAAGCTCTTGTAACGCACCGCGTCCTCGGCGGACAACGACGCGGCAACCAGCATCAAGCCGGCGCCGGCCAGCCTCAGCCGCCGTGCCTTCACAGCCTTCAAAACTCCGGAAAATGGGATGATTGACATAACTTTGGGCGGATTTGGTTGAACGGAAATCAAATTTCAAACCACTCTTTTTTCAGCACGATCTTTCCCCCTTGCACGATCGCCTCATTGGCTTTGAGCGCGCAAACCGTGGCCTCGAACCCCTCCTCGAAGCCGGCGGCGGCGGCGCGGTCCTTCGCCAGCGTGGCCATATACTCCGGCAAACCGTCCGAGGTGTCCGCGCCGTACGTGTCCGAAAAATTCTTGGCTCCAGTACCCACGATATTCGAGTTCTTGAGAAACGCGGCGAGCGCGAAATGCAATGGCGACTCGCTGTAAGCCGCGTCCTCCGCTGACTTCGGCTTTACGGATTTCGTGGCGTTCATGCTCAGAACGATGCCGGTCTCCGTGTGGAATTGCTCCTTGCTTGCGTAAATCTCCCAGCCCAGCAGCGGCGAGTCCGATTCCTTGAAGAGCCACCCCTTCGTCCCGCGCATCATCACCGTCGCGTAGGTGCCGAATAGCGTGTCGCATTCCGCCTCGAACGAACTCCCCAGCGTTCCGTCATAAAGGTAATTCACCTGGTCGGGATACTCCAAAACCGCTTGGACCGTGTCCGGCACGTCGCGACCGTCGCTCCACGCCAGAATGTTGCCGAAGCCGGTCACCGCCGTGGGGCGCTCATTGAGAAACCAATTCATCACGTCCAATTGATGCACGCCCGCCTCGCCAATGATTCCCGGCGAGACGTCGCGCCGCAAACGCCAGTTCAACTCCTTCTCCCGTTCGGGATTCTGGGCGGTGCGCCGCCAGCTATCGCGCGCGTGCCATTGCGAGCGGGCGGAAAGATTTTTCCCGACCGCGCCAACACGAAGAAACTTGGAGACAATGTAATGCCGCCAGGGATCGGAACGGGCCTGCAAACCCGCCTGAAAATTCAGCTTCACGGCCGCCTTGGCCGCCTGGGCGATGGCCCGCGCGTCCTCGATGCTCGCCGCGAGCGGCGCCTCGCAATAAACATGTTTGCCCGCCTTGAGCGCCGCCTCGACGATTTCCCGGTGTTGGTGCGAGGGCGTCGCCACGATCACCCCCTGCACTTCCTTCAACTCCAATACTTGGCGGTAGTCTTTGAACTGCGCCGCTTTAGGCGTGATTTCGCTCGCGCGCCGGAGAAATCCGGCATAGGTGTCGCAGATCGCGACCACCGGCGCGTTGGGCATGACGGCCAGGGTATGCAGAATTTCCCGGCCCCAAACGCCGCAGCCAATCACCGCGCAATTCAATGGCAGACCGGTCGCGTCAAATCCGGTGTCCGCCGGGGCCGCTCCCGGCTTTTCCTGCGCGTGCAGGGGAATGCCGCCCATCATCACCATTAATGATCCAAACGACGCCCCGCGCAGGAAATCCCGGCGATTCAAGTCATCCAACGGCTTTTCCGCTTCTGGTAAATTCATAGTCTGCGCGCCAAAAGTTTAACTTCAATTACTCCGATTCAATTCAACCATTCCACCGGCAAAACGCATCGTCAATGAACGGGGTTTCCCGGCTTCGAGCTTCCCGGCTTCAATCCCAGGGCCCATTCGATTCCGCCAAGAAGATGCGCCTGGTACGTGGGGCTTTCCCAAACATCGTCCCGGTGTCCCAGCGAGGTGTAAAACACATTCCCCTTGCCGTATTTCTTGCACCAGCAGATCGGATAATATCCCGGCGCCCCGGTATTCGGATGCTTGTCAAGGCCCAGCAGATTATGGACGCGATCCTTGGAGAAGTTCTTCATGATGTAAATCTCGTCCTTTACAGTGTAGGCAGAGCCAATCGCCTGCGTGGCGGGATGGGCGGGATCCTCGTTATGGCACTCTACCGTGGCCTGGTCGTGGTGCTCCTGAAACTCGCCACCGATCATGTCGATGTAGGGATCAACCCCCTCCTTGGCGTGGAACGTATCCGTGGCCGAGTGGGTCCCGATGAATGCCTTGCCGGTTTTGATCCAATCCAAGAACCCCTGCTTGTCCGGCAGCGGCAATATGCCCGTGGTGCTGAGAAACATGACGCCGTCATATCCCTTCAATGCCTCCACCGTCATTTTGGTCGCCAGATCCTCGTCGGTCTTCGCGAAATCCACGGTGAACTCGCCGGAGCTTTGCGCGAGATTGGCGATGATTTTCTCACCCGTCTTGATCGAATCATGATGGAAACCCTTGGTCACGGTCACGACGAGAATCTTTTTGGGACCATGGCTGGCGGCGTCCTCCGTAGCGCACCCGCTCGATAGAATCATCACCATACCGAGGGAGACCGTCAACGCCAGCAGGCGGACGGAGAATTTGAGCCGGTCAATTTTCATCATAAATCAGTCATTCCAAGTTTATCCCGCGCGAATCCAGTTAGGAGACCGTGGGAACGTCCATAAAATTCATTTTTTCCGCGTCGGTCAAGGTTTTGTACGGCGCAAGGCAGTTTAACGCCCCTTCTTCTCCCTCTCCGCCTCTGGGGGGAACGTGGCTCTTTGATCGTTTTATACCGGACCTTATCGCTTTGCGCCTCGCGCCCGACTATTCGGGCGTCCTTAAATCACCGTGCCGTCCGGGATAATCCCATTCTTGGGAATAATGACAATGCCATCGCGAATGTAATATAGAGGGTGGTCCACGTTTTCCGGTTTGCCCGCGGGCGAGATGACCACGTTGTCACCGATCCGCGCATTCTTGTCCACGATCGCGTTTTCGATGCGGGTATTCTTCCCGATGCCAATCGGCGGCTTGCCATCCCGCGCCGCCGCCTCGATCGAGGCCAGCGACTCGTAATAATCGCAGCCCAGCAAAATAACCCGTTTCAGATCGGAGCCCGCGCCCACCAAACTGCGGATGCCGATGATGCTGCGGTAAATCTTCGCGTGATTAATGATGCACCCGTCCGAGACGACGGCGTGGTCTATCTGGGCGCCGTTGACCTTTGAACCCGGCAAAAAGCGCGGCCGCGTGAACACCGGCGCGCTCATGTCGAAGAAATTGAACCGCGGCAGATCCGAGGTCACATCCAGGTTCGCCTCAAAAAACGCTCCGATCGTTCCGATGTCCTCCCAATAGCCCTGGTAAACGTATGAATACACTTTATGCGTTTTAATCGAGTCGGGGATGATGTGCTTGCCAAAATCCGTATAGGTATTGTTAAGCAGTTGGATCAAAACCTCCCGGCTGAAAACGTAGATGCCCATCGACGCCAGGAACAACTCGTCGTCGCTCTTGATTCCCAGTCCCGAGTACAGCGCTTTGTCCAAATGGAGGGTATCCAGCACCGCCGCCTCCTTCGGTTTCTCCACGAAACGGGTGATCCGCCGTTCGGCATCCACCTGCATTATGCCCAGCGCACCGCATTCCTTGCGGCCCACGGGAATCGTCGCCACGGTCACGTCCGCGTCCGATTCAACATGTTTTTCGATAATGTCCCGGAAATCCATGCGGTACAATTGATCGCCGCTGAGGACCAGCAGATATTCGAAGGCGTTGTTGAGAATGTGGATCAGGTTCTTCCGGACGGCATCGGCCGTGCCCTGGTACCAAGAGGTGTCCGTAAAAGTCTGCTCGGCCGCCAGGATTTCCACAAAACCACCGGTAAACTGGTCGAATTTGTACGACTGGGAAATGTGCCGGTGGAGCGACGCCGAGTTGAACTGGGTCAGCAGATAGATGCGGCGCAAACCCGAGTTGATGCAATTCGAGATGGGAATATCCACCAACCGGTACTTGCCTGCCAACGGGACGGCGGGCTTGGACCGTTCTTTTGTCAGAGGAAACAAGCGGGTCCCCTGCCCTCCACCCATGATGATGGAAAGCACGTTGCTCGCATTTACCGACGGGCGTATGGAATGTGGCATAATGATCCTATTGGGCAAAAATATGTTCCGGGCACTATAGGGTCGACGGCGGCAAAAGGGCAAGCGGCATCGGACTAAGGTCAACACCCCGGTTACGCGGTTGACGTAAATCGGCTAAACAGTCCTGCATGTGCGGCGTGATCGGCTACATCGGCAAGCGGACCGCCGCTCCGATTATTGTGGAAAGCCTCCGGCGGCTCGAGTACCGCGGCTATGACAGCGCGGGTCTTTCCATTATTTCCGGGCCCGGGCTGAAAGTGTGGAAGAAAAAGGGCCGGATCGACGAGGGGCTGGCCCGCGCTGTCGGGACAAACCCGGCCCCCGGTAATACCGGCATCGGCCACACCCGCTGGGCCACCCACGGCGAGCCCTCTGACAAGAATTCCCATCCGCACCTCGACCAATCCGGCCGGATTGCCGTCGTTCATAATGGCGTCATTGAGAATTACGAACGGCTCGGGCAACGCCTGCTCAAAGCCGGCCACGAGTTCGCCTCCGCCACGGACACCGAGGTGCTCGCCCATTTAATCGGCGAGCATTACGCGCGGTTGAACGGCGACCCCGCCGGCGCGCTCCATCCCCTCGCCCGCGCCGTGACTGGCGCGTTGCGTGAAGTAATCGGCACTTACGGCATCGCGGTGATTTGCGCGGATTATCCCGATGTAATCGTCGGGGCGCGGCGTGGTTCGCCCTTGGTTATCGGCATCGGCGCGGGCGAGCATTTCCTGGCCAGCGACGCCACCGCCATCGCGCCGCATACGCGACAGGTGGCCTATTTGAATGACTATGATGTGGCCACCATCACGGCGGATCATTTTACGGTTTCCCGTCCCGAGGAGGACCAGGCGCGCGTTCAAATCAGCGAACTGGAATTCAGCGCGGAAGCCGCCGAGCGCGGCCCTTTCGCCCACTTCATGCTGAAAGAGATTTTTGAGCAGCCGCGCACCATCCAAAATGCCGTGCGCGGACGCCTCGACGCCAATGACGATACCGCGAAGTTTGGCGGCCTGAATCTGACCACCGCCGAATTGCGCGCGATCGACCACATCGTCATCAGCGCCTGCGGCACAAGCTGGCACGCGGCGTTGGTGGGCGAATATTTGATCGAGGAATTCGCGCACATTCCGGTCGAGGTCGAATACGCCAGCGAATTCCGCTACCGCAACGCGCCGATGGAGAAAAACACGCTGGTGCTGGCCATCACCCAATCCGGTGAAACCGCGGACACGCTCGCCAGCGTGCGCGAAACCCGCCGGCGCGGTCACCCGGTCCTGGCGGTCTGCAACGTCGTGGGCAGCACCATCGCGCGCGAGGCTGATGGCGGCATCTATCTCCATGCCGGGCCGGAGATCGGCGTGGCCTCCACCAAGGCGTTCACCGCGCAAGTGACGGTTTTGACCCTGTTCGCGTTGCTGATGGGGCGCATCCGCATGTTGTCCTGCAATCGCGGTCGCGCGATCATTCAGGCGCTCGAGGCTGTTCCGCGGCAAATAGAGCGCGTATTGGAACAAAATGACGCGATCAAGCGCCTCGCCCAAAAATACGCCGCCGCCAAAAACTTCTTCTTCCTGGGCCGGCAATACAATTTCCCGGTCGCGCTGGAGGGCGCGCTGAAGCTCAAGGAAATCTCCTATATCCACGCCGAGGGTTATCCCGCCGCGGAAATGAAGCACGGCCCCATCGCCCTCATTGACGAACACACCCCCAGCGTGGTGGTCATTCCGTCCGATGCGATGTACGAGAAAACCCTCGGCAACCTGGAGGTCATTAAAGCCCGGAAAGGCCCGGTTATCGCCATCGCCACCGAGGGCAACACCGAGATTGCCCGCCATGTCGATGACCTCATCCACGTTCCGGCCGCGCTTGAACCCGTGTTCCCTCTGCTTGCGGTGTTACCCCTCCAGCTTCTCGCCTACCACATCGCCGTCGCGCGCGGTTGCGACGTGGACAAGCCCCGAAACCTCGCCAAGAGCGTGACGGTGGAATAGGCGGCATCTCCGTCATCCTCTTTTCAACTTCCAGTCAACAACCCAAACCAAACCGGCGTAATGCCGTTTCAAACGGAAAATGAAATGCTTTCCGGGCTTGACGCCAATTCATCGCCCCCCAGTATTTGAGTGTGCTGACACCACGGCCATTTATTCATCCGCACGACCCAAAATCCGGAAACCTCCGCCTCTGAATTCCCATGCTCTCCGTATCGCAACTCACGCACGTTTATCCGAATGGCACCCGGGCGTTGGATAATGTAAACCTCGAGATTTCCCGCGGCATGTTCGGATTGCTGGGGCCGAACGGCGCGGGCAAGTCGTCGCTCATGCGCTGCGTGGCCACGCTCCAAATACCGACCTCCGGCGCGATCCGCTTCGGTGAATTGGATGTTCTGGCGCAGCCGGAAAAGTTGCGCGCCACGCTCGGTTACCTGCCCCAGGATTTCGGCGTTTATCCGCGCGTCTCGGCGTATGACATGCTGGATCATTTGGCGGTGCTCAAGGGCCTGGCCGGGCGGGGCGCGCGGCGCGAGACCGTCGAGGGCCTGCTGCAAAAAGTGAATCTTTGGGAGGTCCGCAAAAAAGCCATCGCCGGTTTTTCCGGCGGTATGCGCCAGCGTTTCGGCATCGCGCAGGCGCTCATTGGCAATCCGCAAATCATCATTGTCGATGAACCGACCGCCGGCCTCGACCCGGAGGAACGCAACCGTTTCAACAATCTGCTCGCGGAAATTGGCGAAAACGTGGTCGTAATTCTCTCCACGCACATCGTCGATGACGTCACCGACCTTTGCCCGCGCATGGCGATCATCGTGGGCGGACGGATCGTCTGCGACGGCACACCATCCGCGTTGATCCAGAACTTGCAAGGCCGGGTCTGGCAACGGTCCATCGACAAAAGCGCCCTGCCCGACTACCGCCGGCAAATGGCCGTCATTTCCACCCGCCTCCGCGGCGGGCGAACGGTTATTCACGTTTTGGCGGACAATCCGCCAGAGCCGGGATTCGAGCCGGCTGGCGCGGGATTGGAGGATGTTTATTTCTCGACCTTGCACGGCGAACGGAAATCCTCCGGTCACGTGGCGATCGGGGCGTAACGCTTATGTTCCGCCACATCGCCTACTTTGAATTTCGTTACCAGGTCAAAAGCCCGGTGTTTTGGGTGGGCTGCGCCCTGTTCTTTCTGCTGACATTTGGCTCGGTCACGGTCGATCAAATCCAAATCGGCAGCCGGGGGAATGTGAACGTGAACTCGCCCTTCGCGATCCTGCAAACGCTTTCCATCATGAACATCTTCCTGGTGTTCATTATCGTGTCGGTGGTGGCGAACGTGGTGATTCGCGACGATGAAACGGGTTTCGCGCCGATTCTGCGCTCGACCCCGGTCACCAAGAGCGCCTACCTGCTCGGGCGCTTTACCGGCGCGGGCGCGGCGGCGTTTCTGGTGATGGCCTCGATCCCGCTCGCGATCGCCGTCGGCGCGATGATGCCCTGGCAGGACGCGGAAAAAATCGGCCCGTTCCGCCCGGGCGATTACTTGTATTCGTTGTTTCTGTTCGGCCTGCCGACGCTGCTGATCATTTCCGCGACGTTTTTTGCGCTGGCGACTGTCACCCGTTCGATGATGTGGACCTATGTGGGAGCGGTAGGCGTCATTGTGCTCTACATCGTCACGCGCGGTATGCTGCGCGATCCGCGCCACGACTCCCTCGCCGCGCTCACGGACCCGTTCGGACTTTCGGCACTATCAATCACGACCAAATATTGGACCGCGTCGGAACGGAACACGAAACTCCCGGAGCTTACCGGAATATTGCTGGCCAACCGGCTGGTATGGTCCGCCGCCGCCGCCGCGATCTTTGCGCTGGCCGGCCGGTTGTTCAAGTTCGAGGTTCGCGGCGCGCCCGCCGGGACGCGCCAATCCGCCGAAGCCCCCGGCACGGCCATCGCGCCGGCCATCCAATTCGGCGCGTTACCCGCGCCGAAAGCTGATGCCGCGACCCGTCGCGCGCAATTGTGGCGGCTGGCCCGGTTTGATATGGCGTTCGTTTTTCGCAGCCCGGCGTTTTTTGTGCTGCTGGGAATTGGTATTCTAAATTCCGCCGGCACGCTTTGGTTCACCGGGGAATTTTACGGCAGCGGATCGTATCCGGTGACCCGGCTGATGGTCCAGGCGCTGGATGGCGCGTTCACCCTCATGCCCATCATCATCGCAGTCTATTACGCCGGCGAGCTGGTCTGGCGCGACCGCGACCGGAAGATGCACGAGATCGTGGACGCAACCGCCGCGCCAGATTGGGCGCATTTGCTGCCGAAAATACTGGCCATCGCCCTGGTCCTCGCGAGCACGGCGGCTGTGGCGATCTTGACCGGCGTCGTCGTGCAGCTTCTCAAGGGCTACACCCATTTCGAGTTTGGCGCTTACTTTCTCTGGTTCGCGCTGCCGATGACCATTGGCGCGGTGCTGCTGGCGGTGTTATCCGTTTTCGTGCAAGTGCTGGTGCCGCAAAAATTCATCGGCTGGGGCGTTATGCTGGTATATGTGGTCGCGACGATTGCGCTGGGCACGGCCGGGTTTGAGCACAATCTCTACAATTACGGAAGCTGGCCGCAAGCGCCGCTTTCCGACATGAACGGGATGGGGCGGTTCTGGATTGCCATGGCCTGGTTCCAGGTTTACTGGGGCGCGTTCGCGTTGATCCTCGTAATGCTCTCTTACGCGCTTTGGCGGCGCGGCGCCACGGTTGAACTGCGGCCCAGATTGCGCCAAATCCGCCAGCGGTTGCGCGGCTGGGCGCTCATTCCAGTAACGGTGGGCCTGCTTGTGTGGATCGGTTCGGGCATTTTCATTTATTACAATACCAACGTCCTCAACCACTATATCCCCGCCCCGGAACGCGAGGCGCGCCTGGCGCACGCGGAAAAGGATCTGCTGGCCTTCGAAAAATTACCGCAGCCCCGGATCATCGCGGTGACTTTGGATGTGCAACTCTTCCCGCGGGAAACCCGCGCCGTCACCAAGGGCAGCTACGTGGTGGAAAATCGCTCCGGGGTTCCAATTGACTCCTTGCATCTGCGCGGGACGGAGTTGCTGCGGCTCGATTCGATCGAGTTCCCCGGCGCGACGTTGCGGAAGGAATATCCCGAATACAGTTATCGTATCTACAATCTCAAACCCGCCATGCAGCCCGGCGAAAAACGGACGCTCAAGTTCGCCACCACGCTGGAGGAGCGCGGGTTTCCGAATTCCGGCCCGCTGACCCGCATCGTGGCCAACGGCACGTTTCTCAACAACGGCGAAATCGCGCCCGGCATCGGCATGGCGCGGGACAACCTGCTCGTCAACCGCGCCAAACGCCGCAAATACGGCCTGCCGCCCGATCTCCGTCCCCCGACTCTCGAGGACGAATCCGGTCGCGCCCGCAACCCCTTATCCGTGGACAGTGACTGGGTGGACGCCGACATCACCGTCACCACCGACGCCGACCAAACCCCCATCGCGCCCGGCTACACCTTGAGCGACACCACGAAAAACGGACGCCGCACCGTGCATTTCAAGACCGACGCGCCGATCAATCATTTCTTCTCCATCCAATCGGCGCGCTACAACGTCCGCCGGGACAAATGGAACGCGGTGGACCTCGCCGTCTATTACCATCCCGGGCACGAATACAATATTGACCGGATGCTCTCGGCGATGAAGGCCTCGCTGGCGATGTTCAGCGCCAAATTCTCACCCTACCAATTCAAGCAGGCCCGCATCCTCGAATTTCCCGGTTACGAGGATTTTGCGCAGTCATTCGCGAACACGATCCCCTACTCCGAGACCATCGGTTTCATCACGCATCTCACGGACACCAATAAAATCGACATGATCACCTATGTCACCGCGCACGAGATCGCGCATCAGTGGTGGGGGCATCAACTCGTGCCGTCGAACCAGCAGGGCGCCACGATGCTGGTGGAGAGCTTTGCGCAATATTCCTCGCTGCTGGTGATGGAAAAACTCTACGGGCGCGAGCACATCCGGCGTTTTCTGAAATACGAGCTCGACCGTTACCTGCGCTCCCGGGGCGGCGAGGTGCTGGAGGAATTGCCGCTCGCGCGGGTCGAGAACCAACAATACATCCACTATCAAAAAGGCGCGCTCGTCATGTACTGGCTCAAGGAAGTCGTGGGCGAGGACGTGGTCAACCGTTCCCTGGCAAAAATGTTGCAGCTTTACGCCTTCAAAGCCGCGCCCTACTCAAATACCCGTGATTTTCTGAAAATCCTGCGCGCCGAGGCCGGGCCAAAATACGACGCGCTCATCACCGACCTCTTCGAGAAAATCACCCTGCTGGACGTGAAAGCCACCGCCGCCCGCGCCAGGAAACTTCCGAACGGAAAATACGAGGTAAGCCTCGACGTCGAGGCGCGCAAATTCTACGCCGACGGCAAAGGCAAGGAGACCGAGGCGCCCCTCGACGAACCGCTCGATATCGGCGTCTTTAGCGCCGAACCCGGCCAACCCAATTTCCATGCCGGCTCGGTTCTGTTTTTTGAACAGCGCCCGGTGCATACCGGCAAACAGACCATTACAATTATGGTCGATCACGAGCCCAAGTTCGCCGGGGCCGATCCCTACAACAAACGCATCGACCGTAATTCGGACGACAATCTCACCCACGTGGAATTGAAATGACCTTTTATCGATGAATAAGGAAATCGAGTGAACCGCGAATGAACGCTAATGGACACTAATAAATGCAGGGCAGGGGTGATTTCGCCGTGCAAACCGCATTCCATACAACTTGGAAAAAACGGCTGCGGTTTCCGACCAGCTCTTTGCCTTCGCGTTCATTGGCGTCTATTCGCGGTTACATTTTCCTTAGGCGGGGCTTTGGGGGCGGAAATCCCCAATTGACCCGCGCGGTGGATTGGATTAAGGGTTTGTCCAACCGTCAAATCTAAATAATGAGCTTCCTTGCCAAACTGAACTCCACGACTCTTTTTCTCCGTGAATTGGTTACCACGCCCAAGGAAGTCGGCGCGGTTTTGCCCAGCTCGCGGGGTTTGGCCCGGGCCATGGCCCGTTGGATCCCGCGCGAACCGGACGCCTACGCCCTCGAACTCGGCCCCGGCACGGGCGTCGTGACCCACGCGATGCTCGAGCAAGGTTTGCCGCCGGAGCGGTTGATCGCTGTCGAGCAATCGCCCAAGATGGCCGACCTGCTGCGCACGCGCTTTCCCGGCACGCACATTATCACCGGTGACGCGTTCAAAGTGGATGAATTGATCCGCACCCAGACGCCATTCGCGGGAAAAATCGGCGCGGTGATTTCGAGCCTGCCGCTGCTTAATTTCGAGCCGCGCGAAGCCGAGAGCTTGGGGCGGAAAATCCTCGATTTACTCCCGATGGGCGGCAAATACGTCCAGTTCAGCTACAACCTCGCCAAAAAGCCCAAGGCGGGCACGAATTTCCACTTCGTCACTTCAACCGTCGTCTGGCTGAACGTCCCGCCCGCGCGTGTGAGCGTTTTCCAGAAATAGGCGGAGCCCCCCTTACCACGAACCTTAATGCGAGAAGACGTTCGACTCCGCCCTCTTGGCGAGGCCGTTCGCATCCGGGTATGGAGTTCCGGCTTTGGCCGGCGGGGCGATGGCACGGTCGGGCGGGTTGAAAATTCTCTCAACCCCAGCGTTTGTCCACGCCCCGCCGGCTAAAGCCGGAACTCCATACCCGGACGTGTCGTCTTAAGATGGCGGCGGTTGACCGCACTATAAAACCGTCTGCCCGGTTTATGAGTTCAATGCACGAACATTTCGGGGAATTCTCACCCTGCCCTTCTCGCCTTCCAAGGGATGTCCGCAGCACCATCGTCTCGCATCCCGGTTCTCGTCAGTAACCAAACATCATTTTACAAATAAAGACAGACGCCAGAATTCCCACCGCGTCCGCAACCAGCCCGGCCGCCACGGCGTGACGGGTGCGCTTGATGCCCACCGCGCCGAAATACACCGCCAACACGTAGAACGTAGTTTCCGTGCTGCCGTAAATCGTGCCGGCGGTGCGGGTGAGAATATGATCGGGACCGAATTTGGTCACCATTTCCGTGAAGATACCGAGCGATCCGCTGCCGCTCAGGGGCCGAATCAACGACATCGGGACCAATTCGGGCGGGAAATGGATTAAATCCAAAACCGGCCTCAGCGCGTTCGTCAGCATGTCAATTCCCCCCGACGCGCGAAACATGGCAACGGCGACCAGCATCGCCACCAAATACGGAATGATCCGCACCGCGACCTGGAAACCCTCTTTGGCTCCCTCCACGAATTCCTCGTAAACCTTGATACGCCGTAGCGCCGCGTACAACGGAAACAGGGACAGCAAAAAAGGAACCGCCAGCAGTGAAATGGTTTTGACGAGGCGAATCCACCATTTGTCGTCCTTCATTTCATCCACGATTGGATGACCAAAAACCGCCGGAAACGCCGTATTTACCAACAGGTAAGCAAATAACAGGTAAAAGCCCGCGAGAATCAGCCAACCCCACGGCTCGATGGGCGCGGCAGCGGTCGCTTGATTTTCCAATTTGCCGTCAGTTGTCTCCGCCGTTTTTTTAACCGTCACCGGGACCACCGCCGGCAGTCGGAACACGGGCAACTTTTCCAAAAACTTCACCGTAATGATCGCCGCCACAAACGCCACGCAGGTCGCGGCGAACGACGTGCCAATGATCGCGGTTGGATCCTTGGGGCTGTGGGAGGCGAGAATGGCCAGGGCGGTCACCGGGATCAATTGGATGGAACTCGTATTGATCGCCATGAAGGTACACATCGCGTTGGTCGCCGTGCCGGGAGTTGGGTTCAGTGATTCCAAGTCCTCCATCGCGCGCAGGCCGAGGGGCGTCGCGGAATTGGCGAGCCCGAGCAGGTTGGCGGCCATGTTCATCACCATGGAACCCATGGCCGGATGCTCCGGCGGCACGTCGGGGAAAAGCCGTCTCATCACCGGCTTGAGGAACCGCGCCAGCGACGTAACCAAGCCGGATTTCTCCGCCAGCCGCATCATTCCCAGCCAGAGCGCCATGACTCCCGTCATCGGCAGGGCGATGTCCATCACGGCGGTTGTGGTCATGCGCAACGCGCCGTCGCCCACCTCCTTCAGATGGCCATTCAGCCCCCCCACCACCACGGCGAACAGGATCAGGCCGAGCCAGATGTAATTCAACATGGGAGGCGACTTTACCGGCTACCCGGTAGAATTGCGCTAAAAAAAGCCGCGCAAAAGCCAAGAAAATACGAAGGCGCGGCATTAGCTCCGCCAGGTTTTGGAGTGCGAAAGTCCGCTTCTGCTTTCTAAAGCGGCGGCAACTCAGCATTCGTAAGCTGGTTTGAGATTGCGGACGGTTCGACGGACGCCGATCTTGAAGGAAAAGCGTCCGGATAGTTGGCGATTTCGCAAAGCGCGCTTGTTGTATCTTCCATCTCGGCGGGTTTGGTGGCCCGCGAGTCTCTTGCGCTCTCGAAAGCGGAAGCGGACTTCCGCACTCCAAAACCTGGCGGACTAATTACGGTCCTCGCTCGGTCCCTAACTCCAAAACCTATTTCTTTACCTGACCGTTATTCTGGCAATACGCTATCCCCGGCTCCAGCAGTTTCAAATGCCACCCGCCCATGCGCCGGTCCGGGCCGGTCGTCATGCCCTTTTTCTTCAATTGGCCCGAGAGCCGGAAGATATTGCTCAACATCAGGGGGGGAACGAACATTTGCGGGACGAGAATCGCCTCGTGCCCCGGATGCTCGTACAATTTGCGCAGGATCGCCGTCTCCAACTTGCCGTCAACAGTTTGGTCCATAGCTCGTTAATGGGCTTAATGATTAGATGAACTCCGCCGTACAGTTGCCCTTGGTTTTGACCAGTAAATATCAAAACGGCCGGTTTTGGCAATCAGAAAATGCGAATGTTTCCACGTTGGGGCGCATCCCGCTTTTTTTTGCAAACATGGTAAAAACTCGAAACCGACGGCAAAGCACGGTGGCGCGTGGCCGGCTTTTCATCAGGAAGTTGGCGCCCCGGCAACGCGGGGCGGGCCTGGCGCGTTGGGTTGCGAACGATTCCGCCCGCTGAAACGCGGGCGGAATTGTCGCAGCGCGACAATTTCCACCAGGTGGGACTCGTCGAGCGGCGACGAGTGGTGCCGCGTTCAGCGGCGCAACGCCACAGCCGTTACCGGCTCATCGAACCGGTCCGCAATCGCCCCCGGGGCTCGTAGGACGCGCGCCGACACGGGAATCAGCGAACCGCCGACAGACAATTCTGGCCGCTTGCGATAGCCTGTGGTCGTCGAGAGAAAGTCAGATCGCAATAACGACATGAACTTTATTAATATGCCAAACGCATTACGCTGGACGATCGTACTGGCCTTTTTCGCGTGGTTTGTAGCCACGCCCGCCTTCAAGGCATACCGACGCCGGAAAGCTTTGTTTACCCGCCACCAACGCGAGGAGTCAAACCGGTTATGATCACCTTAACTCTGTTGATCGGCACCGTTTGCGCGTTGGTGGCCCTTGATTTATGGCTGCCGCGGCGGGCCTTTGGCCGGAAAAAAGGGCCGATTCTCGTGGATTTTGAATCCCTTGACGATCACCCGGACCCGGTCATTCTGGCCACCGCCGACGACTTCACCTCGGTCCAAGGGCTCGTTCACTACACGCGTTTTCATTTATCCCCGCCCACGCCGGCCGGACGGCGGGGCGGCTCGCGAATTCCCTCCGAGCTTTCCCTTGGTCCCTGCACGCAAAAGCGGCAATCGGCCCCGCATTCATTTTCCTTCCATTCAAGCGCCCGGCGGCGCGCGTTCCAACGGTTTGGTCTGCGCCGCCACTGGCAGACCGATTAAGCCCGCGCCGGACGACTGACCGCCGGACCGACGACCAATTCATTCACACACAACCACCCGCCCGCGGAGGATTGCCTCCCGGGCGGGTAATTTATTTTCTAAGAAAGCGGCGGCTCGCGTGTCATACCTTGCGAGAGACGATGTTTTCCCTCGCCCCGGATGAACCGGGGGGATGGCGAAGACCAGTCCGGTGACCTGTGCCCAGCACGGTATTAATGCGAGCCAGTGAAGTCAGCGAGCCGCCGGGGCCCGAAGCGATCGAGGAGCTGTTTGCGGCTCTCGAATCGCCGCTGCTCCATAGCGCCCTGCGCCTGACAGGCGACGCCACCGCCGCGGAGGACATCGTTCAAGACGCGTTCATGAAGCTTCACGCCCAATTTGATTCCGTGCGCGAACCCCGCCGCTGGCTCTACCGGACGGTGCATAATCAAGCCCTCAACCATCGCCGGCAGGCGGGTAAGATCGTGTCCTTCGACGCCGCGACGGAATCCGGCGCGCCCGTGGGCGATTTTTCCGATTCCCCGGCGCTGCCCGGCGATGAAATGGTGCGGCTGGAGGGCATCGGGCAGGTGCGGTTGAGCGTCGCGTGTCTGGACGAGCGGAGCCGCGAATTGATCCGGTTGAAATTTAACGAGGAGCTGTCTTACAAGGAAATCAGCGAGCGCACCGGTCTCACGGTTGGCCACGTGGGTTACCTCCTGCATCACGCGCTCAAGGGCATCGCCACCGAACTGGCCAGAAACGGAGTATTGCCATGACCCCGGAAAACGACCTCGAACTCCAACTAACGGCCCTGCTGCTCGGCGAACTCCC
>Ga0206847_10060_pt1 | contig 40141 bp, 25 predicted proteins | sample Alteio_BWOrgCont_17_FD_152880 | JGI IMG/M metagenome (GOLD analysis project Ga0206847, IMG submission 152880) | Enriched cells from forest soil in Barre Woods Harvard Forest LTER site, Petersham, Massachusetts, United States -... | ecosystem: Environmental > Terrestrial > Soil > Temperate forest >... | reverse complement strand
GAGGCCATGGTCATGGAAGCGGCGTCGCAATTGGTCACGAGATCGAACGCGGGCCACGCGGTCACTGGATCGTGAAGGCGAACGCGCGTCTGATCCGCGCTGGGCGAGTCATGAAAGTGAATGGTGACATCCTGGATCCGCAAGATGCCTTCGTCAGGTTCGGAGCCGAGTTTTGCCGCCAAATGTTCGCCGATGCACAAGGCTTCCACGGGCGGCAGGACGCCTCGAACCCGCAGCAGTTCGTGCAATGACGGCGAGCATTTCACTTCCGGTGGGGGTTCGGTCGGAGGAGACGGCGCTGCCGCAGCGATGACAGGCGAGAGAGGCGGGATTGCCGGCTTTGAAGGGTTGGGCAGGTCGATTAATTCGGCGGTTTGAGCGCACCCGTTTCCCAGGTAATCCACCAGCTCGCGGCGCAGTTCGAGGGCGGATTGGGGACGATCTTCGGCGTTCTTTTCCATCATGCGCCGGATGAGCGCCACGACCTTCTCGGGCATGCCATGCAGTTGGGAAAAATCCGGCGTGGCCGTGAGATGCTGGCTCATGATCCTGGCCAGCGACCCCTCGAAAGGCGGTTTGCCCCGGAGCATGAACCAGAGCGTGGAACCGAGAGAATAAATGTCCGAGCGCGTGTCCACCGGCTTGTCTTCGATCTGTTCGGGACTGGCAAAATGCGCCGTTCCGATGAAGCCGAGCGTGCCCATGGACGACCACATCGTGCCTTCGGTAGTCGTCGTCTTCGCCAGGCCGAAGTCGATGACCTTGATCACTTCCCCTTCATCGCTGCGCAGCGTGACGATCAGATTGGAGGGCTTCAGATCGCGATGCACGAGGTGGCGCTCCTCGGCGACAATGAGCGCTTTCGTGACCTGCAGGGTGAACTGGAGAGCGCGGCGGCATTCGATCGGGCCGGATTGCTCGACCAATTGCTGGATCGTCTGCCCCTCGCAGAATTCCATCGCATAGTAGTGGGCGCCCTCGTCCGTTTTTCCGAGCCGAAAGACAGACGCGATGTTCGGGTGCCGAAGCTGGGCGGCGATGCGCGCCTCGCGGAAAAAGCGCTGTTCGGCGTCCTGGTTGGCGATCGTGGAAGGGTTGATGATCTTGAGCGCCACGAAGCATTCCAGGCCGGTGTCGAGCGCCTTGTAGGTGATGCCCATCGCGCCCCGGCCGAGTTCGAAAAGCGAGCCATCCGGGCGTTTCAAGACCTCGTAGTGCTCGAACTTTTCGGTGGCGCTCATGTGCGGAAGCTGGCGCCCTTACGTTGAAATCGCCAGACGCTTCGAACGCCGGCGGAAGCGGCTTGTGGCCAGCAACAGGCCGGCGGGGCCAAGCAGCGCGGCGAATCCTCCGGGCTCCGGCAGGGCCAGGAGCGTGACATCCGAGGCCCCGTCGCCGTAATTGATCTCGAACTGTTGATTGAAGCCGCCCGTCGCCACGGTAAAAACGCCGCCATCGGCCACCGCGACTCCATTGACATCGAAGCGTGCGCCACTGCTGTAGCCTGCGAGCGGGCTGCCTCCATCGATGAGAGTGAAAAGCGTGCCGCCGACGGGCTGCGCGGTGAGGGTGAGACTCAGCGTGACGTTCCCCGCCAGGGTGGCGGCGCCGCTCAGCGTGATCGTGTTGGAGGAAACTGCGCCCACCTGGAGGCTGAGCGTGGAGGTATTATTGAGCGTCAAAGCGCCGGCTGTGATCGTTCCCGAGCCGCTCAAGCCCAGCGACGCTCCACTCGACACGGAAACGGTAGTGGCCGTGCTGGAGATGCCGCCGATGGAACCGCTCACCAGCAGTGTGCCCGCGCTCACGGAGGTATTGCCGGAGTAAGTGTTTTGGCCGGCCAGAACCAGCGTGCCGGGGCCGAGTTTTGCAAGGGAGCCGACATTGGCGGCGGTAACCGCGCCGCCGTTCGCGTTCACGGTCCGGTCGGCGATGACGCCGGGGACGGTAAATGTCTGCCCAGTAAGAACGTTGACATTGCCCGTAAAATTCCCTCCGGCAGAGGAGCCGATCCCGATGTTTCGGTTGGCATTGAGGGTGAATCCGGTCTGGATTTCAATCGTGCCGCCATTTTGGGCGAGGATGATGGAATCGACCACGGGCGAGGCGGGCGCCGCGCCGAAATTCTGGTCCGCCTGCACAATGATCGCGCCGCCGCCCGCGCTAATGGTGCGGCCGGTGTAAGTATTGGCGCCGGTGAGCACCAGGTTCCCCGTGGTATTGAGAGTAACGCCATTGGCGGAGGTGCTGGCCCCATTGTTGTCGGCGATAACGCCATCGATTTCCGTGGAGCCCGCGCCGACAAATGTGAGCTGCTGGCTTCCGGCCGGAACGCCGGTCGAAAGGAACACATTCCCGGTGATCAACAGCGAGCCCGACGTGAGCGCATTGGTGATCGTAAAGCTGCCTCCGCTCATTGTGAGGCTATTGCTGAAAGTGATGCCGAGGCTTCCGACGACGGCCGAATTCGTTTGCAGCGTTACCGGGCCGGCGACGATGCGTGCGGCGCCCGTGGCCTGAAGCGAGCCTCCGTTCAATACGAGTCCGCCGCCGCCCAAGGCGCCGTTGGAGCCGAGTTGCAGTGTTCCGGCGGTGAGGACGGTCCCGCCAGTGTAGGTATTCGCGCCATTGAGAAGCAGGAATCCGGCGCCGGCCATGGTGAGGCTGCCAGTTCCGGAAACGATGCCATCGACGGTCAGCGCGCCAGTGGTTGGAGTCAGAATTCCCCCGCCGTTTCCGAGGACGAGATTGCGAGCATTGCTCCCGCTATTATCGAGGGCAAAGGAGCCGGTGGTCGCGAGCGTGCCGCCGTCGAAATTGAGCTGCGCGCCAGTGGCGGCGTTGCCGAGAGCGGCGTTGGCGGTGATTTGCACCGTGCCTCCGTTCAGATAGGTCTGGCCGGAGTAAGAATTCGCGGCGGTCAACGTCACGACGCCTCCGCCCGCCACGGTCAGAGCAGTGGGCGAGGTGTTGTCCGCGATGGTCGAACTGATGGTCAATCCGCCGGCCGTGTTGTCTTGGAGAAGCACGAGATCGCCTCCCGCCGAACCCTCCAGCGTGCCCCCGGAGATGGTGGAGAGATTCGCGCCGACGTTGCCATTCACGAGGACCATTCCGCTCCCGATGGTCTGGACGCCATTCAGCGAGACGGTGAATGCTCCGGCGGCTCCGAAGCGGAGGCTGTTGATGGGCGTAGCGGCGGCGGCCGAGACGCTGCCGGTGACATCCATGTTCTGCCCGGCCGTCCAGGTCGAAGTTCCAGTGCTCGTGTAAGCCGCCGGCGCAAGAGTGCCGGCTTGGGCGGCGATGAAATCCGTGCCATTCAAGGTCGCTCCAACGAGAATGGCGGCGCTTCCCGAGCCGCTGACGCTGCTTCCTCCCGCCGCGGTGGGCGCGTTGGCCAACGTGACCGTGAAGCCGGAGGCGGGGGCGACGTTCACCGATCCTCCGACGTTTCGCACATAGCCGGCGCCAGAGGGCGAACCGGTGAAGGTGAGGTTCAGCGTGCCGGCGGGAGTATTGGCGGTCTTGATGCTGTCGGCGCCCTGGCCGATCGTCAGCGAAGCCAGGGTCTGACTTTGCGTCGTGGCCGCGAAGGCCATCGTGAACGCGCCATTGCCCGCGCTCCCGCCGAGAGTGAGCGGCGCGGCGGGATTGATCGCGTTGACGATGCCGTTATTCGAGGCCGCAGTCGGGCTGCCGTCCTGCAGGGAGCCGTCGCCGCTGACGGCCAGCGCCGTGGCGCCGGAAAGCGCTCCTTGGCCGAAGGCGCCGCTGCTGAGCAGAAGGCTTCCTCCGGTGACAATGGCGGAGCCGGTGAACGTATTGTTCGCGAGCAGCGAAAGCTGGCCGGCGCCCGTCTTGACGAGGTTTTGTCCGGCGCCAATGATCGGGATGTTCACCGTCGTCACACCGCTGGTGATATTGAAACCGGCCGCGGAAGAGCCGATGAGCACTTGATCCACGGACCCGGCGGTCACTGCGCCGCCCAAGCTGATGCTATTGGTTGCCGAGCCGGTGAAAGTTCCATCGAGGATGATTTCCGTCCCGGCATTTCCCGCCGTGGCGACATTGATCGAGATCGATTCGCCGGTCATCGAGATCCCGCCCGTGCCGACGGTCAGCGTGCTCAACGTCGTGGAACTGCCGCCCATGAGAATCCCGCCGCCGGTCACATTGATCGCCGTGGCGGTGAGCGCGCCGCCGCTATTCACCGTGAGACCAGTACCAAGGCCGCCGAGGATGGAGATCGCGCCCGTGACGTTGCCGATGCCCGCTCCGGTGCCGAACGTGCCTCCATTGATCACCACATTGGCGATCGTCTCCGAGAAGCCGTTCAGGGAGAACGTTCCGCCCGTGACCGTGGCGGTGGAGGTATCGGCAATTTGGTTGCTCGAACCCAGGTTGAGCGTGCCGCCGTTGACCAGGATGTTCCCCGCGATGGCCGTGACGCCCGCGGTCTTACTGAGAGACAGGATTCCAGCGGAGACGATCGTGGTGGAGGTGTAGGTATTGGGCACGGCGCCGTTGAGCACCAGTGTCCCGCCGCCGGTCTTCGTCAGGCTCCCTCCTGATCCCGAGACAACCACGGAAATGGTGGTGGTTCCCCCCGTGATATTGAAAGTGCGCGCCGCCGACCCGATCGCCACGATGTTGACCGTCCCGGTTCCCGCGGTTCCGGGGACGATGGAATTGGCGCCGGACGCCGTGACATCTCCGTTCAAGACGATCTGATTGCCGACCGTCCCGTTGTTCATCGTGAGGATGTCGGTGTTCAGGGAAAGACCGCCGCTGCCCACGACCAACTCTGTCATCGTGTTGCCTCCGAGCAGGAGGCTGCCGCCGCCGCTGAACGTCACGGTTTGCGCGCTGACGATCCCGCCGCTGTTGAACGTGGCCGCGCCGCCGCTGATCGCCAGCGTGTCGTTAATCGTCACGTTACTCGCCGGACCGAGGTTTCCGGTGAGAAAACTCCCGGAGGTCATCGTCAAATCCTGAAGCGTCTGATTCTGACCTTCGAAGTTCAGGGACCCGCCCGCCACCGTCACCGTCGCAGTGTTCGCGATCTGATTGCCCAAGGTATAGATCAGGCTGCCGCTGTTGACCTGAACGTTTCCCGTGAGGGCGATGGCGCCTCCGGTTTTGTCCAAGGTGAGCGTCCCCCCGTTGATCGCCGTCGCGCCGCTGTAGGTATTGGAGCCGGCGCCACCCAGCGTAATCGTGCTCCCGCCGGAAAGGGTCAGACCCTGGCTGCCGGCGAGGATCGAGTTGATCGTGGCCGAGGCGTTGGCCGTGATCGCTCCGGTGGTCAGCGTGAGCGTGTTGCCCGTGACGATGTAATTGCCACTGCCGGGAGCGTTGAAGGTGAGAGAGTTGGCGGTGATCGGGCCGCCCAGTGTTACCGTGCCAGCGGCGCCGGATCCCGCGCCAAAGACGGCATCGTTGTTATTGCTATTGGACCACGGCTGATTCTGGAGGGTATCGGTTTGGTCGAACCAGTTTCCCGCGCCGTCCAGCCACGCGCCTCCGCCATCCTGCGCCCCGGTCGTTGTGGTGTTCGCGTCCCAGATAAAGGTCGCCGCTCGCGAGGGGAGGCAGAGGGCGGCGAGCGAAAGCGCGGTAACAATGGAGCGGTAAAGGATGACTCTGGGCGTCATGAGGAACGGACAGGGGGGCCAGCGTCGTCAGGCGCTTACGCACTATCGGCACGGCGCAGCCGCCATGTCTTCACCCTTTCTTTGTCGTTGAAAGCGCTGCACTTTTCATTTTCGGAAGCCGTATCGGTTCCCCAGTTCGAGGCATTCTTCAAGTGATTTCATCCCGCCGGTGCAGGTCTCGTCGCTGAGATTCGCGGCGGCGGCGCAGACGCCGTAGCGCAGCCATTCGGAGATGGGCAGGCCTTCATGCCAACCAAAAAGGACGCCCGCGGTGAACGCGTCGCCGGCTCCGGCGGCGCCCTTGATGTAGTTCGCCGGGAGGCGCACGCTGCCCTGCTCATGCAGCACGAGGTCATGTCCGAGCGAGACGCCGCCTTCGGGGAAATGAACGACCACGCGCTCGCGCACGCCGGCGCGGAGCAGCCATCCCATGGCTTCGATCAAGGCCGGGCGATCGAGCTCATCGCCGCGCCGAATCTGCAAGCCCGTGACGCGCTCGGCTTCGAATTCGTTCATGATGCAAACGTCCACGTGCTGGAGCGCGGGGGTGACGACTTTGGCGAAGCGATCGCTGTCTTCGCTGACCACGTCGATCGAAGTCTTCAATCCGGCGGCCTGCGCGCGCGCCAGCACTTCCGCGGCCACGGTGCCGTGGGTTTCGCTGGGGCCATCCATTTTATCGAGGAGGAGGAGATAGCCGAGATGGAAGATCCTGGCGTTGGTCTTCGTAAAATCGAAGTGGGGAGAATCCAGGAGTGCGTTGGCGCCGCGCGCGTGAAAGAAGGTGCGGCGTCCCGTTTCGCGGACGGTCATCACATCGGTGTAGGACGTAGGCGCAGCCGTGGTCTGTTGGAGGGCGCCGGCTTCTATGCCAAATTTTGCGCAATCCTCGAGGATCATGCTGCCGTCTCCGTCTTTCCCCACGAGGCCCACGGCTGCGAGCGGAATGGGCGCGCCGAGTTTGGCGAGGTCGATCAGGATGTTGTAAGGAGAGCCGCCCGTGCCGTTCGAGGAGGACAGGATGTTGACGAGCGTATCCTGGGCGGGCCAGGTATCGATGACCTTGACGTGGTCGATGATCCAGTTGCCGCCGGCGAGAATCCCAGTTCGAGAAGACATCGGAGAATTGCTGTTGGTTCGGAGCCCGGTCAGACTTCGATCGCGCGTTTTTCGGCGTGCGATTGCAAAGCGGCGGCGAAGAGTTCGTGGCTGGCCACGGCTTCATCCGGCGTGACACACCCGAAACGGTTTTCGAGGAAGCCCTGGCGCTCAGCGACGAATGCCGCCCACATCTGCTGAAAGCAATCGCTGAAACCCGCTTCGAAGATGCCGCCAGTGACCACCGGGAATGCGCTCAAGGCGTGGCCGACGTCGGTGCGCTGCCACACCTGCTCTCCGCGGCGTTCAAACGTCCAGACGGTCTTGGGTTCCTTGGTGGAAAAACGCGCGCCGCGTTCCGTCCCGAGGACTTCAATGAACCAGGTGTTCATTTCCGATGGCGCGAGGCGCTTGGTGGAGATGTGCATGGGCACTTCTTCGCCGGCGATCTCCACGTCGCAGTGGAGTTGGGCGTTGTCCCAGGTATCGCACACCGCCATGCCGCCTTTGCCGTCGGGGCGTTCGCGATAGATCTTTTGAAGCTGGGCATAGACGCGCTTCGGACGCCATCCTAGCCGAAAGGGAAGATGCACGGTGTGCATGCCGAGATCTCCCATGACGCCGATCTCTCCACAGAATTCGTTGCGGCGTTTCCAGTTGATGGGTTTGGTGGGATCGAGATCGCTGGAGTGCCAGAAACCGGAGCGGATCTCCAGGATGTGACCGAGCTGCGCCGTGCGCGCGAACTGCCAGACTTTCTGCACGCCGGGCAGAAAGGGAAACTCGGAAGAGCAGCGCACGAACCGGCCCAACTCGCGCGCGGTGTCCCGGATCTTCGTGGCCGCGGCCAGGTTGATGCCGAAGGGCTTTTCCGCGAAGAGATCTTTGCCGGAGCGAAGGACGTCGAGATACAGCGTTTCGTGCAAATGATGCGGCACGGCGACATAGACGAAGTCCAAATCGGCGCGGAGCAGTTCGTGGTAGTCGTCAGTCACGAGCGTCACGGTGGGAACTTGTCGAAACCAATCCCGCGTCTTCTCCACAAGATCGCAGATGGCGGTGAGCTCGAGCTTGACGGGGAAATCCAGGAGCGAGAACCAGCGACCGATGGCGCTGGCGACTTCGCGGCCCATCAGGCCTCCGCCGATGATGCCGACTTTGAGAGTGGGGATGGACATTGGTAAGTAGGTTTCGGGGAGTGATTGAGTGATCCGAATTAGGGGATCAGGCCGACAAGTGGCTGGCGGCTTGAGCGGCGGTAGCGCCTTCGTGGACGATGGACATGAGGGCGCGGGTCATTCCGGCCGGATTCTGGTGCTGGATAATGTTCCGGCCATAGACGATGCCGGATGCGCCCTGTTGCATGAGTTTCTCGGTGCGATCGAGGATTTCGGCGTCGGGCGCCTTGCCTCCGCCGCGGACGAGCACCGGGATGCGTCCGGCAATTTCCACCACGCGATGATAGACGCTGACGTCGTCTGTGGGATCGGCCTTGATAATGTCCGCGCCCAGTTCAACGGCCTGCCGTACGAGAGGGATGATTTTTTCCGGGTCGCCATCCACCATGTAACCGCCGGCCTGTTCATTGGGACGAAAGACGAGAGGCTCGATCATCAGGGGCATGCAGTAGCGCTCGCTATCCGGCTTGATTTTGAGGATGTTTTCGATGCACTGGTCGGTGACTTCCGGCTGTCCGGGAATGCGGAAGAGATTGACGACCACGCAGGTGGCATCGAGCCGCACGGCCTGTTCGACGGCATTGGCGATCATGCGGCTGAAAAGCGCGCGGGGCAGTTCCTTGCCATAGACATTTGCCACATCGGTGCGCAGCACCAGCGCGGGCTTGTTCTTTCCGGGGATGGATTGGAGCAATTCCGCCTGGCCAATGGTGAGCTGAATGGCATCCGGCGCCGCGGCGACCAGCGTGCGCACGCTGCGGTCGAGGTTTTCGATTCCCGAGAGGAAGCCGCCTTCATTGAAGAACCCGTGATCGATGGCGACATCGAAGCAGCGGCGGGAAGTGGCATTGAAGAGTCGGTTGAGGCGAAAGGCTTTCATGGGATGAGGGAACGCCAGCCTGCGGGAAATTGGCAGGGCCGGGCAAGAGGAGAATGACGAAATCCGAATGAAGAATGGGAGGTGCGAAGTGAATTTGTGGCCGGGAAGAGGCTTGTGAAACCGCTGAAGGCAATGAAGAATCGCCGTGAATTGCGTCCCGATGCCAACTCGTTCTCTCGCCCTCGCATTTTGCTTCATTTGCTGGATTTGGACGGCGCCCGCGCGTGCACAACCAACTGCGGTTCCGCTGGGGCCGAAGGAAACGCTCAAGACGTGGAATTTTGTGGGAAAGACCGTGGATGAAGTTCTTCCGTGGTATCAGGCGAACACCAATAATGAAAAGAAGCTGGCTCGAGCTTGCGCGACCCAAGCGGTTTCGACGACCCGACTTTCAGAGGCCGTGAAGGCAAAATGGGGACATGGAGTCGAGACCATTGTCACCCATTTGTGCCTCACGGAAACTCATGAAGACGATGACGCGGCCACCGTCGTCGTTGACGGTAATGAGGCGGCGCTGGACTTTGGAATTTACGGGCTCGCCCCATTATTTCTCGTTCAGACGGGCGGCATTTGGCGTGTGGATATGGCCGCCTACATGCGCGTTCTTGGCTCGAAGTGGGAATCCGCGAGGAAATACAGCGATGAGTCCTCGGCGATTTGCGACAAGATGACCGCTGACGTCATCGGCGGCAAGTATCCGACTGCCGGGCAGATGCTAGACGCTCTTAAAAAAGCGCTCGCTCCTCTGAACGCGGAGCAATGACCGCAGTCGCTTGTGTTTACTGACGACGCGCCCCTTTAGGAGGGGGACATGGAGCCGCTGCTCGGGATTTGCGCCGCGGGAGCGGTCTGGTTGCGCGTCGGCAGGTTTGGGTCCAGGAAGCCGAGGGCGTGGGGCGGGGCGATGACACGGACGCCTTCGCGGATTTGCAGATCCTGGATTTGTTCGTGGAGGGCCTCCATGCGCGTCCAGTGGGCTTTCGGCCGAAAGTGGTGCTCGGCGTGGTAACCGTTATAGAACCAGACCCAGTTATAGAGCTTGTGGTAGCTGCTGACTCCCCAGGCGATCGGCTTGTCGGGATTTCCGCCGTAGTGCAGGTAGTAACCATTCAGGTAACTCAGACAGTGGCCGAAATACATGAAGGGCAGAAAGAAGATCATGTAGCGCCAGTTCAGCAGGGCGAGGAGCGCCATCGTGGCGATGAGTGATCCTAATTCGATTTTTCCCCAGCGCGCCTCGGAAGGGCCGCGCTTCGCAAGTTCCCTGGCGATGGCGGCGGGATTGTCGCGGAAGAAGCTGAGGAAGGTGTAACGCCATGGGTTCTCCGCCTGTCCACCATGGCCGTGACGGTAGATGGAAAGCCAGTCCACGGTGTCGCCGTGCTCATCCTGCCGGTCGCTGTTCCCCTTGTGATGCTGCATGTGCACCACGTCGTAGTAGATCTGCGAGAAACAGCAGGTGACGGATTCCATGACGCTGAAGAGACGGTTCGCCAGCAGTGAACGGAAATAGGGATTGTGGATGAAGTTGTGGGAGATGCCGTTGATATTCCATGAGATGCTCACGGAATAGATGAAGCCCAGAATCAGCATGATCCAGAGCGGCGTCCTCGGGAAAAGATAGAAGAGCGAGAAAAAGTAGGCGCAATGGAGGACGCCAAAAAACACCGGAATCGTGTCCCGGCGGGTATAGGCAAAGATTCTCGAATCGGTTTTGACGTCTTCGATTCGGATGGGGTCTGCGGCCATTTTTGAGATTGAAAAAGTTTCCGTATGGCATCTCACAGTTTCGCCGCCTGTCGAGGGGAAACCGGAGAAGCCAGGGTTCGAGAAATGGGTCAGGAACCGACCAAAACGCCCCAAATGCGCTGGAACGCGCGCGCGTTTCGGGCCGTGGCATCGGCCTCGACGACGGGCTCCGACTTCGGGTGGTCGAGAGTGGATTCGATCCGCTGCTTGAACCGCTCGAAACTAGGCTGGGAATAGGCTCCGCAGAGATCGCCGCCGACGATCTGCGCGTGCGAGCGGAGTTCGGCCAGCGCCCAACGAATATCGTCGATTTTGAACAGCCCGCTCTCCCAATTGGTGGTGGCTTCTTCCGGCGCCAGACAATCGAGATCGACCGTGACGTAAAGCTTCTCGCCGGCGATCGACTGGGCGAACGCGCTGAATTTCTCTTTCCAATTCTCTCGCGTCATCCCTGGCCATCGCCGCGGATTGAAATGTTTGAGGCGTTCCGTCCAGGGCCAGACTTCAAGGCGCTGGGCGCGAAGCGCCTTGCGATTGATGAACAAATTTCCCGGCCAATTGAGTTCGTGATTGCCGCAACCCCAGATCACCGCCTTGCGGAGAATGGGAAGTTCGAGGGCGCGATTGATCCACGTGCCGCAGCACCAGCGCGGCGGCCGAATATCCCAGTCGGGATGGTTGTCGAACGACACGAGCGTTACGGGTTCCTGAAATTTGCGCAGCCAGATCGCGCTCAAGTGATGGTAATCGCCCGAGCCGAAAAGGGTGAACCGCTCCATCCGATCCTTGATGAACTCGTAGAACTTGGCGATGCCGTCCGAAGTGGCGCTGTAACGCAGGCGGCGGCCCCAATCCCGGCAGTCCACGTAGGATTCCGTGGCTTCCCTCGGCCATGCTCCGTCCAGGTCGATATGGACGCATTGAGATGCAGACGTTGTCGGGCCGTTGGTCAAAGTCGGCGAAGTTAGTATGGCCTCGGGCATGATCAAGAGTTTTGTTCCCCGCAGGCCCGGGGCGGGCGGCTAGACTTCGCCTGCGGCCCAGCGAAGGGCGGCCAGCATGTGATGGCGGCCGAATTCGGTGTTCAACACGCGCGCGTCGTGACCGATCGCCGTGTAGAAAAAGCGGCCGCCTTGCGTCTCACGAGTCCAGGCCGCCGGGTGATCGCTCCCCATCGGCTGGACGCCCATGGGTTTGAATTTTTCTCGCACGGGATCGAACGTCGTTTCATCCAGGCGGAGGAGCACCTTGACGCCAGGCTGACCGGTCACGGGGCGGTCGTAGCACAGCCACTCTTCGGTAATGGTGAAATGGGGCGCATAGGGTCTCACCGCGGGATGCTCGGCCGCGCCCGGATCGACGAAGAGGCGGGCGGGTGTGCGGTCCGAATCGGCGGCGAAGTCGCAGCCGACGAGTCCGGCGTACCAGTCCCAGGCATTGTGGTGAACGGCGGCGGCGTGGACCGCGACGATGCCATTTCCCTGGCGAAACCAAGCGATGAGTTCCTCGCGCTGCTGCGGGTTGAGTTCCTGACCGAAGTTCGTGGTGCTATTGAGCACCAGCACTTGATAGCGCAGGAGGTCATCCAGGCAGAGCTTCTCGGGATCGTCCGTCTGGTCGATGTTCACGCCTGTGTCCCAGCCGAAATGGAGGAACCAATGATTGGTGGCGGAGAGCGTCGGATGCACGTACCAGGACGCCTTGCTATAAACCAGGACGTTCTCGAGAACGCGGTGGGGCGCAGGAGAGGAGTCGCTCACGAAGGATGCCTCGCGGAAATCAGACGTCACAGAGAGTCATGGCCTCGCGCAGACCCTGGTAAGGATCGCGTGTGGGGATGAATTCCTGGCCCACATAGCCCGTGTAGCCGAGTTCGAGAAGGGCATCCATGATCGGCGGATAATTGATCTCCTGCTTGTTGTCCAACTCACCCCGGCCGGGATTTCCGGCCGTGTGGATGTGGCCGATGTAATCCTTCTGTTCGCGCAGATGGCGGATGATGTCTCCGTCCATGATCTGCACGTGGTAGATATCAAAGAGCAGCTTGAGGCGCGGTGAGTCCACCTGCTTGATGATATCGATGCAGTAGGCCATGTGATCGCCCTGGTAGCCGGGATGCCCTTTCATGGGATGCGTGCCGTCCCTCGTATTGAGAAGCTCGAGGCAGATCGTGACGTTCTTCGACTCGGCGTGACCGACGATCTTTCTGAAGCCTTCGACACAATTCTTCGCGCCCTGTTCAGGGGAGATGACGGGACTCTTCGGGTCATCCGGATTCGTGGCGGCGTAGCCCGTAAAGGCGATCACGCTGGGGCAGCCGAAATCAGCGGCGGCGTCGATGGCATCCGTGGTGGCCTTCAGGACGCGCGGCCAATGCTCGGGGTTGTTGAAACCCTTTTTGAAAGGCGCATCGGGGGCCATATCGATGGAAGAAATGGCGCACTGGAGGCCGTATTTCTTGAGCACGGGATAATTCGAGGCGGGGCCGAGTTCGATGCTCGGGCACCCAAGTTCCGTGGCCACCTGGCAGAGTTTTTCGATGTTCCATTTGTCGCCGCAATTGGTGAAGCACCAATCGACGATGGATTGCTTGATGCGGCCCTTGGTAATCGCGGGGTTTTTGCTTTTGGAAGCAAGGCCAGCGATGCCGAGGGCGCCGGTGGCTGCGACTGCGACGGAGGTGGTCTTCAACATATGGCGACGCGTGATATGAGGAAATGAGGATTCGCTCATGGGAGAGGATGAAAACGTAGCGGAAACGGAGCGACGGGGAAAGGGAATTTCGGGCATGGTGGATATTGTGGAATGCGCGCTCCTCTGATAAAGTGGCGACGTTATGGCTGAAGCTCGCACTTTCTGGATCGGACAGGCGCGGTGGGTGGCGTTTCGGCACAATGTGGCGCGGTGGCTGGATCTTTTTTTGCCGGCGATCGCTGGTTTGAGCGGGGTGGCTGCGACGGTTCTGCTGCTTTTGCGACAGGCGCATGGACCGACGCGTGGGATTTGGTGGGGCGTCGCGGGTTTCGCGATCCTGGGCGGTATCCTGTGTTTTCTTTCGGGCCGCCGCCATTTCCTGACGACCACGCAGGCGCTGGTCCGGCTCGATGACGAGGGCGGGCTGCACAATCGATTGACGTGCGCGCAGCAGGGAGTGGGCGCGTGGCCGGTGGGAGTCAAGGTGAAGGATGCGGCGCATTGGAACTGGAGACGGATCGGCGGACTCGCGACGCTCTCGGCATTTCTTCTCATCGCCGGTGCGTTGACGCCGGTGGGCGCCGCGAAAGGGCGGAACACACCGACCGAGCAGCCAATCGGTTGGAATCAAATGGATTCGTGGATTCAGACGCTCCAGGATTCGAAGATCGTGCAGCCGGAGGCGGTGGAGAAACTGGCTTCGCAATTGGATGAATTGCGCGCGCAGCCGCCGGAGAAATGGTATGACCAGAGCAGTCTCGAAGCGGGCGACAGCCTCCGGCAGCAGACAGAGGCTTCGCTTCGCGCCATGCAACAGGATTTGCAAAAGGCCGAGTCAGTAGTTTCAGGCGCGGCGAACGGAAAGGCGCCACGCGCGGAGTTGAAGGCCATGGAAGCCTCTCTGCAAAAGGCGGTGGAAGGATTGGAAATGGGGAACCTGCCGCTCAATAATGAGCTGCTGAAAGATCTCAAGGACTTTAAGCCGGGCTCGCTGGGGAAACTCAGCGCGGAGGACTTTAAGAAACTGGAAGAGCGATTGAGGGAGGGAGCGAAGACGTGCGAACGCTGTGTCGGCCCATCGATCGAAGAAGGGAAGGAGCCGCATGAGACCAGATCCGGCGGACCTGGGGGCGGAGGGGAGACGGCGCCGCTTTATTTGAAGGACGAGAAAACCGACCTGAATTCCAAGACCTCCGAGCCGGTCAGCAACACGGATCTTTCCCGCGCCGTGCCGGCGGAAGTGCTCGAAGTGACGGCGACCGCGCCGGAAGTAAAGCCGAAGACTTCGGATGGAGCGATCGACGGCGGATCGAGCGCCTCAAAGGGGCAGGGGGGCGAAGCAGTCTGGCGGGATTCCGTGACGCCCCGGGAGCGCGAATTACTGCAACGCTTTTTTAAATGAATCCTTGCTGGCGTCGCGGGCGCGCGTGGGCTAACAGACTGGCGCCCACAAACCCCCCGGTGTTTTGCGACGAATGGATGATTAGCGAAGGCCGCGACTCGAAGCCGCGGGAATTCGCCACCCAGCATCGGGGAAGAAAGGCGCATAAGAGATGAAGGCAAACACCGCGAGCGAATCCGAAATCGCCGAAGCCGGCGCAAAACTTCAGCGTCTGCAAGGAGCCCTGAGGCAGGTGCTCTTTGGGCAGGAAGCGCTGATTGATCTGGTGATCATCGGCCTGCTGGCGCGGGGGCATCTCCTGCTGGAAGGCCTGCCCGGGCTCGGGAAAACCGAACTCGTGAAGGGGCTGGCGCAAGCGCTGCGGCTGGAGGCCAAGCGCATCCAGTTCACGCCTGATCTGCTGCCGGGAGATATCACGGGAAATCCCATCCTGCAGGAAGCCGACGGGAAGCGGCAGTTCGTGTTCGAGCCGGGGCCGCTTTTTGCCAATCTGGTTCTCGCCGATGAGATCAATCGGGCGTCACCGAAAACGCAATCCGCGCTGCTGGAGGCGATGCAGGAGCGGCGCGTGACCGTGATGGGAAAGACGCACGCGCTGCCCGATCCGTTCTTTGTGCTGGCGACGCAAAACCCGATCGAGCTGGAGGGAACGTATCCGCTGCCCGAGGCGCAATTAGACCGGTTCCTCTTCAAGCTGGAGGTCACGCGCAATGGCGTGGAGGTGCTGGAGCAGATCGTCAAACAGCGGGAAATCGGGGAGCCGGTCGCCGTGGCGGCGGTCCTTTCCGGCGAGGAATTGACGCAAATCTCGGCGCTCAGCCGCCGGATTTTTCTGCCGGATGTCGTCACGAACTATATCGCGCGGCTGGTCGATGCCACGCACGCCGGATCGTCTTCGGCCGCTCAAGGGGTGAAGTTCGGCGCGAGTCCCCGCGCGGCGCTGGCCCTGGCGGCGGCGGCCCGGGCCCGGGCGCTGCTGCAAGGACGGATCAATGCCAGCTTCGAAGACGTCCGCGCGGTGGCGGCTCCAGTGCTGCAGCATCGGCTGGTGCTCGACTATTCGGCGCGGATCGAGGGACGAAAGCCGGCGGATGTGGTGGCCGCGCTCCTCGAAGGGACGCCCGCGCAGGATTACACCATACCGAAATCACTGCTGGCGGCGAAGGTATGAGGCGGGTGGCATTTTTGTTCGGGCTCCTGATCCCGTGCGCCGTTTTCGCTCGAACGGTGCTGCCCATCAGCACCGATCCGGGATCGAACGTCCACTTACAAATCGAGAGTTGCTTCAGCGAGCTGCCTTCGAGCGGCTACGCGCCCGTGGAAGTCACGATCAATAATTCATCCGGTCAGATGCGAAAATGGGACCTGAAATTCGCCAGTCCTTCCTGGGCCTATTACGGCGCCCCGATGATTTCCGAGCGAATGTTCTATGCCACCTCGGTCACGGTCGAAACCGGCGCCGCCCGCACCTTTAAGTTCCTCGTGCCTCTGACAACTTCGGCGAGTGAACTGTCCGGTCTCGGAGTCAGCCTGACCGGTTATGGATTGCCGAATGGCGCTCAGGAAGTGTTTCACAGCGGGTCGCCCACCGGCAAGGCCATGACTCCGTGCATGATCCTGAGCGAAGGCGCGGCGCCGGAATTCGAAAGTCGATTGCTGGATGCCGCCCGAGCCAACTCGCAGCAGCTTCATGGAGTGAAATGCAAGGCCGACGAACTACCGGAAGAGTGGCGCGCCTTCTCGGGTTTTGCCGCCGTCTGGCTCATGGAAAGCGAATGGAAGGCGCTGTCGGCGCCCCAACGGACGGCTTTGGAAGATTGGGTGGCCGTGGGAGGCAGACTTTTTCTTTACACCCAAACTTCTCCGGCGCCGCCCCGAAGGATCGGCCTGGGCTCGATCGTGACCATGGATCGGAATGCGAAGGACCTCTACCATTCGCAATTAAAGACTCTTCTCATGGCCGCTCACCCGCCCGCCGGAAGGGCGACGCCAGCCACAGAAACACTGGCCCGGCGGGATGAACTGGCCCGCGGTGATATCATGGGCCTCATCAACGATGACCGGGCGCACTGGAACGCGGTGGAGGAGATCGGCGTTTTGCAACCCAATCTGCCGCTGCTGGTCAGCTTTCTGGCGATTTTTGCGATCCTCGTTGGGCCGCTGAATCTCTTCGTCTTTGCCAGAGAGGAGCAGCGGAGCCGACTTTTCTGGACGGTCCCTGCCATCTCGCTCGGCGCCACCGTGCTCCTTCTCATCCTGATCATGGTTCAGGATGGCTTCGGCGGCGGGGGAATTCGGAGCGTATTGATCTGTCTTGTGCCTTCCTCGCGAAAAGCGGTAGTTATCCAGGAACAAATCTCGCGCACCGGTGTGCTTGGCTCCGCGGCGTTTTCCCTGCGTGATCCTGCGTGGATGACCATGGTGAATGTGGTGAATGGTAGCATCCCGTATCGCGAAATCCGCTCCGTCCAAAACTCCGGGACCCGCTATTCGGGCGAGTGGTTCAAGAGCCGGTCGGTCCAGTCACAGTGGATCGAATCGGTTCTGCCGACCCGCGCGGAAGTAACCTTGGTAAATTCGGACGAAACGCGGGATGGGCGCGCGGCGCCGGCGATCATTTCCAGCATCGCATCGCCGCTGAGCAATCTTTGGTTCTGGGATTCCAACGGCCGGCTCTGGGGCGCGTCCAACGTGCGCACGGGAGTCAAGACCGCGCTCTCCCCGGGAACGGCGTCGAAAAACCTTCTCGTCGATGCCCGCATTGCGCTGCGCCGAAGGATGGCCGGGGCGGATGGCGTGGCGGGGAATTTCGTGGCGCTCTCGACGGATGCGGCGGCTTTCATCGAGACGCTTCCTGCCATCCGCTGGAAGAATCGCCAGGCCATCTACGTGGGGCCGGTGACGGGAGCGGCGCCTCCAAAATGAGCGCGCTCCCGATCATTTCCGTGCGCGATTTGCACCGGGATTTCGACAGAGTCCAGGCGGTGCGCGGCGTTTCCTTCGAGGTTCAGGCCGGCCAGGTGGTCGGGTTCATTGGCGCCAATGGGGCGGGAAAAACGACGACCATGCGGATCCTGGCCACGCTCGATTCCCCCAGCCGCGGCGAGGCGGAGATCTGCGGATACGATGTGATGAATCATCCCCATCGCGTGCGCTCAAAGATCGGCTGGATGCCGGACTCCTACGGCTCTTACCATTACATGACCGTCCTCGAGTACCTCGATTTTTACGGGCGCGCTTATGGCTATTCCAAGGCGGAGCGTCTCGCGCGTTTGAGCGAAGTGATGGCGTTTACCGATTTGACCGAGTTGGCGGACCGCCCGATGAACAAGCTGTCGAAAGGAATGGCGCAGAGGCTCTGCCTGGGGCGCACCCTGGTGCATGATCCGGAGGTGCTGATCCTGGACGAACCGGCGGCCGGGCTGGATCCCAAGGCCCGGATCGAATTCAAGAATGTCATCCGCCTGCTGGCCCAAAACGGCAAGACTATCTTCATCAGCTCGCATATCCTGTCCGAGTTGGGAGAGATGTGCGACTCCCTCCTTTTCATCGATGCCGGCCGCATCGTCCATCACGGTTCGGCCGAGAGTCTCCGGCAAGACGCGAGCGCCAAAGCGGTGGTGGATGTCCAGATGGCCGGCGATCCTGAAAGCCTGCGCCAGTGGACGCAGGCAAACGCAGGAGTCACCGTCCTCGAAATGAACAAGCGCGGCGCCAGGCTGGCCATCGACCTGGACGATCCTTTGGCCATCGCCGCGCTTTTGAAACGGATGATCGTCGATGGCCTCGCGGTCACGGATTTTCATCGTGAAAGCCGCAAGCTCGAGGACGCCTTCGTAGAGATGATTAAAAAGATGGAGCCATCGCGCGGCGCGCCTCCGACCAAACCGTCCCTGCCTGTATGAAAGGTCTCACTGATTTCGCCGATTGGCTCAGCCCGATGCTCGTCAAGGAACTGCGTCAGGGCGTGCGCTCCCGCGTCTTTGTCTATACGCTTCTTTTTCTGCAGGGCTCTCTGCTGCTCCTGGCCATCCACGGGCTTCTCGCCGCGGATGCCCAACAGAACACGGACGACTCCACCGTCATTTTTTGGATCATCGCCGGTGTATTCCTGATTCTGTTTTTGCCGCTCAGCGGTTTCAATGCGATTGGCAATGAGCGGACTTCCAATACGCTCGAATTGATCTTTCTGACCCGTCTGGGCACGCGCCGCATCGTGATCGGGAAATGGCTGGCCATCGTCGCCCAAACCAACTTGCTCGTGTTTACTGTTTTGCCGTATCTCGTGCTCCGCTACTTTCTGGGAGGCGTCGATTTGTGGAAAGAATTGCTGACGCTTGGCTGGATGCTCATTGGGTCCGCCGTTTTGAGTGCGGTGACGGTCGGTTTTTCCACCCTGCCACCCGTGTTTGCCAGTATTTTGAGAGTAGCCGGACTCTTCGCGGGCATGTTCGTCCTTGCGGGGGGAGTCATGTCGCGATTGAGCCGGGGGACGATGTCGTTGACTGGGAGCTTTGCCGGGACGTGGAAGGAGGGAATTGCCGCGATGATTGGGGCGATCTTTCTGATTCTGCTCATGCTGGAATTCGGATCGGCCCGGGTTGCGCCGCCCGCCGAGAATCATACCTCGCCCTTGCGGTTCATTGGCCTTGGGGCCATCGCCGCTGGGATCATTCTCGATCACGCCCTCTTTCACTCGGAGCCCGAGTACGTGTTCGCGGGATTTATCTTTGCGTTGCCCGTTCTTCTCTTTGCGCTGTGCGAATCGCCCCGGATGATCGCGAGTCTGTACCGGCCGTTTGTCAGGCGTGGCTTCCTGGGGAAGTGCGCGGGCCGCCTTTTCTATCCGGGATGGCCAAGCGCCACGTGGTACGTGCTGACGGCGGTATTGGCGCTCGGTTTGACCCTTTATTTCGGGGAACCGGCGCACAATCGCAAGGATGCGCTGTCATTTGTCATCGCCATCACGGGCATCGCGGGTACGTTGCTCTTTCCTGCGGCGCTCATGCGACTTCTCGGAAGGCGCCTACGGCATCCCTGGGTTTTATATATTGGCATCCAGGCGCTTTTTGGACTCCTTCACGCCTTCGCGGCCGTGCTTCAGGAGTTCAAGAGGATCGATATCCATCCCATTCTGGACGCAATTCCGACCTGCGCCTTGCTCAACGCATATTCCGAAGGGTTTCACGATATCTTTCTGCAGTTGTTCCTGGTCGGAGCCACGACATCCCTCAGTATCATCGTCCTGTTGTGGCAATCCCGGAGCCCGTGGATGGAAATTCGGGCGCTCGAGAAGAAAGCGGATGGGATGAAGGACGTTCCAAGAGAGCCCGGGCCGTCCGTGCCGGCTGCATCCGCGGCGGCCTCGTGAAAGCGTTTCGTCCGCTTCTTTCCCGATTTCTGAGTTATGCGCATCGACCCTGAAAAGAGCCGCCAAATCCTTCGGCGGATGGGAGCGGTGGCGGAGCATTTGCGGCTGCCGTTTCGGAGTCGTTCCTGGCGTGGGCAGGCGGGAAATTGGCTCGGAGCTGGCACCGGGAGCTCGATCGATTTTCAGGACCATCGTCCGTATTTGCCGGGGGACGATCCGCGCTACATTGATTGGCGCGCTTATGCGCGGACGGGCCATTACACGATGAAGCTCTACCGCGAGGAAGTCAGCCCGGCCGTGGACCTGGCGCTGGATGTGAGCCAATCGATGTTTGTCAACGAAGCCAAAGTCACGCGCGTGCTCGAACTGCTCTACTTTGCGATCGAGAGCGCGCGCCGCGCGGGTTCGGCGCTCCATTGTTTCGCAGTGGACGCCGACCAGGTGCGAAGGCTGGAAATCGAACAGGCGCTGACGGGTGATTTTGGCGCCGGAGAGCGCTCGCCCGGAGCGCCGCAACTGGGGCGGGTGCTGTGGCGGTCCGGCTCAATGCGGATTTTCATCTCCGACCTCCTTTTCGCCGGGACGCCCGGAGCGCTCCTCACAAACCTCAGCGCGGGCCGGGCTCGGGGCGTCATTTTCGCGCCGCGCGCGGCGGCGGAGTCCGCGCCTTTGTGGACGGGAAACATCGAATTCATCGATTGCGAAACGCAACGGAAGCGAGTGCAACTGGTGTCGGGCGAATTGCTGGAGCGCTATGCCAGGAGTTATGCGCGGCACTTTGCCCTGTGGCGCGAGGCGGCCCGCAAGCACGATGTCGTGCTGGCGGGAGTGCCGGCTGAACCGGACTTTCAGGACGCGTTGCGCGCGGAGGCGCTGGCGATGGGCGCTGTGGAGCTTTGCGCATGATTACGCTGGGAAATCCTGCCGGTCTTTGGGAGCTCGCGATGATTCCCGCGATTCTGGCGATCCATTTTTTGCAGCGTGAATCGCGGCGCGAAACGATCAGCACGCTTTTTCTGTTGGAGCAACTCGCGCCGGAGAGCGCCGAGGGTCGGCGCTTCGAGCGGTTGCGGCAATCCGTGCCGCTGTGGTTGCAACTGCTGGCCGCGGTCCTCATCTCGTGGCTCCTGGCGCAGCCGCGTTGGGTGCGGCGCGACTCGGCGCAACACGTGGTGATCGTGCTCGATAGTTCGTTCTCGATGTCGGTCTTCCACGAGGAGATGTTGCGCGCGCTGGAGGCGGCTACGCGTCGTCTGAACAGCGCAGCCGCGCACACGGATTGGCGCCTGCTCGAGTCGGACATGGAGCGTCCCACCCTCTATGCGGGGCCGGATCGCGACCGGCTGCTCCAGGCGGCCGCGGGGGCGCGACCGCATCTGGGAGCGCATGATTTCGCGCCGGCACTGGCGGCGGCGCAGGGGCTGTTACGAGGTCGCGGCATCCTGCTCTTCGTGACGGATCGGCGCTATGAGCTTCCGGCAGGAGTCCACTTGCTGGCGGTCGGTCATCCCATCGAAAACTGCGGTTTTGCCGGAGCCACTTGCGATGGGCGCAAATGGAGCGCGCTTGTCAAAAACTACGGTCGCGCGCCGCAGCGCCGCTCCTGGTGGCTCGAAGCCCGGGGGCAGAAATCGCCCGCGCGGGAGATCGATCTGGCGCCCGGGCAAACGAGTGTGTTGCAAGGGGAATTTCCGGCCGGCGCCGATGAGGCGGAGGCAGTCCTGAGCGGTGATCTTTTTCCCATCGACGACCGTCTGCCGATGGTCGTGCCTCGGCAGAAACCGCTTTCCTTCGCTATCCCGCCCAAGGCGCCCTTCGACGAGTTTTCCCACCGCCTCGTTTTAAGCTTCGAAGCTGCGGCGATTGTTGAGGGACGTTCCGATCTCCAGCTCATCGCCTACGATGCCGCGGCGGCGCCTCGATGGCCGGTGGGCGGGGCCATCATTTTTGTCGCGGACCCGGCTACCAACACGAAGCTGTTGGCGGGTGAGATGGTGGCCGAACGCGATCCCTTGACGGCCGATCTGAATTGGTCGGGGCTTCTGTGCCGCGATACCCGGCAAATTCCTTCGCAACGCGGTGATCGCACGCTGGTCTGGCACGGCGCGCGTCCACTCATCTTCCTTCGTGAAGAGAATGGGGGGCCTCAACTTGTGGTGAATTTCGATCTGCGGAGCTCCAATGCGGACCGGCTTCCCGCGTTCGTCCTGCTGCTGCATCGTTTCGCCGAGCAGATTCGCGCGGGGAAATTCGCGCCGGAATTCCGCAACGTGGAGACGAACCAGCTTCTGATCGTGGCGTCCCGTTCCGGGCTTCCCCCGCCCGCGATTCCTGGCGAAGTCCGGGGCATCTCGCGGGCGCCCGCTGAGCCGAGGTTTTTCACGGTGCGGCAGGGCGACATGACCCTGCTCACTGCGGCCGCGCAGTTCAGCGATCCTCGCGAGGCTGACTTCCGGGCGGCGACTTCGCTCGATGGGCTCGGAGCCGCGATGGGGGAACTTGCCGTGCGCAATACACGCGCCGATTTCCTGGCGCCGGTGTGGGCGCTGGCGCTTGGCGCGGCCATGATCGGCAGTTGGGTCTGGAGGAAGTCGCCATGAGATTCGAAGCGCTTTCCTGGCTGATCTTCGCGCCGGTGCTGGCGGGAGCGGCGCTCTGGTTTCGGCCCCTCCGCACGTGGCGGCGGCTCGTGTGCCTGGCGCTGCTTCTCCTCGTGCTCATCGAGCCGCAGTGGCGCCGGCTTGGGAGCGGGCTGGAGCTGGCGGTGCTGGTGGACCTTTCCGCTTCCGCGGCGGATGCGCTCGCTCCCAGGATGAACGAGATGCAGGCGCTTCTCGAACGCTCGAAATCCGAGGACGACCATCTCTTCTACGTGGACTACGCCGAGTTGGCGCAGGTACGGGGCGAGGCGGACGAAATTCCGCCGCACAAGCGGCAGCAGACCCGCACGGCGCTCGCGATCCAGTTTGCACTTTCCCGCCTCTCGCCGGAGCGCGCCGGACGGCTGCTCCTCATCACGGACGGTTACAGCACGGAGCCGCTGACGGGAATCGAGGAGCGGCTCGCGCGGCAGGGAGTAGCGCTGGACTACCGGCTCGTCTCGCTGCCCTCGGCCGCGGACTACCGGATCGATCGGCTGGAGCTTCCGCTGCGCGCGCAAGTCGGCGAACCTTTTTTGATCGATGCCGAAATCGCCGGCGAGCCGGATGGGCCGGTCTCCGTGGAAATCCTCCGCGATGGCCTGGCGATTGGCCGCTCCAAGGTGGAGGTGCGGCAGGGCAAGGCCAGCGTTCATTTCTCGGACCGTCTCGCTCAGACCGGCGCTCATCGCTATGCGGCGCAGCTCTCCGCCGCCAACGATGCGCGCCCGGGGAATAATCGCGCGGAGAGATGGATCGAAATCACGGGAGGCCCGCGCGTGGTGCTGGTCACGAATTATACCGGCGATCCGCTCGGCGCGGCGCTGGCGGCCAAGGGATTCCAGGTGGAGACGGTGGAAGATCCATCAGCGCTGCACGTGGGGATATTGTCAGGCGCACGCGCGGTCATTCTCAACAATACGCCGGCTCATCGTCTTCCCCACGATTTCCTGGCGGGGCTGGATTTCTATGTGCGTTCGCAGGGCGGGGGATTGCTGATGATCGGGGGAAAGAACTCGTTCGGCGCCGGTGGCTACTTCGATTCTCCCGTGGACGATTTGCTTCCGGTCTCCATGGAATCGCGCAGCGAACGGCGGAAGCTGGCGGTGGCAATGTCGATCGTGCTCGATCGGTCGGGCAGCATGGCGGCGAACGTGGTGGGAAACTTGCAGAAAATGGATCTCGCGAATGAAGGCGCGGCGCGCGCGATCGAACTGCTCGGCTCGATGGATGCGGTAAGCGTCTTCGCCGTGGATACGGAACCGCACGTCATTGTGCCTATGACCACTCTTGGCGCGAACCGCGGCCCGCTGATGGACGCCGTGCGGCGGATTGACAGCGGTGGCGGCGGCATCTGCGTCCCGACCGGCCTGCGCGCGGCGCACGAGCAATTGCTCACCGCGCCGGTGGGGCAGCGGCATGTAGTGCTCTTTGCGGACGCCAATGACGCGACGCAGGAACTCGGCGATTATCCCACGCTGATCAAAGCAATGGTCAAGGATGGCATCACGATCAGCGTGATCGGTCTTGGCACGGATACGGATTCGGGCGCCAAGTTTCTTCGCGAAGTCGCTGACTTGGGCAAGGGCCGGATCTTCTTCAATGCCAATCCGACTGAATTGCCAGCGGTCTTTGCGCAGGAGACCGTGGCTGTGGCGCGGTCGGCTTTTCTGGATGATCCGGTGAAGGTGACTCCCGCTGCCGGATGGCTGGAGCTGGCCTCGCGTCCGTTGTCGTGGTTGGAATCGGTGGATGGATATAATCTGAGTTATCTGAAACCGGAGGCCACCGCGGCCGCATTTTCGGGCGACGATAACAAGGCGCCGCTCGTTTCGTTTTGGCAGCGCGGCGCAGGCCGGGTCGGGGCCGTGGCATTTCCGTTGGGCGGCGATTTTTCGCGCCAGGTGCGCGCGTGGAAAAGCTACGGCGATTTCGCCCAGACGCTCTGTCGATGGGTTAGCGGCGACGCGCTTCCGCCAGGGCTCGGGCTCCGCACGCGGCTGGATGGCGCGCTCCTACGCCTCGATCTCTTCTACGATGCCTCGTGGGAGCATACTTTCGCGGAAACCGCGCCGCGGGTAATGCTGGGCGAAGGCGCGGATGGCAAGGCCCGCGAACTGGTGTGGGAACGGCTCGAGCCCGGCCATTTCAGCGCCTCGGCGCCGCTCGAGCCGGATCAATGGGTGCGCGGCGCGGTGCAGGCCGGCAAGTATTCCCTGGCGTTTGGCCCGATCATGGCGGGCAGCAATATCGAGTGGACGTTCGATCCGGCGCGTCTCGCGGAGCTGCAGGCGGTTTCGCACGCCAGCGGCGGGATGGAACGGATCGATCTTAGCTCCGTGTGGCAGGCGCCCCATCGGGCGGAATTTCGGGACCTTCGGCCGTGGCTGCTGATCGCGCTGGCGCTGCTCTTTGTAGCGGATGCGTTGTGGGTGCGTTTGGGGCGGTGAGGATGCCTCTAAAGAATCTCCGGCCGTCGGATTATTCCTTCCGAATCGCGTCCGCCGCTTTTGATCAACACCTCATCTTTGCCTGACTTTTCGCTGAAATCGTTTACAGTCCGCGCCTTCCACCGTCACCTTTCGATGACTTCTTCCTCCATGACGACTCTTCGGCTGGCGCTCGCGCTGATGCTCGCTGGCCTCGGCCGCCTCCAGGCCGGCGAGCAGCCCATCCAATTCAATCGCGATATTCGCCCGATTCTGGCGGAGAATTGCTTCTATTGCCATGGGCCTGATCCAGCCGCCAGAAAGGCCTCCCTGCGGCTCGACCGTGAAGAGGGTTTTTTCGGCCAGCGGGAAAATGGCCAGACGGTGATCAAAGGAAAGCCGGATGAAAGCCCGCTCTACCAGCGGCTCACCTCGGAAGACAAAGATGAAAAGATGCCGCCGCCGAAGGCGCACCATATTCTCAAGCCTGCCCAGATCGCGCTATTAAAGGATTGGATCGCGCAGGGCGCGCCCTGGCAGCCGCATTGGTCGCTGGTCAAACCCGAGCGTCCCGCCATTCCGGAAGTGAAGGACGCCGCGTGGGCGAAAAATTCTGTCGATCGTTTCGTCCTCGCGAAGCTGCAATCGCTCAATCTCACCCCCGCCGCGGAAGCCGACCGTCGCACGCTGCTGCGGCGCGTTTCGCTGGATTTGACCGGTCTGCCCCCGAATCCGCCGCTGGTCGAGCAATTCGTCAATGACAAGTCGCCGGACGCCTATGAGAAAGTGGTCGATTACTTCATGGCGTCGTCTCACTACGGCGAGCATCGCGCCCGCTACTGGCTCGACGCCGCGCGATATGGCGATACTCACGGCGTGCACATCGATAACTATCGCGAGATTTGGCCGTATCGCGATTGGGTGATCAAATCCTTCAACGACAATCTGCCTTTCGACCAGTTCACCATCGATCAGCTGGCCGGTGATCTGCTTCCAAATCCCACTCAGTCCCAACTCATCGCCACAGGTTTCCACCGTTGCAATATCACCACCGCCGAGGGCGGCACGATCCCCGAAGAAAATCTCGCCAACTACGCCCGCGACCGTGTGGAAACCACCTCCTGGGTCTGGCTCGGGCTGACCGCAAATTGCGCGGTTTGCCACGACCACAAGTTCGATCCGATTACGCAGAAGGACTTTTATGCGATGAGCGCGTTCTTCCGGAATACCACGCAGCCCGCGAGCGATGGCAATGTCCGGGACACCGCGCCGGTGTTGGTGATGCCCGAAGGCAAGGACGCGGCTCGGTGGCACGCGATTCCCGATGAGAAGAGCGCGCAGATTGCGAAGATCGCCGCGCAGCGGAAAACCATCCTTCCCGAGTTCGAAAAATGGTATGCCTCCGCGCAACCGGCTGACGTGGAGAATCGCATCCCCGGAGCGATCGTCACCGCGCCGCTGAGCGAAGGGCAGGGGAGCGAAACACAGACGATGATCAATGGTCAACCGCTCGCGCTGGCGCTGGACAGCGGAGCTGAGTTGTCCTGGACGCCGGGGAAAACGGGCAGCGCCTTGAAAGTGGCCAAAGGATTAGGGCTCAATCTCGGCGACGTGGCGAACTTCGAACGCAATCAGGCGTTTAGCATCAGCTTTTGGGTGAATGCGCCGATGGATTCCGCCGGTGGCAGCGTCGTGGCGAAAATGGATGTGGCCAAGAACTACCGCGGGTGGGATGTGAACATGAAGGGGGCTGACCTGCAGGTCTATCTGGTGAACAAGTGGCCCGAGGATTCCATTCTCGTCTCAACCGCCGGAAACGCTCTGAAACGCGGCGAATGGCGGCATGTGACAGTGACCTACGACGGTTCCGGCCGGGGCGGTGGCGTGCAAGTCTTCGTCAATGGCAACGAGGCCAAGCTTCGCGTGGAAAAGAACACGCTGAAGGGATCGATCATGTCCGAGACTCCTCTGCGAATCGGGCAACGCAGCGCGAGCGACTTCTTTTCCGGCGCCGTGCAGGACCTGCATATTTTCAACCGCGAGCTTTCGCCGCTGGAGATCCGGGAAATCGGAAAGATTCCCGCCGTGGCGGTATTTGCGAGCAAACGCGCTGCCGAGCGCAAGCCGCCGGAGCGGGCGCAACTCTTCGAAGTCTTCGCGGCCAGCGACGCGGAATCGGCAGCCGCTTCGAGCAAGATGACCCAACTCGATCGCGAAAAGAAAGCGATCCAGGACCGGAGCGTGGTGACGCACATCCAGGAGGAAAAGAAGGACACGCAGCCGATGGCGCGCATCCTTTTCCGCGGTCAGTATGATCAACCCAAGGAAGAGGTCGGCGCTGCTGTGATTACCGCCTTGCATCCGATGCCGAAAGGCGCGCCGGCCAACCGACTCGGCCTGGCGGAGTGGCTGGTCGCTCCCGAGAATCCGCTCACCGCCCGAGTGATCGTGAATCGCATGTGGCAGGAAGTCTTTGGAACCGGCATCGTGAAGAGCGCGGAGGATTTTGGCATCATGGGTGAGACGCCTTCGAATCCGGAACTGCTCGACTGGCTCGCCGTGGAATTTCGGGAGAGCGGTTGGGACTCGAAACGCATCATGCGTCTGATGGTGACGAGCGCCGCCTATCGCCAGTCGGCCATCATCGCCAAGGAAAAGCTCGAGCGTGATCCGCAGAATCGATTCCTCTCCCGTGGCCCGCGTTTCCGGATGGACGCCGAGATGGTGCGCGACTACGCGCTGGCCGCGAGCGGTCTCCTGACCGAAAAAATCGGCGGCCCGAGCGTGAAGCCATACCAACCCGAAGGTGTCTGGGAAGCCGTGGCCATGCCCGGAAGCAATACGAGTGTCTATAAACGGGATGCCGGCGATGCGCTTTATCGCCGCAGCATGTACACGTTCTGGAAACGCGCCGCTCCGCCGCCCGCCATGGAAGTCTTTAATGCGCCGAGTCGTGAAAGCGCATGCCTCCGCCGCGAACGGACGAACACGCCGCTCCAGGCGTTGGTCACCTTGAACGACCCGCAGTTTATCGAGGCGGCGCGGGCGTTGGCCGAGCGGGCGTTGAAGGCCGCGTTGAACGACGGCGACAGCCCGATCCAGGTGATCGCCGCGCGCCTGCTGGGGCGTCCTCTCCGAGGCCAGGAAGTGGAAATCGTGAAGAAAAATCAACGCGATCTCTTTGCCTACTACAGCGCGCATCCGGATGAGACGAAGGCCCTGCTCGCCGTGGGGGATTACAAGAACGATCCCGCCCTGCCGGCGCCCCAATTGGCGGCCTGGACGATGTCCTGCAATCAGCTCATGAACCTCGATGAAGTGCTCTGCAAGTAATTGCCGGCTTACCCATTACTGACATGTCTTTCCTTTCTCCCGATCCTTCTCTCTACACCCGGCGCCAATTCCTTGGCCGGGGCTCGAACGTCCTCGGTTTCGCCGCGCTCGCTTCCCTGATGGGGCGCGATCCGCACGCCTCCGCCGCCCTCGCGGGCGCATTGACGGGGCCGCACTTTCCGTCGAAGGCGAAACATATCATCTATCTCCACATGGTGGGCGGCCCATCGCAGATGGACCTCTTCGATTACAAGCCGAAGATGCAGGAGTGGTACGACAAGGACCTGCCCGATTCGATTCGCAAAGGGCAGCGCTTGACCACCATGACCAGCGGCCAGACGCGTTTTCCCATCGCGCCGTCGAAGTATAAGTTCGCGCAGTTCGGGAAATCGGGCATGTGGATGAACTCGGAGTTGATCCCGAACCTGAATCGGTGCGCCGACGATATCTGTCTGATCCGCTCCATGAATACGGAGGCGATCAATCACGAACCGGCGATTACCTTCATGCAGACCGGCAATCAGAATAGCGGCCGGCCCTGCCTCGGCTCCTGGGCGAGCTACGGCCTCGGCTCCATGAACGAGAACCTGCCGACTTTCGTTGTGCTGGTCGCGGAGCCGAGCAATAAGGAACAGATCCAGGCGATCTCCGGCAAGCTCTGGTCCTCCGGCTATCTGCCGGGGGAATATGCGGGCGTCGCTTTCCGCAGCAAGGGCGATCCGATTCTCTACATCACCAATCCGCCGGGCGTTTCCACGGAAGTCCGCCGCAAGACTTTGGACGGTCTCAACGCGCTGAATCAGCTCAACTATCAAGCGGTCGGCGACCCTGAAACGCACACGCGCATTTCGCAGTACGAGATGGCATACCGGATGCAGGCGAGCGTGCCGGAATTGACGGATATCAACAGCGAATCCCCGGCCACCTTCGAACTCTACGGGGAGGAGGCCAAAAAACCCGGTTCCTTTGCCAACAGCGCTCTCCTCGCGCGGCGGCTCGTCGAGCGCGGCGTTCGCTTCGTCCAGATCTATCACAACAATTGGGACCACCACGGCAACCTCACCGGACGCATGCCCGATCAATGCCGCGATGTGGACCAACCCTGCGCGGCGCTCATCCACGATCTGAAGCAGCGCGGCATGTTCGACGATACGCTCATCATTTGGGGCGGCGAGTTCGGCCGGACCATCTATTCCCAGGGCGGCCTGACCCACGCCAACTACGGACGCGATCATCACCCCCGCTGTTTCTCCATGTGGATGGCCGGCGGCGGGATCAAAGGCGGCGTGACTTACGGCGAGACCGACGATTTTGCGTATAACATCGTGGCCGATCCGGTGCCCGTCCGCGATCTCCACGCGACGATTCTCCATTTGCTGGGCTTCGACAACCGCCGCCTGAGTTATAAATACCAGGGCCTGGACGGCCGGCTCACCGGAGTGGACGAGGCTCATGTCGTGAAAGCTCTCCTGGCGTAGGTCCATTCACCCGCCCCGAGGGGGGTGGCTCTGTCAATCTGGAACGCCAACGGCGTTCTGGCAAATAGCCCAGGGTTGCCGTCCCCGGCTACCCTGGGATTCCGTGGGCAGCGACGGCAACCCCAAAGGGCGTTGTGGCGAGTTGCTCCATGCACGGCAAGTCGAGCTCTGCGGCCATTTTTTCGTGGGCTTAATCTGGTTCTCCTCGTGATGTTGCCTATGAAAATGGCGAGGCAATGACTTAAATGAAGACCCGCCTCGAATTGCACCTCATGAAGATCCCCATTCTCCTCGCCATTTTTGCCCTTTCCTGCGGGACGCTCCGCGCTGCCGAAAAAGGCGTATCTGATAACGCAGCCCAGAAAGTCGCGCCCGCAACGAAGGCCGCCAATGCGCCGAAGCCGGTATTCGAAACGCCTCTAATGACCAGCAAGACGCAGCCGCGCTTGCTCGACGTGGATGCGCCGCTCAAGGGAGCGAAGGAGCTTTATCTCGTTGTCACTGACGAAGGCGCGATCAGTTGCGATTGGTCGGACTGGATCGAACCCAAGCTCGTGATGGCCGACGGCACGACCAAAGATCTAGGGACGCTGCATTGGCGTTCGGCCAACTCCGGCGCCGGCCACGTGAATATCGGCAAGAACACCATGGGTGGCGCGCTCAAGGTGGAAGATAAAACCTATGAGCAGGGCATCGGCACGCATGCCTCTTCCACGATTGTCTACGATCTACCGCCGGGCGTGGAGCGTCTGACCGCGAAGGTCGGAATCGACGACGGCGGCATGGAGCGCCTGGGCAAACCCAGCGACGCTTCCGTTCGGTTTCACGTCTTTACGGAAAAGCCTTCGGATGTTCAGCGAGGCGACCTGAACGCCGGACCGCCCTTCGTCCCTGTGGATCTCTTTACCGTGCCCGAAGGCTTCGAAGTGACCCTCTGGGCGACTTCGCCGCTGCTCTTCAATCCCACGAACATGGACTTCGACGCGCAAGGCCGTCTTTACGTGGCGGAGGGCGTCAATTACCGCGGTAAAGCGGGCCGACGTACCGCCGGTGATCGCATCGTCGTGCTCGAGGACACCACGGGCTCAGGCAAGGCAGACAAAAGCACAGTCTTCGTGCAAGACACGAACCTGCAGGCGCCGCTGGGCGTGGCTGTGTTGGATAACAAAGTGGTGGTGTCGCAACCGCCCGATCTGCTCGTTTACACGGACGTCAACCACGATGGCGTGTTCGACCCCGCAGTGGACAAACGCGAGGTGTTGCTGACCGGCTTTGGAGGAGTCCAGCATGATCACAGTCTGCACAGCCTCACCGCTGGACCGGATGGCCAGTGGTATTTCAACCAGGGAAACACCGGCGCGGAGTTCACGGATCAATCGGGCATGACCTTCTCGATGGGCAGTCCTTACATGAAGCAGGAGATCGCCGGGAAGACGAGCGATGATGGCAATGTGTGGATCGGCGGTTTTACGGCCCGCATGAACCCCGATGGCACGCACGTCAAGATCATCGGTTACAACTATCGGAATAGCTACGAGCAGACCGTCAATTCCTTCGGCGATATCTACCAGAGCGACAACGACGATCCGCCCGCCTGCCGCGTGACGCCGATCATCGAAGGCGGCAACGCCGGCTTTGCTTCGGCCGACGGCAAACGCTCCTGGGCCGCGGACAGACGCCCCGGCCAGGACATCCCCACCGCTGAATGGCGCCAGGAAGATCCTGGCACGATGCCCGCGGGCGATGTCTATGGCGGCGGCTCGCCTACCGGCGTGGCCTTCTACGAGAACGGCGCACTTGGGGACAAATGGCGCGGGCTCCTGCTCGCGTGCGAGGCGGGAAAGAACGTCGTCTTCGGCTATTTTCCAAAACCGGACGGCGCCGGTTTCAAGCTCGAGCGGTTTGATTTTCTCACCTCCAACAAGGAGAAGGAATGGGCGGGTTCGGACTTCCTCGGCGGCAAGGCCAACGGCGAGCTGAAAACCAAGTTCCGGCCGAGCGATGTCTGCGTCGGGCCCGATGGCGCGATCTATGTGGCGGATTGGTTCGACGCCCGGGTGGGCGGCCACGGGACGAACGACGACGCTTTCACGGGTTCCATCTATCGAATCGCGCCCAAAGGCTTCAAATCCGTGGTTCCGAAATTCGATTTGAACACGACGGAAGGCCAAATCGCGGCGCTCAAGAATCCCGCGGTGAACGTGCGCAACAGCGGCTTCACGCGACTCAAAGCTCAAGGCGCCAATGCCGTGCCCGCGGTCGCCGCGCTTTTGAAGGACGAGAACCCCTACATCGCCGCGCGCGCCGCATGGCTGCTGGCGCAGATGGGCGACGCCGGCGTCGCCGAGGTGACGCCGTGGCTAAGTTCGGCTGACGCGACGAAACGGCTGGTGGCTTATCGCGCGCTGCGTTTCGCGGATCATGACGTCATGGCCATGGCTGCGAAAATGGCCTCCGACGAATCCGCGGCGGTTCGGCGGGAGGTGGCGCTCACGATGCGGGACGTGCCCGTGGAGAAGAGCCTGGATATCCTCGTCAAGATTGCCCAGAAGTTCGACGGCAAGGACCGCTCCTATCTGGAAGCATTCGGCCTCGGTTGCACGCACAAGGAATCCGCAGTCTATGCGGCGCTTTATAAAATCATGGGCGGCGCGCCGGAGACTTGGAGCGATGCCTTCGCCTGGATCGCGTGGCGCCTGCATCCGGAGCAAGCCGTGAACGATGTGAAAGCGCGCGTCCTTTCCCCCAAACTCAGCGACGACCAGCGGAAGCTCATGCTCACCGCACTCGCCTTTGTGCCGAGTCGCGATGCCGCAGGCGCCATGCTGGAGGTGGCCCATGAAAAAGATTTCCCGATGCACGACCTCGCTCAATGGTGGCTCCTGAATCGCAAGGGGAACGACTGGAGCGGATACGGCGTCGAGGCCGGGATGAAGGCGCTCGGGATTTATGATCCGGAGAAAGTGAAACTCGTCGCCGTGGAGATGCCGCCTGAAATCAAGGATGCGCCGAAGCTTCCGCCTGTCGCCGAAATCGCGAAGTTGCCGGGCGACGCGAAACGCGGAGAGAATGCCGTGGCGGTCTGTTACGCCTGCCATCGCATCAAAAACAACGGCATCGAATTTGGCCCGGAACTGACGACCTTTGGTAAACAGCAAACGACGGAGGTGCTGGTCGAAGCCATCGCGCTCCCCTCCGCCACGATCTCGCACGGATTCGAGGGGAGCGAGGTGAAGACCAAGGATGGCCTCACCATCACGGGCATGGTGCTCTCCAGCGGTGATCCGCTCATCATCAAGTGCATGGGCGGCCTCGTCCAAACGGTGCCCAGGTCACGCATCGAGTCCGTCACCAAGCTCACCAAGTCCCTCATGTACGAACCGGCGCAGCTTGGCCTGACTCCGCAGACTATCGCGGATATCGTGGCTTACTTGAAGAGTCTCTGACGTCTTCTTCTCAGTGACTTTTCTTCTCTCGGGGAATGAACCCGGGAACGCCGGTTTGCACCACGGCATTGAATCTGATCCGCGTCGTGATTTTTTCGCTAATCTCCCGGACTGCATCTTCCGGGATGGCGGAGACCTCGTAGTTTTCCTTAAGGCGACTCGGAGTTTTGGTGGTGGTCAGGAGCGCCGTCCCGCGTTGGATGCCCCACGCCAGCGCGACTTGGGCCGGAGTTTTGCTGACCCGCTGGGCGATTTCCGTGATGACAGGGTCAGCAAGCAGGTTGGGCTCGCTGTTGTGCCCCAGCGGAGCGAATGCTTGCAGCACGATTCCATTCTTTCGGCAATAATCCAATAGCTCCCATTCCGGGAGATAGGGATGGGATTCAACGTGAACTACCGCCGGCTTGATGGTCGCGGCTTCGACGATGTCCTTCACCTTTTCCACCCCGACGTCGGATAATCCAATCGCTTTGCATTTGCCCTCGTTCACCAACTGCTCCAGCGCTCCCCACGTCTCCAACAGAGTCACCCCTGGGTCATAGATCACCTTGCCATCCGCGTCCCGCGGGTCCTGCGTGTCTCCCGGTTGGAAGGCGAAAGGGGTATGAATGAGATAGAGATCGAGGTAGTCGAGTTGGAGTTTCTTGAGGCTTGCTTCGAAAGCTGGTTTGACGCGCTCGGGACGGTGATTCGTGTTCCAGAGTTTCGTGGCGACAAACACTTCCTCCCGTTTGATCTTCCCATCTTTGAATACCTCCGCCATCGCTTCGCCGACCTCTTTCTCCGTCCGATAACGCTCCGCAGTATCAAGCGCGCGGAATCCTGCTTCCAGCGCGGCCTTGGTCGCATTTTTGGTGGCGATGGGGTCGGGAATCAGCGTTCCAAAACCGAGCGCCGGCATGGCGCCGGCCCCGTTGGTGAGTGTTAGCTTCGTATGGCGAAGATTGTCGGCGTCGAGCATGATCTTGGTCCTCCGTTGGTTTCGTTCATTCTCGACCCGGGGCAGGCGAAGTCCAGCGTGATCGGGCAGGGTACAAAGACCTTCGGCGCAATGTGGACATCACCACTCGCGCGCTGCACAATCGGGCAGAGTTTATGAAGTCCGGACTCGCTTTCCTCCTCGCACTCATCATTGGCTCGACAGCTTTCGCCGGGCCGCAGCACGAGGTCGTCCAGGACTGGCCGGCGCTTCCGCAGGGTAAGACGCTCGGATTGTGCGCGGGGGTCGGCGTCGATTCGCACGGCAATGTTTTCGTCTTTCATCGGAACGAACGCGTCTGGAGCACGCCTTTTCCCGAAGAACCCATCGCCGAGCCAACGGTCGCGGTCATCGACGGAAACTCCGGGAAGCTGCTCGCCGAGTGGGGCGCGGGCGAATTCATCATGCCGCATGGCCTCACGATCGATCGTGAGGACAACGTCTGGCTCACCGACGTGGGGCGGCAGCAGGTTTTCAAGTTTTCGCACGAGGGCCGGCTCCTGCTCACGCTCGGCGAGCGCGGCCAACCCGGCGCCGACCAATCGCACTTCAATCTCCCAACCGATGTGGCGGTGCTGCCCGACGGTTCGTTTTATGTGAGCGATGGCTATCGCAATTCGCGCGTGGTGAAGTTCGACGCTACGGGCCGTTACGAGTTCGAATGGGGTGGCAAGGGCGCGGAGCCAGGGAATTTCCATCTTCCGCACGGCATTGCGGTGGATGAGCGGGGCCGCGTTTTCGTCTGCGATCGCAGCAACTCGCGGCTGCAGGCCTTCGACGCTACCGGCAAGTTTCTCGCAGAATGGAAAGGACCGGAGATCGGCCGGCCTTACGGCGTCAGCGTTGCCGCGGACGGGCACATCTTCATCGTCGATGGCGGCGATCAGTCGGAGACGGAGCCCAGACGCGCGAAAGCTGTCGAACTCGACGCCGAAGGAAACGTTGTGGACAGCTTCGGCTCCTACGGAAGGGGACCCGGTCAGTTTCGAACCGGTCACGACATCGCGGTGGGGCGCGACGGGGCAGTTTACATCGCGGAAAGCGGCGGTAAACGCGTGCAGAAGTTCATTCGCAAGAGCCCCTGATTGCGGGCTCAAAAAGGAGCGGCCACCTCAAAAATCACGGGCGCAAAAAATAATTGTCCAAAAAGTGCCGGCACAAACCTTTATGCTCCAAACATGGATCAGATCCCTCCAGATCCCACCTCCACGACGGAAGCCTACCTCCGGCTGCTGACCCAGCACGACCGCTGGCTGGCTACCTATGTTTACAGCCTCGTCGCCAGCGTGGCCGATGCGCAGGACATTCTCCAGGACGTGAAGGTGACGATGTGGAAGCAATTCGCGAAGTTTGAGCCCGGATCGAATTTCCGGGCCTGGGCGCGAAAAGTGGCCACGCACCAGATCTTGAATTATCGCCGGTCCGAAGAGAAACGTCCGAACTCCACATTGGAGGACGAATTTATTGAGATCGTGGCGGCCGAGATCGATCGCCGGGCCGATACACTCGATCGCGAAGCCGATGCTCTGAAGATCTGCCTGCGCAAATTGCCGGAGGCGCATCGCAGCATTGTGCTGTGGCGCTATTATGAAGACTGCGGCGTGGAGGAAATCGCCGCGAAAAGCCAGCGCACCGTGGAAGCAGTCTATCGCCTGCTCAGCCGCATCCGGCAGATGCTCAAAGAGTGCGTGAGCCGCGAAGAGCGCGCCCATGCCCTTACGCCATGAAAGATTCCCAGCCCAACGCGAACGACCGCATCCAGCGCGCGCTGGATGGCCTGCTCACTCCGGAAGAGCACGATGCCCTGAAGGCGGATGTCATTCGCGATGCGGAACTGCGCGCGGCCTATGTGGATCAAGTCTGGCTGCACTCCGCGTTGCGGGCGGATCGGGACGCGCTCGCCGGCCTTTTGCAGGAGCCGCCCGCGGAGGAGAAGATTGTGCGCCGCTGGCCGGTAGCCGTTTGGGCCGCATCGATCGCCGCCTGCGTGACGCTCGTCGTGAGCGCGCTTTCGTTTGGCAAAAGCTCTCTTTTTCATCCTCCGGTCGCCACCCTCGTCCAGGCGGAGAATTGCAAATGGGCGGGCTCGGATCTTCCCACGGCGGTGAACTCGAAGCTGGGCGTGGGCAAACTCGCCCTTGTGGAAGGCATCGCCACGCTGAAGTTCAAGAGCGGCGCCACGGTGACCATCGAAGCGCCAAGCACGCTGGAAATTCTCACGCCCATGCATTGCCGGCTGATTGAGGGCTCGCTGACCGCCGAGGTGCCCAAGCCCGCGCACGGTTTCATCGTGGACACGCCGGACATCAAGGTGAAGGACCTGGGCACGAAATTTGGCGTCACGGCCAGTTCCGTGGGCAATTCCCAGGTGCGCGTTTTCCAGGGCGAAATCGAGATCGGCGGCTTGGGCGATGGGAAACCAAAACTTCTCACCGAGGGGAAGGGGATGCAGGTGGGCAAAGGCGCCACGGTCGCCGGGCAGGAGCCGACGCGCGGCCAGTTGGTGCAGGAAGCCAATGGCTGGACCGCGATTCCCACATCGTTCGGGCGCGGCAAGGACAGCTACGCCCGACGCGGCGATGGCGGCGCGCCCATGGGGCAGCATCCGCTCATCATGGTCAAGCACACGGACATCACCGCGGGGCGCAAGAACGAGCGGCGCGCCGTGATCGCCTTCGATATCTCTCAAACTACGGTCGCCAACGTGAAAGAGGCGCAGATCGTTCTCGACCCAAAACCCAGCGGCTACGGCTTTTCCTCTCTCGTGCCGGACTCCCGCTTCGCCGTGTATGGCATTACCGACGAGTCCCTGGACGAGTGGAACGAAAACGAGCTGCGCTGGGACACGCTGCCCGGCTGCGCGGACGATGGGCCGGCTGCCAATTCCACGCGCCGCCTCGCCGAGTTCTGGATTCCGCGCGGCGGCTCGGGCGGCCCCATCACGGTGCGCTCCGATGCGCTCGCCGAGTTCATTCGTTCGAAGAAGGACGGTCTCGCCAGCTTCATCATCGTGCGCGAGACTGGCGAGACTGATCCCTCCGGGGTCGCGCACGCCTTTGCATCCAAGGAGAACCCCACAGGCCGCCCGCCTACGCTACGCATCAAATGACTTCCCCCTTTTCCATGATCCGTCGCCTTCTCCTGCTTGCTTGCGTTGCCAGCGCGTCCGCCGCCATCCCGCTTCGCGCGCAGGATGACGCCCAGCGCGCCGCGGAGAAATTCTTCGAGAGCGAAGTGCGCCCCGTGCTCGTGAACCGCTGCTACGATTGCCATGGCCCGAAAAAGAAGAAGGGCAGCCTGCGCGTGGACAGCATCACTTTCCTCAAGACCGGCGGCGATTCCGGGCCTGCGCTTGTCCCGGGCGATCTCGAGAATTCCATCATGATCGGCGCCATCCGTTACAAGGATCCGGATTTCCAAATGCCGCCGAAGGAGAAGCTGCCGGACAAGGAAATCGCCGTCCTGGAAAAGTGGATCAAGATGGGCGCGCCCTGGCCCGCCAACGAAGCGGGACAGTTTCGCGTGGACCAATTCGGCTTCACGGAAAAGGACCACAAATTCTGGTCGTTCCAGCCGCTCACTCATCCCCAACCGCCGGACGTTCAGAGCCCATGGGTCCGCAATGACATCGATCGTTTCATTGCCAAAAAGCAGGCTGAACTCGGCCTCACGCCCGCGCCGGAAGCGGACCGCCGCGAACTCGTCCGCCGCCTCTATTTCACGCTCCACGGCCTCCCGCCCACGAAAGCGCAGACGGACGCCTTTGTGAACAGCGCCGATCCGCAGGCCTACGAAAAGCTGGTGGACGAGTTGCTCGCCAGTCCACGTTATGGCGAGCGTTGGGCGCAGCATTGGCTGGATCTCACGCGTTACGCCGAGAGCGATGGATATAACCAGGATGCCTACCGCCCATCCGCATGGGCCTACCGGGATTACGTCATTAAGAGCCTGAACGACGACAAGCCCTACGATCAATTCGTGCGCGAGCAACTCGCCGGAGACGAGATCGATCCGAAAAACCCGGAAGTGCTGGTCGCCACTTCCTATCTGCGGAATCCCATTTACGAATACAATCAGCGCGATGCCCGCGGACAATACGACGTGATCCTCACGGACATGACGGACAACGCCGGCGAACTTTTCCTCGGCCTGAGCATGGGTTGCGCGCGCTGCCACGATCATAAGTTCGATCCCATTCTGCAGAAGGATTACTATCGGCTCCGCGCCTTCTTCGCGCCCGTGCGCTGGCGGGATGATCTCAAGCTGGCCACCGATGAAGATCAAGCGCGCTTTGCCGAGCAGCAGCAGAAATGGGAAGCCGCCACCGCGGACATTCGCGTGCAGATCGACGCCCTCATCGGCCCGATGATCGAGAAGAACGTGCAACGCGCCTATCAGCGTTTCACCGCGGACATCCGCGCCATGGTGGACAGAAAGCCGGAAGACCGCGCGCCGCAGGACTGGCAATACTCCTACTTCTGCGAGCGCCAGATGGCGTATGAGCGCGAACGTTTCGAACCTTTGAAGTCTCTCAAAAAGCCCGAGGATAAGGCGCGCTACCAGGCACTCGAGGAAGAGCTGAAGAAGTTTGACGACATCAAGCCGAAGCCGCTTCTCACCGCGCTCGTCGCCACAGACGCCACGTCGAAGGGCCCGCCGAACCTCCTCAAGACACGCAAGGGCGAGGCCGACATCGCGCCCGGCTACCTCACCATTCTCGAACCGAGCGAGCCAAAGATCGCGCCCTTGCCAAACTCCACCGGCCGCCGCAGCGCGCTGGCCGCGTGGATCACGCGCCCGGATAACCCGCTCTCCACGCGGGTTATCACGAATCGCATCTGGGGCTATCTCTTTGGGCGCGGAATCGCTTCCACTCCGAACGATTTCGGCAGGCTGGGGGAAGAGCCATCGCATCCCGAATTGTTGGATTACCTCACGCAGCGTTTCATCCAGGGCGGTTGGCGCTTAAAGAGCCTCCGCGCGAAATCCTGCTCTCCGCCACCTTCCGCCAGACCGCGCGCCGGACCCCTCCGGAATTGGCCGCGAAAATCGATCCTGCGAACAAATTCCTCTGGCGCTTCAATCCCTGCCGGCTCGATGCCGAAGAGGCGCGTGATGCCATGCTGGCGGCCAGCGGCGAGTTGGACTTTACGCCCGGCGGCCCATCCGCGGACGCCAATGGCACGCGGCGCTCCATTTACACGATGAAGAAGCGGAATAGTCAGAACGAGCTTCTGCGCAGTCTTGACGCCCCTGCGGGCTTCGAGAGCGTCCCCGACCGGCAGAGCACGACCACGCCCACGCAGGCGCTGCTGCTCGTCAATGGCGACTGGCCGGTGGCCCGCGCGCAGAAGCTCGCCGGCCGGTTTTCCTCCATCGACGACGCGTGGCAGGCCGCGCTCGGCCGTCTGCCCACCTCGAAAGAGAAAGCGATGGCCTCCGCATTTATCCAGAAGCGGGAAGCTGCCGCCGCCCCGTCCCCTCAACCGTCCGCGGCGGACTCTCCGAGCGCCGGCGAGTTCAAGGAAAACAGCCCACGCGAACGCCTCCTGGCGCGCACGACCGAAAAGGAAGGCGACGAATTCACGGTCGAAGCCGTCGTGTCGCTCGACAGCGTCGATGTCAACGCCGCCGTGCGCACCATTGCCTCGCGCTGGAACAACGGAAAAGACAGTGTGGAGGCTTTCGGATGGAGCATCGGCGTGACGGGCGAGAAATCACGCTTCAAGCCGCGCAACCTCATCATCCAGCTCGTGGGCGAGGACGAAAACCGGAACATCGCGTATGAGCCGTTGGCCTCGAACTTCC
>Ga0206847_10059_pt1 | contig 40233 bp, 28 predicted proteins | sample Alteio_BWOrgCont_17_FD_152880 | JGI IMG/M metagenome (GOLD analysis project Ga0206847, IMG submission 152880) | Enriched cells from forest soil in Barre Woods Harvard Forest LTER site, Petersham, Massachusetts, United States -... | ecosystem: Environmental > Terrestrial > Soil > Temperate forest >... | reverse complement strand
TCGGGTTAACGACCGTCGGCACTATGCTTCGCGGATTCACGAAGCCTGCCGAACCTGGATTCGGAATTGCCGTTTGCTCGAAGAAGCGCGACGGATGGCCTGTCGCGGGAACTTGCTTGATGCGTTGCCCAAATGGGCTGGAACGGCGGCAGATGTCGAAGATCTCAGTCTGATAAAGCGGAACTTCGATTGCGCCCGGCCCAATATAATCCGCTGCTGCGTGAATGTCTGCAAAGGTTGCGTTCATAGGCTATTTCCGCCCCCTCCATGGGGCCAGTCGTTGGTAAGTTGGCAACTCACAACAGACAGTTGTCAGTTATCAGTCGTCAGTTGTAAGTCGTAAGTCGTGCTCGCTGACAGTCGCTAACTCTCAGGTGCCTGTTATGCGATTGCGCCGGCCCTGAGCAGTTGAGTCTTCACCGCAATGCGCTGCTCCAGGCTCAGTCCAGCCAACGCGGCATCCAGGGCGCGGACATCAACCGGTCCCTCCGCAATTCCGTGCTTGGCCAGCATTTCCGAAGTGGACGCGGGCACCGTTCTGCGCATAGGCGTCACGATTGTTGCTGCAGCCGATGCCTTGAGCTCGCCCAATTCGCGCTCAACCGCTGCCAGCTTCTCCGTCAATACTTCCTCCCTGCGACTCTGCTCCACTGTTGCCGAAATCCTCTCGACTTCGCCGCTCAATGCGCCCTGCCGCACCTCCAGCCAGCTCAGCATCTTTTCGAGCTGTGTTGTCGCCGACTCCAGCCGCTCTGAAATTTCTCTCTGTTCGGTTTCCATGCCATTCCTTTCCTGGTTTCAGTGAAATATCCTTGTGCATTCGAGTTATTCCGCCAACAGAAAAGGCCTCGCAACCGCGAAGCCCCTCAGTTAACTCGATAACTCATTTGCCGCTTCTGTCTAACTCGCAATGCGAAAACTTGTTGCCCGGTAAGCTGCCTTTTCTCTCAGCAGGATCGCCGCTCCCGTGAATGTCACGCGGGTCAACTTCCATATCTCGGCCCGCAAATCCTCCACCCGCGCATCGGCTAACTCATAGCTCATTCCCATCGCCTCAGGCGAGTGAGCCTGGATAGCCCGGGCCACCTCCGGAAAATCCCGCGAGTACAGAAATCCGCTCACCACCAACCGCTGCCCAATGAGATTAGCCTCTGTCAAAAGCCCTATCTTTCGCCGTGCATCGTGGCCATCCCACCCCGGCCGGTAGTCAACCGCCATCCCCAGCAATGAAGGCAGCGCCGTTAATGCCGCCTCACGCGTCAACATCACCCGGTGCCCGCGCGCACCAGCCGGCGCCTTGTCGCTGGCCGAATTTACAACCGTCAATACCCCCTCGAACGGCACCCGGTTCGGGTGCCCATCCACATGAGGAAACTTCACCGCCATAGCTTCCAATCGCATTTGCTCTCCGTTCCGCGAAGGACGAGGGAAGTAGGGACCAGGGACTCAGGGACTAAGAGTTCGAAGTGGAACCTGCGTCCGCGGTCTCTAGTCCCTATGCCCCTTTAGTCCCTAGTCCCTACGTCCTTCAGTCCCTCGTCCATTTCGCCCGACAACTGCACCGCCCCATCCTGCCCCAGAGGCCCCATCCCTCGCATTGCTCGCACTTCGTTCACAGTCAACACACCGGCCTGCAGTAGTTGCACCTGAACGGCCAGCTCTGTCTCCTCGTCCCTCGCATTCAATTCGTTGAAGACAAACTCAAACTCCCGCCATCCGATGCACTTGGCGAACAAATCACGCGTCAGGTGTCCGGCCAGCAACTTCGCCAGCGGCGATATCGCCCCGCGAAAGGCCTCATCGGTCATCTCCGATGCGGTCGATTGGTTTACGTCCGCCTCCAAGCCCAGCATCAACGGCGGCAAACCAAAAGCATTGGCCACCATGCGGATCAGGAATTCCTGCCACGCAAGCCGCAAATCCGCATCCGTTCCCTGAGCAAATCGCAATACCTCCGGCTTTTGCTGTGTCGAAATCAGAGGCACCCTGCCGGTCCCCTCAATCTCGTCCTGCCACCAGCGAATCAGCCTGTCATGCTGAGTGGGCGTAGCCTCGTTCAGCCAAAGCGCATATTGCGCCACCTGGTTGGCGGCCAGCTTGCCCGCAAAACGATGTGCGCTCAGGAACTGGTTCACCGTCTCGAAGGCAACCTCGAGAGGCCCGAGGCCGAACGGCGTAAAACTACGGGGATTCATCCGCACATAGATCAGCTGGTCGTCACGCAACTCAACTGCGCTCGACTCCAGTTGCCCGGGCAGAGCCTGCGCATACCTTGGAGTCTCCGCCTGCCCGTCCCATCGCGCGTTGATCCGAATCGAAGCCCCATCCACCGGCCACAACATTGCCGGCCGCTCCGGATCACCCGTCGGCTCCATCTCGATGGCCCCAAACCCGCCCGTCAACGCATCTTCGATCACCTGTTCAATCAATGTGCGAAAGCTGTCCACCGCATTAGGCTCTTCCAGCGTCCGCCGCAGCGCCCGCAGTTTCCTTTCCGTAAACGCCACATCCCCCGGCCGCACTCCGCGCCGCACCTTGACCTGCCAGTCCATCGCGGCGATGCGGTCCTTGATCACGTTGATCGCCCGCCGCACCACCGGTGTCTCCGCATAGCGCCGCAGGTTAGCCGGCGTCGGCTTCGGCAACAGCCTTCCGGGAAACTGCACCGGCCCCAAAATCGCAGGCAGCGCCAGTGTCTTTCGCTGCGCCTCCGCGGCCGCCGACAAGTCCTCCTGCCTGCCCCCCGATGCCTGCCCGTCCTGGCGAGTCGCCTGCCGCCATATCCCTCGCAATTGTTCTCCTACCCTCACGCGCACCTTCCTCTTCCCGCCAGACCCCAAAACAAAAAGGCATAACCCCGGAAAGGGTCATGCCTCATTCATTGCTAGTAATCGACTAACTGCTATCGGTTCGGAGTTACCCGTTCCTCAAAGCAGGCTTCTAACTCACAAAACCCATCCTACCTGAAACACAGGAAATCATCTGCAAAATTCAGAAAATTATTTTTGATTGGTTGCAGGTTGTTATCAAAGCACTTACAAATTATAACTAGCGAAAGGTAACTGCCAGCCTATTGCTTTTATTTAAATCCGCAACTCGCGCCGGGCCGTCTCCGCCACCCGGCCCAGGTCGGAAGTAGTCAGCACCCGGATCTGATGCTCTTCCATCGTCTCCACGCCAAAGCGGTACATCTCCAGCCGCTCCGGCTCCTCCCTGCTTGCCCCCAGACTCGCCGCCGGCTCAATCACCGCCGTCAATTCCAGTTGCGCATTCTCCACCCGCTCCACCCCGATACGCAATCCCGCCGCGGAAAATGCCAGCACCTTGGCCATCTCCACTCCAGGCTCAAGGCTTACCGCGTGAAACATCCGGATCACCCCGTTCGGCCTGTATCCCACATCGATCTTCAGCGGATCCCCCGGCCGCGTATACTCCGATGCCGCAATCCTCTTTCTCAGCATTTCCCACACCCCGGCCCGCTCGAATTCGGTGCGCATTCTGGCCTGTATTCCGGCGCGCCCGCTCAACCGTGGTATTCGTTCCCTGGGGGGCGGCTCCACAAAAAGCCGCATCAGTTCTTCCATCCCGGCCGGTAAGCTCTCCGCCAGATAGGCCTTCGCTTCCGTCATCTGCACACCCAGCGAAAGGGACTCCTTCAGCAGCCCCATCAGGTTTCCATCCGGCTCAGCCTGGAAGCGCATGCGCAACTCGCTCTCCATCGCTTCCAGCAGTGAAATGTCAGCCCCCGGGTCGAGGCAGCGCACGCGTCGCCAGTCGCGCGTAAACTGCACACGCGCCCCCTCCGCGCTCTCCTGCTCGCGCAAGATCACCCCGATATGCACATACTCATTCCGCACCGCATCCGGCACATACCGGATCAGGTGGAACTCGCACTGGCGTCGCTCGTTGCTGTCACTCATTCAATGCCCATCGCACTTCGCTTCCCTTCACCCGCTCGAACCTTACACAACCCTTCCAGCAATGCTAATATCCCAACGATCACCCTTCCAAGCACCATCCTCACTTTCCCCACCACCCCCGCCCCATTTGGGAAATGGCCTCCTGTCCGACTTCCCGAACCCCTCAATCAGATCCCTGACCTTGCAGCGACGCGCCAGCAGCTTCTCCACCAGCGATTCCATCTCCGCCAGGTCTCCGCCATACCACTCCGGCGGAACCTCGCTGGCCGCTGCCCAAACCGTCTCCGCGGCCATCGTCTCGATTCTCGTCAGCCAGGGCTCAAACGACTCCCACCCGCCAACATCCTTGTACACGTCGTTGCGATGGTAGACACCGCGCAACGGGATGTCCTCGAACTTCCAATCTCCTGCCTGAAAGCAATATCCGAAATCGATGAAGACTGCGCGGTAGCGCTTCTCCCGCTGTTTCTTCACGAACACCGCCTGCCTGCCGTTCGAGTTTCCCGTCCACTTGTCCAGCGCCAGAATTCCAGCAAACTCGGCCAGATTCTTCACCTCCGCCAAATGCTCTTCCGGCAAGTAGTCCACCACCTGCCCCGGCATCGTCCCACCCACGAACCGCGAGCCGAACTGCAGCCCTGGCTGGCATTTGACGCGCGTCTTGCCCTGATCGATCTCCAGGTCGGCAGTGTGCTCCACCAGCCAGCTGGAAACCTCCACCAGTTCCACCTCTGGCGCCGTCAACCCCGCTGCCAAAGCCAGTCGCGAAGCCAGAAACTCATTGGCCAGCACCCTCACGTGCTGCGGGTTGTTCTGGAACTTCACCACGTAAGCATAACCGTCCGCGCCCAGCATCAACTGGCCCTGCGCGCCCCCCCGCATCCGCCGGATTTGCTGCACCGCCAGAACCGCCAACTCCGCTCCTTCGCCATTTCCGCATGCCCAGTCGAATTCTATGCGCTTTGACAGAGATAAGTTGTCAGTGATCAGGGATCAGTAGTCAGTGGTCAGTGCCGAGTCGTCCGAAGTTCTTTTCAACCACATCCGGGGGCATCGCCGCCGACTGGCGCAAAAAACGTCTACAACATTCCGCTGAACGCCTACGGTTAGATGCTGACCACTGATCTCTGACCACTGACCACTGATCCCTGAGCACTGACCACTGAGCACTGACCACTGAGAACCGACCACTCCCTACCCCAACAGCTCCCTCCGCGCACCGAGGCCGATCGCCATCGCCATCACCAGGTCGTCATGCATACCGCCCCGCGCTCCACTCCCGCCATCCACCTGCCGAACAAAACTCCTGCACTCGCCCAGGAATCTGCGGCTCATAAACAGCTCCGGACGCTCCACCAGCCCCGCGCCCAACTGCCCCAGCATCGCCGGCCGGCTTAATGAAGTAGTCAGCCACCCCGATTGTCCACCTTGCCGATACACCCGCCCATACCCGCAAACCGTTTCCGCCAGCGCCAGCACCCCGCTGCCGTGATTGTTTCTTTCCACCACCAGCCACGCCCCGTTATACTCCGTTGCCAGCCGCGTCACCAGCCAAGCCAGCTCCAGTCCCCCCACATGCCCCGCAAACTCCGCACACTGCATTCCCATTTCCATGTCCAGCACCTGAGCTGCGGAGTAGTCCCCATCGCTTCCGCCCCCCGACGGATCGACCGCCACCAGGTACTGCTTTCCTTGAAGCGGAGGCAGCCAAACCTCCAGCTCTCCATTCCTCCGTCGCTCATTCGGCTCGGGCGCATCCATCATCCGCGCCTCAATCGCCGCCAACTCGAAAACCGAGTCGCCACTGGCCAGAAAGCAGCCGCTTTCATCCTCCGCATACTCCTGTTTCGCCAGCCCGCGAAAATTCGTCCGTATCCGTCTGCGATATCCAATCTGTTCCGCATCCAGCCGGTGCCGAGTCATCAGATTCCGCTCTTCATCTGTCAGGCTCGCAGCGTCAACCGCCTCGGCTCGATACCGCCGTTCCTTCCACCACGGGAAAAAATGCCGCACCATCCCCGTCTCGCCGGCCTTCTGCCACTCCTCATGGAAACAACCACCCACCCCGTCCGGCGTCGACTCCAGAATCAACTCTGCACCCGGCGCCAAGGCCGCCCGCAACCCCGCCAACGTCTCCCCAGGATCTCCCGGCCAGCGCGCCAACTCCGAGCAATGCAGATTCTGCACCGTCAATCCTCGCCCCGCATTTCGATCGCCCGCCGATACCACGCGATACTGCGAGTCCATCTCGGGAAACACTATCTGCCGCACATTCGCCCGCGACGTCCGCAGCGCACCCTCGCGCAACTCCTCCGGCAGCCAGTCCAGAAACCGATACACGATCCTGAAAATCTCTTCCGCCGCCTCTTGCGTGTGCGCCACCTGCAGCGTCAGCGTGCCGGGCTGAGTAATCGTTTTCAGGAAGAATCGCGCCGCTGCCCAGGTCGTCATCCCCATCTGACGAGCCTTCAGCACAATGTTTTCCCTCCCGCGCCGCCGCTCAAACGCTCGTTGCGCCGCATTCGCCTTCAACGGAGCAGTCCAGCCCTCGCGCGTCCTCACCAGCAATAGACGCTCCGCCAGCATCGTTCCGACTGTTCGTCCATGCAGGCTTGCCGGCCGCTGATCCAGAATTCCCCCAAAGCGCTCCAGTTCCTCGCGGTCCAGCGTCTGCAATGACAAGCCCCACGCGTTCGATTCATCAAGATGCTCCGATTGCATGCTGCCCATTTGCCCTCCAGTTCGTTCACGCGGCAAGTCCTTTCCCCGCGAGGCTCACCGCCCGTCACGTCAGGAAGCATGCGCCTTCGCGTTCGCCAAAAATTCATTGCGTGTACTGGATCATGTATCGCAAACCCGCCCACTGCGTTGAACAACCTATGCTGGGTGTCGAGATATAGAGCTGTATCGTGTGACCCGAGACGATAGCCCCTGACAGTACACCGGAATCGAACGTTGCCGTGCCGTTCGCAAGCGTCATCGTTGCCAAATTTGTCGAAGTCGTAAGGTCGCGTACCGCCATCACCGGCGCAGTCGAGCACCCCGCTCCCGCCGTAGCTGTATAAAGTTGGAACCGCGTCAGAGTTGCCGCATTCGCAAACGGCACGCTGAATCCTTCCGCGCTCCCCGCCGAAGTAAGCAAATAATCGATCGCATTTGACCATACATTCGTCTTCGTCTGGTTAGCAGCCGTCACCGTCTGATTGGGCCAGCTTCCACTGACACTTACATTCGTCCCGCTCACCAGGCCCGGCGTCGCTGTTCCCGTCCCTCCACTTGCAACCGGCAATACTGGCAGATTCGTTGCCACCCATCCAAAAGTTGCATAAGTGCATGTTGCCGCCGTTGTCGTGGTCCCGCTGGTCGCGCTCGGAAACGTGAAAGACGAGTAAGTGGGTGTTCCCGACGGCACCACGATTGCATTCCCCACGTTGAATCCAGATACGGAAGAACCAGAGATGGCACAGGTGCTGCCAAACGTCAGAGCGCTCGGCCAGCTTCCAGAAGGAGTAAACGTCGCAACCCCGCTGCTGCCCGTCAGCCCCGTTGCCGTCGATGCAAGCGTCGCTGTGCCCGTTTGCTGGCATTGGTAGGTCGCGCTCACTGCCGCCGTCGGGTTATAGATACTGAACCGCCCCAGGGAGTTCGCGCTGCATGCGCTCGATGGTGTGCTCGCCGTAGGATCGATGATCGAAGAGTCCAGTTCGTATACAAATGCGTTGAACCCCGTCACACTTGAACTGGAGCTGAAGTTAGCTCCATTCAGAATGTTCCCCGTCCACTTGTTCCCCTTCGACACAAAGTCCTGAGCCGTTCCTGGCGCGTAGCTATAGTAAAGAAGCTGATTATTTCCGCCCACCGAAGTGTTTCCCACCATCGTGTTCTTCTCCGCCGGAGCAGCCCTGCCCCCCAACGGCATCGTAATCCCACCAGCATTGGTCAATCCGTTCAAGGACTGCACCGAGATGCATGTTCCTTGCGTCAAATCCCCGCTCAGACTGAGCACTTTGTTTGAGCCTATGCAATGGTTGTTTGCAATCGTATTGTCATAGCCGAATCCGTGGATGCCAATTCCGTAAGTCCCTAACGTTGAGTCAATTTCGTTGTTCGTCACCGAGTTTTTCAGGAACGGATACCCGATCAGAAATTGGTCGCCCGGGCTCAACGCTGACCACTCCGTTACGCTTGGCAGACTCAACGTCAACGTCGACATCGTCGAATTCAGAATCTGGAAATAGGTGCCCTTCGCATTGCCCGAAAGCATCACCAGCCACGCGCCGTTTGCAAAGGCATTCGGATAACCCACCACGATTGCCCCGCTCGACGAACTGGACGCGGACGGTGTAACTGTCTCCGTGCATGTAACCGTTGTTCCACCAATTGCCGTTACCGTACACACTACGGGGATAGTGCTCGTTCCGAGGTATCCCGGAATCTCCAGGCTTATACCCTGGCCCACACTCGCTGAGAGCGCGGTCGCGGTCACAATTGTCTGCGTATAGGGCGCCGATGACCCCGTGTAACTGGCCCCACTAACTGATGTGCTCACCCCCGCCGCCGTCGGACCAATGTTATAGTTCCCGCCTGTGACCGCCAGGCTTGCGATCGTATCCTGTGCCTGCACAGCCATCGCCTGCGCGTTGTTTCCGAAAAGATCGAACGAGATAGATTCCTGGGTCATTCCGTCTATCTTGTTGCCGTCCACATGATTGCCGTACATCCATGGATTTGCGCTTGCAGAGTTGATATCGTTTCTGGACAGGTGAAGTATCCCGGCAATTCCCACTCCATTGCCGTGCATCGTGTTGTTTGAGATTGTGCTCTTTGTATCCGCTCCGAAGTAGAACCCAACATAGCTCGTGATCCCCGTCGTCACCGTCCCCATGTTGACCAGGTTGTTATCGAACAGGCTGGCCTGCACTCGCACCGCATACACGCACGCGTTGTCAAGCAGGCATTGATTCCCGTGAAAATATATTCCCCCGTTCGTCCCATTGCTCGGAGGTATATCGATATAGAGGGCTGTCCCGATATTGTTAAAGATGTTGCCGCTGATCTCCACGTCGGTTACAGCCGCCGTTCCTGCCGCATTGCTCAAAATGTAAGCCGACGATGCTGTCGAATTCGCCTGAAACGTCAAGTCCCGCAAGCGCGTATGATCGCCAAGCTTGAATCCAATATTGACCAGCGAGAGCGCATGCTCACCGAATACCGTGCATCCGTCGGGAATCGCAATCTGAGTCGCCGAATAATACACAGATGCGGGCGGCGGAAAATACAGCGATTTGCCGCTTCCGCACAGATTAGCCACCGTCTGCAACGCGCTCGCCTGATTAGTTCCATTCCCCAACACGCCGTATTGAGAAACATTCAGTATGTTATTGGGAAGGTTTTGCGCTGTAACTGTCGTCGCTGTTACCCCGCCGCCAAAAGTTCCCTTCGCCGAGACAGTTATGCCGCTCAATCCATCGGTTGCCAATCCCGCAATTGCTGCCTGCGCTCCCAGGCTCGTCAACGCAGCAGCCGCAGTCGTTGCCCCCGTTCCGCCCGCCGCAAGAGGAACCGAAGTAAGCCCGCCAACCGTCGTCCCATTCGCCGCATAGTAAGCAATCTGGCTCGTCGTTCCGGAGTTCACAGTACCGCTCGCCCCCACCGTCGGAGTCCCACTGATTTGCGAGTAAGCCACCTGCGCGCAATTGGCCGTCCCGCTCGCGCCAATACCCGTTGCATAGTTACTCCCTGTGCATTGCCCCGGCACCGTAGCCAGCGCCGTGGCCGTCCCAGCATTCGCCGTCGTAGCCTGATTCAAGGTAGGAATATCCGCCGCAACAATACTTCTCCAAGTCGGAGTCGCCGCCACTCCCGTTGAAGGGCCCGCATGAAACATCCCCGCGCTCTCATTCGCCCAGGTAGCACTAAGCGTCCCGGAAGCAGTCACAGGCGTCCCTGCAACGGTCAAGTCAGCAGGAAGACTCAAGCCCACGCTGGTAACAGTGCCATTGCCAGTACCCGTTCCGCAAACAACTCCCGTGTTAGTGATATATCCCGAGTTATCGATCTGCACGCAGCTATGACCGCTCGTCGCCGCAAGTCCCGGAAATTTGATCGATGTCGTTCCCGTAAAACTCGCGTAGAGAGAACTGCTGCTACCGCCATAAATATTGAATGCAGTTCCCGCCCCAGTCTCGTAATTAACCCGCACTACTCCAGTCGAGTTAGACGCATTCAAATATGTGTCTCCGCTGTTAGTGCTCTGGTAAGCCTTGAAGCTGTCGAGCCCGCCAATCGCCGAGTTCAGCGACCAGTTATTGCTTGCATCCTTCAGCAGGTACCACTCGCTGGTCCCATTCCAATCCTTGTAAGTGAACGATCCCTTCTGACTCGTCGTCAGCCCCGGCCACAGAAGATAGTCGACCTCCGCGTCGGCGCTATTACGCACAGTCAGCGCCCCGGTCATCGTGCCGCCGGCCACCGCCATCGCGCCCACATTCGTCAGCGCTCCAGCCGCAGTCGTTGCTCCCGTTCCACCTGCCGTTAGCGGAACCACACTTATCCCACTCACCGCCGTCCCGTTAGCCGCGTAATAAGCAATCTGACTCGTTGTCCCTGAATTCACCGTGCCGCTAGCCCCCGCTGTCGGCGTTCCACTAATCTGCGAGTAGCTCACCTGCGCGCAATTAGCAGTGCCGCTCGCAGCTATACCCGTCGCGTAATTACTCCCTGTGCATTGCGCAGGTAATGCAGCCAGCGCTGTCGCCGTGCCCGCATTCGCCGTCGTAGCCTGATTCAGTGTAGGAATATCCGCAGCAACAATAGCTCTCCACGTCGGAGTCGCAGCCACTCCCGTTGAAGGCCCCGCATGAAACATCCCCGCAGTCTGATTAGCCCATGTAGCGCTCAGCGTCCCAGAAGCGATCACCGGCGTCCCTGCAACAGTCAGGTCGGCCGGAAGACTCAATCCCACACTAGTTACTGTGCCGGTTCCCGTGCCCGTACCGCAAGCTACACCAGTGTTGGTAATAAAACCTGAGTTATCGATCTGCACGCAATTATGTCCGGTCGTCGCCGAAAGCCCCGGAAACTTGATTGCCGTCGTGCCCGTAAAGCTCGCATAAAGCGAAGTGCTGCTGCCGCCATAAATATTGAGACCTGCCCCAGCGCCCGTTTCGTAATTAATCCGCACCAACCCCGTAGGGTTCGATGCATTCACATACGTATCCCCGCTATTAGTGCTCTGATAAGCCTTGAAGCTATCCAACGCACCAGTCGCCGAGTTCAACGCCCAGTTATTGCTCGCGTCCTTCAGCATGTACCACTGGCTATTCCCGTTCCAATCCTTGTAAGTGAACGATCCCTTCTGGCTCGTCGTAAGTCCCGGCCAAAGATAATAGTCCACCTCCGCATCGGCCCCGTTACGCACCGTCATCGTTCCATTCGACTGAGTTACACCAGCAACCTGCAGTGTCCCGTTGAACTGCGCGTCTCCAGCATGGTCGATCGTCGCTACCGTCGTCTCCGTTGCGCCACCAGAACCAAAAACCACACCACCCGTCCCAGAACCATTCGACCCATTCAGAACCACAGCGCCCGTTCCCGCCGCATTAACCACCGTCTGATTGTTAGTGCTCGACTGCCCGTTGTTATACTGCCCAATCGAAAGCCGATTCACATTATTCAGCTCATCCAGAACCTGGTAGAACTGCTCACCCGCCGTCGCATCGGTCAATCCCATCGTCCACCGATAACCGAAGTCCGTCTGATACCGGTCCTGCAAGCCGCGCTCATTCCCCAGCCCAATTCCAAGCCGGAAATGGTTAACCACCGTCGCGTCCTGCTGGCTCCCGTACCAATCCCCGTTCATGCCATTGAAGCTGCGATGAAAAGTATCCAGAAAACTGTTGCGCGTTCCGTTGTCCGTAAGCTTGCCGGTAAAGATAGTTCCCCCGGTCATCCAGCTGTTATAGGAGCTGCCCGTATCCGCCACAATCTGGCTGCCGGAGTTCTCATTCCGCAATCCGACAATCGTGTTGTTCTGCGCATTCGCACCCAGATGCAGAGCTGTATTGCAACCCTCCACATCGCCGCCCGTAAACGTGTTTCCATCCCCCTGCTGCAAATTGATCCCGTAAGTCCCCGCAATCGGATTGCCCCCGCTCGTCGGGCAATCGATATGCAACCGCACAAACGTGCTCGCATTCAACCAGTCCGTCGTCGCAGCATTCGCCACTTGATGCCCAATCGCATTCACCGCCGTTTGAAATCCGCTGAACTGATCGCCAAAGAAGCTTCCCCCTGTGTAGTTCCCGGTTCCATCCAGCGTCATGCCCGTCTGGTTTGGATTGCCCAGGAAATACAAATTCTCAAGGTTCATCTCCTGAGCGCGATAAGCAACCACTCCCTGCGCCGTTGCGTTGCTCGCCGCGGTCGTGTTGATCACAACGTTCTCAAGATGAAATCCCGATGTATCCACCGCGTAAGTCGGATCGCCCACCTGCACCATCGCATGCGTTCCCGAATAGAGAAACGCCGTTCCACCCTGGCTCCCGCTCGCCGCGCTTCCGCCCCGCAATGCACATCCGCGCAGCGACACATTCCTCGTCCCCGCCGTCACAATCACCTGGTTCGCCGTTGAAATCGTCGCGCATGGCAGCAGAATCGCAGTATTCCCCGTAGTGATTGTCAGGCTCGATCCCATCGACTGTGTCCCAGTAAAGTTGCGCGCATCGCACGTCCCTCCGTAGATCGCACTCACCGCACCCAGGCACGCCTGCAACTTCGCTCCAAAATCCACCCCCGGAAACTGGTCCACCTGCAATGCCGTCCCAACCGTGTTGTTGGCCACCAGCGCCGCATAAGTTCCGCCCCCCGGCAGGCTTCCACCACCCCCGCCCAGTTGCGTTCCGTTACTCTGCGAGCTAGCCGCATTCCACACCGTATATCCACCATTGCCCTTCAGCAGATTGCCGGCAATCAACATCATGTTTTGCCCCGCAATCAGGTTCACCGGCGCCGCTGTATCCCAGGTTCCGGACACATTCAAGCTAGCCGTCGTCGTTCCCGAGCAACCCACCCCGCCCAGCGTCACACTCACGGCGCTGACTGCCCCCGCCGCATTCACCGTAGCTATCGCGGTTGCCGAGCAACTCCCGCTGAACACCACCGGAATCTGCGTCCCATAAGGATCCAATCCCAATCCATGTTCGCTGCCCAAAGCGACTCCCGTCACCGCGCCACCCAGAGCCGTCACCGTCAGCAGCGGCTGCACAGCGTCCCACATCGGCAGCACCACCGCATTCCGCACCGTCCACCCCTGCTGAGTTCCAGCAAAGTCCAGCACCAGCCCCGTCGGCGGCTCACCCGTCGCAGCTGAATTGCCCGCCATCGCCACCACGTTGTCCAAAACATTGTTCGACCCCGCTGCCGCCGTAAACGCATGCGTCGCCTGAATCGTAATGTTCTGCCACCGGTTTGAATCCGAGTTCAATCCAGCCGGAGTCGCCACCGGTAATGCCGGAACCGCAATCCCCGTATTCACTCCGCGAATATCGATATTGCGGAATTCGCTCCACTGCGGCCATTGCGCCAGATACGACCCGCAAGTGTGTGTTGAATGCGCACCGGGATACTGAGCCGCCATCGGGTCCACGCCCGTCGTCGCAATCTCCACGTTCTCAATCTCAGCCACGCGCAACCCGTTTCCACCCGCACCCGTAGCCGCCGGCATAGCAATCGCGCAATTGCCCACCGACCAGGCCGCCCCTGTTCCCAACGCTCCCGTCAGCCCGTTTCCACCCGGCGAGAAGATCGAATTCTTCTCCATCGCTCGTCCCACCGCACAAGTTCCCGCCGACGCGCGTCCCGTTGCTGCCGAGCAGGAGACATCCACACTCTGATCCACATAAATTGTCAAATCATGGATCCGCGTATAAGACAGCAAACTCACGCTGTCAGCCGCCGTAGCCAGCACATCCTGTCCCGGAAACCCCATCAGCGCCGACACCTGCTTGCCCACTCCGCCAATCGATTCCCCATGCCAGCTCAGCGTTCGCGTCTTGCAAGTCCCTTGCGGAATCGACAACGCCACACCGCGCGCATTAGCGTACGCCAGCGCCGACTGCAGAGCATTCGTATCGTCCGTCACTCCATCGCATACCGCGCCAAATTCCTTAACGCTGCGTTCTTGTTGCTGCGTAGATCCCTGCCGCCAGTCCTTCACGAACACGCCATTAGGATTCGTAAACGCGTCCGTCCCCGCATAAGTCGGTGGAATCTCCATCGCCGCTGTGGTCCCTGCCGCCGTCATCGCCGCCTGCAAGGTAGCCTGCGAGCTCCCCGCCACCGGCGACTCCACCCCATTCACCCCAGGAGTCTGCAAAGCACCCGTCATATTCCCGCCCGACAACGGAACCGCTTCCGCAAACGTCGTGTCCACATAATGCTTATCCGCCGCCTGCAAAGGCTGTGTCGGATCGCCATTCAAATACAGTGGACCCGTCAGGGTTCCGCCCGTTGCCGTCAACTGGCTCAAAGACGCTTCCAGAATTGCCTGGTCCACGTATGCCTTGCTCACTGTCTGCACCGCCTGAGCAGCTGGCATCAACTGCGCCTGCACCTGCGCCAGGCTCGCGTTTGCCGCCGCCGGCACCACCCAATACTGCGTATTCGTTGTCCCATCCCCCAGGTAATAGACCGCCGTGTAATAAAGCCCCGCCGGCGTCGCCCCCTGGTTCGGCGCAAGATTCACGCTCACAAACCCATCCGTCGCTATCGTCGAAGTCAAGCTGTCCGCAGCCACCGACTGTCCAGCCGCAGTCGTAAACGCCGGCCAACTCAACACCAGTGTCCCCGCCGCTACCTGCCCGTTGGCCAGATACACCGTCCCCTGAACCGTCGTTGTGGTGATAGCCTGCGCGGATGCAACTTGGCCCAACGCCATCCAAAGCGAGCACAGGCCCACCCCGGCCAACAGACCAAGTCTCAACTTCGTGATGCTTTCCGTGCCCAACCAATCGATATTCATCAGCTTCATCCGCGTCTCTTTTCTTTCGTCCTGGGAATGCGGGCAGCCCAGCTGGGTTCAACCCCGGCCATGACCGCCGCATTCCCTCGCAACTTAAAAAATCAAGCCTGTATCACTTCCGGACCTTCATCTTCTATTTCCGCGTCCTCGTCCGAGACTTTCCCCGCCCATGGGTGCTCCGCTGCCAGTTGCATCGCAAGGCTGTGAAAAGGCTTCGTCTTCAAAGCCTCCTCCAAACCCAGGCCCCCTTTTGAAATCCACTCCAACAATGTAGTGCTCATGAACTTTCCCTCAGACAAAGCTTTCAACAGAGACTCATTAATCTCCCGCTCTCTTTTCACAATGTTCGAAGCTGCTGTTCTGAGCTGTTTCACTCTTCCATTGCCGCTCTTCTTTGCTGCCGTTTCCTTCCCCTTTGTCATTCCTTCCACCGTTCCCGGTCCTACATTCCGCACTCGTCCGTCTTCCGTGCAGAAAACAAAAAGAGGCAATTCCAATGTGGAATCGCCCCTTCCCCAACATCTCATTTCTCGAACCTGCGGAAGTGGCCCGAAGAGTTCAGGAGAGCTTCAGAGCCTCAAAGTCTCAATAACCAGGCATCCAGTTCCCAGCCTCACCGCTGGGAACTGGATGACCGGCCCGCCCCTCACTCACCTGCAAAGCTATTTCCCTTTGAATATCCTTAGCCTACCGGATTCCCACTAAATTCAATGCAACTTGAACAATTCGCCGTTCTCTCGTCTTTTCAGCAACTTACCGGCTCACCCGCACATGCCGGCTATTGACAGCCATTTCGCCAGCCTCGCCAATGCTCTACCATGATTCCCGTGACCACACCCGTCATTTACGACCCCACTCTTCTCGTCCATGGCGGTGCATGGGCCATCCCAGCTGACTCCGCAGCTGCCCATGAAGCAGGCGTCCGCCAGGCCCTCGAAACCGGCTACGCCATTCTTTCCTTAGGCGGTTCCGCCATTGACGCCGTCGAGGCCGCTGTCTCCGTCCTCGAAGACGACCCCACCTTCGACGCCGGTCGCGGCAGCTTCCTCACCTCTGACGGCCGCGTCCAATTGGATGCGCTCCTCATGGATGGTGGTCGAATGAAGGCCGGCGGCGTTGCCTGCGTCGAGCGCCTCCGCAACCCCATCCAGGCAGCCCGCCTCGTCCTCGAAAAAAGCCAGCACGTCTACTTCGTCGGCCCCGGCGCGGAGCAGTTCGCCGCTTCCCACGGCATGATCCTCATCGACAACGCCGAATTGGTCCTCGATCGCGAACGGGAGCGCCTGGCCCAAGCCCAGGCCCGCCAATCCGCTGGCCTCGCCGACGAAACTTTCTCCGGACACATCCTCCACGACGACAAAGACCCCGAAACCGCTTACCCCGCAGCTCTGGACCCTCCCGGTTTCGGCTCCCACGACACCGTCGGCGCCGTAGCCCTGGATGGCCGTGGCAACCTAGCCGCCGCAACCTCCACCGGCGGCACCCTCAACAAAACCCCCGGCCGTGTAGGTGACTCATCGCTCATCGGATGCGGCTGCTACGCCGACAATCTAGCCGCCGCCGTCTCTCTCACCGGCTGGGGCGAACCCATAATGAAGCTCGTCCTCGGCAAGTGGGCAACCGACCGCGTAGCCAACGGCACCCCTCCCGAACTAGCCGCCCGCGAAGCCATCTCCTACCTCTATAACCGTCTCGGCGGCCACGGTGGCATTATCCTCCTCGGCCCCGACGGTCGCTTCGGGCTAGCCCACAACACCCCCGCCATGGCCTGGGGACTCGCCACCCCCGGCGGCCTCCAAACCGGCCTCTCGGTTTGAACCGCCCATGCTGATCCTGGCCTCCGCGTCCCCCCGCCGCCGCGAGCTACTAACGCAAGCCGGCTTCACGTTCCAGGTCCATCCCGCTCACATCCCAGAAGACCCCCACCCCAACGAAGACCCCATGGCCTACGTAGTCCGCCTGGCCCGCGAAAAAGCCCAAGCCGTCTTCGCCGAACTGGCTTTGAAAGGGCACGACTTCAGTCGTGCCGAAAGCGACGCTCAAGAAGTCCGGCCTTTAGCCCCTGAGGGATGTTCTCCGGAAGCCGTACCATTCACTCCTGCGAGCCTCCCGCGAGCGTCTGCCCCACCGCAGGTGGTTCTCGGCGCCGACACCACCGTAGTCCTCGACAACCAAATCCTGGGCAAGCCCGAAGACCCAGCCGACGCAGCCCGCATGTTGCGCCTGCTCTCCGGCCGCACCCACCGCGTCATCACCGGCGTAGCCATCGTAACCGCCACCCGCACCGAGGTAGCCGCCGAAGTCACCGCCGTAAAATTTCTCACTTTGTCGGAAGAAGAAATAGCCGCCTACATAGCCACAGGCGAACCCATGGACAAAGCCGGCGCATACGCCATCCAGGGCCACGCCGCGCGTTGGATTCCACGCATCGAAGGCGACTACTTCAACGTAGTCGGCCTCCCCATAGCACTCGTCTCTAACCTTCTGGAGGCCTATCCCGGAGGCCATCCAAGAGCTCGCCCGCCCAGCAGATGAAGATGCAGATGATCGACCGTCTGCCCGCCGTCCTCGCCCGTATTCACGACGATTCGATAGCCATTGCCGAGCCCCTTGTCGCGTGCAATCTCCGCCGCCGCCCAAAGCAAGTGACCAAGCAGCGCCCGCTTGCTCTGATCCGTATCGATCATGGAAGGAATGTGCTCCCGCGGCACGATCAGCACGTGAACCGGAGCCTTGGGGTTGATGTCCGCGAAGGCGTACCCCAGCGCATCCTCAAAAATAGGTGTGGAAGGAATCTCCCCTTCGACAATCTTGCAAAAAAGGCAGCTCATAGCGAATCCAGTCTACAAGCCCGCCATCGTCCCGCGGTAGCCTTCAACTAGTAACCCCACTGGTACAGCCCCTGACCACTGATCACTGACCACTGATCTCTGACAACTGACCACCGACAACCGACCACAACTTTTTTCCTTGACGTAATGTACTAGTCTTATAGTACATTGAATACGTCATGAATACCCGCCTCAAATCGAACGGATTTCGATTCATGCTTGACCTGCACAGCGGCACGCCCGTCTACCGCCAGATCATGGATCAAGTTCGCGGCGCTGTCGCTTCCGGCGCACTCACGTCCGGGGATCAACTCCCCACCGTCCGCCAGCTAGCCGTAGATCTCGAAATCAATCCGAACACCGTCGTTCGCGCCTACCGCGAGCTCGAGTTGGGCGGAATGCTCGAAACGCAGCAGGGCACAGGCACATTCATCAGCGCCCAAAAAGTAAAACGCGCCGACGCGCAGCGTGAGCGCCAGTTGTCGCAGATTGTAGGCGACTGCGTATCCCGCGCCGGCGCAGCAGGATTCACAGTGGAAGAACTGATCGAGGAATTACGCGGATTGGCTTCAGAGCCAGCCCGCCGGAGGTAGAACATGAGAGCAAAAGTTGATTTCGTCCCGTTGAATCGCGTAGCAGTAACAGCATTCGTAATATTCGTCGTTGCCGGATCGCTCCTCAGCGCATTGATCCGCAACGTAGCCCCATTAGTCGTCGGAGCACTTATCGGCGTCTACCTGCTGTTCGCCATCAAGGTCGTTCAGCAATGGGAAAAAGTAGCGCTCCTGCGTCTCGGCCGATACGTCGGCTTGCGTGGCCCCGGTTGGTTTCATGTGATCCCCGTCTTCGAAACCATCAGCCACTACATCGACCAGCGCGTTCGCGTTCACAGCGTAACTGCTGAGTCCACCCTCACCCGCGACACCGTTCCCGTAAACGTTGACGCGAATATGTTCTGGATGGTGTGGAACGCCGAAAAAGCAATCCTCGAAGTCGAGGACTTCATCGAAGCCGTAAACATGAGTGCCCAGACCGCGCTCCGTGAGTCGATTGGCCGTCATGAGCTCGCGCAAATGATTACCGAGCGAGAGCTGATGGGCCGCGAGCTTCAGCGCATTCTCGATGAGAAGACCAATCCCTGGGGCATCACCATCCAATCGGTTGAAATTCGCGACGTCAAAATTCCTGACACTCTTGAGAACGCCATGTCACAGGAAGCGCAGGCCGAACGTGAGCGTCGTGCGCGCGTAATTCTAGGCGCTGCTGAGGTCCAGGTCTCAGATCAGTTTGCTCAGGCCTCGCGTGTCTACAGCGAAAATCCCGGCGCTCTCCATCTGCGCGCCATGAACATGCTCTACGAAGCAATCAAAGAGAGAGGTTCAATGGTAATCGTGCCCTCATCTGCAGTAGAAACCATGGGTCTCGGTGGAACGCTAGCCACCGCCGCAATCGCCAAACAGCAATGATGTGACATCCTAAGAATCGAGGCTGTCCATGCGGAACAGAACATTCATATTCATGCTCCTGATCGTCAGTCTTGGCAGCTCGTTGGCCGAACTTCAGAGTCAAACCAGCGTTCCATCAGAGAGCGCTCAAACAACAAGTACGCAGCCTCCCATCTTCAATCTGCTCGACCCTTCCGGCCCGTTCGGGATTGGCAGAGTTGGCTACGAGTGGATTGACAATGCGCGCTCGGACCGCTATTCCTCTGCTCCAGGAACTCATCGCGACCTGATGGTTTATCTCTGGTACCCAACTCCCCCACGTGCTGCCGGAGTTGCCGAGAATTACTGGCCTGGCGCAAAACAGATGGACGCAAATCCGGATGTTCACCATAACATGACCGAAGAGTTCGGAACTCTTTGGCCGCTTATCGTATCGGGAAGTTTCAAGTCGCACGCAATTGAGAGTGCTCCCGTTGCGAAGGCTCCAAAACAGTTTCCCATCGTCCTTTTCTCGCACGGATTAGGTAGCACGAGCTTCGAATACACATCTCTCATCGAGGATTTGGTGAGCCACGGGTACATCATAGCGGCCATCGAACACACCTACACCGCAGCGGCAGTTGTGTTTCCAGATGGCAGGGTAATCCCCGCTCATCACGATTCCGAGCCGGCCGGACTCTCTCCGGAACAGCGGTTCAAACGAATGATGGATTCAGCGGCGCTCGAAATCAGACAAGGCGCCGAGGATCTTATATTCGTTCAGAACAAGCTGACCGAGTTGAACAAAAGCCAAGCCCAGAACTTCCCACTTGCTGGAAAACTCGATCTCAATCGCACAGCGGCCGTAGGCCATTCCGCGGGTGGCGCATTCGCGACTGGAGCTTGCCAACTCGATGCGCGCTTCCATGCGTGCCTAAGTCTGGACGGAGAAATGCCCCCGGCCATGGCATTTCCCGAGTTCCCCGAAACCAAAGGGTTCCACCAGCCCGTGTTGCTTCTCGAGGTGGACCACACAGGTGAGCGAATGCCCTTCAGCCCGGCCCAATACAGCGAATTTCTCGAGAAGGAGAAAGCGCAGCTCAGCCTCTGTCCAAAGGGGAGTTACGACATTCTGCTGAAGTCGCCCGGTCTGTTTCACGGAAGCTTCAGCGATTACCCACTGCGCGCCGCCAACGGAGACGCAACCAAGGTCGAATCAGCAACCCATAACTTGCGCCTCACTCAGAGCTTCACAATCGCCTTTCTCGACAAGTATCTGAAAGACCAGAGAGAGCCGCTGTTGGACGAGCCATCGCAATCCCCTGAAGCCGTGATCACGCCCTACGGTCACAAAGGCAACATTAGCTCCGGCAATTAAGGTACAGCTGAAACAAACTGTCGAACAGCCAACAAACCAGCTAACTCGCTAACTTGCTATTTCCACGAAGCAGAAGCTAACTTGCTGCATTTCTCAACTCGTATGGTCTAGCAGAATCTTCCACCCCTGCGGCCCTTTTCGCCACACAAGCGAAAAAATCCCATCGTCCTTCTTAGCCGCCCCATGTGCAGTCCGCTCAAGATGAAACGTTCCCGTCACGACAGCAAATTCGGCTGCTCCGCATGAGCTCGGCAAGAATCGAACATCCAAGCTTCCAAAGGTAAGCTTGCCCATCTCCGCGGACGTTGTGTACGACTTCTTATAGCGCTCCAGAATCGGCCCGTAGCCCTTCCGCAGAGTCGCGCCAATGAACGTCGTATCAGGCGAGTCTTCGTAAGTCTGCATGAAAGTAGGAATGTCGGCATGGTTCCACGCAGCAGCCTGAGCGTCCAATGCAGCCCGAATGGCCGTCTCATCGGCGGTAGGAGTTTGAGCAGTGGCTGCGGTGCTCAGCAATAGCAGGGCAACGGTAGCGGCAAAAAGCTTCATCGGAATTCCTCTCGGCGAAAATGAGCTGCCATCAGCTTACAATGACAACATGACGGCCGCCGCTGCCCCTCCATTTCGTATCGTTCACACCGTCTGCTCCCACGACTGCCCAGACTCCTGTGGCGTGCTCGTTACGGTCAATGAAGAAGGCCGCGCCGTCAAAGTAGCCGGAGACCCCAGCCATCCCGTGACTCAGGGATTTCTATGCGGAAAAGTCGCCAAGTATCTCGACCGCGTATATGCCCCAGACAGAATTCTCTATCCTCTCAAGCGAAAATCCGGCGTCCCGAAAGCCCCGTTGGAACGCGGTCGCGAGCACGAAGCCTTCGAGCGAGTCAGTTGGGATGAAGCCCTCGACGCAATCTCCGCCCGCCTGAAGTCCGTCGCACAGGAGTATGGCCCCGAATCGATCCTCCCCTACAGCTATGCCGGCACCATTGGCGTCCTCGGCTTCGGCTCCATGGACCGCCGCTTCTTCCACCGCCTCGGCGCCAGCCAGCTCGATCGCACCATCTGCTCTGAGGCCGGCGGCGTTGCGTGGAAGCTCGTATATGGAAAGAAACTCGGCACGCCCACAGAAGATTTCCGCCTCGCCAAACTCATCCTCGCGTGGGGCGCAAACATCCACGGCAACAACGTCCATCTCTGGCCCATGGTCGAGCAGGCCAGGCGCAACGGAGCGCGCCTCATTGTCATCGATCCGTATCGCACCAGGACAGCCGCCTTGGCTGATTGGCACATCGCCATCCGCCCAGGAACAGACGGCGCTTTTGCGCTTGGCCTCATGCACGTCATCCTCAACGAAGGCCTCGAAGACCGTCCATACATCGACCAGATGACCCATGGCTTCGAAGCCCTCGCCGAGCGCGCCAAAGAATACACACCGGCCCGTGTAGCAGCCTGGACAGGTATGACCCCAGCGCAGATTGAAGCCTTGGCGCGCGAATATGCCACCACCCGCCCAGCCGCCCTGCGCCTCAATTACGGAGTGCAACGTTCAGAAAACGGAGGCACAGCAGTAAGAGCAATCGCCATGCTGCCCGCGCTCACCGGTGCATGGAAGTACCGTGGCGGCGGTGCTGTTCTTTCCACCTCCGGCGCGTTCGAGTGGGATGAAAATGCCGTTCGACGTCCAGACCTTGCGCTAGCTTCACCAATCGGACGTCTCGCCCGCGTCGTCAATATGTCGCAACTCGGGGACGTGCTCACCACCGGCGATCAGTCACTTCAAGACGGCCCGTCCGTCAAAGCGCTCTTCGTTTATAACTCGAACCCCGGTGCCGTAGCCCCCAATCACAATGCCGTCAAGCAAGGCATGGCGCGCAAAGACCTGTTCACCGTCGTTCACGAGCAGTTCTTTACAGACACAACAGATTACGCGGACTACATTTTGCCGGCCACCACGTTTCTTGAACACACCGATATTCAGGGCGCATACGGTCACTACTTTGTTCAGCTCTCGCAGCAGGCCATTCAGCCTCCCGGTGAAGCGCGCTCAAACGTCTGGCTCTTTCGAGAGCTCGCCGCGAAAATGGGCTTCGAGGAAGATTGCTTCCGCGACACAGAAATGGATTTGATCAGCCAGGCCTTGGCGATTGGCGCCGATGGCCACTCCACCAGGCCGGAGATGGACCACATCACTCTCGAAGATCTGAAAAAGCACGGCCACATCCCGGTAGCGTTTCATAGCCATCCGGACACACACCCTTTTCAGCCGTATGTTTCCGGAACCCTGCCCACGCCTTCAGGAAAAATCGAGTTCTATTCGGAAAAACTCGCAGCGCAGGGATCGGACCCGCTACCAGCATTCATCCCTCCGATTGAGTCGCGATTTGGAGTCCTTGCAGAGCGCTTTCCACTAGAGTTCTTGAGCCGGAAAGCCGACAACTACATGAACACAACCTTCGCCAACCTCGACGGCCATCGCAAGATGGAAGCCCGCACAAACCAGTGCCTGGAGATTCATCCCATCGACGCCGAAGCGCGCAATATTCAAGCAGGCGACACTATAAAAATCTGGAACGACCGAGGCGCATTGCAACTTACCGCGATCATGAATCCGGGTCTCCCTCAAGGAGTAGTCGCGGGCAAGCTGGACTGGGCAAAGCTAAGCGCCGGAGGAGCCAACGTCAACGCCCTCACCAGCGAGCGCCTAACAGATTTAGGCGCAGGCGCAACCTTCTATTCCGCACTTGTTGAGGTAGCAAAACAGCCCGCGGAAAATCAGGTTATGCAATCCGCGAAATCATAAATCCCACTCACTTCAACAAATCCATAGCCACCGCCGTCATCGCCGTCACGCCCGTCGTAATCGCCGGCGCATACACCGGCGCAAACAACGCCGAATGCGGCCCAGGCAGCGACACCCCAGTCCTGTGGCTCTCTTCCAGCTTTGCCGGATCTGACGCGCCCAGCCAATACATCACACCAGGAATCTTCCCATCCAGTGTAAACAGCCCCACATCCTCACTCCCCATGACGGCCTTCGCTTCACCCACGCGGTCTTTGCCCAGCGCCGCAACGGCCACAGCCCGCACCCGTTCCGCCATTGCCGTGTCGTTAATAGTTGCCGGCGTGGTTTCGGTCACCTCCACAGTAGGCATGCGGTTTTCGGGAATCTCATACCCCTCCGCCAGTCCCTTCGCCTCGCGTTTGATCGCCGCCAAAATCTGGTCCCGCACCGCCATCGAGTAACTCCGCAGCGTCAGCCCCATCGTCACTTCATCGGGAATAATATTGTTCTTCGTCCCTCCGTGAATCATCCCTACCGTCAGCACCGCCGGCTCCTGCGGATCCACTTGCCGGCTCACGATAGTCTGCGCCACCATCACAAACTCCGCCGCCAGCACGATCGGATCTTTTCCCACCTGAGGCGCAGACCCATGCCCGCCAATCCCGCGCACAGTTACGTTGATCCCCGTTGAACTGGCCAGCAACGGGCCGCCCTTCACCGAAATCGTACCGACTGCCACTTCGCTCGAATCATGTTCCGACAGCACAAAATCCGGACGCCCAAACCGCTCATACAGATGATCGGCCAGCATTGCTTTCGCGCCCCGAATCATCTCTTCCGCCGGCTGCCCAATCAGCATCAACGTCCCGTGCCACTGCCCCTTGCGCTCCCCCAGTTCTTTAGCCACGCCCAGCAGCACAGTCATGTGTAGATCGTGTCCGCACGCATGCATCACGCTCACCGCCTGCCCCTGCGCGTTGGTCGTCTTCACATGGCTCGCATAGTCCAGGCCGGTCTTCTCCTCTACCGGCAGCGCATCCAGCTCAGTGCGCAGCAGCAACCGCGGCCCAGCGCCGTTTTCCAGCACCGCAACCACTCCCTCCGCCTGCGCCCCGTCTTCATATTTGCCCACATGCTCCGTCACCGCATAACCCAGCTTGCGCAACTCCCCGGCCACAAAAGCCGCCGTCTGCTCCTCGTGCATCGATAGCTCCGGATTCTCGTGCAGATGCTTGTAAGTCGCAGTAAGCGCCGGCAACTGCCGCTTTGCTGAATCGGCTAAATCGCTCGGACCAGCAGGGCTTTGTCCAGCCAGCGGAATCGCAAAGCCGACACACACTGCCAACGCAAATAAAGACAGCTTCATCACGAAAACCTCCCCACAAATTTGAAGGCAGAATCCCCGCCAGCCTAACACACTTGCTCCGCCCAATAAATTTGATGGAACCAACAGCAAAATTCCTACGTATTGCATTCCCATAGAAGCTGGTGTACAGTCTTCCTATTGGTTGGCAATACAAGCTGGCCAACAACAGAACTCGGAAGGAAAATGCAATGGGCGATAAAACCGATGTCTGGCAGGGAACTCTGGCGCTCATGGTCCTGCGCACCCTTGAAACCATGGGCTCGCAGCATGGCTACGGCCTGGCGCGCCGCATCGAGCAAACCAGCGGCGATCTCTTGCAGCTCAACTACGGCACTCTCTACCCGGCGTTGCTCAAGCTTGAGCAGGAGGGCTTCATCCGTTCCAGTTGGGGAGTCTCCGAAAACAATCGCAAGGCAAAATTCTACGAGCTCACCAAAGCCGGTCATCGCCAATTAAGAAAGGCCGCCGCCGAGTGGGAACAGACCACCAACATTCTTGCCCGCTTCATGACCCCGGCAGAAGAGTCTTAACGCGAGAACACTCCGTGCCCCGTTCTTGCGACTTCTTTCTGTCGCAAGAGCCTGCCCTGAGCCTGTCGAAGGGGCGGGAAACCTCAACCCTCAACCGGCCCCATCCATAAGGAGCCACCATGCGCCAACTCCGAGCCTTCGTCCTTCGCCTTCGCGGCCTCTTCCGCTCATCCCGCCCAGAAGCCGACTTCGCCGCCGAAGTAGAAAGCCACCTCGCCCTCCACACCGACGAAGGCATCCGCGCCGGTCTCAGCTATTCAGAAGCCCGCCGCCAGGCTCTCATCCGTCTAGGAGGCGCTGAGCAGGCCCGCCAGGCTCACCGCGAGCGCCGCACCCTCCCTTGGGTCGATTCGCTCCTCCGCGACCTCACCTACGGCCTCCGCACACTCGCCAAACATCGCGGCGCAACGGCCATTGCCATCCTCTCCATCGGCCTCGGCATCGGCGCAAACGCCACAATCTTTTCCATGGTCAGCCGGTTCATCCTGCGCCCCGCGCCCGTCGGCGACCCCACCACTCTGCTCGCTCTTAACACCACCCATGACGGTGATCGCTGCTGCAACAACTTCCCCTATCCGATTTATGCCGATGTCCGCGATCAGGCAAAATCCTTCTCCGGCGTCGGAGCCTATGATGAGCTCGTTCCAGCCTCCATCGCAGGCAGCGGAGAGCCCGAGCGCGTCTGGGGCCAGGCCGTCACCGCCAACTTTTTCAGCGTCATCCAACTCCCCATGGTCATCGGCCGCGGATTCACCGCCGAAGAGGAACACCAGCAGGCCGTCGTACTCGGCGCGAACCTCTGGCGTCGCCGCTTCAATGCCGATCCAAATATCGTCGGAAGAACAGTTGTCCTTTCCGGGCACGCCTTTACTGTGGTCGGCGTTTCGACAGCGGCTTTTCACGGCATCGATCAAATCATCATCGCGGAATTCTGGGTTCCTCTCGGAGCCGAGCATCTGCTTGCGGTTGCCCGTCCCGATCAGGCTTCCCGCGAAAACCACTGGCTTGAAGTCGTAGCGCGCCTTGCTCCCGGCGTCACGCGCGAGCAGGCGGCAGCAGAGTTGAAAACGCTCGCCGGCCGCTTCGCAATTGCCTATCCAAAAACCGACAAAGGCGGTGGATTCGCCCAACAGCAAGCCGGCTCCTTACCGCAAAGCGTATGGCAAATGGTCTATTTGTTTCTCGCCGCGCTCGCTGTGGTTGTTCTGCTCGTCCTCACCATCGCCGGAGCCAACGTGGCCAATCTTCTCTTCGCACAGGCAGCCGCCCGCCAGCGTGAAATGGCCGTCCGCCTCGCGCTTGGAGCCACCCGCGCCCGCCTCCGTCGCCAGGTACTGGTCGAAAGCCTCCTGATCGGCATTTTCGGCGGTGCGCTCGGAGTCCTCCTATCCCTCGCAGCCACCCGCGGCCTCGCAACCTTCCACCTTCCAGCGCCCATCCCAATCGATGTGAGCCTCGCCATCGATTGGCGTGTCTTCATTTCTTCATTTGCGCTCAGCATCGTCAGCGGCCTTCTTCTCGGTCTCGCACCAGCCTGGGCAGCCTCGCGCCCAATGCTCGCCAACGCGCTCAAAGGCGAAGACGCCCTGGCTCGTCCCGGCCGCCGCATCACCCTGCGCAACCTCCTCGTGATCGCACAGATTTCAATGTCCGTCGTGCTTCTCTCTGTCACTGGACTCTTTCTGCGTAGCCTCCATAGCGCATCCGCAATCAACATAGGGTTTCGCACCGACAACGTACTAATGGTGGCTGTCGATCCACGAGTCCACGGCTACTCGCCCGAGCGCACCGTCGCGTGGCTCACTCAGTTGCAACAGCACGTAGCTGCTCTGCCCGGAATTCAATCCGCCGTAGTCACCGATTCACCACCGCTCAACGGAGGCAACCGCAGTGACGGCTTTCAAATAGTCGGCGGACCCGGTTCTCCAGACTCATCTGTCATCACCGACCTCTTTATGGTGAACCCCGGCTACTTCGAAACCCTCGGAATTCCCCGCATCGCCGGCAACGATTTTGGTTCGGAATCCGCAACCGGCCCCAAGACCGCAATCGTGAATGAGGAGTTCGTCAAAGACATCCTCGGCGGCAAAAATCAAATCGGTGCGCAGGTCACCGGCGGCGGCGCAACCTACCAAATCGTCGGTGTAGTTGGAAATGTAAAATCCCGCACCCTCGGCGAAGATACCCGCCCCGTCCTCTATCGCTCTCTCAAGCAAACCGTAGCTGGCGATCCCGCTTTCATGGGCTACACGCTCATCGTTCACACCGCCGGAAATCCCGCTAACTTTTCTGAATCGGTGCGCCGCGAAATCCACGATCTCGACCCAACCATGGCCGTTTTCAACGAAGAAACCATGGACCAGCACATTCGCACAGCGTTCTTCCTTCCTCGCCTTGCCGCCACGCTCTTCGGCACCTTCGGCTTCATCGGCTTGGTGCTTGCCAGCGTCGGTCTCTACGGCGTCATGAGCTATTCAGTAAGCCGCCGTGTTCGCGAAATCGGCATCCGCATGGCCCTCGGTGCAAAGCCCGGCTCAGTCGAGCGTCTCGTCCTTCGACAAGGCCTCGTGCTCACGCTAATCGCTGTCGCACTCGGATGGCCCGCCGCATGGATGCTCGCCAAAATGGCCTCCAGCTTCCTCTACGGCATCCAACCCCACGACGCACTCACATTCGCCCTCGTCCCGCCGTTTCTCGCCGTCATCGCCCTTGCAGCCTGCTATATCCCCGCTCGCCGCGCCGCCTCCATCGATCCCATGAAGGCCTTGCGCACCGAATAGGAGTCATCATGCGTACACTCAGAGCGTTCTTCCTCCGTCTTCGTGGACTCTTCAGCGCCAACCGCTCTGAAGCCGATTTCGCCGCCGAAGTAGAAAGCCACGTCGCCCTCCACACCGACGAAGGCATTCGCGCCGGCCTCAGCCCCACAGAAGCCCGCCGTCAAGCCCTCATCCATTTAGGCGGCGCTGAACAAGCCCGCCAGGCGCATCGCGAACGCCGCACGCTCCCCATGCTCGAAGACCTTCTCCACGACGTCCGCTTCGGCCTTCGCACCATGGCCCGCAACCCATCGTTCACGGCAGTCGCGGTGCTAACGCTCGCCATCGGCATAGGCGCCACCACCACTGCCTTTACTTGGATCAACGCAGTCCTATTGCAACCACTCAGCGGCGTAGCCGATCCCACCCGCCTTGTCACGCTTGAATCCGTAACGCCCAATGGAGAGTGGGTGCCCAGCTCCTATCCCGATTTCATCGACTTCCGCGACCGCCTCAAGCTCTTCGACGGCATTGCGGTAACGAGACCAGTCGCACTCAGCGTCGGTAAGGAAGACCATGCCGAACGCGTGTGGGCAGAACTCGTCTCCGGAAACTTCTTCAGCGTTCTCGGAGTCAAGCCCGAAGCCGGCCGCCTCTTTCTGCCCGCCGAATTTGCCGACTCACCCGGCAAGTTTCCCATCGTAGTCATCAGCGATCGCTATTGGCGTTCGCACTATGCCGCCGACCCATCCATCATCGGCAAAACCATCCGCATCAACCAGCATGAGCTCACTGTCGTAGGCGTAGCCGCTCCCGCGTTTCACGGATCGATGCCCGTAACCGCCTACGATCTTTGGGTTCCCTACATGGAGCAGCCCGCGCTCAACGGCGTGCAGGAATGGATGCTCCGCGATCGCCACAACCGCAACATGCTTGGCTTCGCGCGCATCAAGCAAGGCGTAACCATTGACCAGGCACGCGCAGAGCTCAAAACATTAGCCGACCGCATGGCCATTGCCAACGCCAATGTATCTGAAGGCATGTCCGCAACGCTGCTACCCCTGTGGAAGTCGCCGCACGGTCCGCAGGGCCTGCTCGTCGGACCGCTTCGCATCCTCATGGGTGTCTGCATTCTGGTTCTCCTCATAGTCTGCGCCAACGTAGCCAACCTGCTCCTCGCCCGCGCCACAGTCCGCGAAAAAGAATTCACAGCCCGTCTCGCCTTAGGCGCAACTCGCACAAGACTCGCCCGCCAGGTGCTGACTGAAAGCCTGCTGCTCACCGGTTCCGGTGCAGCTCTCGGCCTCGCGGTCACTCCGTGGATGAGCCACGCCCTCAAGTTCCTCATGCCGCCCGGCCCCATGCAGCAGCTTGTCGCAATGGACAGCAGACCCAATCTCTCCGTCCTCGCATTCACAGCGGGCGTCTGTATTCTTGCGGCGCTCGCCGCCGGCCTCATCCCCGCTCTGCAGGTCGGCCGCCTCAATCTAAGTTCCCGTCTCAACGCCGGCGGCCGCAGCGGCACCGCGAGCCGTAGCCGCAATCGCCTTCGCTCAATTCTCGTCGGCTCTGAAGTTGCTCTCGCGCTCGTCACCCTGGTTGGCGCGGGCCTCTTCGCACGCGGCTTCCAGACCACCATGAAGATCGATCCCGGCTTCGATCCCAATCACGTCCTGCTCAGCCAGTTCTACCTAAACACCAACGGCTACACCCTCGCCCAGCGCAAAGAATTCTGCCGTCGCCTCGAAGAACGCATGATGTCAGCTCCCGGAGTCACCAACGTTGCCTACTCTGACGGCGTCCCTCTCAGCTTCGAGCCAAGCTGGTGGGAAGAGCTCAAGATCGAAGGCTATGCCACCCGCCCCAATGAAAACATGAGCATCTTCCGGAACGTAATTTCGCCCGGCTATTTGCCCCTCATGCACATCCCCATCGTCGAAGGCCGCAACTTCACTGAAGCCGACAACGAAGACGAGAAATCTCCCGCCGTCATGATCGTCAACGAAGCATTTGTGCGCCGCTTCTTTGCCGGTCGCAATCCCATCGGCACCCGCATCCACGGCTGGGGAAGCTGGTTCCGCGTAGTCGGCGTCGCTAAAGATTCCAAGTACCACTACCTCGGCGAATCAACCCCCGCCTACTTCTATGTGCCCTTCCGTCAGATCTATCGCGAAGACATGAACCTCGCCTTCTATGTCCGCACCAGAGGCGAGCCAGATAGCCTGCTCTCCACGCTTCGCGCCCAATCCCACGACCTCGATCCAAACGTCACAGTCTTCGACGCCGCGCCCCTCAAGGAATACATCGGTGCATCCCTCTATCCGCAAAAAATCGCCGCCAGCCTCATGATCGTCCTCGGCTCCATCGCACTTCTATTAGCCGCCGTAGGGCTCTATAGCGTCATGGCCTACTCCGTTGCTCAGCGCACACAAGAGATCGGCGTTCGCATGGCCCTCGGTGCGCAACCCCGTCACGTGCTCGGCATGGTCATCAAGCAAGGCCTCGCCCTCACCGCAGGCGGCCTCATTGCCGGCGCAGTCCTGGCCATCGGACTAGCACGCGCAGTAGCCAGCGTTTCATTCACCGTAGGTGGAATGGGTGCCAACGCCAAACTCCTCGGCAGCGGTGCGAACGTTCCGCTGATCTATCTGGCCGCCGCCGGTTTTCTCTGCGCCATAGCCACGCTAGCCACATGGCTACCCGCCCGCCGCGCCGCCTCTATCGATCCCATGAAAGCACTACGAACCGAGTAAGTTTCGAAACAAAGCGAGATAAACATGCGAAAAATCAGAGCCTTCGCCCTCCGCCTCCGCAGCCTCTTCCAGCATCATCGGGCGGACAATGACTTCGCCGCCGAGCTCGAAAGCCACATCGCCCTCCACACCGACGAAGGCATCCGCTCCGGCCTCAGTCCTGACGAAGCCCGTCGCCAGGCCCTCATCCATCTAGGCGGCGCAGAGCAAACCCGCCAGGCCCATCGCAACCGCCGCACCCTCCCCTGGCTTGAAAGTCTCCTTCAGGACACGCACTACGCCCTCCGGATGTTGGCCCACAACCCCGGCTTCACCATCACCGCCGTTCTCACTCTCGCCATCGGCATCGGCGCCAGCACAGCCATTTTCAGTGCAATCAAGCCAATTCTCATCGACCCCCTGCCCTATCCCCACGCCAACCGCCTCATGATGCTTTCGGAGATGCGGAAGAACCAGGCACCCATGGCCGTAACCTTCGGCACTTTTCAAGGCCTCTCGCAGCACAACCGCTCTTTCGAAGCTCTCGCCGTCTTCAAGCCATGGCAACCCGCGGCAACAGCAACAAGCGAGGCAGACCGCCCCGAGCGCTTCACAGGCCAGCGTGTCAGCGCCGACTATTTCCGCGCCCTAGGCATCGCCCCTATTCTCGGCCGAGACTTCCAGCCACTCGACGACCGCTTCCACGGCCCCAACGTCGTCATCCTCAGCGATCGGTTATGGCATCGTCGATACGCCGCCGACCCCTCCATCGTCGGCAAGACTATCCGCCTTGATGACGCCCTCTTCACCGTCATCGGTATCATGCCCGCCTCATTTGAGAACGTAGTGAATCCAACAGCCGACGTCTGGGCGCCTCTTCAATACAATTCATCCCTTCCCTGGGATGGCCGCGAGTGGGGTCATCACCTTCACATGATCGGTCGCCTCAAGCCAGGCGTCTCCAGTCTCGAAGCCGCCAATGAAATGAGCGTCATCCTCCACGCCCAGGCGCAGATCTACACCAAGGGCTACAACAGTTCCGGCGGCCCACCCGATTTCATCGTTGTCCATCCGCTCCAGCACGACCTCACGCAAGCCGTCCGCCCTGCTCTCCTGGCCGTTCTCGGCGCTGTTCTGCTCGTTCTCCTCATTGCCTGCGTCAACGTAGCCAATCTCCTTCTCGCACGCGGATCGCAGCGCAGCGCAGAATTCGCCATGCGTGCCGCGCTTGGTGCGCCCAACGGTCGTCTTGCGCAACAGCTGCTCACCGAGTCGCTCTTGCTCTCCACTCTCGGTGGCGCGCTAGGCATGTTGGTCGCCGCTGCTGGCACCCGGGCCTTGCTCGTTCTAAGCCCGCCCGGACTGCCAAGGCTCAACGCCATCTCCGTAGACGCCACAGTCTTCCTCTTCGCCTTCGCCCTCACCACACTCATCGGCATCGTCGTAGGCCTGGTGTCAACGCTGGAAGCCTCACGTCACGATCTCAATTCCGCCATGCGCCAAAGCTCCGGCCGCGCCACCGATGACCGCCATTTCACCCGCCGCGCCCTCGTCGTCACTGAAGTTTCACTCGCCGTCGTACTTCTCGTCAGCTCAGGCCTGTTGTTGCGCAGCATGAACCATCTCCTTGCCGTCGATCCCGGCTTCGACTCCTCGAATCTGCTCACCATGCAGATTCAGGAGTCTGGTCATCGCTACGACAGCGATGCCGCTCGCCTCCAATTCTTCGATCAGGCCCTCAACAATATCCGTCAACTTCCCGGAGTCGTCTCCGCAGGCCTCACCAGCCAGCTTCCCCTCAGCGGCGATCAGGACATCTACGGCATCGAATTTGAAAAGGACAACAACGCGCTCGCCGATGCCGGCTTTCGCTACGCAGTCAGCCCTGGATATCTCGAAACCATGCGTATTCCGCTGCTACGTGGCCGCCTGCTCAATGAAGGCGATCGTGCAGGCGCGCCTGTTGCCGTACTCATCACCCAATCCCTGGCTACAAAGCATTTTGGTGCGCAAAACCCCATCGGCCAGCATGTCCGCATGGGTCCCGATGCCGGCCAATCCGACCACCCCTGGGCCACCATCGTCGGCGTAGTCGCCAACGTCAAGCAGCAGTCCCTCGCCATCGGCGAAGAGGATGCATTCTACATCACCACCTCCCAATGGGCCTGGGGCGACGAAGTCCAGTCCGTCGTCGTGCGCACCACCGGCGCTCCTGCAACACTTACGCATGACATCCAGCAAGCATTCTGGTCCGTGGACAAAGACCGCCCCATCGATCGCATCGCAACCATGGACGCATTGCTAGCTGCCACAGCTCAAGAGCGCCGCTTCGTTCTAGTTCTCTTCGAAGCATTCGGCCTCGTAGCGCTCGCACTCGCGGCCATCGGCATCTACGGTGTCTTGTCCGGCAGTGTCACTGAGCGCACCCGCGAAATCGGAGTGCGCGCAGCCCTCGGCGCAACGCGAGCTGACATTCTCACTCTCGTACTTCGCCAGGGCATGACCATGACCGCGCTAGGCCTGGCTATCGGCCTCTGCGCCGCCCTTGCAGCAGCCCGCGCGCTCGATGCCATGCTCTTCGGCGTCTCCTGGCTCGACCGCCTAATCTACATCGGTGCAACCGCGATTCTCTTCGCCGTCTCCGGCATCGCCTGCCTAATCCCCGCCCGCCGCGCCGCCACCATCGACCCCATGCAAGCCCTGCGCACCGAATAATAGGAACCGCCGTCCCCAGATTCCGTAATGCCCTGAAGCCTCCGTAGCGTTGGTTCGAATGCTACACTCCGGCTCCCGGGGCCTTCTGCGAAGCCCAATACTTGAAGGGTACGGGCTTCAGCCCGTACGTTATATGCTTAAAAATCAACCCCGGCTTTAGCCCCTGAGGGAATGCGACCTGGGCATATGAAACTATTCAGACATCGGTTGGAGCCGGTCGAATGAAGGCAAGCACAACTCTATTTCGTTTCCGCACGCTCTTTCTCACCATCATCATGTGCATCGGCTTTTGGGCGCCATGGATCGAGCTCTGTGGAATCGGCAGTCGCATCACTCTCCTCGAGTGGCTGGCTCTCGAAATCAGCCGCCTCGGCCTGCTTCGCTTCACCCTGGCCACGCCCGCCGTCATTGTCTGCGGAGCGCTCATCGCCGCCATGGGAGCGGCCTTCCGCATCTGGGGATCGGCTTGGCTAGGGCACAGCGTCGTCCTCCACAGCCAGATGCAATCCCGCTCTCTTATGGCCGACGGTCCCTATCGCTACGTGCGCAACCCGCTCTACCTCGGCGTCGTCTGCATGATTGCGGCCTTGTCCCTGCTCATGCCCGCTACCGGCGCGCTCTTCGTTTTAATCGCGGTCCCCGTGTTCTTGTATTGCTTAATTCTCGGCGAAGAACAGTTCCTCGTCACCCAGATCGGCGAACCATATCGAATCTATCTGCGCACTGTTCCGCGTCTCTTCCCACGCCTGCGCACAACTCTCACGCCCACGGGCAACAAGCCGCAATGGCTTCAGGCCGCGCTCTCGGAAATCAATCCCATCGGCATCTTCGTCACCATCGCTTTTCTATCTTGGACCTACGACAACCGCCTCATGATCCGTGCCATCATCGTCACTTTCGGGCTCTCGCTAATCGTCCGCGCACTCATGCCCACAATCAAGCAGCCCGCAATCAAGCAGGATTCAGCGTCGCCGCAATAGCTTTGACGCGGTGCTCACGCTGACTCGCTATCCCGCGAAGCGGGGCTGACTTGCTGAATATAATCCCATTCGCGAATCGTCCATTTCCGCACCAAGCACAAAGGGGAAGAGCATTTCGCTCTTCCCTTCGTCCTTCTAACTCCGGAATGCTACTTCTTTACCGGCGCAATCACGTCCTTTGCAGCCTTCGCCACGCGGAACTTGACCACTGTCTTGGCCTTGATCTTGATCGCCGCGCCCGTCTGCGGGTTGCGGCCGATGCGGGCCTTGCGCTCTGCCTTCACCAGGCGGCCAATGCCGGGAATCACGAATACGCCGTTCTTCTTGGTTTCCTTGATGGCGGTCTCCGCCAGCAAATCCAAAAATGCCGCGCTCTGCTTGTTGGTCAGTTCCAATTTCTCGGCCAGATGCCGCGTCAGAGCGGTCTTGGTCAATCCAGTTGCCATTTTTTATTCTCCTTCTGTGCCAACCCTTGGGGAGGCCAGTGTTGCCTGGGTTTCTTTCGCTTTCGGCGTACCGCATGGAGGGAGTGCGACCGAGGCAACGCTTGCACGTTTCCCCTGTATTCATGCGGGTTCTAGATAACCCTGTCGTTCGTTACAATGCGACTTCCGACCGCATAAAGTCAACCCAAAATCCCCGATTTCCACAAGATTTTAGGGATTTTTCAGCATTTTCCCGATATTTACCCGATTTTGCCCGGTTTTAGCCCAATTCACAGCCACGAACGCCCCTCATCCCGGAGAGCAATCCCAGTTGGAAGGTGAGCAAGAACGAAAGCCTCCATCGGGGTAGCGCCGGCCTCCAGGCCGGCTGTCGGGTGGGCGTCCACGCCCACATTTGATCGCCTGTTTGCCTGGAAAGCCAAAACCTACCATTCAAAGATTCAAATGCGCTTGCCCTGCCTTCATCCCAGAGAGGTGCTATGAGAATAGCCGGATGAAGTCCGCTTTTCGTCCGCATTCAATTCCAACAAGCCTTCATCCCGGAGGGATGCTATGAAAGTAGACCCGGATAAGTTCGCCGCAGCGAACGCAATCCGGGGATCGCAATCAGAGAGAATCCTCCGTCCCGTAGGGCCGGCATGAACCAACCTCAATGCAGCCCAAACATCACCTTCCTCTTCGGCGCAGACTCCGCAATCGGCGTATTCAGCGCATCAACCACCGGCGCCAGCAACTTGAAATGCTTGATCAACGTCTGCGCAAAATTCACGTCCAACGCCGTCTCCGCCGGAAGAGTAGTACTCAGCCCCCACTGCTTGTACTTGATCAAATCCATCGCCGGATGATCGGCCGGATACCCCTTCGGCGGCCGCGTCAAAGCCTCCCCTTCAAACTCCTTGAACGTCTTTTTGACAGCCGGTCTATCAAGCAGCTTGCGAAACGACACATGATTCTCCAGCAGCCAATTCCGAATCGCCGCCAGCTGCTCCTTCTCCGGCATATAGGCCCCCGCCGCAATCACCACGCCCTTCGGACTAACCTGGAAGTAGTACCCCGCCCCCGAAGTCTTCTCCATCCCCATATGCGACCACCACGCCGCCACATGAGTCTTATAAGGCAGCTTGTTATTAGAGAACCGAGTATCCCGATAAATCCGAAACAGCGATTTCTCCGCAGGCCTAACGTGATTCGGCGCAAACTCCAACATAGCGTCCGTAATCTTGCGAATGATAGCCAGCATAGGCTCTTTCAGCTCGGCTTCATAGACAGCCTTGCGTTCATTGAACCATTCGCGATCATTATGTTTTTCGAGCCCCTTAAGAAGCTTCAACCCCTCAGGCCGAAGATAAGGAAGCGTCGCGGTCGCCGTTTTCAATTTCGTAACCATAGCAAACAAGAGTGTATCGCGGAAGACGGCGGCTTTGCTCGCGATCCATCTCAGACACGCCACAACGCTATCGAGCCCGTATCTAATGCCGAACGCGAAGCGGTTCATCTGTGCTTCGGTGCTCATCGATGACGAACTCGGGAGTTGCAATGGCGTTCATTGGGTCCCCCACCAAATCGTCAGACACAAGGAACCTGGCCCTGTCACCGATTTTGAATCCATCTCTCGCTGCCGTCGCTTCCTCTCCAGTTGACAAGCTTTGACCGGGCCATAGTAGTTTGCTCTCGAAGTGTGCGCGCACTATTCCAAGCGGGTATGGTGTGCAGAAGTCGGGTCCGTTCGCCCTCACTATTGTTTGCCAACTATGCTTAGCTGGGTCCCATCGCTGAACCGCATATCCTACCATCGTCCCAGGGGAATTGGTGTCGTCCACGAAGGCGCAATAGTGGACTCGGACCGGCCAAGAGCTACGGTTGAAAAGGCGCGCCTCGTACATCTTCGAGATTCCCGGAATCCCGATATCAGCACTTTCCACCGAAACTTCAGCTCGAAGTCCTTGTCGCGGGCCACCGAGGATAAGAGCGGCAGACGCGACGACGAGGGCAACGACCGTAAGAGTCAGCGCTTTGATTAACTTACTTCTTTGCATGATCATGATCCACACGGCTTCCAATTCGCACCTCGGAAATGCCCGATCTACGCTGGCTCCGCCACTCGGCTTGCCACATTCCAAACGTGCCCCTGCGGTCAACGATCCGCGCCATGCGATCTCCCCAGAACTGATCCTCCGGCGGAGTCAACACCCGCGCCCCCGCCGCAATCGCACGCGCAATAACGCCGTCCACGTCTTCAAGATAAATGTAAATAACGACGGGCGAACTGCCATCCGGTTGCGGCGCTCGACTCGCAAGGTGCGACGTCTCACCGTGCAGCATTACAGGAAGCTCACCAATCCCCAACGTTGCATGTATTACACCTCCATCTTCATCTGACCGCCGCGACAGCTCAACCGCGCCGAACGCCGCCTTGCAGAATTCAGACTCCGACGCGGGATCGGCGAATACCAGCATCGGGATGACCGCACGGACATATTTGGGCATCGCGCTCCCTCGTCTACCGAATCACCTTCAAAGCCCCCCTGAACAGCCCATCGAAATCTCCAGCCAGCGACTTGCCTTCCGCGACAGCCTGCCCGATCGCCTTCTCCGCGTTCGGTCTATGATAGTTCCGGCAGCGTACAATCCAAGCCAAGCGAAGGCACACGCGAACCCCATCGCCGCACCCTCAAGTACCAGGAGGACACATTGGACTCCCCGCATGTCATTAGCCCCTGGCGAAGCACCCCGCGAGTCTCCGTCGTATTCTTTCTGTCTGCAGTTTTCTGTGTCTTCGCCGGCATCGGGTTCGCCAATGACATCCTTGACATGGGGAACCAGCAGCCGATTCATTTCGCCATCGAAGTTCTAGCGTCCGGGATCTTTGCCGTCACTTATGCCTTCTCCGGCGTAACCCTGCGGGGAAAATTCTGGAAGGCATTTTTCCCTTTGATGGCCTTCCAGATCTTCGTGATGATCCTTTCAGCCAACTTGTTTCCGGATCTGCCCAGACCTGCGCAGCCGACTATTTCCGAGATGGAGCGAATACACGGGCGGCTCACATTCGATGCTCTTGGAATCATAATTACCGTGTGCCTGGGCTATGCGGGCTTCGTCGTTGTTTTCGTCAAGGAAGGCCGGCGTCATATCAAGGCCCACACTGAAAAGGCCATTCTCGACGGCGAGATGGCCGCGGCCAGTGAAGTCCAACAACTCATCCTGCCACAGACCGGCGAATCGTTCCCCGGTTATGCCGTCGAATCGGTCTATCGTCCTGCTGACCAAGTCGGCGGCGACTTCTTTCAGATCCTTCCAATCGGCAATAACGGGTTACTGATCGTGCTTGGAGATGTTGCAGGCAAAGGCCTGCCCGCCGCCATGCTGGTTTCGATGCTGGTCGGATCAATTCGCGTCTTGGCCGAAGACACGCACAATCCCGCTCTTATCCTGCGCAAGCTGCACGACCGCCTGATGGGGCGAACCCGCGGCGGGTTCTCAACAGCCCTCGCCGCCTTCATTGCCGACGATGGCCTGGTCACCATCGCCAATGCGGGACACCTGTCTCCCTACTTGGACGGCCAGGAAATCGAACTCCGCGGCGCATTGCCGCTCGGAATCGTTACCGGCGTTCAATACGAGTCCACAAGCTTCCATCTCCGGCCCGGCAGCCGTCTCACCTTCTGTTCGGATGGGGTCGTCGAGGCGCAAAACAAGAACGGGGAGCTCTTCGGTTTTGACCGCGCCAAGGCATTGTCCCAGGTTCCCGCTGCCGCAATGGTCAAAGCGGCTGTCGACTTTGGCCAATCCGACGACATAACCGTAGTGACAATCGAGCGGCTCGCCACCAGCAAAGCAATCGATGCTGCCTGAGAAAAACTAAGTCGCCATGCCTCAAAAACTGATGTCCAAGACCACTAGCTGCCTCTACCGAATCACCTTCAGCGCCCCCCTGAACAGCCCATCGAAATCCCCAGCCAGCCCCTTATCTTTCTGCACAGCTTGCTCAATAGCCTCCTCCGCGGCAGGCCTCTGATATCCAAGATTCGTCAACGCCGAAAGCACATCGTCCACCGCCGCTCCTCGCACGCCCGTCTGCGTCGGAGCAACAGCAAAGTCATCCAACTTGTCTTTCAGCTCCACAACCAGCCGCTCCGCCAGCTTCTTCCCCACCCCCGGAATCCGCACCAGTTGCGCGTGATCCTGTCCACGAATCGCCTGCACCGTCCGCTCAATCGAGAGCCCGCTTAAAATCTTGATAGCCAGCTTGGGCCCCACGCCGCTCACCGTGATCAGCCGCTCAAACAGCCGCTTCTCCTCTCGATCCAGAAACCCAAACAGCGCAATCTGATCCTCGCTAACCTGCGTATGAATATGCAGCGAAGCCTCAGCCCCCACGCTAGGCAGCATAGTAAACGTAGGCACAGAGATGGTCACGTCATACCCCACCCCCGCAGCCTCAACAACAGCCTGCCCCGGCTCCTTGAAAATCAGCTTCCCCCGCAAATGAGCAATCATGCCTGCTCCGCTTCAAGTATCCCCATCCTTTTAGCCACCCGCTCCAAAATCTCCAACGCCTGATCCAACTGCTCACTTGTATGCTCACTAGTCAGCATCAACCGAATTCGAGCCTTCCCCTCCGGCACCGTAGGAAACGCGATCCCCGTCCCCAGCACGCCCTCATCGAACAGCGCCCGCGAAAACTCCATCGTCTTCCGCCCATCGCCAATAATCACCGGCGTTATCGGAGTCTCCGTTGCCGGCGTAGTCACTCCACCCACATTGAATCCCGCCCGCCGCAGTTCCCCTTGAAAATACCGCGTGTTCTCCCAAAGCCGCTCAATCCGCTCCGGCTCCGTCTCCAGGATGTCGAAGGCCGCAATGCAAGTAGCCGCCACGCTCGGCGGATGCGAAGTAGAAAACAAAAATGGCCGCGCCCGATGATACAGATAGTCAATCAAATCGCGGCTTCCGCACACATACCCGCCCAGTGCCCCAATCGCCTTTGACAGCGTCCCCACCTGCACGTCCACCTTGCCATGCGCTCCAAAGTGATCAACCGAACCGCGCCCATTCCGCCCTAACACGCCCGAAGCATGAGCATCGTCCACCATCATGATCGCCCCATACTTCTCCGCGACCTCAGCTAGTTCACCGACCGGCCCAATATCCCCATCCATCGAGAACACGCCGTCAGTAATCACCAGCTTCTTCCCCGGCTCCTTCGCCAGCTCAATCAGCAGTTCCTCGCAATGCCCAACATCCTTATGCCGAAACACCTTGATCTTCGCCCGCGACAGCCGCGCTCCATCGATAATGCTTGCGTGATTCAATTCGTCCGACAAGATAAAGTCTTCCTTGCCCAGAATCG
>Ga0206847_10058_pt1 | contig 41980 bp, 36 predicted proteins | sample Alteio_BWOrgCont_17_FD_152880 | JGI IMG/M metagenome (GOLD analysis project Ga0206847, IMG submission 152880) | Enriched cells from forest soil in Barre Woods Harvard Forest LTER site, Petersham, Massachusetts, United States -... | ecosystem: Environmental > Terrestrial > Soil > Temperate forest >... | reverse complement strand
GCCCGCCGTCTTCTTACCCTGCGCCGGATCTGCCTGGCACTCCACGATCGTCATCGACGGTATGGGACGCAAATATGCCGGATGAATAATCCTCGTCAACGACTCGCACAGTTCAGGGAAATCATCGTCGATCCTGCGGTGTACACGCGCAGCAAGAAATGCGAAACCCTCCAGAAGCCGATTCACGTGGGGATCGTCGCAGCGGTCCGGATCAAGCAGCAGCCTGCCGGCAACCTTGGGATACTTGCGCGCGAACTCCCCACCCATCTGGCGCAGATAGGTCAGTTCGCGTTCATAGTATTCAAGCAGCTCCTCGCGCATTGCCCTACTTCACCTCGTACTCGCCGCTGATCATCTCCAGCACCGTATCGAACTTGATTTCCTCTTCCATGTTCTCGTAAACAATCTGCCCCTCAATATGGAACCTAAGACTCCTGCTCAGCAGATCCGTGCGCGTAAGAAACACCCGAGGCTGACTGATCCTCGGCTCGTAAGTACGAATGCACTTCTCCAGCGCCACCGTCAGAGCATTGTGCTCTCTGCCAGCCGACCCGTCAAAGCTGTGCAGGTCCGGCAAGCCGTAATTCAACACTGAAGCAGCAGTCGCGGGGTAATTCTCCAGTTCTGGAATCACCGGCTTCCTCGTGTTCAAGAGCCATTCCAGATCACGCTTCATCGAATCACGATACATATTGATCGAAGCGGCGCGCGTCTCCGGCCACTGCTCCGTAACGGTCAGCCGGTCAACTAACGACTGCGTGATCAGGACCTCAGACTTGTTTCTGGCCAACTGTTCCTCCCAATCGCCCGTTCAACTTATTCATAACCCAACGCAAACTTGCTATTGCAGCACGGTGCCATCCAGCCACTGCTGTGTCTCCGGATTCGCCGCGCCAGTATCGTCTTCCAAAGTCCAATGCCGCAACTCAGGCCGCGCCGTAAGAAGGCTCCTGATTGTTCCCACCACTGCCTCCGATATTGCGTTAGCGCCCGTCTCCTGCCCCGCTCGCCAAATATACCTGTGAAGATCGAGCCACGCCCTCGCGCATTCGCTTGCCAGAATCGGAAGCGTCGCTCGCAGCAACTCCGCCCATGCACCCTTTGCCGCCAGCACTCGCAGCGACTGACGAATCTCCGGGCTTGGTCCCAACGCAAATCCAGGAGCAGGAGTCTGTCCCTGCATCCGCGTCTCACCCAACCGCAGCCCCGCGCACACAAGGTAAGGGACCGGCGACGTCGGATCTCTCTCGAACAGAAACTCCGCGCTCTCGACCACCAGCGCATAAGCATCGGCGACCCGGCCCAACGGTCCTGTAGAAGCCGTTCTGCGCTGCCTCGGCTCTCCATCCGCACCGGGTTCGCCTTCGCCCTCAACAGCCTCTTCGCCACCCGCCTCCGATGCGGGCTCATCAATAACTTCAACTGGATCCGGCTCGGTCTTGCGGCGTTCGTTGAGAAGCAAGTCAACGACCTGCCGCACGTCTTCAATCCCCGTCCGCAGCTTCTCCAGATTTGGAGAGTTGTCCCCGTAAGCTTCCAGTTGATATTGATCGAGGCGCTCGACAGCTTCAAGCGATTCATGCAAGGCTGCACTGGCTTGCAGGTAGATAGCTTTCGGGCTCCCCGCGAATGCCTGGTCGAAGTCCTCGGCAGTCAGCTTTTCGTGATCGATCGCATCTTTCCGCGCTTCCGCCTTGGCATCGGACGTCGCGTCTTTCTCATAGCCAACAACACGAGATTGAAGATAATCCAGATAATTCAGGCCGTTTTTCGTGATCGGCACTTTTCGAACAGCATCGGAAATCAATCTTCCCGCTGTTTCTATCGAAAGCATTCGCAGTTCAAGGTCTTCGCCTTCTTCGATATTGGGAAAGAGCGTTGGCCAGAAGCTTTCCTGCAGCGATTGAAGGAGACTAATGGATGGCCCCAGCACCGCGAAGCCTTCGATCCTGATCTGCGATTCCGCCAACCATGCCGCAAGACGAAGATCCTTGCTTCTTGTCGCAAGCGCTTCACCTGCCAGCTTGATCACTGCGCGATGATCCGCCTTCTTCTTCTGAGACCTTTCCCAGTCCCCTTCCGGCAGATCGTCCGCGTCTTCTCTTCGTGCTTCCTTGATTTGATCGAAAACCTTGTCGTAGTAAAGGTCTTCGCCCGCTGGGTGCTCCCCTGCAATCGGCGTAAGCAGATCCTCACGCAGAGGCATCTTCTGACTCCTTCTCCGGGGCAGTCCAAACTACGCTCCGAATCTCCAGCAGAGGAACATCGGTCCCATCAATATCCATCATCTTTACGCCGTACGGAATCTGGCCGTGAGTCTCATCCGTCTCCCATGCCGTTTCGCGACCCAGATTCACGGACTCATCCGCATGACGGAAAGATTGCGGGCTCAAAACTGGAAGCAGGACCTCGCCGAGATCCTGTAAGCGGAAATCCGAACTGGTTTCAATCCGCGCCTGCGCCCACACCAAGTCACGCAGATTCGCGGGAGGCTGAATCTCCAGCTTTCGCAAATAATGAATCGGAATCCAGGTGTAACTGCCAGCCAGAAACACCTCTAGGTTGGCGCCAATGCGCGGATCAGCATCGCTCAATTCGCTGAACGGATTGCCGTTCCACGTTCCTGCGTGGACCGCCTCATCCTTTTGAGAAGGAGTCTCTCCGCTGGCAAACATAGCTTGTCTGGTGCGTTCGGCGTGCAGCGCACTTCGATACAGCAGCGTCCCCGCGGCAGCCTCAGCATTCGCTCCCGCCAGAAGATCCAGCTGCTTCTCTGCCCGGTCGAATTCACCGGCAAACAGCAGAAGCTCAAACAGGAACGTACGGCGCTTGGCGTCGAGTGGATTTGATTTCAACTCTTCGCCAAGCGCTTTGATGGCCTCCCGCAGTCTTCCTTCGCGGTAAAGCGCAAGTGGTGTCATTGTCCCTTAGCTGGTCACGTTCGTCTTGGTGTTGAAGGTGACAGAACCGGCGGTTGTAATGACGCCCTTTTCGTCCTGCGTGCTGTATTCCATTTTGATCTGGTTGTAGCTGAATGAAACGTTCTCCATTGGAATCTCGCTGGAGCCCGCAATCTGATGGCTCGTCACGAAGAGTTCCTCGAAGTCCACTTTCATAAACGGCTTTCCGGCGCCACCAGACTTCACCGCTTCCATGGTTCCCGTCTTGATGTGGCCACCGGTGGTCAACGACTTGAATAGTGGGGTGGTCGCCTTGTCGGTGTACTTCACAACGCTGAAGTCGGAAAGGTCAGCCTTGCCGGCGCCCGATCCGCCTGTCCCGGCAACCGAAGTTACCTGGGACGCGCCCCAGTTAAACGACTGGATCTGAATCCAGCCCTTGTGTTTGTCGTCAACGGATTCACCGGGGATAGAATCGAGTTTCAAGAAAAAGTCAACTGCCATGTCGAAATCCTTTCGCGTTGGACCTTACATGAAGGCCGGTTGGGGTTTCCGGGTTCACAAGACAGGGAGCGATTGACTACTATTTGCCCGCAGGCTGGGGCAAATCCGCTACGAGCCTCAAAGACACTGTGAGTTCATCCAATTGGAAGTGAGGACGAAGGAAAGCGACGGCCCTCAAGGCGCCGGGCTTTCCAGGAATTTCCATCACTTCAATGCGAGCCTCGCGCAACGGCCTTGCGGACTTCGCGGCAGGCGACGCATTGTCGTCCGCGATCACGTAGTTCGCAATCCACTGGCTAAGGAAAAGCTCAGCCTGCGAGCGGCTCATGGTGCTGCCAAGTTTGTCGCGCATCATCGCCTTCAGATAATGTGCAAAGCGCGACATGGCCAGCATGTAAGGCAATTGCGCCGACAAACGTGCATTGGCGTTTGCCTCCGGTTTGTCGTAGAGCTTGGGCTTATTCGCCGTCTGCACACTGAAGAAAGCTGCATAGTCCGTTCCCTTGCAGTGCACAAGCGGTACAAATCCCTGGTCGGCAAGCTCTTTTTCACGACGGTCCGTAATGCTGACTTCTGTTGGGCATTTCAATGCGAGGTCGCCGTCATCGGTGCGGAAGTTGTGTGTGGCCAGGCCTTCAACAAGCCCGCCATTCTCAACGCCGCGAATCGAGGCGCACCAGCCAAACTTGGCGAACGATTGCGTGAGGCGCGCCGCCAGGGCGTATGCCGCATTGCCCCACAGATACTTCGAGTGATCGCGGCCGTCGACTCCTTCTTCGTAGGCAAACTCTTCAATCTTCCTCGTGTCCTTGCCCCACGGTTCGCGCATCAACACATGCGGCATCGTCAACGCCACATACCTGGAATCTTCCGATGACCGGAAACTCTTCCACTTGGCATATTCCGTGCTGTCAAACACCTTGGACATGTCCCGGATTCCGGTCAGCTGGCCGAACTCGCTCAGGTTCATCATTTCCGGCGCAGCCGCGGTCAGGAATGGCGCATGAGCCGCTGAAGCAACCTGAGAAACTCGCTCCAGCAACTCTATGTCTTCGCCGCTGCGGCTAAACTCATAATCGCCCACCAACGCTGCGAATGGCGCTCCGCCAAACACACCGAATTCCTCTTCATAAACCTTCTTGAAGAAGGCGCTCTGATCGAATTCCGGCGCACGCTGCAGATCTTTCAGAAGATCCTTCTTGTTCACATTCAGAAGTTTGATCTTCAGCATGTCATTCGTTTCGCTCTGATCCAGCAGGTGCTTGATCCCGCGCCACGTCGCCTCCAACTTCTGGAAAGCGGGGTTGTGCATGACCTCGTTCAGCTGGAGCGATATCAGGCGGTCAATGTCGGCGAGGCGAGCGCCGATCGTCGCTTCCGCATCACGGCTAAGCGTCATCTTCCCATCAAGAACCTGGTTGACAAATTCCTTCACCATGTCCTTGCCGCGCTCTTGCGCTACAACGTCTTTACCGAATCGCCCCTGGGCCACAATCTGGTCCAGAAGCGATACCTCTGTGGTCTGTGTCTCGGCGGCCTGTCCGGCCACTGCATTCGACGGACTACTCATGCTTGTCCCCCTCTGCGTTCGCTGCGATTTCTCCGCGCAACTTGTTTAATTCTTCCGTCTTTGACACCGCGTCGAACAATGCCTGGTCCAACTGGTCATTGCCCTGCAAGCTGCCGCGAAGGTTCGACAGCCGCGTGCGAAGATCCAGTAATTCCTTGATGGGGCCGACCTGTTCGGCTACTTTGGCAGGTGAAAAATCGTCGAAGCTCTCGAAGTGGAGATCGACCGCAACCTGGCCCGCCTTCGAGCTTAGCTTATTCTCCACGGAGAACTTCAGATGAGGCTGCATTCCCTTCAAGACGCTGTCGAAGTTATCAGGATTGATCTCGACGAACTTCCGATCCTTCAATGCTGCTAGCGGGGTTTCAGGTTGCCCGGTCAGATCACCCAGCACGCCCATCACGAATGGCAATTCTTTCATCTCTATAGCATTGCCAACTTCTACGTCGTAAGTGATCTGCACCCGGGGAGCCCGGACGCGACTAAGTTTCTGCTGAGTACTTTCTCTGGCCATAACCCCTCCGGAGTTAGAAATGATTTCAGAAAGCCTAACAAACGGTAACCCCCACAAAAACACAAGAATGGGCTCGATGTCCAGTAAATTCTGCTGACGTTTATTAGTATGGCAACAACTCCCCGAACCATCTGCCCTCGCGGGATTAGTTCTTTCCTGAACCGAAACATGTGCGACGATCAAAGTGTTATCGTGTAGACCCTGCAACATTCGCTGCCTTACGTCTTGATCTTGCGATTCGTAACTTCTACGATGCAACGAAGATCGCCTGATAACTTTGCCTTGGACACTCTTCAACCTCAACAGTTAACATCACCTTTTCACCCGAGGGTGCTTAGAAAATGCGACAGCTCCAACCCGTGATCTGGTCCAAAGGCACTTTCCTCTCGCCGCAACACCTCCAGGCCCAGGAGCGCTTTGTCGAGGACAGCGCGCGGTTTTACATGGATTCGCTGAACGCCCGCTCCTGGGGATTTCGGGAAATCCAGATCGACACCAAGGCCCTGTCCGAGGGACGGCTCGCTGTCACCCTTGCCTCCGGAATTTTCCCAGATGCGCTTCCTCTCGACATTCCAGCCTCTGAATACCCACCGCCAGCCCGCGTGCTTGACGAGTGTTTCCAAGGTGGGCGCCAGAGCTGTACGTTTTATCTAGCTGTGCCCGAATACCTTCAAGGCGGCATGAATGTTGCCGTGCATCGAGGACGCGTCAGCACTCGATTCCTGGCTCAAATGCAAATGGTTCGCGACGAAAACACTGGAACCGGCGAAAAGCCAGTACAGGTCGCTCGCAAAAATCTTCAGATCCTGGCTGAAGGCGAAAACCGCGAAGGCTCAGTTGTTCTCGGTTTCACGCGCATCCTTCGCTCCGAGACCGGCATGTACCAGATCGACCCAGCCTACATTCCGCCGCTCATCGATATCCACGCCCACCCAACCCTGAAGCGCATCCTCAGCAATCTCGTCGAGTTGCTGGTCGCGCGCGGCAGTCAGCTATCCGGTGGACGTCGTCAGAAAAATCAGTCTCTGGCCGATTTCACCGCCTCCGACATCGCCAATTTCTGGCTTCTCTACACCATCAACAGCCATCTGCCCGTGCTCCGCCATTTCCTCGAATCGACCAACACCCAACCCGAGCTGCTTTTCAACGAACTCGCCGATCTTGCTGGTGCCCTGACCGCATTCTCCAACAAGATCGCGCCAAAAGACCTGCCGCCCTACGATCACGAACAGCTAGGCTCCTGCTTCGGCGATCTCGACCGCCTTATCCGCATCATGCTGGAGACGGTCATCCCCAGCAACTTCGTCGCGCTCCCGCTCAAAATGGTTCGAGATACCATTTACGCTACGTCCATCGACAAGGACGCGTATTTCGAGAATTCGCGCTTCTATCTGGCTATTGCAGCCGACATCCGCGATGCGGACCTCATAGACCGCTCCCAGAAGCTGCTGAAAGCCTGCTCCGCGACCCAGCTGGAAACCCTCATCCGCAATGCCTTGCCCGGCTTGCGCCTGCAGCATGTGCCCACGCCGCCACGGTCCATCCCAGTAAAGCTGCGCCACCAGTATTTCGCCATCGAGCAGGGCGGACCTGTCTGGGAGTCGGTTCTGCGCGCACGAAACTTCGCAGTCTACGCCCCGTCGGATATTCTCAACCCTCAAATGGAGTTAGTGATCCTGCTCGCCCAGCCTGCTTGAAAGTTCAAGAATCCTCGGGCCGAGTCCAAGCAGCAATCACTTACAGATCGCTTCCGCAGGCGTGCCCTTGGGAGCACGGAAAACGCATTGCTTCACCTTCTTATCTACCTTGATTGTGACAGCCTGGGCGTCTGCCAGTCCCGCGAATTTACAGACCAGAAAAACGCTGTGTCCCATGTCGTAGAGATAGCCGACATCCCAGGAAGCAAATGTATAACTCGTTGTTCCTTTTGAAGCATCGGGAGCTAACTCAGCCTTATCCGATGGCGGCCCATCAAACACCGCAGCGTTAAATAATGCATTCTTTCCTTGCGCGGAGGGGCATTTGAATTCCTGCGCATGCGCCGCCGCCGCAATTACTAACACCGCGCCGAAAATCGACTTACATAACATCGCAGATAGTTCTCCGCTCAATCCGGGTGAATGTTCGCCTCAATGTTTCATCAGAAAAATCACAGTCACCAAAATCACTACCAGCAAGACAATAATCATGGCCAGCATGAGAGGCACATAACCCTGTAGCTTGCCAGCCCCAACCTGAGGCGGCTTCACTTCCGGAGGCTTGGGAACAGCCGGCGCGGCTGGCATTGGCGGAGGCGCAAAACTCGCCGGGAATGCCGGAGGCGGAGGCGGCGCAAAGCCACCCGGCTGTGGCATTCCTTTGATTGCCGGCATTGCTGGCGGAGGAGGAATCGCGAAACTGGGCATCGGAGCAGACGCGGAAGTAGGCGCCGGTGAGCCCGAAGCCGCACCTGCCTGCCCGCCTTTCATCACCATCTCCCGCAGCTTTGAAGCATCCAGAATCCGCGTAAACTCGCTGGGGCCCGATGCTCCTGGAGCCGGCGGCTGCTGATTGAGCGAAAACTCTCCCATCGGAGCGGCAGGAGCCGGCGCACCAGCCGGAGGCGAAGACCAGCCACCCGCGCTCGTCGCCGGTGCAGCAGGCTTGCTGCTCTCTTCAAGCGAAGCGAAAGTCTGCGTCCAAATCCCCGGCCCACCAGTTGCTGGCACACTCACAGGCGGAGCCACCGGGGCTGGCGCAGGTATCTTTACCGGCTCATCCAGCATTTGAATCAGCCGCGTAATCCCAACTCCCGAAGGTGGCGGAACGATCGGCACAACCGGCTCCGCCTCCGTCAACGGCTGAGAAAAGGGCTGCGAAAAAGGTGAAACGGGTTGAGAAAAAGGATCGCCACCCGGTGCTCCCGGCCCCGCCTGCGAGGGAGTCAGGCCATAATCCACTTTTCCAGGTAACGGCTGCTGCTCTTCGCGGTAGGCCGGCTCAGGGTCAGCCGACATCTGCTCCAGCGACAGCATCCGGGTAAACGATCCCGGGCCGCCACCGGCGTACTCTGGCGCCCCGCGCTCCACTGGAGAGGGCGCGCTGTCCTCGGCGTTTCCCAAAGTCCCAAAAAGTTGCGTAAAAGCCCCTGGCTTGCTCCCTGGCGCTGCCGGAGTCACTGGGCCCGACGCAAGGTCCAGAGGTTTAGAAAATTCAGCCTCCAGACTGCCCGGCGCCACATCCAATCCAGCCCCGCCCAACCCCTCAATCCGTAACAGCTCGGTAAAGCCCCCTGGCGCTGGCGTCGGCGCAACCTTTGGCGGCTCCGCGGATGCCGGCCGCAAATCCTCCTGCACCGGTTTGACCGGAATTTGAACCGGCAATTTGGGAGGAGGCGCCGGATCCGGCACATTCAGCGTCTGAAGCAAAGACGTGAATCCCGAGACGGGTGCGCTCGAAGCAGGAGTCGCTGAAGCTGGTGCCGAAGCCCGCATTTCCGGCGTCTGCCCTGGCCTTGGTTTCGGCACAGGCGTATCGGACCCAAGACTCCGCAGCAAATCCGTAAATCCCGCGCTGCCTTGCCCCCGAGGCTCCGCAGCAGAAGCTTTCTCCGCCTTCGCCGCACGCTCCGCCGAAGCTATCCGGATCTGGTCCAGGAGTTCCGCTGAGCTGGCTTCCGCCCCCCCGAACACCACTTTGTGGACCACAGGCTCTTGAAAATTTAACGCCTTCAGCGCTGCCTGGCTCTTGGTTGAGACGGACGGCTTGTTTTTGGCCTTTTCCGCCTCCGCTGCCCGAAACTGCGCCAACGCCTCTGCTGCGCTTGATACCGGCTTCGGCGCAGCCTTCGGAACCGGCTCAGGAATAGGGTCCGGCTCAGGCTCCGGAAGCCGTACCGTTCCAAAAACCCCAGTCGCTCCAAAGCCGCCTTCCGAACCGGAATCCTCAGACCAGCCAGCGCCTGTTCCACCGGGTGTCGTCGGTTTATCCATGCGCGCAGGCCTCCGGTCCAATGGGGGTAGCATAAATCATTCGTTGCTCTCGATTCCGCTGCTCCCGATTTACCTGTTCATCCAAAAAAGAATTTCAGTATAATTCGTTTGCAATCTGCCACTCTGGACGAGCGGGCAATTCAAAGATTTACCATGAATAGTCCGGACTGGTCGAATGACCGGTCAACCAAGGTCAAGTTGCCGGCACTGGAGACCCTCTTTTCAACCGCCTTGAAGCGGACATGCATCTACACTTGACCTCTAACGCTCTCCAATGGTGGTTAGCCTATTATGAAGTTCCTGTCGCGGGTCGTCTGGTCGGAAGGAATGCACCTCGGGCCCCACCATTTCCAGACCCAAAGCCGGTATTTCGAAGACACTCTCTGGTTTCTGAACTCCAATCTGCGCCAGGACCCCTGGGGATTCCTTCACTTTTCTATCGACGATGAAGCCCTCCGCAACGGCCTTGCCATTCTCAGCTCCGCCTCCGGTATCCTGCCCGACGGCCTCATATTCGATCTCCCTGACTGCGATTCTGTCCCCGACCCGGCCCAGCTGAACACTCTCTTTTCTTCTACCGACAGCGAAATAATCCTCTACCTCGCCATTCCGCCGCGCCACGATCAGGGCCTCGACTGCGACCTGAACGGAAACACAGGCACGCGCTACACCGCCGTTCAACGCAAGCTTAGAGACGACGCTATCGGCCAGGGTGAGAACAACGTAGCCTTTGGACGCAAGAATCTCGTCCTGCTCAGTCAAGGCCAGCTCGTGGAAGACACCGTCTCATTCCCCATTGCCCGCATTCTCCGCGACGGCCACGGCGGCTTTACACGCGACCCGGAATTCATTCCGCCCAGCCTCCGCATCAGCGCCAGCGAGCAGCTCGTCCTCATCCTCCACCGCCTCGCACAGGCCATTGAAGATAAGATCACCTCCACGCGATCCCTGCGGCTCGGTTCCGGCCGATTTGAGCTCGGCACATCGGCGCTGGATGTCGCCAACTACTGGTTCCTCCACGCGCTCTGTTCCGCGCTACCCGCCCTGCGCCATCATCTTCAGGACAAACGAAGCCACCCCGAAGATGTTTATCGCGATCTCGTGCGCCTTGCCGGTGCTCTCAGCACGTTTGCCCTCGAATCCGCCCGCGACGAATTCCCGCCTTATCGTCACAGCGACCTGACTACTACCTTCAAAGACCTCGACACCCTCATTCGCCGTTATCTCGAAATCGTGTCCCCGTCCAACAGCGTCACCCTCCAGTTCCGCAAGGCGGACAACTACATTTTTGCTGCTGAGGTAAAAGACGAGCGCTGCCTGCGCCGGTCGCGCTGGATTTTTGGAATCCGTTCCACGCTCACTGATTCCGTCATCCTTCGCCAGACGCCCAAGCTCGCCAAAGTCTGCTCTGCCGAAGGCGTCGCCAAGCTTGTTCAGCGTGCCCTGCCCGGCCTTGAGCTGATGCACCTTCCCGTCCCGCCTGCCGCCCTTCACGCCCAGGCAGACATGCACTACTTCGCCATCTCTCAAAGCGGCGCATGCTGGCAACATATACTCCAGACCAGGAACGTCGGGGTTTATTTGCCCGGTGATCTAGGCAACGCAACCTTTGATCTCACCATCATTACGGAGACTTCTGCATGACTAATTCTCCAGTTCCCGCACATACCGAGATCAAGACCAACAACCTCGCTCTCGCCTTTCAGGAGGTCTTCACAGTCATTCTGCGCACGCGCTTTTTCCTCCAGCGCGTCGAGAATGCAGAGACCTTCCGCGCCACGTTGCGCAAAATGATTTCCGCTGCCGTCAAAGACTCCTCCGCCATGGGCTACAGCGATGAAGCCTCGAAAATGGCCATCTACGCGATGATCGGATTTCTCGATGAATCCGTCCTTAACTCCAAAGACCCTACATTCGCTGACTGGGCCCGCCGCCCTCTGCAAGAGGAAATGTTCGGTGGCCACTTCGCCGGCGAATACTTCTTCCGCAACCTGACAGAGCTGCTGAATCGTCCCGAGTCCGCCGAAGTTGCCGATGTCCTCGAACTTCACGCGCTCTGCCTGCTGCTCGGCTATCGGGGCCGCTTTGCATTTGGGGATGCCTCCGAAATTCAAACCATCATCCAGCGAATTCGCGAAAAAATCACCCGTATCCGCGGCAATTACGCCCTCTTCCGCCCCGTCGAAACCCCATCAGCTCCGCCAGCTCCGAAGCGCGATCCCTGGGTAGGCCCCCTCGCAATTGCCGCGATCCTTCTCGCCGTCTTCACCATCCTTGCCTACGTCGGGTACATTTTCATCCTCGGTCAAGGCCTGCCGACCACTTCGCAATTAATGCCTTCCACCCTCGACCCTGTCATCCTGAGCGAAGCGGACTTCAGCGGAGTCGAAGGACCTGCTTTTTGTTTTCGGCAGCCTCAACTAAGCGGCATCGAAGAACCTGCTTCTACCCCGAAAAGGACATCCCTATGAAGCGCGTCCTGATTGGCACATTGATTTTTCTCGTCTATTTAGCTCTCGTAGTTGGGGCAGCGTTTGCCCTGCATTTTGATGGAACAAAATTCATACTTTTCATCGTAATTCTCGGCCTTGTTGGCGCTCTCGCCACCCTCTTCGTGCTCTGGTACATGCACAAAATGAGCGGCGGCTCCGGCCAATCCAGCGGTCCCGACACACCTGATGCCATCAACCTCCAAAACCTGCTTCGCGACGCAGATGCCAAGGTTCGCCAATCCGGACGCGCAGGCGCAAAGTCCCTCGCATCCCTGCCTCTCATCTACGTAATCGGCGATGAAAACTCCGCCAAAACGCAGACCGTCCTTCAATCCGGCCTGGAGCCCGAGCTGCTCGTAGGAAACGTTTATCAGGACGGAATTATCGTCCCCACGCAACTCGCGAATCTGTGGCTCGCCGGCAACTACGTCATCGCCGAAGCGGGAGGCGCGCTTCTCCGCCAGCCGCCACTCTGGTTGCGCCTTGTCCGCGCCACTATCCCCGCTCGCCTCGGGTCGATCTTCGGTGACAGCCGTCTCCCGGCCCGCTCTGTAGTCGTCTGCGTCAGCGTCGAGCGCATCATGGCGCCCAATACCTCCGAGCAGATTCGCGCCCTCGCTCAAACTCTCAATGAGCGCCTCCGCCAGCTATCGCAAACGCTCGGCATCTCGCTTCCCATTTACGTCATCTTCACCAAGCTTGATACCGTTGCGCCATTTGCCGACTATGCAGGCAAGCTGACCAACGAAGAAGTCAAGCTCCCCATCGGTTCCCTGCTGCCTTCGCTTAGTTCTGGCTCCGGCCTTTATACCGAGCAAGCAACTGCTATTCTCGGGGCAAGATTCGACCAGCTTCTCTACGCTCTCTCAGAATTTCGTCTCGACATTCTTTCCCGCGGAGGCGAGCTCAAGGACCTGGCCCGCGCCTATGAGTTTCCCCGCGACCTGCGCAAGCTTCGTGCCGGCATCGTCTCTCTACTCGCCGAGGTTGCTCGTCCCAGCCAAATAGGCGTCAACCCCTTCCTGCGCGGATTCTTCTTCGCCGGGATGCGCGCGCACATTGTCGAAGACATCCTGGACATCGGACCCGCTCAGCCGCAAGCCGCAGCGCCAGTCGATGCTGGAGCTACCCGCATCTTCTCCATCGCCTCAATGCAGCAGCCCCAGCAACCCGCTCCGCAATCCCGGCGAGGCGGTACGCGCAAAATCCCGCAATGGGTCTTTCTGCCCCACCTCTTTTCGAAGATCCTGCTTGCCGATAAGTCAGCCCTGGAAACCAGCCGCGCAAGCACCCGCACAAGTCTCCTCAAGCGCACGCTTCTCACCTGCACCAGCATTGTCTTCCTCATCGTTCTGGCGTTCATCAGCATTTCCTTCATCAACAATCGCTCTCTTGAGAACCGCGTAAAAACCGCCGCGGCTGCACCGGTCTCGCCTGTCTCCGCTGGCAGTTTCGCCGCGCAGGGCGATCTCGAATCGCTCGACAAGCTTCGCGCCATCGTGGTCGAGCTTGAGGGCTATCGTAAGAACGGGCCGCCCATCATGGATCGCCTCGGCCTCTACCGTGGCGACGCGCTCTACCCCGTTGCCTGCCAGGCCTACTCCAGCAAGTTCGGCACCCTGCTGCTCGCCCCGGCACAAAGAAATATTCTTGCCAAGCTTGGCACCCTCCCATCTTCCCCGACTCCTGACGCCGACTACGGCGCAACCTACCGCCCGCTCAAGACCTACCTCATCACGGCGACCAATCCCGATCCAGACACCGCCCAGGACACCGTTGACTTTCTTCCCAACGCCCTGCTGACAGAATGGACCGGAAACGCAACTCCATCGCCCGACGTTGCCCATCTGGCCCAAACTCAATTCGAGTTTTATGCCAACCTGCTCCCCGGCTCCTCATCATGTCTCGCCGGCGCAGGTAGCCCACGCAATGAGCCTCTCGTCGCCCGCGCCCGCGTCTACCTCAGTCAATTCCAGGGATTCCAGCATGTCTACCAGAGCATGCTCGCGGCCGCTAACCACAAAGTCCCAGGATTTAACTACAACGCCAAGTTCCCTGGCTCTTCGCAATACATCATCGACACCTATCCCGTTCAAGGCGCATTCGCAAAAGATGGCTTCACCTTCATGCTGGACGCAATCCTTCATCCTGACCCCTATTACCGCGGTGATGAATGGGTTCTCGGCCCCGCATCCGGCCCTCCCATCGACCGCGCTGCCTTGTCTGCCCAGTTGAAGCAGGTCTACACCGCCGACTACATCCAGACCTGGCGCACCTACCTCACCAAGGCCCAATTCATCGGTTACAAGAACTTCCCCGACGCTGGCGTAAAGCTCGGCGCGCTTGATTCAAACACCTCCGCACTGCTTGAGCTCTTCTCTCTCGTCTCTACAAACACCACGCTTCCCTCACCAGAAATCTCTGCTGCCTTCCAGGCGCCCCAGGCCATCGTTCCTGCCGCCGCCGGGCCCGACAGCCGTCTCATCGGCGCAACCAACCAGGCTTATATACAGGCGCTTCAGACACTCGAGGGCTCGGTAAAGACGCTTACCAGCAACCCCCTCGGCGTCAACGATCCCGCCGCAGCAGCACCCGTTGTGACGGCTGCGGGCACCGCCGATCAGGCAGCAGAAACCCTCCGCAATGCCTTCACGCCTGACTCCGCCGGAGGCATGGACAAGGTCAGCTTCACCCTCCTCGAAGATCCCATCAAATCCACCCTTGAGCTTGCTTCCAGGCAGCCCGGAGAAGCAGCCGGCGGCGGCGCCAAACAATTCTGCGCCCAGATCGCACCCCTCCTCGCCAAGTTCCCCTTCAATCCCCAATCGCCCACAGAGGCAACCACTGACGAAGTCGCCCAGGTCTTCGCGCCCGGCTCAGGCTCCTTCACCGCGTTCTACAACGCAACCCTGAGCAAGCTTGTTGTCCTCCAGGGCAATCAATATGTGCCCGCCCCCGGTTCCGCGATCAAAATCAACCCCGCATTCCTCACCTTCCTCAATCACTCCCAGGAAATCTCTTCCACCCTCTTCGCATCCGGCAACCATCCCTCGCTCGATTTCACCCTGGCTGAAGTAAGAGGCTCTGGCGTGGCCGATGCTGTCCTCAATATCGATGGCAAGCAAATCAGTGCCGGGGGGCAATCGGCCAGTTTCCATTGGGTGTCGCAGCCATCCAGCACAATCACATTGCAAACGCAGAAAAACACCGCTCCCCACATGACCGGCGCGTGGTCTGTCTTCCACTTCGGTTTTGCCGCTCCACAAATCTCACCCAACCGCTTGAAATTCTTCTTCAGTTTCAACAATCAAACCCCCGAAGTTGTTCTCTTTGACGCTTCAGGACCCGGAGCACCATTGCTGAACCCGGATTTCATGAAAGGATTTCGTTGCGTCTCGACCGTCGCCCACTAGCGTCGCAAAACGCCGGTTGAACCAACTATCTCTGGAACACCCGAGTTGAAACTATGACCCAAGAATTCACCAACGATCTTTCGCCATCTGCTGAACCCATCGGCCAGCCCGCTGAACCAGCCGCCGGCCTCCAGTCATCCTCCATCCGCGTCGCCGTCTCCGCCCTCAGCGACATAGGCTGTGTGCGCACCAACAACGAAGACTTTTTCGGCTACGACGAGCTTCTCGGCGTCTTTGTCGTCTGTGATGGAATGGGTGGAATGGCCAGCGGCGAAGTCGCCAGCTCTCGCGCCGTCGCAGCCGTCATGCAGAGCTACGCCGAGTCCGCTGAATCCGGTGCACCTATCAGCACCAGGCTCCTTTACGCGATCAATGCCGCAAATCTCGATGTCTGGGAAAACGGCCAGACCCCCGAAAACAAGGGCATGGGCACCACCGCTGTCGTTGCCGCTCTCGATGGGGACAAGCTCATCGTAGGCAACGTCGGAGATAGCCGCGCCTACATCCTGCAGGATGGCCAGTGCGTTCAGCTCACTGTCGATCACTCCTACGTCAACGAACTCATTCGCAACGGCACCCTGACAATCGAAAGCGCCCGCAATGCCGACCTTAAAGGCATGGAGTCCATCATCACTCGTGCCGTTGGTGTAGCCGCCGATGTCCAGCCGGATTTCTTCTCCATCGATCTCAAGCCCGGTACAGCGGTCCTGTTGGCCACTGACGGCCTCACCCGCTATCTGCTTGCCGAAGAGATCGCCACTGTCCTCTCCGCTTCGACTTTCGAGACCGCCTGCGCCAATCTGATCGACGTAGCAAAGCAGCGCGGTGGCCAGGACAACATTACCTGCATCCTGCTCTTGACGCTGGCGGCATGACTTCTTCCCCAAACCCGTCAACACCGCTTTATCTCGCCGGCCTTCAACTCGCTTTCGCAGTCGGCTCCTGACCATGAATCTCCTGCGCCCTGTTCAGCGCAGCCTGAATATTCGGCACGATGTTTTGACGCCCAACATGGTCCAGAAACCTCGTTCCACTCAACAACTTTGAAGGCTGCTGCATCGCCCCGCACAGCACCAATGTCCGCTCCGATTCGTGCAGGCGCCTCGCAAAACCCTCGATCGCGTGAATCCCTGTCGCGTCGATCGCAGTCATGTTTCGCAGCCTCAGAATCACCACCGGCGCAAACGCATCAATATTCAACGTCGCCTCCACGAGCTTCTCAGTGGTGCCAAACAGAAATGGACCATGAATCCGCAGCAGAGTCACATACGGCGGAAGAATTCGCCCTTGCAGTACATGTGGCAGCCCGTCGCGAATATATTCTTCTGTGACAGGCGCAACCGTGGTCGTTTCCGCAATCCGATAAATGTACAAAAGCGCAGCGAGCGACATACCCACTGCCACTGCTACAGTCAGGTCGGCAAAAACCGTCAGTGCAAACGTCACCAGCCACACCGAAATCGCTGCGAAATCCAACTGGAAGATGCCGCCAATCTCCTTCCACTCACCCATGTTGTAGGCAACGACAAACAAGACCGCGGCCAGGGTCGTGAGCGGAATATAACTCGCCAATGGCGCGGCAACCACCAGAATCGCCAACAGCGTCAGGGCGTGAACCATGCCCGCAACCGGCGATCGTGCCCCCGACCGAATATTCGTGGCCGTCCGCGCAATAGCCCCCGTAGCCGGAATCCCTCCAAATAATGGCGAGACGATATTCGCAATCCCTTGCGCAACCAGTTCCACATTGGGGTTATGCCGATCCCCGGTCATTCCGTCAGCCACCACTGCAGAGAGCATGCTCTCCAGCGCCGCCAATAAAGCGACGGTGAACGCCGAAGGAATCAGTGGAAGAAAATGCTCTGAATGAAAATCAGGCCACGTAAACGGCGGAAGTCCACGCGGAATCCCTCCAAACTTGCTCCCGATCGTCTCCACCGGGAGATGAAAAAGTACGCTCACCCCAGTGCAAACCAGTAGCGCAACTATCGACGCGGGTATTCGCTTGGTTAATCGCGGCAGGAACAAAATGATCGCCAGTGTGCCCAGCCCCAACCCCAGCGCAGCCGGATTGAGGCTCGCGATGTGACTCGCAAGCATACGCATTCGCGGCAGAAACTCGCTGGGAACCGCGCCCGTCCGCAGCCCGAGAAAATCCTTGACCTGCGTCGATGCAATCAAAATTGCAATGCCGTTCGTAAATCCGATCACCACCATGCGCGGGATAAAACGAACCGCCGCGCCGAGTCCAGTAAGCCCCATCAACAGAAGAAGAATGCCCGCCATCGCCGTCACCATGGCCAGGCCGCTCATCCCAAACCGAGCCACAATGCCTGCGACGATCACGACAAAGGCACCGGTTGGGCCGCCAATCTGCGTGCGCGATCCGCCCAGCGCCGAGATCAAAAACCCCGCCACCACGGCCGTATAAAGACCCGCCTGCGGAGTTACCCCCGAAGCAATACCGAATGCCATCGCCAGCGGCAAAGCAACCAGGCCCACCGTTAGCCCGGCGAGAAGGTCGTGCAAAAACATCTCGGAGGTATACGACCTTAGAGCCAGGATCGATTTGGGTAGATTCGGATTGCTGATTGACATGCTGGTTTCTTTCTACGCGCATCGTGTCTTCGTAATGCGCGTCAAGCCGGTTCTACAACATCACTTGTTGACCACCTACATGTTTGGCATAGTTCAGAGCCGCTCTGCCGCGGCCGTAGTAGTCTTTTTCCTTCCCCACAACTCGATAACCCTGCCGCTCGTAAACTCCAATGGCAGCTGCGTTCCCCGCCTCCACATGAAGCCAGATTACTGAGGCTCCAGCCGCGCACGCCGAGTTCTCCAGCCTGCGCAATAGCTCCCCACCCACACCCTGTCCGCGACCTTCAGGAATCACTTCAAGCGTCTGAATGTAGGCCACAGTTTCCGCCGCCTCGTGCGTCCATTCCACGATTCCAAACCCGCACATCTCCCCGCCATCTTCCGCAATCCATGTAGCGGCATTCGTCTGCTGGATCAGGTGACGCATATACCTGCGGCTGAATCGATCCGGCGGCTGAAAGCACAACTCCTCAATCGCATAAAGAGCGATGAAATCTTCCGGCTTATATGAGCGATAAATCACAGCCCAACTCTACTCGACCCTCATTTCGAACCTGAACACCCACAAAAACAGAAAGCCACCCTCACCACGAGAATGGCCCTCTGCAATTCCAATGAATGACGGCAGCCCTTAGACCTTCGCTTCCAAATCCGAGATCACATCGAAGAACCGCTGATCCAGCCGGCGATTCGTAGCAATCGCTTCCTTGATCGTGATGTCCGTAATGTCCAACCCCTTCAGCACCGCAATCCGGCCCCACTTGGCATCGTGAACCATATCGATCGCATGCAGCCCGTAACGCTGCCCCAATGTCCGGTCGTATGCAGTAGGAACTCCGCCGCGTTGCGTATGTCCCAGGTTCACTGATCGCGTCTCAAATCCAGTTTTCTTCTCAATCAGTTCCGCCAGCGCCTCGCCAATACCCGAGAGCCGCGCGTGACCGAATGAATCAACCTGCGCGGAGCCAATCACCTGGCCAACCTCAGGTAGATGGCAACCTTCAGCCACAACCACCACGCCGTAATGCTTGCCGTGATCGTAGTTGTACTTCAGCAGCGCGCACACATGATCGATATCGATCTCCCGCTCCGGCACCAGGATCACATGCGCCCCGCCGGCCACGCCGGAAGCATAGGCAATCCAGCCCGCGTCACGCCCCATCACTTCCACCACAATCACGCGATTATGCGAGTCTGCCGTCGTGTGAATCCTGTCGATTGCTTCGGTCGCAATCATCACCGCTGTATCAAATCCAAACGTCGTATCGGTACCATTAATGTCGTTGTCGATCGTCTTCGGAACACCCACGCTCGGCACACCATTCTCACTCAGAAAAAGAGTTACCGACTGCGTGTCGTCTCCGCCCAGCGCGATCAACGCATCGATCTTGTTGATCTTCAGAACTTCCTGAACCTTCTCGATGCCGCCGGGAATCTTCTTCACGTTCGTCCGAGAAGAATGCAAAATCGTCCCGCCCTTCAGCTGAATGCCGTCAGTGTTTTCCAGCGTCAACGGAATGAAGTTGTTGTCCAGCACCCCGCGCCAGCCGTTAAGAAAGCCGATGAACTCATCGCCATAGTGGTTTATGCCCTTTTTCACGGCCGCATAGATCACCGCATTCAGTCCGGGGCAATCGCCGCCTCCGGTCAACAAAGCAACTCGCATCGCCAAATCTCCTCATAAAATTCGCGCGGTCATCCCAAATGTTCTAGTTTTCTGACCGAGCCGGGAGCAAGTCCCAGATTCACACATCTCGACCCAACAACTGCCAGGCCTTGACGCCTTAACCAGTGTAACGCGGCTCTGTAAAGGTATTTCGTGACCCGGCTCACACTACTCCGAAACCTCGGCCCGCTGAATTTACATGTTCGCAATGCCGCGCCACGATGTTTCAATAAGGTATGCCCGGAACCGGTGCTCTCATCCTGCTTGCGTTCGCCACACTCGTCGTCGTCTCTCTGCTCGTTTTACTCCAGCTAACCCGGCTCGGAATCCTCGTCCGTGCAACCATCCCTGATCGCCCCAGAAGGCGCATGTTCATTGCCTCCCTGTCGTTCGGGATCACTTTCGTTGGCGTTCGTCTGCTTGTCAGCCTGATCCGTCACAACAAGGGACCATTCAACTGGGTGCTAGTGGGCGGCCAGCACATCCACCACCTTGTCTGGGGAATTCTTATCCTGCTGCTCGTCGGCTATGGCTGGCTGGCGGACCTGGGCCGCAACCACACCGCGCTCTCGATATTTCTCAGCCGCCTCATGTCCGTCAGTTATGGAGTGGGCGCAGCGCTCACTCTCGACGAATTTGCCCTCTGGCTAAGCCTCGACCCGAACGCCTACTGGTCGCGACAGGGCCGTCTCAGCATCGACGCCATCATCCTGTTTGGCAGCATGCTGGCTACCGGCGCATGGGGCGCACCATTCTTCCGCGGCATCCACAGGCTCTGGACAGACCGCACCCTGGTCGGCCATGAGATCGGTCGCGGTATCACCTTCCCTATGCGCCTCGTGAGGTTGCTTCGTCCGCGTAAATCTCGTCAATGAGCGCCGCATAGCGTGCGGTAATCGCGCGCCGCTTCAGCTTCATTGACGGCGTAAGCTCCCCTGTCTCCTGCGTCCACTCCTCCGCAACCACGCGGAATCGCTTGAGCGTTTCAAAATTCGCCAGCCCGCTGTTTGCCTCGCGCACAATCTCTTCATAAAGTGCAATCACGCGCCTGTCAGCCACCAACTCAGTTCGCCTCGCCGCTTCCACGCCATGCTGCTGCGCCCAGGCTTCCAGCGCAATAAAATTGGGTGAAATCAGAACCGAAATAAATTTATGCTTGTCCCCAACCAGGGCGGCCTGCGCCACAAGCACGTTGCTTTTGAGCTTGCTCTCAATCGGCTGTGGAGCAACCAGCTTTCCGCCGGAAGTCTTCAGCAATTCCTTCTTCCGATCCGTAATGTATAGAAATCCATCCTCATCGAGGCGAGCGATATCCCCAGTGTGGAACCATCCATCAGCGTCGAAACACTCTGCATTCGCGTCCGGCTTCTGCCAGTAACCCGCAAATACCGCCGGACCCCGCGTCAACAACTCACCATCCTCAGCCAGTCTCAGCTCCACATTCGGCAGCGGCCTGCCTACGGATCCCATCCGGTTGCTTTCCGGATTATTCAATGCAATTACCGGCGAAGTCTCAGTGAGCCCGTACCCCTCCCAGAGAGCAATCCCAACCGAAGCAAACCACTTTGCCGTATCGATGCCAAGCGGCGCGCCTCCGGAAACAAACACCCTCACCCGCCCACCGAATGCCTCGCTGACCTTGGAATAAACCAGCTTATGCGCCAGCTTCCAAAGCGTTGCGGTAGGCCTTTGACCGCCGTACACGGCATCGCGATGTGCTGCTCCTTGTCGCACCGCCCAAGCCAGAATCCGCTTCTTCACCGCTGACCCAGCCGACTTCTGCTCCACCGCCTGGCGAATCTTTTCGTACACGCGCGGAACCCCAACGATCACCGTCGGCCTGACTTCTTTCATCGACTGCGGCAGCTTGTCGAACTGCGAGCAATAAGCCACCTGCGCCCCGTAGTAGTACATCATGTAGTCCAGCGCACGAGCCGTGATGTGCGAAAGCGGCAAAAACGAAATGCAGGAGTCCGTAGGATTGAAATTGAACCCCATGCCGCAATAATTCTGGTTCGATGCAATGTTGCCATGAGTCAGCGACACGCCCTTCGGCTCCCCAGTCGTTCCCGACGTATAAATCAGCGTTGCCAGGTCCTTCGGTTCAACTGATTTGACCAACGCGTCAAATACCGGGTCGCGCTCGCTGCCTCGTGCATCGGCCCCTGCCAGCAACTCCCTCAACGCAATTGCTCCCTCGGGAGGCGCGGCCGGATCCATAATTACAATCCGCTCCAATTCCGTCTGCCCGCGAACCGCATTCAGCTTGTCAAACTGCATCTGATTCGAAACCACTGCAATGCGACACCCGGCATCGCGCACCAGCACAGCCACTTGCTCGCCCGTGAGCGTCGGATAAATCGGCACATTCGCCGCGCCAATCGCCAGCGATGCAAAGTCGCTCACCGCCCACTCCCACCGGTTCTCGCTGATGAGCGCAATGCGATCGCCCTTCTTCGCGCCCCAGTTCAGAAACGCTTTTGCCAGCGCCCGCACTCGCTGATACATCTGGTCGGATGAAATCGGCAGCCAGCGTCCCAACTCGTCCTGCCAAAGCACGGCACGCGCATTGCCGCTCGCAGCTATGCGGCAAAAAAGGTCATTGATAGTTGAAATCGGTGCGATTGTTGTCATCGGATTGGTGTACAGAGCGCGATTTATCATTCATCGCAGACAGTCGAGAGTTTATCAGCGCGGGCCGCACGCGTGTTGACTCCCTCACCCGGATAATGCCGATTTTCACCGTTCCCCAACACAACTGACGTCTCTTTAGTGGAGTATCGTGTCGAGCACCTGACGATTTACACTTGGACATTAGCATCGAACTGCTTTCTTCATTTGCAATTTGCTTTTTTTCACCCCCCAAAATGCCTAATATCAACCCACCCTTGTCTATCGACGATTCCGACCCGGAGCTGCTCCGCAAGCTTGCCACCATCAAGCTCTTTTGCTTCTTGGCAGTTGCCTGCATAGGCGTTGTCACTCTCATCTGCTGGTATTTCCCGCTATTGGGAAAATTCGTGCCAGGTGGCTGGCGTCTCATGACCGCCGAAACCGCGCTTGGATTGCTCTTGAGCGCGTTCAGCCTCGAATTCTCCGAGAAGCGCCATTCCATCCGAATCAAGCGGCTCAACCTGTTGCTTGCCGTCCTCACAGCCCTGCTGGGCGCGGTGATTCTCGGTGAATACGCCTTTCATATCTCTGCCGGTCTCGAACACGTCTTCCCTTTCGACCCCAATTCCACTTCGCCCTGGCCCGACAGACCCTCGCCTCAAACCGCATCCGGATTACTCCTGCTGGGAATCACGATTGCGATGATCCGGGTGCGCGCGCGCATCGCCGTCCACATCGCGGACTTTTTCACGATCTGTCTTGCTCTTCTGGTCCTTGTGCTGGCCTCCGGAGAAATCTTCGGCGCAATGCGAATCTTCGCCTTGTCCGAGGTCACCCGCACTTCACCGCAAACCCTGCTGTGTTTCGTGCTTCTCACTTTTGTAGCTTTCTGTCGCAGAGCCGAGAAGGGCATCTTTTCCATCTTTCTGGGCCGCGGAATCGGTAGCAGGATCGCCAGGATCCTTGGCCCCGTTATCCTGCTTTTGCCCATTCTTCGCGAGTTCACGCGCCAGCACGTAATCCGCTCGCAGATCTTCCCCGAGCACTACGCCACAGCGATCCTCGCCTCCATCACCGCAGCAATGTCGTTTGTCTTTTTGATGTTTCTTGTCTGGTACATCAGAAGCATGGAGGCAGAGATTCACGACCTCTCCCTGCGCGACGAGTTGACCGGCCTTTACAACCTGCGAGGATTCAACATCCTTGCCGAGCAGGCCCGTCGGCTCGCACAACGCTCCAAGGCCCCTTTTTCCGTCTTGTTCATCGACCTGGATGAGCTCAAACAGATCAACGATGTCCACGGACACGGAGCAGGCTCTGCCACACTCAGCGAGATTGCGGAGTTGATCCAGGCAACATTCCGTGAAACTGATGTGATTGGTCGCATTGGAGGCGACGAATTCGCGGTTGCCGGTCAGTTTAGCGACGACGCCGTCTCTGTTGCCGTGCAACGCCTACGGGCCGCCTCCGCCGAGCGGAATTCCTCCGTTGGCCATCGGGTTGCCCTCAGCTTCAGCGTCGGACAAGTAACCTCTATCGTCACTGAGCATGAATCCCTGGAGGCGCTTATTGCCAAGGCCGACCAGTCCATGTACGAAGAAAAACGCCGCAAAAAGTCCCACCTCGGCTGACTCCGGACAGATTACAAACCAGACAAAAGCTCAACTTGAAAAATCATCGCGCTGCCCTTGCATAGTTATTCATTTCCGATGTATATTTATACAAGCGCGGCCGCAGCTTGCGAGCCGCGTTTTCGATTTTGTCCGGCGCATCCGGCTCATCGACTCGGAGAAGGCAATGAAGTTTCAAAGGCACACCGCAATTCGAGAACTCGTTGCCAACTCCCTCGTCTCCAACCAGGACGAGCTGCGCCGCAAACTGCGCCGTCGCGGCTTTGAAGTTACACAAGCCACTCTCTCCCGCGACATCCACGAGCTCCGCCTCTCCAAAGGCCCCGGCGGCTATTCTCTGCCCAACGCCAACGGCAGCAACGGCGCGTCGGTAGCTTTCGAAGACGACGGGCCGCCCACAGTCGCGGAGATGATTGAGAGTTTTGGCCTTCGTGTCCGCCAGGCAATGAATCAGGTTGTTGTAGGCACGGCAATGGGAGGCGCACAACCCGTCGCCGCTGCCATCGACCGCGAAGCATGGCCTGAAGTAGTCGGCACCATCGCAGGCGACGACACAGTATTGGTCATCTGTCCCGACCAGCGCCGGGCAACAGAAGTTGAAGCCCGTCTGAGGACATTTCTGGAGTCATGAGCGACACCCTACAAACCGCAGTTGTAGGAGTCACAGGATACGCCGGCGCAGAGTTGGCCCGCCTGCTTCTGCACCATCCCCGTCTCCAAAATACGCCTCCAGTCTTTGCGGGCCGCGTCGACTCCAACGGGTCCTCCGGCGACGCATCGCGCAATAGTATTCCCCTAGCCGAAATCCATCCCCAGCTAGCCGGCGGCCACACCGCCAACCTCAAGCTCGAATCCTTTTCCTGGGAATTGCTGGCGAGCCGCGGTGTCCAGATCCTGTTCCTCGCCACTCCACACGAGCAGTCCCGCACCTGGGTTCCGGAAGCTCTTGCACGTGGTTTGCAAGTGATTGACCTCAGCGGCGCATGGCGGCTCACTGAAGCGGCCAATCGCGCAATCTATAACTTCGAAGACGAAGGCACGAAACTCGCTGCGGAAACCCAATCGCAAGCCGTCTACGGCCTGCCTGAACTTCATCGCGAGCAAATCGCGAACGCAAGCCTCGTCGCCAATCCCGGCTGCTACGCGACCTCCATCATCCTCGCTCTTCGTCCGCTCGTTGCAGCCGGCATCGTCGATCTGAACCATGGCATCGTCGCCGATTCCAAGAGCGGAGTCAGCGGCGCTGGCAAGGCCCCCACCGCCAAGACTCATTTCATGTACGCTGCCGATAATCTCTCCGCTTACGGCGTCTTCACCCATCGCCACACTGGTGAATTGCTCGAGCAAATCGGCATCGATCAATCGCAAATTGTTTTCACACCCCATCTGTTGCCGATCCCGCGTGGAATTCTTTCTACTATTTACGCGCACTTCGGCGGCGTACAGACCGCGGAAAGCATCTCAAGCATTTACCATGATTTTTTTGCGCACAGCCCAATGGTCCGTCTCTTTGACAAATCGCTGCCGCAAATTCAATATTCCGTCCGAACAAATTATGCAGATATCGGCTTCCAACTCGCTCCCGATGGCCGCCGCGCCGTCATCGTCAGTTGCCTCGACAACTTATTGAAGGGCGCTGCCTCGCAAGCCGTACAAAATCTGAATATCATGCAAAGCTGGCACGAAGCGGAGGGCCTGGAATGAAGTACGTCGTCAAACTCGGTGGCGCAGGTCTTGAAACTCCGTCGCTCCTCAATGGCTCCATGCGTGCGATTACCGAACTTGTGCGCGATGGCAACCAGGTGGCCGTTGTTCACGGTGGCGGCGTACAGTTGACCCGGATGTTGAAAGCTCTTGGCAAGCAGAGCGAATTCATCAATGGCCTTCGCGTCACCGACGCTGAAACTCGCGACGTAGCTCTCATGGTCCTCGCCGGCAAAGTCAACAAGGGCCTCGTAGCCGCGCTCGGCGCTCTTGGCCAGCACGCTGTCGGCCTCTCCGGCGGCGACGGCCTTCTTTTTCGCGCTCGGAAAAAACGCACCGCGCCCGACCTCGGTTTTGTTGGCGAAGTCGTGGCCAGCGATCCGCGTTGGATTGAAGCCATCTGGCACCTGAACGGTGTTCCGGTGATCTCCTCCATGGCTCTCGGGTTCGACGGCGAATATTACAATATCAATGCCGACGAAATGGCTGCGGCCTGCGCTATCGCCTGCCGCGCAGACGCGCTCGTCTTCCTCACTGACGTCCCCGGCGTTAAAGGCGCAAACGGCCAGGTACTCCGATGGCTCTCTATCGATCAGATCGCCGAGATGGCCAAAAGCGCTGTCATCTCCGGTGGCATGTTGCCCAAGCTCAGCGCCTGCCGTGAAGCTCTTTTGAACGGCGTAAAGCGCGTAAGAATCTTGCCCGCCGAAGCTGCCAGTTCCCTTCCTGACCTGTGCAGTTCCCGCGTAGCTCAAGGCACTGAAGTCATGGTTGCCTGATAGTCCGCTTGAAAGACGGACAGGAGAAATGAACTTGACCAAACTCGATCAAATTCGCGCCGCGGAAGAAAAACTTCTGCTCCCCACTTATGACCGCAACCCCATCCTCTTTGTCAGAGGCGAGGGCGTTCATCTCATCGACGAAAAGGGCGATCGTTACCTCGATTTTCTCAGCGGCATAGGCGTCAACGCCCTCGGTTACGCCCATCCCATAATCGAGGAGGCCATTGCCCGCCAGAGCCGCGCGCTCATTCACACGTCGAACCTTTTCTATCACGAGGGTCAAGCCGAACTCGCTCTTCGGCTCACCGAGCGCACCGGCATGGATCGCGTCTTCTTCGCCAACACCGGCACTGAAGCCTGGGAAGGCGCAATGAAGCTAGCCCGCGCTCACGCCGGCCTGTTGCGCAGCGAAGGAAAGCACATCGGCACCAAATTCCTTGCCCTCGAGCAAAGCTTCCACGGCCGTACTTTCGGCTCCGTTTCTACCACATACAAAGCCAAATACCGCGAGCCATTCGGCCCCGTAGTTCCCGGCGTCGAATTTGTTCGCTTCAATGACGTGGCCGATCTCCGCGCGAAATTCTCCAATGAAGTCTGCGCCATTCTCGTTGAAGCCATTCAGGGCGAAGGCGGCATCCGCCCTCTCACGCGGGAGTTCTTCGCCGAAGCCCGCGCGCTCGCAACCTCCACTGGCGCATTGCTCATCGTAGATGAAATTCAAGCAGGCATGGGCCGCACCGGCAAGTGGTGCGCCTACCAGCACTACGGCATTCAGCCCGACATCACTACCTTGGCCAAGCCCCTTGCCGGCGGCATCCCTCTCGGCGCAATCCTCTGCACTGAAGAGGCTGCGCGCGCCATCCATGCGGGTATGCACGGCACCACATTCGGCGGCGGCCCGTTAGCCTGCGCCGTAGCCATCGCCGTGATCGAACACATCGAAAAAGAAAATCTGTTGGCACACGCCACCGAAGTAGGTGACTATTTCCAAGTCCAACTCCGCGATCTCGCAAATCGTCACAGCGCCATCATCGACGTCCGCGGCAAGGGCCTAATGGTTGCGGCAGAGTTGGATTCAGCCGACCTCGCCAAGCTTACAGTCGCCGAGATGCTGAAGCGAAAAATACTCATCAACTGCACCAGCGATACTGTGTTGCGCTTCCTCCCGCCCTACATTATCGAGCGCGCCCATGTCGACACAGCCATCGCGGCGCTCGACGAAATCTTCACCGAACATGCGGGCGCTCTCGCCGCATCGCAGACCGCATCAAATGCCACAGGAGGCCCCAATCATGTCTAGCAGAGCAATCATCGAAACATCGGAGGCCGCCGTGCCCGTCCAAAAAGACCCTGACATTCTGGCCGCCGCCGCCCGCCTCGCCGGTGAGGACATGTGCTCCATCGCCGATCTATCGAGCGCCGAAGTTCGCGCCATCCTCAAGCTCGGCCACGACGTCAAGCGCAATCCGCGTGAGTATCGTCATGCCCTCGACGCCAAGCAAATGGTGCTCATGTTTGAGAAGCCAAGCCTGCGCACGCGCCTCAGTTTTGAGACCGGCATCAACACACTCGGCGGCAGCGCGATCTTTCTCGACCACACCAGCTCACCCCTCGGTGAGCGCGAATCCATTGCCGATGTGGCCCGCAACGTCGAGCGCTGGGTAGACGTCATCATCCTCCGCACCTATGCGCACGACACCATCACGGAGATGGCCGCCAACTCCCGCGTCCCTGTCGTCAACGCGCTGTCGGACTTCGAGCATCCCTGCCAGGCCCTGGGTGACTTCATGACATTGCAGGAACACTTCGGCTCGGTTACCGGCCTCAACTTCACCTATCTCGGCGACGGCAACAACGTCTGCCACTCACTCATGTTGACAGGTGCGCAGCTCGGCGCGAATGTCACCATCGCCACCCCGCGCGGCTACTCGCCAGACATCGAAATCGTTACCCTTGCCCGGGACATCGCTCAGGCCAACGGCTGCGAGATCCGTCTGCTGCAAGATCCGCAACTCGCCGTCGAAGGTGCCGACGCAGTCTATACAGATGTGTGCGTCAGCATGGGCTTCGAGCACGAGTCCACCAAGCGCGCTCCCATCTTCCGTCCATTCCAGGTGAACGAGCCATTGATGGCGAAAGCCGCTGCCCATGCGGTCTTCATGCACTGCCTACCTGCGCGCCGCAACGCCGAAGTCACCGACGCGGTGCTCGACGGCCCACAATCCATAGTCTTCGACCAGGCCGAAAACCGCATGCACGCACAGAAAGCATTGCTGCTGTTGCTGCTAGGCGGCCTGGCAAACACAGCAAGTTTTCAGTAGTCAGTTTTGAGTCTTCTGTTCCCAAACTGACAACTGATCACTGACAACTAAGGAGAATTCATTGTCCGTAATTCTCGAATCCCTGCCCGTCGGCCAGAAAGTCGGCATCGCTTTCTCCGGCGGGCTCGACACTTCCGCCGCCCTGCATTGGATGAAGCAGAAGGGCGCCATCCCCTATGCCTACACGGCCAACCTTGGCCAGCCCGACGAAACCGACTACGACGCCATCCCGCGCGCGGCTCTCGAATACGGCGCCGAGAAAGCCCGCCTCATTGACTGCCGCGGCCCGCTTGTTCGCGAAGGCATCGCAGCGCTGCAGGCTGGCGCGTTTCACATCAGCACTGGCGGCGTCTACTACTTCAACACCACTCCGCTTGGCCGCGCCGTCACTGGCACCATGCTCGTCTCCGCCATGCAGCAGGACGACGTCCACATCTGGGGCGATGGCTCAACTTTCAAAGGCAATGACATTGAGCGTTTCTATCGCTACGGCCTGCTCGTCAATCCTGATCTCAAAATCTATAAGCCCTGGCTCGACACCGCTTTTATCGACGAGCTAGGCGGCCGCGCTGAGATGTCCGCATTCATGCAAAGCTCTGGCTTCGCCTACAAAATGTCCGCCGAGAAGGCTTACTCCACCGACTCCAACATCCTCGGCGCTACTCATGAAGCAAAAGACCTGGAGCATCTCTCCACCTCTATCAAAATAGTTGCCCCCATCATGGGAGTGGCCTCGTGGCGCGACGATGTAGAAGTCCAGCGCGAACAAGTCTCCGTCCGCTTTGAAGAAGGCACACCCGTCGCCCTGAACAGCCAGCAATTCGACGACTCCGTCGCCCTTCTTCTCGAAGCCAACCGCATCGGCGGACGTCACGGCCTCGGCATGTCCGACCAGATTGAAAACCGCATCATTGAAGCCAAGAGTCGCGGCATCTATGAAGCGCCCGGCCTCGCTCTACTCTTCATCGCCTACGAGCGGCTCATCACCGGCATTCACAACGAAGACACCATCGAGCAGTATCGTGACAATGGCCGCAAGCTCGGCCGACTGCTTTACCAGGGCCGCTGGTTCGACTCTCAGGCCGTCATGCTCCGCGAATCCGCCCAGCGCTGGGTGGCCAAGCCCATCACCGGCGAAGTCACACTCGAGCTCCGCCGTGGCAACGACTATTCCATTCTCAATACCGAGTCGCCCAACCTTACCTTCCATCCCGAGCGTCTAAGCATGGAGAAGACTGAATCCATCTTCTCTCCACGCGACCGCATCGGACAACTCACCATGCGCAATCTCGATATTGCCGACTCTCGTGCAAAGCTCCTTACATACGCCAGGGCCGGCCTTCTCAGCCTCAGCAAAGGCGACGAGATGCCTCAGTTGCAAAGCGCCAAAGAATCAGGGAAATATTAATGTCGAATGAAAAACAATCCGGAAAAATGTGGTCCGGTCGCTTTCGCGAGCCACTCGACGGCGACTTCGAACAGTGGCAACGTTCTATCGTTTTTGATTGGCGGTTGCTTCCCCACGAAGTAGCTGCAAGCAAGGCTCATGTGTCGGCTCTCTTTGCCGCCGATATCATCGCTGCGGAAGAAGCAATACAGATCCGCGAGGCGCTCGACTCGATTGCCGCCGCCCATGCTTCCGACGCTGGCAAGGAATTGGTACGCGATCACCCGACGGCAGAAGACATCCATCATTTTGTCGAGTTGGCATTGGTCGAACGCGTGGGCTCGCTCGGCCTCAAGCTCCACACCGGCCGCAGCCGCAACGAGCAAATCGCCACCGACCTGCGTCTTTATGTACGCGCTCAAATCGACCTCGTCGTCGACTCCCTCGCCGCATGGGCCAGTGCCCTTCTGCAACAAGCGCGCGCCTCCGCTGACTCCGTCATGCCCAGTTACACCCACATGCAGCGCGCCGAGCCGGTCCTCGTTGCCCACTGGCTTTTGGCATACATTGAAATGATTCTGCGCGACGTCGATCGTCTTCGCTCATGCGCCCAGCGCCTCAATGAGTGCCCACTCGGCTCCGGCGCAGTGGCTGGAGCAACACTCGCTCTTGACCGCAACATTGCTGCGCGAGAGTTGGGTTTCGCCGCTCCCACCGCCAACTCCATCGATGCCACCAGCGATCGCGACTTCATCCTCGAATATCTCCACGCGCTTACTTTTGTCGGCCTGCACTTAAGCCGCTTTGCAGAAGAAATCACTCTATTCGCCACTGCGGAGTTTGGTTTTATCGTATTGCCCGAAGCATTTTCAACCGGCTCGAGCGCGATGCCTCAGAAGAAAAATCCTGATCTCACTGAACTAATCCGCGCCAAGATCGGTCGCATCCACGGCGCCGCTCAAGCAGTCACCATGCAGCTCAAAGGCCTGCCATTGGCCTACAATAAGGACATGCAGGAGACGCAGGAGCCGGCATTCGCGGTTGAGTTTGTGCCGCCCATGCTGAAGCTGGTAGCGCGGTTCACGGCCGCCATTCAATTCAATCGGCAGCGCATGGCGGAAGCCGCGCAGTCGGGCTACCTCAACGCAATGGCGGCCGCAACATATCTCGTCCACAAGGGCGTTCCCTTCCGCACCGCCCACGAGAAGATCGGAAATGCCGTTCGCTTCGCATTGCAAGAGGGCGTTGAGCTTCGCGACCTAACCATCAATGAACTGCGCGCTTTCGGTCCTGAATTCGATGAAGACTTTTTCCCTGCAATCACATTGAATGCCACGCTTGACTGTCACGATGTGATCGGTGGAACCGCGCGCAAACGCGTACATGAAGCCCTCGAAGCAGCGTCGGAACGAATCGCTGCTATTTCCAGGGAGGCCGCCCATGCTGGTGCGTAAAGCCCTGCTCCAGGACGCTTCCAACGTGTATGACCTTGTGAATTCGCTCTCCACGGACGGCACGCTTCTCAAGCGCCCCTTCGCCGAGATTTGCGAAAATATTCGCGACTTTACCGTTGCTGAGTCCGATGGCGGCATCTTTCTCGGCTGCGGCGCGCTTCACTTTTATGGGCCGCATCTATGCGAAGTGCGCTCGATCGTCGTCAAGCCTGAAGCCAAGGGTCAGGGCGCGGGAGGACGCATTCTTGGCACGCTCATCGAGGAGGCCGAGTTACACGGCATTCAATCCGTATGCCTCTTCACTCGTATTCCCGACTTCTTTTTCAAATATGGTTTTCGCGTTGTCGAAGATAAATCCGAGCTCCCCGACAAGATCTTCAAGGACTGCCAAATCTGTCCGCGCCTCCATCGTTGCGATGAAGTCGCCATGGTCCGCGGCCGCATTCCACGCATGTCCATCCTCGGCCCGCGTCAGGAAGCCCAGCAGCTAGTTCGCCTCTCCGGCTAACTTCGACTTATGCAGCAAAGCCGCTGCCACCGCGGCCTGCCCATAACTCAGCCCGCCATCTCCGGGACTAACTTGCCGATGCTGCAACACGGTGAACCCTTCCTCTTCAAGCCTAGCCCGCAGCAGTCGAGCCAGCCTTCGGTTGGCCAAGCAGCCCCCACTAAGCGCAACGATGTTGATGTCAGTTTCGATCCGGGCATTTGCAGCCGCATTGATAAACCCCTCCACAACACCCGCATGAAACCGCGCGGAAATCCGCCTCGCCGGAACTCCGCGCCATAGGTCTTCCAGTATCGCCTTCCACATCTTCCCGGTCCGAATCACCGCCGCGCTGCCTGAGCCTTCCTCCCCCCTATACAACTCCGAAGAATAATTTCCCTGCTCAAATCGGTCGGGCTCATCAACAGCAATCCCTTCCAATTCAATCGCCGCCTGCGCCTCATAATCCACCGTGCGCCGATTCAACACTACCGCCGCAACCGCATCAAACAATCTACCCAGGCTCGATGTCATCGGCGCGTTAATCTCACGCGAAATCATCCGTTTCAACACTCGGACGTCACTCGCCGGCGCGCCAAGCAACTTCACTAATTGTTCCGACTCAACATCAAATTCTGCCGCATGCAACGCCCCAAGCGCCATCCGCCAAGGCTCCTTAACAGCCGCATCCCCGCCTGGCATGGGCACATACTCCAGATGCGCAAACCGCTGAAATCCATCCAGCCTGCACACCAGCACTTCCCCACCCCATATCTTTCCGTCTGTTCCATATCCAGTCCCATCCAGCGCCAACCCAATTGCCGCGCCCATCAACCCATGCTCAGCCATACAGCCGGCCACATGCGCATGATGATGTTGAACCGCCAGCAAAGCCAACCCACGCTCACGAGCCCAATCCTTCGCCCACTCCGAGGACAAGTATCCAGGATGCAGATCATGCACTACCATCTGCGGCTCAATCTCAAACGTTCGCATCAAGTGATCCAATGACTCTTTGAAAAACTCCATCGTCGTCGGATTTTCCAAATCTCCAAGATGCTGGCTCTGATAAACTCGCCGTCCCCTCGCCAGCGCAAACACATTCTTCAAGTGGCCGCCCATCGCCAGCAACGGTGGAGCATCAATCGGCAACTCCACGCTCAGCGGCACATATCCCCTTGCCCTCCGCATCAGCTGCGGCGCACTATCCACCACCGCCGCAACTGAGTCATCGCATCGCTGCAATATCTCTCGGTCATGCATCAGGAACGCATCCGCGATCCCTCCCAACCGCGCCAGCGCCTCATCGTTGTCAATCGCAATTGGCTCCTCGCTCAGATTCGCGGAAGTCATCACCAGCGCCCGCAGCTGTCCCGAAGGAAATAGCAAATGCTGCAGCGGCGCATATGGCAGAAATACACCAAGCCACGGAACTCCCGGCGCAACGCCCTCCGCAATCCCGCCACCATCCTTCTTCCGCGTCAACACAATCGGTCGCGCAGAAGTTTGCAGCAGCGCTTCTTCCACCGGCGTCAGGACGCACAATTCCCGAGCCGCCTCGACGTCCTTCACCATCACAGCCAGCGGTTTTCCATAACGATGCTTTCTCGCGCGCAACCGCATCACAGCAGCATCATTCGCAGCATCCACGCTTAAATGAAATCCACCAATTCCCTTGATCGCAACAATCTCACCAGCCGCCAATTTATCCCGGCAAGCACCAACTGGATCACTTGCTTCAATAGCAATACCATCGCGGCCCACCAGCCAAACACGCGGCCCACATTCCCAACATGCATTCGGCTGCGCATGAAATCGCCGATTCCCAGGATCGTCGTACTCCCCCTGGCAAGCCGCGCACATCGTGAATCGCGCCATTGAAGTCTGCGGACGATCATATGGAATCCGCCGCGTAATCGTGTACCGTGGCCCACAATTCGTGCAATTCAAAAATGGATAAAGATATCGCCGGTCCGCAGGATTGAATAACTCTCGCAGGCAGTCCGCACAAGTCGCAGCATCCGCCGGAATTCCGGTACTAACCCGCCCTAAAACCTCGCTCGCAATGATTCGAAATCCAACCTCTCCACTCGCCTCCAACTCCCGCACCACAATCGATTCGATCCGCGCCAACGGTGGCATCTCCGCACTCAATCGCGCAATAAAATGCGCCACGCGTTCTTCCGGCCCCTCAACCTCAATCGTCACTCCATCCGTATCGTTGCCTATCGACCCACCCAGCCCTTCCTCTTGCGCCAGCCTGTATACAAACGGCCGAAACCCCACTCCCTGCACCACTCCGCGCACCACAACCCCACGCCGCACCAGCGGAAATTCATTCACCGTTTGTCTCGCGCCAATCTCGTCAGCCAATCCAGCCCTCACATCGCACACAAGCATAGCGCATGGTTACCCATTGACGACGTAGCCGCACACTCCTGTACAGTGGCATTTCAGCCGCCGCGTCATTATGCACACAGCCATTCCGCAAAACCGCACCATTCTTGGCCTCGACGTAGGCGGCACCAAAACTGCATGCGTCGAAGGCACACTCGACGGCCGAATTCTTCAGCGAATCGAAATACGCACGCAAGCCCAATTACCCTTCGCCGAAGTATTTCCTGAAATCGTCCACCATCTCAATTCACTTATCTCCGCCGCCATGCGCGCAGGCCGATCTCCGGCCGCGCTCAGCGTCTCCATTGGCGGCCCGCTCAAAATTCAAGAAGGCTTTCTCATTGACCCTCCGCACCTTCCCGGGTGGCATCGGCTTCCCCTCAAGGCACGTCTTCGCGATGCCTTCCCAAACATCCCCGTATTCATCGAGCACGATGGAAACGCCGGCGCTCTCGCGGAGTTTCATTTCGGAGTAGGCAAGAGCCGCCCAAACTTGCAGCATCTCATCTTCCTAACCTTCGGCACGGGTATCGGCGCAGGTTTCATCGTGAATGGAAAAATCCTGCGCGGCGCATCCGACACCGCGGGCGAAATCGGCCACTGGCGCCTTGCCGAAGATGGCCCCATCGGATTCGGCAAACGCGGTTCATGGGAGTCATTCGCGTCCGGTGCGGGCCTCGTCCAACTCGCCGCCCAAATGTTCCCCTCTCGCTGGAATGCCGAAACTCCCATCTCCGCATTGGTCGGCGCAATGGTCGAAAATGATCGCGAAGCCTTACAAGTCGCCGAATTTGCCGGAACCTGGATGGGTCGCGGACTCGCCCTCCTCATCGACGCATTAAATCCTCAGGTCATAGTCTTCGGCTCCCTCGGCGTAGTCCTGGGCGAGCGAATATTTGCGCCCGCCCGCAAAGTAATCGCCGCCGAAGCATTGCCTCAGGCCGCTGCCGCATGCGAAATCATCCCATCGGTATTAGGCAAGCACATCGGCGATGTTGCCGCACTCATGGCCGCGCTCACTGATCCGTCCCTGCATCTCCTGAATGAACAGATTTAAACTTGATTTCATGTGGAATCTCCGCAGCGTTTCGATCCCGCGTAAAATTCATGCCGCCACGGCCGCCATTCTCCTCGTGCTTCCATGCGCCATAAACGGCCACTCCCAGGAACCTAGCGAAGCAGAAGTAATCCAGCACATTGACGCCGTAATCAAAGCCAGGTTCGAAGCCGTACTCGCCTACACCGTAACCGAGCATTACGCCGTCTTTCGAAACGACGACCTAACCCATCCTTCTGCGGAAATGACCGTCCGAACCACATACAACAAAGACACCGGCAAAACCTACGCGATCCTGTCCTCGTCCGGCTCCGCGCTCATCAAGCACTATGTCTTCGACACACTCCTCGACAATGAAAAGCGCATCAATGAGCCGGCCAACCGTGAAGCCTCCTGGCTCACCTCCACCAATTATGAAATGAAACTCAAGCCCGGCGGCACAGTGCTAGTCGACGGTCGCGACTGTTATGCCATGGCCATCTCCCCAAAGCAGAAAGCTCCCAACCTCATTGAAGGCACCATGTGGGTCGACGCGAAGGATTTCTCCACCGTCAAAATCGAAGGCGTCTCCACCAAAAGCCCTTCGATGATCACCGGCCCCTCGCACGTTTCGCGTCAATACGCTCTCTTCGACGGCTTCGCGCAAGCCACTCACGCTCATGCTGAAACCGATAGCAATCTGGTCGGCAAGACCGTCGTCACCATCGATTACGAAGGCTACGAAATCCAAATTCGTGCTACGAAATAATGCTCATACGTCTCGCCGCACCGTCCGCCCCGCGCCAATCTAACCGATTCTGAACTATACTGTGCTCCGTGGTTGCCCTTTTCACAGACTGGAAACTCGATGCCGCGCTCGGCTCCTGCCTGGTGCTCGGACTGAAACACGGCTTCGACTACGACCACCTCGCCGCCATCTCTGATATCACCGCCGTCCAGCGCAATTGGCGCAGCGGCCTGCGTCTCGGCATGACCTACGCCCTGGGCCATGCATGCACCGTAGCCGCCCTCGGTATCGCCGTACTCGAACTGCATCTTGGGCTTCCTCAAGGCCTCGACCATTGGACCGAGCGTCTGATTGGACTGACCCTCATCGTCCTCGGCATTGGCGTGGTCGCCGGCATCCTACGAAAAGACGCGCATGGCCACTCGCACAGCCGCATTGAAAGCCGCCTCGCCATCGCCATAAACGGAGTCCTCTGGCTCGCCTGGAAAGTTCGCCGCATCTGGAACAGCCAAGCTCCCAAGCCTGACCGCTTTCAATGGATGTACAACGGAAAGTCCGTCTTCGTCATTGGCATCCTCCACGGCGTTGGCGCGGAGACTCCCAGCCAGCTGGCGCTCTTTTTCCTCACCGCCAATCTCGGCGGCACTTCCCGCGGAATGCTCGGTCTGCTGGCCTTCTCCGTGGGCCTGATCGCCATGAATGCCCTCATGACCGCAACCATGGGCGGGGCTTTCAGAGCCTCAGGACACAACCCCCGCTTTTACCACGTCATCGCATGGGCCGGAGCCGCCTACAGCTGCATCATCGGAGTCATCTTCCTCTTCGGGATCTCCGACCGCTTACCCGCCCTCGGTTAGAGTTCATAACAAAAAACCCTGTCATTCTGAGCGAACGGGGCTCCGAACGTTTTTCAGTTCGGGGCTGGTGAGTCGAAGAACCTGCGGTTGTTCTTCGCGCGCTTTGCAATGAATTTTAGAGCCGGATCACTGGCTCCACATGCCACAATGCGGCACCCTCCACCCAACTCTGTGACCCCCATCACCGATCCCGCCCGCCCAAAACACGTACAACATGACACAGACAAGGAGCAAGCCGCACCCGCACAATTGCCTTGCATTCACATCCGCTTGCATCCTTACCGAGGAGGGAATCGTGCCAGCCTTTGCTCCCCCGCCGCTACCTAGCGCCGACAAACGTTGGAAAATCGTCAACGGCACCATGCGCAAAAATGGCTTCGCCCGTCACGCGCTCATTGAAACGCTCCACACCGTCCAATCCTCGTTTGGCTATCTCGACGACATCGCAATCAGTTTTGTCGCTCGCTCCCTGCGCGTACCTCTCAGCCAGGCTTATGGAGTAGCGACCTTCTACCACCACTTCAGCCTCAAGCCGCCTGGCAAGCACACCATGACCATCTGCACCGGCACAGCCTGCTACATCAAGGGCACTGACAAGCTAGTCGCGGAAGCGGAAAAACGTCTTGGCATCCCTCAAGGCCAGACCACCAAAGACGGCAAAATCAGCCTCATGACTGCCCGTTGCGTCGGGGCCTGCGGTCGCGCCCCTGTCGGCCTCACTGATGGCGAATTGTGCGGCCAGATGACCAGCGGGCAGATGCTCGAACAACTCGAAAGGTGGGCCGTCGAATGACCATCGAAGAGCTCGACCAGATAGCCGAATCCACCCGCGCTGAGTACGCCAAATTCGATCACGAAATCAACGTCTGCATGGGAACCGGCTGCCTCAGTCAGCACTCCGGTGAACTGAAGGATGCGCTGGCCAAAGCCGTCGTTGCCCAAGGCAAAAACGCATTTGTCCGCCGCACCGGCTGCATGGGCCTTTGCGCCGCCGGCCCGCTTGTCCTCGTCGACCCCGAAGAAACCCTCTACCAGCATTTGAACGCCAGCCACGCGGAATCCATCGCCTCCAGCCTCGGCGGCCAGCCCGTTGCCGCTCTGCAATGCGACCTGCGCGAACACTTCGATCAACAGGTCCACGTCGTGCTTGAAAACTCGGGCCACATCGACCCCGAGAAAATCGACGACTACATCGCCCGCGACGGCTACAGGGCCCTCGTCAAAGCCCTCACCGAAATGTCTCCCAATGAAGTGATCCAGCAGATTACTGAAAGCGGCCTGCGCGGTCGCGGCGGCGGCGGCTACCCCACCGGCCTCAAGTGGGCAACCGTTTCCAAGGCTGGCGGCGATATGAAATACGTCATCTGCAACGGAGACGAAGGTGACCCCGGCGCTTTCATGGATCGCAGCGTTCTCGAGAGCGATCCCCAGCGCGTACTCGAAGGCATGGCCATTGCCGCCTACGCGGTTGGCGCGAGTAAGGGTTTCGTCTACGTCCGCGCCGAATATCCGCTTGCCGTTTCCCGCCTCTCCAACTGTCTTCGCGATGCCCGTCGCCGCGGACTGCTCGGCAACAACATCTGCAACACGCCTTTCAACTTCGATGTCGAAATTCGCCTTGGCGCTGGAGCCTTCGTCTGCGGTGAAGAGACAGCTCTCATCGCCTCCATCGAAGGCAAACGCGGCACCCCCAAGCCACGCCCTCCCTACCCCGCCGTAAGCGGCTTGTGGGACAAGCCTACCCTCATCAACAACGTCGAAACCTTCGCGAACATCGCCCCCATCATTCGCAAGGGCGGCAAATGGTTCGCCGCCATGGGATCGGACAGAAGCAAAGGAACCAAAGTCTTCGCGCTCACCGGAAAAATCACCAACACCGGCCTCGTTGAAGTTCCCATGGGCACCACGCTGCGCCAAATAATCGAGGGGATTGGCGGCGGCGTTCCAGACGGCCACACCTTCAAAGCCGTGCAAACCGGCGGACCTTCCGGCGGCTGCCTTCCCGCAGAAATGCTCGACATTGGCGTCAGCTACGACGCACTGCTCAAAGTCGGCGCAATGATGGGTTCCGGCGGCATGATCGTCATGGACGACACCTCCTGCATGGTCAACGTCGCCCGCTTCTTCATGGAGTTCTGCATGACGGAGTCCTGCGGAAAGTGCATCCCCTGCCGCGCCGGCACCGCACAAATGTTCACGCTTCTTTCCCGCATTTGCAATGGCTCGGGAACCATGGACGACCTCGACCTCATCGTCGATCTCTGCGCCACAGTCAAGGAAACCAGCCTCTGCGGCCTCGGCCAAACCGCGCCCAATCCAGTCCTCAGCACTCTGAAATATTTCAAGAACGAATACATCGACCACATCGTCCACAAGCGCTGTCCCGCCGGCGTCTGCAACATGCAGGCGACGCCTCAACCGCTGACGAATTCCCTTCTCGAGGTGTTGGCATGACCACCAGCGTCGATGTAAAAACGCTCACCATCGATAACCAGCAAGTCAGCGCCCGCGCCGGTCAAACCATCCTCGAAGTTGCGCGCGAACACAACATCGACATTCCAACCCTCTGTCATCTTGACGGCCTCAGCGATGTCGGAGCATGCCGCCTGTGCCTCGTCGAAATCAAAGGCAGCAACAAGCTATCGCCAGCGTGCGTAGCCACTGTCGAAGAAGGCATGGAGATCTCGACCGCGACAGACCGCCTCAAGAACCACCGCCGCACCATTCTCGAATTGCTCTTTGCAGAGCGCAATCACATCTGCTCAGTATGCGTGGCCAATAATCACTGCGAACTCCAGACTCTCGCGCAAAAGCAGGGCGTCACGCATGTCCCGCTGCCCTATCGCAACCCCGCGTTGCCCGTCGACGCTTCGCACCAGCGCTTCTCGCTCGACCACAACCGCTGCATCCTCTGCACCCGCTGCGTCCGCGTCTGCGCGGAGATAGAAGGCGCGCACGTCTGGGACGTGATGGGCCGCGGAATCGACTCCCTCATCATCTCCGACCTCAATCAACCATGGGGCAATTCCACCAGCTGCACGAGTTGCGGAAAATGCGTCGAAGTATGCCCTACCGGCGCCATCTTCGACAAGAGCAAAGTCGGCGACGACCACCCCAAGCATCCAGAATTTCTCCCCTACCTTAACCTCATGAGGGAAGCTCAATGAGCAAACTGAAACTGGCAACGGCCTGGCTCGACGGATGCTCCGGCTGTCACATGTCCATCCTCGATATGGACGAACGCCTCCTTGACATCGCCGAACTCGTCGACGTTGTTTACAGCCCCATCGTCGACACCAAGGAGTTCCCCGATTACGTCGACATCACGCTTGTCGAGGGCGCCGTCGCTTCCGTTGACGATGAAAAGAAGATCAAGAAAATCCGCGCCCACTCCAAGCTTCTCGTCGCCATGGGTGATTGCGCCGTAGCCGGCAACGTCCCCTCAATGCGCAACCCCATCGGCCCTGAAGCCATCCTCAAGCGCGCCTACATCGAGAACGCCTCCGCGCAGCAACAAATCCCTTGCGTCGTCGTTCCGCAATTGCTCCGAGTCGTCCGCCCCGTTCACGAATTTGTCAAAGTAGACGTATTTCTTCCCGGCTGCCCACCCTCCGCCGACACGTTCCACACCGCTCTGACAGCCCTGATCACAGGCGCATCTCTGGACATCCCAGCCCTAACCCGCTTCGGAGCCTGACCCATGACTCAAACCATCACCATCGATCCCGTAACCCGCCTCGAAGGCCACGGCAAAATCACCATCCAGCTCAACGGCCAGGGCGAAGTTGAAGACGCGCATTTCCACGTCACCCAGGTCCGCGGCTTCGAGAAATTCTCTGAAGGCCGCCCCTTCTATGAGATGCCCAGCCTCATGGCTCGCATCTGCGGCATCTGCCCTGTCTCCCATCTCATCGCCTCGGCCAAAGCCTGCGAATCCATCATGGCGGTCCGCATTCCCCACACCGCAGCGCAACTCCGCCGCATGTTGAACCTTGCCCAGATGGTCCAGTCTCATGCGCTCAGCTTCTTCTATCTCGCCTCGCCCGATCTGCTCCTCGGCATGGAGTCCGACCCCGCCGCACGGCACATCTTCGGTGTCGTAGCAGCCAAGCCCCAGCTCGGCCGCGCCGGCATCGCTCTTCGCCGCTTCGGCCAGCACATTATCGAGCTGCTCGGCAACAAGCGCATCCATCCCGGATGGGTTGTCCCCGGCGGCGTCACCGAACCGCTCGCTCCGTCCAAGCGCGACGAAATCCTCGCGATGATCCCTGAAGCCTACGCGAACATTGGCCTCGCCCTCGCCGCATACAAGCAAATCGCAGACAGCTTCAAAGCCGAGATCGAAGTCTTCGCCAACTTCCCAACAAATTACCTCGGTCTCATCAACGAAGACGAATCCATCGAGTTCACCGACGGCGCACTTCGCCTCATCGCCCCGCAAGGCGTCATTATCGAAGACAACATCACCGCCGACAGATTCAGCCAGGTTATCGGTGAAGCGGTCGAGCCTTACACCTACACCAAGTTCGCCTACTACAAGCCCCTCGGCTATCCCCAGGGCAGCTATCGTGTAGGCCCGCTCGCCCGCCTCAACATCGCCAAATCCATGGGCACGCCTCAGGCCGACAAAGAACTGATCGAGTTCAAGCAGTTATCCGTTGGCCCTGTACAAAGCTCATTCCACTACCATCACGCCCGCCTGATCGACATCCTTTACGGCATCGAAAAAATCGAGCAAATCCTCAGCGACCCGCTCATCCTCGACAAGCATGTTCGGGCCACGGCCGGGGTAAATCGTCTCGAAGGTGCGGGCCAGGCCGAAGCCCCGCGCGGCACCCTCATGCACAACTACAAAGTCGACGAAAACGGCCTCATCACCTGGGCCAACCTAGTCATAGCCACCGGCCAAAACAACAACGCCATGAATCTCGGCGT
>Ga0206847_10056_pt2 | contig 42212 bp, 33 predicted proteins | sample Alteio_BWOrgCont_17_FD_152880 | JGI IMG/M metagenome (GOLD analysis project Ga0206847, IMG submission 152880) | Enriched cells from forest soil in Barre Woods Harvard Forest LTER site, Petersham, Massachusetts, United States -... | ecosystem: Environmental > Terrestrial > Soil > Temperate forest >... | reverse complement strand
ATTCTCCTTATCCGGAGGCCGAAAAGGCGAACGACGCGTTTGTTCGCTTACGCGAACAATGGGCGCAGAACCTGCATGCCAAGAAGATTGAGGCCTCGCTGGCTGAATATGAGGCGGACGCGGAGCTCATCGATCCGAGCGGAGGGCGCGTCAAGGGAACTAATGCATTGCGGAATCTGTTCGAGACGGTCACGACTACATTTGATAGCGATATTGTTTTTGATTCGAAGCGGGTGGAGTTATCGGGCGATCTGGGATATGACTCCGGCACTTATGAAGAATCACTCACTCTGCGACCTACGGGTAAGTTACAACATTCGAGTGGGAGTTATCTAACTGTCTATCGGCGCGAGAAAGGGGTTTGGCTGATTGTGGAGCAGGTTTGGACAGGCGCAATCAGTGATGTGACTAACTCCGCTTCCGAGCTTGATGCTCATCCTGTGGTTGCACTAACATTTGACGATTTGCCTGCTGCGGGAAGCTTGCCACAGGGCGAGAATCGGACGAAAATTCTTACTACCCTGGCGGCAGAGTTGAAGGCAAACAACCTTGCTGGCACTTATGGATTTGTGAATGCTGTAAAGCTGGTGAACGATCTGGATGGGCAGCAGGCTCTGCGAGTGTGGGTAGATGCGGGGATGAATATTGGCAGCCACACATGGTCGCATATTTCGCTGAGCGATAACTCGGCGGAGGCTTTCGAAAACGAGGTTGCATTGAATGAGCCTGCACTGACCGAGTATGCGGGGACGCGCGATTGGCATTGGTTTCGATATCCGTTTTTGTGGGAAGGCGACACGCTGGAGAAGCGACATGCGGTGCGGGCGTATCTGAAGGAGCATGGATATCGTACGGCGCAAGTGAGCCTGGATTTTGAAGACTATGCATGGAACGACGTATACGCGCGCTGCTCCGCGAAGAACGATGAAGCGGCCATAGCTTGGTTGAAGCAGAGTTACCTCGATACAGCGACGGAATACATCCGCCTGGGGCGCGAGGAACAACGGATTGTTTTCGGGCACGAGATTCCGAACGTGATGCTATTGCATGCTACGGCGTTCACGACGCTGATGGTGCCTGAACTCACCAAGCAACTACAGGCGGAGGGATTCCGGTTTGCTTCATTGGCGGATGTGGAGAAGGACCCGGCGTATGCGTTGGACCCGGACGCTGCGCTGAAGTATGGCGGGACGTTGCCCGACCAATTCATGGACTCGCGGCATTTGAAATATCCGCTGTTCAAGCCTAAGCCATTCGATAAGTTGAAGGTGCTCTGCAAGTAACTCGCTGAGGGCATTTCGACTAAGTTGCACATTGGAATTGCCTGGCATTCCCTCAGGGGCTAGAGCCCACCTTGATTCTGAAGGAGTGAATGTACGGGCTGAAGCCCGTACCCTTCACCGTTTCGAGTGTTTCCGCAGCCTGGAAGGCAGGTGCCCTTTCAAAACAACAAAACTCCAATGTTGCGAGTTATGCTACGGGCATGAGGTCGAGGGCGCGGGCTATCTGGAGTGCGGCGCGGGCGGGTTGATTGGCGCAGGTATCGATGGAAAGGCGCGGTGTGGGCATATAACTCGCGTCGAAGCTGCCTTCGTCATGTAGCTGCTCAAATAAAGGCACCGAGGTCAGTTTTTTGTATTGGAGTCTGGAAAGGCTGCCCATGCGGCGCTTCAATTCTTCGAGCGGGCAGGTCAGCTCAATGAAGTCGACTTCACTGCCGGCGGCAGTTACTGTGCTGATTGTTTTGGTTATGAATTCGGGACGCACCGTTGCTTCAGGGGCGAAGGTAAAGATCAGCCCGGGTAACTGGCTGCGGCAGGCCTGGTCGAAGATGGAGAGCCAAAACTCCTCACGCAATGCGACAAACGCGGGGCTACCGAATTCGAAGACGGAGAGCAGTAAGTCCACAACGAGGTGATTGTGGAAGAGCTTATAGCCGGTGATGGCGCCTAGTTCCTGCGCTACGGTGAGTTTGCCGGAGGCCGGCAAGCCGTAAATGAAAATGAGTTTCATTTGATGCGCCTCCTTGCGGCTGGAGTTATAGATGCATCTTAAGAGGTTGCCGATTGGATTTGTCTCAACCCACCCATTTCACGGTGAATCTGTGAAATGGATGGGGCACCCGGCTATTTCTTGACGTCCGGCGCAGGCGTAGTGGCTGGGGCGGGCTTGAGGTACTTGTCCCACCAGGCTAGCCAACGCTCGTAACGGTCGCGAACGTAACTGGGGCGGGTGAATCCGTGGAATTGACCGGGGTAGACGACTAACTCCGTGGGACGGCCGAGAGAGCGTAACGCTTCATACATCTGCTCGCCGCCGAGGAGAGGGACATTCATGTCGGAGGTGCCACCCATGAATAACATCGGCGTGTGGATGCGCTTGTCGATTTCGAGGAATGGATAACTCAACTTGATGTAGAGCTGAAGGTTCTTCCAGGGTGGACCTAGCTCGTTGTCGTATTGAAGGACGTATTGGTCGACGCCGTAGAAAGACATCGGCGCTGCGACGCCCGCGCCACTAATGGCGGCTTTGAAACGATCGGTGCTGGCTACGGTGTAATCGGTAAGTATGCCGCCATAACTCCAACCTGTCACTGCGAGGCGGTTGGGATCGGCTACTCCCATGGCTACTACTTTGTCTACGCCGGCGAGCAGGTCCTGAACTTCCTTGTCGCCCCAGTCGGCGGCTATGGCTTTGGAATAATCCTGGCCGCGTCCGGAACTGCCGCGATAATTCACATTGAGCTCGGCATAACCCTTGGTAGCCAGCCATTGGCGCAGGAAATCGAAGGTGTGCTCGTCCTGTCCGTTGGGGCCACCGTGGATGTAGAGGATCATGGGCACAGGTGTGCCGGCTTTGAAATCAACCGGCCGGGTCAGCAAGCCATGGATATCGGTGCCGTCTTTGCTCTTGAATTCGACGTCCTCAATGGGAACGAGGTTCAGTTCCGCCATGAGTGCATCGTTATGCGTAGTGAGTTTGCGGAGCGCGCCGTTTTCGAATGCGTAGATCTCTGAAGGCGCACTGTCATTGGTGTAAAGGACGGCGGTGTGGCCTCCGCCTTGATCCCAACCTGTTACCGCACCTTGCTGTGCGAGGAGGCGCTTGTCTCCGTTTCCGGATAACTCGACTTCGGCTGGGTATTGGTTGCGATCGTCACCTACGAGATAACTCAGATGGCCATCTGCGGAAAACATTGGCTCACGAACGCCACGGTCGAGCTTGGCAGCGGGATAACTCACTTTTCCGTCGAGAGTAACTACGGCTGGGCGGGATTGGGAGTATTCCAGTAACTCGAGTTTCGCGCCTTGCGTGTAGGCGATGGATTTGGAATCGGGCGACCAGGCGAGGTGGCCATCGTCGGGGCCGGTCCAGGTGGTGAGCTTGCGCGCTGCGGAGCCGGGCTTCGTTGCTACTACGAAAACGTCGGTGTTGTTGGAGCGGTCGGGATCGGGGTCCTGGTTGCTGGCGAAGGCGATCCAGGCACCGTCAGGCGACCAGACGGCGTCTTCTTCTTCGACATTTTTGGCGGTGGTGAGCTTTTCGGCTTTCTTGGTGGATAGATCATAGAGATAGAGGGAATCGAAAGCGTCGTCGCGGAGATAGCCCTGAATGTCCTGCTTGAAGTGATAGCGATCAATCACAATGGGCTTGGGCGGGACGGGTGGCTTGCCTTCTTCAGGCTCAGGTTCGGCCTTGGGATGAAGAGTGAGGAGAAGCCGTTTTGCATCGGGCGACCAGCTATAGCCTTCGATGTCCTGATCGGTGATCGCGGTCAACTGCTCGGCCTCACCACCGCGCCGGTCGAGGACCCAGACCTGCGAGCCTTTGGCGGGGCCGGGACGCGAGGACATGAAGCTGATGTAGCGGCCGTCGGGGCTGAAGCGGGGCGCTGAGGCACCTTCCTTGCCGAAGGTAAGTTGCAGGTGGACGGAGCCGTCCCACTTGACCATCCACAGATGGGACTGGCCTTTGTCTTCCTTGGTGTCTGTCTGGCCGACGGTGTAGGCGACCCAGTCACCGTCAGGTGAGACGGCGGGAGAGCCAACGCGCTGAATGCGGGCCAGGTCGTCGAGGGTGATGGCGCGCTTTTTTGGGGCGTCGGCGGCTGAGGCCGGAAGGTTGGCGGCAAGGGTGAGCGCGAAACTGAGGAAGAGGCTGGATGATTTTGACAGCATGGGCAAAAGAGTAACATTTCTCGGCTGGGGGACGGATGGAAAGTGGTTTGGACGGGTTAAGAAGGGCGGATTGAGGGCTAAGGCTTCCCACCTTTGAGACAGAAAGAAGTCGCAAAAATGGGGCACGGGGATTTTTTTGAACGGATCGCTTCTTATGACCATGGTAAAATGACCATGGTCAAGTTGAAATTATGGCGAATGTGACTATAAAGACGATGGCGGCGGGGGAATTCAAGGCTAAATGCCTTGCGGTTATGGATGAGGTTCAGGCCACGGGACAGACGGTGATTGTCACCAAGCGTGGAAAGCCGGTGGCGTGGCTCGTTCCACCTCGCGATGAGCCCGTGCAGCCATTGACTGTTGATTCGATCTTCGAAAGCTTGCGTGGGATGGTGACAATAGTCGGGGACCCTGATGAATGGATTGGGCCGATTTTTCCTGAGGACGAGTGGGACCATCTAAAGCCGGACTGGTCTAATCCTCCGCCCGAATGATCTTACTTGACACACATGTCGTGGTTTGGCTGTTGACTTCTCCAGATCGCATTTCGAAGGCTGCGGTAGAAGCTATCGCCGCTTCGGGCGCCAAGGGGCGGCGGCCAGCGGTCTCGTCAGCTTCGGTGTTCGAGATTGCCTACGGTGCTAGTCGTGGCCGCATTCAGCTGCATATTGCGAGGTCTGGATTCCTGGACCGCCTCCGCGCGACTTTCGATTTGCGTCCAGTAACCGAGGCGATTGCCTTTCAAGCAGGAACCTTGCCGGACCCCTTCCACGGGGACCCGATGGATCGCATCATTGCGGCAACGGCGATTGTCGAGGACTACGTTCTTTTGACGATCGACGGCAAGATACGCGATGCCGGGGTTTGCAAGACGCTTTGGTAGGGCCTTAGCCTAAGGGTGGGCTAGCGCAGTTTTTCGCGGACTTCGGTGCGGGCCAGGTAGAGGAAAAAGACCATGTTGAGAAGGCCCTGAACGATGAAGGGGACTTCGTGCTGCGTGTAGAACTTCCACATGAACAGGCCCATCAGGAAGACGACGGCAGCCAGGGCGAGCGTCCAGGCCCAGCGCATCAACATGAGCAGGCCGAACGACGCGGCGAAAAAGATGGCGGAGAAAATTAGATAGACGGGTCGAATCTGGCCGCCTGCAACGCCGACTATATTGACCAGGGCCAGAACGAAGAGATAAATGCAGATAGCTGCCACTGCGGGGAGTTGGAAGACGCTCGGGCGCGGCGGCGGCGGCAGTGGCGGCTTGACCTCGTGGATTACGGATTCGTCGGGTATGGGATCGGTTGTCGTCATAGGGTGTGAAGGTAGGCCATAAGGTCGCTGAGCTGATCGCCGGTGAGTTGGGTAGCGGGCATCGTGTTGCGGCCGTGCAGGATCACGAATCTGAGGCGCTCGTCGGTAGGAGGTGCGCCAGAGGGCATGGCCTGGATCTTGGTGAGCGCCTGGAGGCCGGGACCGTTGAGAGGGCGCGTGGTGGTGGGGTGGTGGCATCGGGCGCAATTCTTGTTGAAGACTACGGCTCCCCTGCTCTCTTCGACGGTCCATTGCGACTGTGGTTTGGAATCGGGCAGGGAGCGGCATCCGGCGATGGCAAAGGAGCAAGCCAGCAGAGCTGTGGCGGCAGGAATGGGCGGAATGCGCATCTGGGTCTGATGATACAGGGTGATTGAGTCAGGCATTCGTTGGGAAGTTAGTCGATTCCCTGGTCTCAAAATCGAGACCAGGGGCACCCAGCATCCTATTAGGCCATCGATCTTATTCCGCGGCGGCGATGGCTTCGGCTATGCGATCGATGGCCTGGAGTTCGACTTCGCTGCCCGGACGGTGTCCGTTGACGAGGATGGAAAAGGCTAGTGTTTTGCCGCTGGCTGTTGTCAGGTAGCCGCTGAGAGCGTTGGTCTCGTTCAGCGTGCCGGTTTTGGCCCATAAATGGCCTTTTAGTGGGGACGTTTTGAAGCGGTTGGACAGCGTTCCGTCTACGCCGGCGATGGGCAGCGTGTCGCGCCAGGCTTCGCCCCAGGACTGGCGCGAGGCGTAGCTGAGGAGTTGAGCGTAGGCGCGGGGAGCGATGCGGTCATCGGGACTCATGCCTGAGCCGTCGTAGAGGAAAAAGTCCTGGTCGTTGACGCCGGCGTTGACGAGAAACTGGCGGACGACTCTAGAGCCCTGGGCAAAGCTGCCGTCTGTGCCGAGGATTTTGCCGAGCAGGCGGAGAGTGAGCTCGGCATGGAGGTTCTGGCTGATTTTGTTGGTGAGCGTGATGTCCTGAACTAGTGGCGGAGAAACGTGTGTGGCGAGGACGCGGCGTTCTTCGAGGGGCGCGTAGACTTTGGTCTGCGAGGACGGGCTGAGGCGGATGGGAAGGGAGCGCTGGTCGGAGAATCCGCTGGTTTCAACAGAGGATTTGTGGCGGGAGACGGCGGCGCCGGTGACTGTAACTCCGCGAGCGAGGAGGGCTTGCTTGAATGCGGCGGCGGTGAATTCGGCGGGATCCTCGATGGCCAGGCCGGCGTGAAGGCCGTTGGCAGGAGTCGTGCCCCAGGAGCGAACGAGCAGCGAGCCGGGGCGTCGATCAAGGCCGGGGTGAGCGGTCTGGTTGGCAGGGGTGGGAATCATTGTGTTTTCCAGCGTGTAGTAGTCCACGTTGGGGACCCAGTCAGTCACGGTAGCGCCGGGGGAAGCTGGATCGGCGGTGACGTTGAGCTCTATGGTGTTCTCGGCGAAGGTGAGGGCTGAGACGGGAGCGCCATAGCTCCATTGCAGGTCGTCCCAGGCCCAGGACTGGCCATAAGGCTCATCGACATAGAAGGTGTCGTCGCCTACGACGCTGCCATCGACGGTGCGGACACCGGCTTGCTCAACTTGCTCGGCGAGGAGGTCTAGGACGTCCATGTCTCTGGGGGGCTTTTCGGGTTCGGCGATGGCGGAGGGGGCCGCAACTGGCGGGGCGGATTGCGGGCCGTGATATGGATAACGGCGACGGCTGAGGGTGGGGTCGCCTGCGCCGAGGAGGAGAATGTCGCCATGTAGAACGCCTTGCGGGTCAACAACACCACCGGCGACTACGTTGGTGATCCAGGTAAGGTCCTGGACGGGCAGGAGGGCAAAGGCGGTGGCGGTGGTGGCGAGCTTGGCGTTGGAAGCTGGGGTGAAAAGGTGGCCATCATTGAAGCCGTAAAGGACCAGGCCGTCGAGGGTTTTGACGCAGATGCCGAATTCGGCGTGGCTGAGGGCGGGATCAGCGAGGATGGCCTGAATGTGGTCGGCGAGTTGGGTGTTTGGCGAGGCGGCGGGCTTGGTGGCTCGAGTGTGGGACTGGGGAGAAAGGCCGGCGGGGAGCAGGGTGGTGGCCAGGAGAAGCGCCAGGGTTCGCCGAAAGAGCGTCATGGAGGGAGTTTACGGTATTTTTGCGGGAACTACGCTGAACAAATGTCAGTGGGAGGTTGGATGCTGTTTGCTCCCATGACGGGAGCGGCGTATGCTGAATAAGTGCGAATCATAGCGCGGGGTACTCTGAACGGATTTGTGCGAAATCGGGTTGAGCCGCGGCAGCAACGGGTTGTTCAGGACCAGCTAGATGCGTGGTATGCGTTGGTGTCGCGCGCGGCTTGGAATAACTCCGCGGAACTGAAGCGACAGCACCGGAATGCAAGCATTGTTTCGTCTGAGCGAGTGGTCTTCAACGTCAAGGGAAATGAGTTCAGGCTGGTGGTTGCGGTGGATTATGGGCACGGATTTGTTCTGATTCTCTGGTTGGGAACACACCGCGAATACGATGAAATCGATGTGAGAAGTGTGAAATATGACAAGGAGCGCTATGCGGATTCAACCGGTTCGAACTGATGCGGAGCATGATGCGGCATTGGCTCGCATTACACAATTGATGGGCGCGGAGCCGGGGACTGAAGCTAGCGACGAGTTGGAGATTCTTGTCACGCTGGTGGATGCGTTTGAATTGAAGCACTTCCCGATCAATGTGCCCGACCCGGTGACAGTAATCAAGTTCCAGATGGAGCAACAGGGGTTGGCGCGCAAAGATCTGGAGCCGATGATAGGGAGCCGCGCCCGCGTCTCCGAGATATTGACAGGAAAACGGGCTCTGACTTTGCCGATGATTCGACGCTTGCACCACGGGTTGAGCATTCCGGTGGAGTTGCTGGTAGGCATCGAAGCGGCTCAGCCGCCTCGACACACGAGGAGACATCGGCCCGCTGCGGAATCGCGTGCAAGCCGTGGAGTTCCGGCGCGTCAGAATGCCCGATAGTCCGATGAGAAACGCTCCGAACCGTATCGTGACGCATTGGAAGCTGCGGAGCCGCGTACTTGAGCTTGGGCGGCGGACGCTGGTGATGGGAGTGGTGAATGTGACGCCGGATTCGTTCAGCGACGGCGGGCTTTTTCTGAATGCGGAGGAGGCTGTGGCGCATGGGCTGACGATGCTGGATGAGGGGGCTGATCTGCTGGATTTCGGAGCGGAAAGCACTCGGCCAGGGTCGCAGACGATTGCTGCGGAGGAGGAACAAGCGCGGCTGCTGCCGGTGCTGAAAGGGATATTGAGGGAGCGGCCGGAAGCTGTTGTTTCTGTTGACACTTACAAAGCGGTGACGGCTCGGGCGGCGGTGGCGGCGGGGGCAGAGATTGTGAACGACGTCAGTGGGTTTCTCTGGGATTCTGAGATGGCCGCTGCGTGTGCAGAGACTGGTTGCGGGGTAGTGGTGATGCATACGCGCGGACGGCCGGAAGAGTGGGGAGCGCAGGCGCAACTATCGTCGGATGAGCTGCTTGAGACAGTGCGCACGGGATTGAAGGTGAGTCTGGACAGGGCGGCTGAGGCGGGGATTGCAGCCGAGTCGATTGTGCTGGACCCTGGGTATGGGTTCGGAAAGCGGGGCGAGGAAAACTTCGGTCTGCTGGCACGGCAAGGGGAGTTGCTGGGGCTGGGGCGGCCGCTGCTGGCGGGGGTGAGCCGCAAGTCGTTTCTGGGGAGCGTGTTGAGTCCGCTGCATGGGGGGAAGGCCGCGCCTGTGGAAGCGCGGGAGACGGCGAGTTTGGCTGGCATGGTGGCGGCGATTCTGCATGGGGCATCGGTGGTGCGAGTCCACAGTGTGCGGGCGGCAGTGGAGGCGGCCCTGGTGGCGGATACGGTGCTGTTGCAGATGGCTGAGCACCGCAGTGGTCCAATGTGACCATACGCAGGTGAATGCGCTGCTTAGGATGGTCTGTAGTTGAGGGGCGGTCCGGCGGACGATATTTTCGGGGCGGTTCTCAACAACTCTCTCAGGAGGCCCGTTTCCGATGCCCGCAAACAGGATTCTGGAAGAAGCGTGGAAGCTCCACACGGTGAGTGAGAGCCTGCATTCCCTGGCAGAACAAAACGAGGGACTGTCAGCGGCGCTGACAACGTTGGCAGGGACGGTTCGCAGTTCGGCCACTCTGCTTGAGGTTCTGGTGGCGTTGCGCGTGGGGTCGGACAAGGATGTTGAGAGCAAAAGCAACTAAAAACCTAGATGTGAAGTCAAAGGTTTGTGGCCAGACGAATTTCGGTTTTCGGCCAGGCAATTCAGGCACGTATTCCAAGAGTAAATTCAAATCCAATGAGGAACTTCATCATGAAGAAGAAGAGCCGGAGAGAACTGGCACGGGAGATTATCGCCAATTTGCGGCGGGGAATGAACAGGCCAGCGAAGAGTGAGTCGGATATCAAGAATCTCCCTGAGCCTACGCCGTTTATGCCCACACCCTGGGTTCGTTCGAGCAGACCGAGACAGCTGCAAACTTCTCATTCCCACTAGGTTCCATTTCCAAAGCCATTTCTGGAGCTCACTTCACGCCTGCGTCCCGAATGAGGCGGTAGAGGACGCGCGCGCGCAAGGGATGGCCTTCAGGAATGTTGGGGTGGTCGAAGTCCGCGGCGGGATCGTGGGCCATGCCGATGTTTTCCATGACGCGGCGTGAGCGGAAATTCGCTGTAGACGCGAAAGAGACCAGGCCTGCGAGCTTGAGGGTTTGGAAGGCGTGATGGACCACGGCTTGCGCCCCTTCTGTGGCGAGGCCGCGACCCCAGTGGGCATTCGCAAGGCGCCAGCCGATTTCGACCGCGGGCATGAAGGCGGCTTCGAAGGTGGGAACTGAAAGGCCAATGAAGCCGATAAAGGCTTTGGTCTCGATAAGCTCGACGGCGTAGAGGCCGAAGCTGTGGGTTTCGAAGTGCTGCTGGATGCGGACGATGGCTTGGTCTGATTGTTCCGGCGTTAGCGGTGCAGGGAAGAATTCCATCACACGCAGGTCGGCGTTTAGGGCTCGGAAAGGCTCGCGGTCGGATTCGCGCCAGGGGCGGAGGATCAGGCGGGCGGTGGTGAGGGACTCAATCATCAGTCAAAGGCTGGGTGAAGAGTGGCCACAGGCTTGCGCGCTTCAGGCTACTACAAGGTTCTTCTTGCGGGGACGCCCGCCGGACCGCCCGTTTCGTTGTGCGGCAGCGGTTTTGGCAGGGCTGGTCGATTTGCCTCCCACTGCGCCGAGACGGCTGGCCATCCAGTGTCGAGAGCCCAGGAAACCCTCAAGAAGCGCGGGCAGATAGATGTCCGCGTCGAGTTTGGGAAAGTGAATGCCGAAGCCGGACGGGGAGATTTCGATTGGCGTGAGTTGCGCGGGGATTGCGGTTTCTAATCCCTGGGCGATGTGGGGTGGGAATGCAAGATCAATGCCGGTGGAAAGATGGAGGACGATGCGGCCGATGCGGCGGTCGTAGCGGGCTGAGAGGGCGCGCGGGAGAGTGGCCTGCAGTTCGCAACCGTTTGCGTTAGCTACTTCGACCTCATCAGGCGATTCCATGGAAGCTCTCCCATGCGCTTATGAGCGCAGCCAGATTCTGAACAAGAACGCGCTCGATTGCCGCCAGGTCCCGGAGAGGGAAGCCGTAGTTCTCGCGGATTGAAACCCTTCCGGTAAAAATGTTCAACTCGAATACGGCTTCGTGACCGTACCCGATAACGTGGACTTGGGGCGGGCGATGATCGTTGGGATAAAATACCACCCGGAGCGCGCCAAACCTCAGAACGGTTGGCATTGCAGCAGTGTAGCATAAACCCAAACGGTTCGGTTTATGGAATCTTCCACCAATGTGGTGTTTCCGAGGTTCGTTCACGAAACAACCGCAGGTCCTTCGACTCCCTGCGCTTCGCTTCGGTCCCTCAGGATGACAGCTTCATGGTGGTGCGATCGTAGTTGGTCTTGCGACGAAGATTTCCGCTGAGTTAGCTGACGCCGACTTTGTACCTGGGCCAGTGGGCTCGCGGGGATTCGTGGTCGATGGCTGGTTCGGCGTCGCACTCTACTTCGATTACTGTTGCGGGCTGGTCGGGGGCATTTAACGGGAGGCCGGTCAGGCGGAGAGACCACTCGTCCTGCGTGAATTGGACTGGCTCGCCGGTTTTTAGCAGGCGGGCGGATTTGGCTTTGGCTTTCAGGCCGCCAATTCCGATTACTACTTCGGGCTGGAAGAAGGTTAGAGCCTCGGCTGCGGGGGTGTGGCCGGGCCAGTATTGCTGGTGGATATAGAGGGTGTTGCCGCGGCGGGTGTACTGGGCGTTGGAGTTCCAACTGAATTCGCCGCGCTCGGTGCCGTAGATGGCCTTGCCGTTGGTGTCCAGCCATTTTCCTACGGTTTCAAGGACGGTTACAGACTCTTCGGGGATGGAACCGTCAGGTTTGGGACCGATGTTGAGCAGGTAATTGCCGCCGCCTCGAGCACATTCGGCGAGGTTGGAGACGATGACTTTGGGCGTCTTCCAGCCGTCGTCGCCGCGATTGAAGCCCCAACTGTCGTTGAGGGTCATGCAGCTTTCCCAGGCGCGGCCGGCTTTGGCGGCGCGGATCTCCTGCTCGGGGGTGCCGAAGTCGCCTTCGAGGCCGTTGCGGTCGTTGACGATGATCTCCGGCTGTAGGTCGAAGACCATCTTGTTCATACGTTCGGATTCCCACTCGACGGCGGTGAGAGGCCAGTCGACGTCGTACCAGAGGATGTCGATTTTGCCGTAGTTGGTCATGAGTTCGCGGATGAGGCCGTGGGTGTATTCGACGAAGCGCTTGCGGGCGGCGAGGTCGGTTTTGCAGATGGCGCCGTCGGGGTGGTGCCAGTCCATGAGGGAGTAGTAGAAGCCGACGCGGAGGCCTTCGGCGCGGGCGGCATCGACGAATTCGCGCACCAGGTCGCGACCGGGACCTTGTTTGGGGGCGCAGTAGTCGGTGAGCTTGGTGTCCCAGTGGCAGAAGCCTTCGTGGTGTTTGGTGGTCATGACCATGTATTTCTGGCCGGCGGCTTTCGCGAGTCTCGCCCAGTCGCGGGCGGCGTTTGGCTTGGGTTTGAACTGCTTGGCTAGGAGCTCGTATTGAGGGATGGGGATGCCCTCGACTTCTTTGGCCCACTCATGCTGGCCGATTACGGAGTAGAGTCCCCAGTGGATGAACATGCCGAATTTGGCTTGATGCCACCAGGCCATGCGCTGGGCGCGGGAGGCGGCTTGCGGGGATTGGATGGTCTGGGATGGCTGCGACGGGGCCGCCGAGGCGACGGATTCAGTGTTGGCGGCGGTCAGGGCCAGGGCTCCGGCTGCGCCGATCTGCTTTAGAAATGAGCGTCTTGAATTTTCATTCCACTCCATAACATCCCTCTCTATCGTAGAAGTCTCCACGAGGGCGAATCCCAGGTCTCAGCTACGAGACCTGGGACGCCCGGATTTTTGCATCGAGGGAAATATAACAGGAGGGAGGGCGGGAAGGCGTTGCTTTAGCGTCCGTGGTGACCGAAGAGGCCTCCGCCGCCACCGTGGCTTCCACCACCGTGATGGCCGCCGCCACCGGACATTTTGGGGGCCTTGGGGGCTTTGAATTCTTTAGGCGCCTTGAACTCTTTGGGAGCTTTGAATTCTTTCGGAGCTTTGTAGGAGGAATGGTAATTTTCCTCGCCATGGTTGCTGCCAAACATGTGCGATCCGCCGTAGCTCTCCTGCCTGCCGTAGGCTTCGGTGTATCCGCGATTGCCGGAGTAGGAGCGGGGCTCGGCGTAGGAGTGCTGGGCTAACTCATTGCGCGGGTAAGAGTCGTTGCGTTGGTAGGTGGAGGCTGGGGCACGCCACGTTTGCTGGCCTGCGTATGGGGAGGGCTGCCGTGGTGCAAAAGACTGGGGTGAGGTTGGGTTGGAGCTGTAACCGTAACCATTGGGCCGGGCATAGGATTGCGGCTGGGGACGGTTGTAGGCGTACTGCGGTAGAGCAGGGCGGACGTAGCTGCCGGCAGCGCCGCGGTTGGGGGCTTCGATTGGCTGGCCGTAGCCGCGACTGTTGTTGCCGAAGTTTTCCTGACCGCGCATTGGGGGGCGGGTAAACGTGGGCGGAGCAGGCCGGTTGCCGAAGTCCCTGGGTGTGCGGTTGATGCCGCCGATCCCGCCGCCGTTTTGCGAGCCGTAGCCGCCAAAACGGGCTACCGAGGTGCTTTGCGACTGGTAGTTGGAATGGTTGAAGAGGACGGAATTGGTGAGCCAGTTGAGGGCCCATCCTGCAATTCCAAACGGCGTGTGGCTGAAGGCGGACATAGCCAGGCTGAGGCCATTCTGGAAGAGGCCTGAGCTGCCGAACGACTGGAGCGCGTTGGTGAGCGAGAAGCCCGGGTATGGGGAAACGGGCTGGCCGTAGCTGGTCCACGGATTGTATGTCGGGAGGTAGACGACCTGGGAGCTTGCGGGGGCGAGCTGAATGTAGCCCTGATTGTAGGAGACAGTTTGCTCGGGGCTGCTCTGGAGGGTTCCGGCGTTCTGGGCGCGCTGGCGCAAAATCTGGATGGTCTGGAGAATGTCCTGCGGCTGGTTGTAATAGGCGTTGCCGAGGTCGGTAGTCCAGCGCAGGTCGCGATTCATGAGATCCAGCACCTGGGGAAATGCGGTCAGGCCTTTTATGCTGGGGTCCCAGGTGGCCTGGGCGTTGGCGCCGTACGCTACCTGGTCAGGAGAAGTGAAGTTTTGCGAGTGAAGCCAGTTGTCAGCGTCCACGACCTGGGCGGGGTAGGTGGAGGCGGCAAGGATCTGGGCGACGAGCGCGTCGGGATAAAGAGCGATGGGAGCGACGAGCTGGTCAAGCTGCTCAGCGGCAAAGGGTTGCGCTAACTGCTGGGGCTGGGCGTAGGCACCTTGCGGGTCGTTCTGGCCGGGATCAGAATACGGCTGTTGCTGCTGGTATTGGGGCTGTTGAGAGTATTGCTGTTGGGGATACTGAGGCTGAGCGTATTGCTGCTGATAGCCTTGCGGCTGGCCCTGAGGATATGAGACGTAGTTGGGATTCGACTGGATGTATTGGGAGGTCTGATATTGGGGGCCCTGGGGCCAGGCTGGTTGAGCGCAAAGAGCCAATTCGGCAAGAGGCACGAGAAGCAGGAGCATGGCCAGAGAAGCCGGACGGCGTGGCGCCAGCGGCACGGTTCGGCGATGGTCAGCGGATTCAACCGAAAGCAGAGAAGGTGATGCAATGCGCGTGGTGCGCAGTAAGAACTGGGGGTTCATATTCCCTCACTGTGTCCCGTGGGTTCGCCGCAAGGCGAGACTTGCTGTCCAGCGGGGGCAGGCTGCATTGGCGGCCAGCAAGCGGAGGACGGTTAATTAGCCTAGACCCGGTGTTCCGGGGTTAGTTGCGAAAAAATGTTTGGTGGCGGAAGTATTTGCGGAATTGGACTGGGATGGGAGGGCGCAATGGGGTTGAAATTGTGCTTTGCAGCGCAGGATGCACCCAGGGTTTATGATCGAAAATGGTGTGGATGTGGGTGGCGAAGCCGGGTATCCAACCAGGTTTGTTTTTATTCTGATGGACGTTGACACGGACAGGACGACATGCGAGCGAAGACGGCGGTAGTGCTGGGCGCCCAGTGGGGCGACGAGGGCAAAGGGAAGATTGTGGACGTGCTGAGCGAGCGGTTTGCCGCGGTGGCGCGCTACGCGGGCGGGCATAACGCCGGGCATACGGTGATTATTGGCGGGCAGAAGTTTGTGCTGCAGCTGATTCCCTGCGGAGTGCTGCGGCCGGGATGCAAGGGCATTATCGGCAATGGAGTGGTGCTGGACCCGATCGCTTTCCTGAAAGAGGTTGCCAAGCTGCGGGACCTGGGTGTTGCCGTGGATGAGCAGCTTTTTGTGTCGAACCGAGCGCAGGTGATTTTGCCTTACCACCGGATGATTGAGCTGGCGGCGGAGAGCGCGCCGGGACGGCAGAAGATTGGGACGACGAGCCGCGGGATTGGTCCGGCGTATGAGGACAAGATGGCGCGCAGCGGCTTGCGAGTGGTCGACCTGCTGCGGCCGGAACTGCTGAAGACGCACATTGAGGCTGCGTGCGCGGAGAAGAATGCGATTGTGCGGGCGCTGTTTGGTACAGGGACGGCGGCTCTGGACCCGGAGAAGATGTTTGACGAGTACGCGGCGGCTGCTGAACAAGTGAGGCCGTTTGTGGCGGATACGGGACGGCTGCTGAACAAGATTCTGGCCGGCGGCGGAAGCGTGATGTTTGAAGGCGCGCAGGGGACGATGCTGGATATCGACCATGGGACCTATCCGTTTGTGACGTCTTCATCGGCGACGGCGGGGGGAGCTGCAACGGGAACCGGGGTGGGTCCGACGGCTATCGGGACTGTGATTTCTGTGACCAAGGCGTACGTGACGCGCGTGGGCGGCGGGCCGTTTCCGACGGAGATCCACGACGCGGCGGGCGAGGAACTGCGGGCGCGCGGAAACGAGTACGGAGCGGTGACGGGACGGGCGCGGCGATGCGGATGGCTGGACATTCCGCTGCTTCGCTATTCGAACCAGGTGAATGGGGCTGAATGGCTGGTGGTGACCAAGCTGGATGTGCTGGATACGCTGGCCGATATTCCCATTTGCGTGGGGTACGAGATCGACGGGAAAACTACAGACGAGATTCCGGCGGATGTGGAGGGGCTGGAGCGGATCAAGCCTGTCTACAAGACTCTGAAGGGTTGGCAGGAGCCTACAGAGGGGATTACGGAGTTTGAAAAGCTGCCTCAGGCGGCGAAGGACTATTTGCGCTTTCAGGAGCGGGAGAGCGGGGCAAAGATCGGGATGGTCTCGACGGGTCCGGATAGGGACCAGACGATGGTTTTGCCTGAATTTGCTTCAGCCCTGGACAGCATTCACGGGTAGACTTGCAGTAGCAGCCTGGGAAGGTTTTTTTGAAAGATTCCTGAGGCCCGCGAGAAAGCGGAATCATGGTCAGTTTCATAGTTCGGTTTACTTTCAATCAGGAAGATCGCGCCGATGTGGCGGAGACTCTGCGCATACTGGCCAGCGCATCGCGGCAGGAGCCGGGGTGCGTGAGTTATATACCGCATCATCTTGAGGATGACCCGAACACGGTGTTGATTTATGAGCAATATGTGGATCAGAAAGCGCTGGCAGCTCATAGGGAGTCAGAGCACTTCAAGAAGCACGCGGTAGGTGGACTGTACCAGAAGATGCGAGAGCGGAGCATGGAAAACCTGATTGCTCTCGGTTGAGACTGGTATTTCGTCTAAGTGTCGGTGCATCGAATGCAAGCTGGATTGACCGTTTAGCCTTTGCGAGACTACTATCCGATACGCCAATGCCCTTTGCCATGACCAACCCTTGTAAGCGAATGCGTCGCTTTGCGATGCATGTGTCTGCGCTGGCCGCAATGCTTGCGATGGCCGTGAGCGCTGGTGCACTCAAGCAGCAAACGGGAATGCCCAGGGCTCAGAAACACGAGAGCCGGCATGAGATTGATCAGCTTGAGGATGCATGGCGCGATGCGGCGATGAAGTCGAACATAACCAAGATGGAAGGATTGCTGGCGGACGACTACCTGGCGATTACCCCATCAGGCACGCTGCAAACCAAAGAGCAGACGCTGGATAATCTGCGAGCGGGGCGAACCAAGTTTACGACACTGGACATTTCAGATCGCAAAGTGCGCTTTTATGGGACCACGGCGCTGGTGACATCGGTAGCCGAGGTGCAGGGGTCGAATGGCGATGGAGATTTGGCCGGGAGCTATCGCTATACCCGGGTTTATGTTCGGAATGCGGCCGGAGCCTGGAAGATAGTTAGCTTTGAGGCGAGCAGGATTCGCGAACCGGGCGACCGCAGATAGGGTTTGTTGCGTGGCTGGAATTCGAGTTTCTTTGGGTACGAAGGAGAGTTACTTAAATCTCTTTTAGTGTTACTTAGGAGCGGTGGCCGAGCTAAACAGAATGCGCTTTGCTGCTTTGATTCTGCTATATAGACGTTGTGGGCACTGGGGCCTTAGTTCCGGGGGTTGAAACCCTTACTCCGTTCCGGAATCTTCGATCTGCAACCGTAGTAGCAGTGACTTGGGGGTCAATGCTATGAAGTCTCGGCAATTGAGGACGCTTAAGGCTGTCTCGCTGGCATTGATTTTGCCTGGGTTGGCGGGGCTGATCGTGTCTTCAATGTTCTCAGTGCATTACCTTGACACGATGCCTAGATGGCCGTCCCCGCAGGAGTTGCGCACTGTTCCGCGCAATATTCACGGGATTGTTGTCTACCAGACCGACGCAGAGGATAGGAAACTCGACCTGATGGAATATTCCTCGGTGGGGGTGTTTTTGGTCGGCCTGAGTTTGGGGTTGGTCTACCTGGAAAAGTGGAGCTCGAGGCAAGCACGAGCGACCGAAGAAGACGAGAAGCTGACGGAATACTACGGGTAGGGTGCCTCGCTGTTGCGCAACCTTTTAGAATGGACTAATGCCGGAGTTGCCTGAGGTGGAGACGATTGCACGCGGGGTTCACGCGCGTGTGTCGGGAGATCGGATCGTTGAAGCGTGGTTCAGCGGACATCGGGAGCCGTTCAAGACACCGCCTGGACGCCAGGCGAAGGGGCTTGAGGGACGCGCGATTCTGGCGGTGCATCGCACGGGAAAACACATTGTCTGCGAGTTGGGTCGTGCGAACGGCGGACTGGTGGACGGGAGCGACAAGCAGCCGGACGCTCAATGGATTGTGCATCTTGGGATGACGGGGCGTCTGCTGGTGACTACTCCCGAGGGACCGGTGGTGGATCATACACATGCGCGGCTGAGGTTGGAGAGCGGTCGTGAAATTCGGTTTGTGGACCCGCGCCGGTTTGGGCGATTGGAACTTCGAGAGCTTAGTTCTGCCGCAGGCTTTATCGGAGCTGGAAAAGAGCCGCTGACCATTGGCGCGGCGGAGTTTGCGGAGCTGTTTCGCGGTCGGAAGCTGGCTATCAAGGCTGCGCTGCTGAACCAGACTCTGCTGACCGGGGTGGGGAACATTTATGCGGATGAGAGCTTGTTTCATGCTGGAATCCGGCCTCGGCGCAGGGCTGGCCGACTGACACGGGCGGAGTTGGAACGGCTGCGGCTGGGGTTGCGGACAGTTTTGGAGCACGCGATTCGGCTTGGCGGGTCATCTGTATCGGATTATGTGGACGCAGACGGGGTGAAGGGATTCTTCCAACTGGAGCATTGCGTTTATTTGCGGACGGGCGAGCCTTGCCGGCGTTGCGAGACGCCGATTCTGCGAATTTTGGTGGCGGGGCGCGGAACACATTACTGTCCGAAATGCCAGATCTGAGACACGATCTACTATTTTCAGGATTTTTTCTCGAATTCAGATTCCATTATGCAGACTATTGCCAAAGTTCGAGAGGTATAAGTAATTGAAAACAAGCGCAGATGGGAACGGCCAATTAATTGCTATATGTAGGGTGCCAGTGATGTACCCGGCTGCTGGAGAAAATCCCGGCCAGCCCAAAGAACAGCAGGATCCGGCAAGAGCCACCGCCAACGTAGCGGCCCCTCAAAAGGGGAAACCAGCCGGAAGCACCTGTGGAAGGATCGGTGGAGGTAACCGCCGTCCTCATATACTTGGGAGGCCAGTGACCAGCGCAGGACAACGAAACGCCACTCCGATTGGGGTGGCGTTTCGTGCATCTGGCCCATTTTGGACCGAAGCGGCAAGAATTTACCGAGGGGTGTATTCAAAGTACACTTGCCAGCCTTGGCTCTTGGCTGTAGTATCAAACTTGCCTAACAAGCGGCTGACGCGAGCCACCCGAAGAGGGCAGAGCGCGCTCGCCGCAGAGCAAGGAAGTTTCGCCGCACAGGGTTATTTCTTAATCAGGCATCCGCGGCGGAAGCTCCGATAGGAAGGGCATTACCAGGGGGAAAGCACCTGCTGCACGGAATCGATTGAAGGAGATTCTGAGCATTTCAGAGATCCGGAAGGAACTGTAGTGGTGTTCCTGTGCGGAGTCCCTGAGGCAGCAGTGGGCGATTCTTCAAGGGATTGGGCAAGTTGCCGAGAGCAACCTATCTCAGCAGTTTGCCGGATGTCCTCATAGTGAATAGATCGCAGGCCGAGGAATTCCCCGTCCGCATTTGGACAGGCGGCCGGCAAAGGAAGTTCAGCAGCGGGAACAAAAGCAGCTGAACGCCGGAATGCAATGCACCAGACAGCATATTGCCAGGAAGTACACGCATGACGACAGAATCGACGCAGCCCCAGACTGAACTGGGGCCAGCCCCGGCCAACGGCCAGGTGCAGTCGCAAGGGCATCGGCGCCGCAGGCGCCGCCGCAAGAATAAAAACAGCCAACAGAGCGCGCCGCAGGGGCAATCGCAACCCCAGGCACAGCCACAGGCACCACTCCCGGTGCAGTCGGCGGCGCCTCCTCCCCCCAAACAAATGCACCAGAATCAGGGGCAGGGCCAGGGCCAAGGCCGGAAGAAGAAGAAATTCTTCCAGAAGGGCTCGTCTTCAGGCTCGCAGCAAGGGAATGGCGGGTCTTCAAGTTCCCAGAGCTATTCTCCGGGGAATTCGCAGGCGGGCTCGCTGGGCAAGCGCAAAGGCAAGCAAAAGGGGCCACGCGAGTTTGTAGGCCCGATGGACCATAGCTATCGCGCTGTGAACGGGAATGTTGCGGACGGTCCTCCGTCGACGATCCAGATCACCAGCAACGGCCACGGCGGCGGCTATTATCAGGAAGCATATTCACCGGCAGCGGCAGTGGTAAAGGTAGACGCGCCAACGCGCATCTTCTGTTTCATCGACGATTTGTTCTTCCAGGCGAAGATCAATGAGACGTCAAAGAAGCTGGGCGTGAAGGTGGAATTCGTCAAGGGCGACAAGGAATCCGTGGCCAAGCTGACGGAAGTGGCGGAGGCTGATCGGCCTGCTCTGGTGGTTTTCGACCTGAATAATCTGAATGCCAAGCCGTTGACGCTGATTCCGAAAATCAAGACTAAGCTGAAGAAGGCTACATCAATCATTGGATTCTTGAATCATTTGCAGGGCGATTTGAAGCTGAAGGCGATTGAGGCTGGCTGCGATACGGTGATGCCGCGGTCGGCTTTCTCGCAGAGCTTGCCGAATCTGTTGCGGCGGTATGGGCTGGAAGAAGAGGAAGATACTTACCAGCAGCCGATGTAGGGAGCTGATCGCCGGGGTTGGGGGTGTTGTGTCCGACCCGGTCATGATTGCCCGAAAAGCAGGTCCTTCGACTCCGCTGAAGTACGCCACGCTCAGGGTGACAGTTCATTTTTGATAAGTAGAAAGAGCAAGTTCAACAAAAATGGGGTCGTGGGCACGCGGGGTTTGTGGACTCCCACCGTTGCGACAGAAAAAGTCGCAAGAATGGCGCACGGTACATTTTTCGCAGCACTGGCTAGGGGCGGACTACCGTCTTTTCGCCTTTGTAAACTACTGTTGCTTCTGCGGATTCGCTCTCTTGAATTCCTGTGCCGTGGTCTTTGCCCACTACAACCAGACGGAAAGTGTGCTCGGGGAGCATGCCGGGAAAGGTGCCTTCGCGCGCGCCGAATGTCAGCGTTCTGGCGCTGTCGTCCCAGTGGATCGTAATGGTTGAGTGTGCGCCCTTTTCGTAGCGGTAGCTGTCGTTTTCATCCTCATAGAAGGTAAAATCGCCGTCCGCTCCGGGATAAATACGCAGTTCGATGGGGTCGGCGGGCTTTTCGGTGCTCCACTCCATCGCTGGGCCCAAGGGGATGATCGAACCTGCCCTCACGAACAGCGGTAGCTTATCGAGCGGCGCATCTGCCTGAATACGCTTGCCGCCCTGCTGCTTCTCACCCGTCCAAAAGTCATACCACGTCGCTTGCGGCAGATAGACGGTGCGGCTGGTTGCGCCTTGCGTGGTGACCGGGCTGACCAAGATTGCCGGGCCGAACAAGTATTCATCACCGGTGTTTTGCGCTTCGACATCCTCGCGCCAGTCCATCACGAGCGGACGCATCAGCGTTCCGTGATTGCTGGTCACCTGCCATGCCTGCGAATAGATGTAAGGCATGAGGCGGTAGCGGAGGGTGTCGTAATCGACGAGGATTTTTTGCGCGTCCGGACCATACGACCATAGTTCGTTTTCGTCGGGATATCGGGTGCCATGGACACGGAAGATCGGCGAGAATGCGCCGAATTGAAACCACCTTACGAAGAGCTCGCGGAACTTGGGGTCGTTGAGATTGCCGCCGGAGATGAAGCCTCCAATGTCCGTTGTCCAATAGGGCATTCCGGACATGGCGTAATTGAGGCCGGCGGGGATTTGGCGTTGGAAGGTGACCCAGTCGCTCAGAACGTCGCCAGACCAGGCGGTAATGCCATAGCGTTGTGCGCCCGCGTAGGCCGATCGCGACAAAATGAACACGCGCTTCTCATCCGAAGCTGCTCGCTGGCCATCCGAGACGGCTCCGGTGTGAAACAGCGGATAGACGTTGGCATAGCGCGCTCCTGATCCCAGAAACATCTTGTTCGTAGTGAGGATGTTGTCTTCGCGGGCCTCGGTTTCAGGCTCGTCGGTATCGAGCCACCAGGCGTCCACACCTTTCTGAAACAGGGCGGTGTTGGCATTGGCCCAATACTGCTTGCGCGCTTCTGGGTTGGTGGCGTCATAAAGCGCTTGATCCAATGGATGAAAGCTTTTGGATACGGTCTTCGCGATGAACCATCCCTTCTTGTCAAACTTATCGTAGGTCGCGCTACCCGGCCTGAAGTATGGCCAAATGGAGACCATCAGGTGGAAGTGTTCCTTGTGCAGAGTGTCGATGAGGCCTTGCGGATCAGGATAGTTGGGGTTCCACTTCATCTCGCCCATGGTGACCCACCAGAACCAGTCCTGGACAATGTTGTCGACGGGAATATGCAGTTCACGATACTTTGCCGCTACGTTTTGCAGCTCGGTTTGCGACTGATATTTGTTCTTGCACTGCCAGAAGCCATAAGCCCAGCGGCCGAAGAGAGGGACTTCGCCGGTGAGTTCGCGATAGCGCCCGATGATCGCATCCGGCCCCGGGCCATAAATGAAGTAGTAGTCGATCTTGTCGGCTACTTCGGCGCTCAGGTAGAGGGCATGAACGAATCTGTTGTTCACGCGGCTGCGCGATGGGTTGTTCCAGAAGATTCCATAGCCATTGCTCGAGACGAGCAGCGGAATGGTGATGTTGGTGTTCTCCTGCGAGAGATCTACTGTCTCGCCGCGATAGTTCCACACGCCAGCCTGATGCTGCCCGAGGCCGTAGAAGCCTTCATGCGATCCGTAGATGGAGAATGAGACCTCGGCATGAAATGTCTTTTCTCCGTTGACCTCGACAGGCCGGAGCGAACGGTAGCCATCGGTGGTCAGCATCTGGCCGCGCATGGGACCGCCGGTCGATCCTGGGCCGGTTGCGCCCGCGCCCGTAGCGCCTTCCGGCACTATGTAATGGATTGCGCCCGTTTCACGCTCAATTACGACTCTCAACTTCGATGTCGACAGGGTCACGGCCCGGGCATCCGAGTTGACTTCGAAAGTGGCTGCGGGCCAGTCCTTCTTGACGAGAACGCCGTCTGAGGGGCGCTCGGGCGATGCTGAGCCGAGCGGCGAATATGTGACATGGAGCAGATCGGCTGCTTTGACCTCCAGGCGCAGAACGCCATCCTTCTGGTGGACTTCAACGCCATCAGGCCGCTTGGTGAAATCGACGACGGGATTGGGTGTGGTCCATTGGGCTGTTGCCGTCGGCGCAAACAGGCCCGCTGCTAGCAGGCCTCCCAATATCTGGCCCACAAACTTTTGGCCCACACAAATCCTTCGAATCCCGGGACTCTTCATCACAATGACCTTTCATCAAACGCTTTAGCAGCCCGCACCAGTCTACGCCTGCGGATGGCCCAGAGGGTCGAACGGGACCGCCCAATCCCACCATTCGAACCAGTTCGCACCGAAGTACCCAAAAACAAACCCCAAACTGTTCTAATTCGCGATACACTTCACTTGCCTTCCCTTAAAGGAAAACTAATGCGAACAACCGCCCTCCTGCGCTCAATAGTTTTGATTGTGGCCATCGCCGCGCCTGCTCTTTTGCATGCACAGTTCCAGCAACCTACGGCCGATGAGCTGAAAATGACTTCCGACCCGAACGCGCCGGGAGCGGCGGCTGTCTATCTTTATCGCGAAGAGACCACCGACGATCAGCTCCACTTCCACGGCTACTATGAGCGCATCAAGGTACTCACGGAAAAGGGCAAGGAACAGGCGACCATTCGCATTCCTTATGAACATGGCCAGTTCAAGGTCACCAACATCGCAGGCCGCACTATCCACGCCGATGGAACCATCATCCCGTTGACCGTGAAGCCTACCGATCTGGTGGAGGTCAAGAACGCAGCTTTTCAGGTCAACACAATGGTGTTCACGCTGCCCAGCGTCGAAGTTGGAAGCATCCTTGAATATCGCCTGGATCTTCGCTACGACGACTCAACGGTTTCTTCGCCAATATGGCAGATTCAGCAGCCGTTCTTTGTGTACAAGGCTCATTACATGTTCAACCCGGCAAAGATGGACGGCTCACACACCATCTCCGATAGCCAGGGGCATAACCTCAACAATCTGATGTTCGCTACGACGGGCATCCCTGGAGAGAAGGTGAAGGCCGACATGCAGGGGCGGTATACCGTCGATCTGACTGATATCCCCGCCACGCCCAGCGAAGACTGGATGCCGCCGCTCAATACGCTTAACCAGCGCGTCGAGTTTTACTACACATACGCACACTCTGGAAACGAATTCTGGGATTCCGAGGAGAAACACTGGGTCAAGGAAACAGAGCATTTCACCAATCCCACCGGCCAGTTGAAGAATGCTGTCGCTCAGATCATTGCGCCCTCTGACACCGACGAACAGAAAGCTCGTAAGATCTATGCCGCGGTCATGAAACTGGATAACACTCGGTTCACTCGCAAGAAATCCGGGGCCGAGCGCAAGGCCGAGAAGCTCAAGGACATAAAAGACGCAGAAGACGTGTGGAAGCAGCAGAGCGGGTCAGACGATGACATGGCGTTGCTCTATGTGGCCCTCGGCCGTGCGACCGGATTGAAAGTCTGGCCAATGAAAGTAGTCGACCGCAACCGCGCAATCTTCGATCCCCGCCTTCTCAACGTGAATCAATTGGACGACTACATCGCAATCGTCGAGATTGGGGGCAAGGAAGTCTATCTCGATCCGGGCCAGAAGATGTGCACCTTCAGCACTCTCCACTGGAGGCATAGCCTTGCCTCCGGATTCAGGCTTTCGGAAAAGGGAGTCACCATCGCAACCACTCCTGCTACACCGTACACAAACAATGCCGTGAAGCGAGTCGCGGACCTCAACGTAAATGCGGCGGGCGATGTAAGCGGCACTGTTCGTTTCATCATGATGGGGCCGGAAGCTCTGCGCTGGCGTCAGATGAGCCTGGAGAACGATCAGGACGAAGTGAAGAAGCAATTCAACGAGTCGATGCAGGACGAATTCCCCGAGGGTGTGCAGGCTGACTTCGATCACTTCCTGGCTCTCGATGACTCGGATGCGAATTTGATTGGCGTTGTCAAAGTCAGCGGTAACATTGGCTCAGCAACCGGCAAGCATTTCTTCCTTCCCGGCTCGTTCTTCGAGGCCCGCGCGAAGCATCCTTTTGTTGCGCAGGACAAGCGGACCTCTCCAATTGATCTCCACTACCCGAAGAGTGTTCAGGACGACGTAACCTACCACTTGCCGGCCGGTTTCTCGGTAGAGAGTTCTCCGCCGGCCACGAACACAACCTGGCCAGAACATGCCATGCTCCGGATCAAATCCCAGGCAACTGCGGATTCGGTGGAAGTAGCGCGAACGCTGGTTTACAACTACACCATCCTCGATCCAAAGGAATATCCGAATCTGCATGACTTTTACCAGAAGGTTGCCACAGCCGATCAGGAGCAACTCGTGCTGTCGCGCACCACGGCTGCGAAAGGAAACTGACGGTCATGATATTTCTCTGCTCGGCCATCATGTCTGGTGTAACGGCTCATTCGATCAGGGTCCGTCGAATTCCGTGCAGTGTGGCCCTGCTGATCGCGGCGATCTTATCCCCGGCATTGCTCAACGCGCAGTTCCAGCCGCCTACGGACGATGAGCTGAAGATGACTTCCGATCCGAAGGCTCCGGGAGCGGCGGCGGTTTATCTTTATCGCGAAGAGGAAACGGACGACGCTCTTCACTTCAACAGCTACTACGAGCGGATCAAGATCCTTGCTGAGAAGGGCAAGGAGCTGGCCACTATACACATTCCCTACTATCACGGCGTGGACACAGTAACCGATATTCAAGGGCGAACGATTCACGCCGATGGGACGATCTTTCCTCTCACGGCCAAGCCTAGCGACCTGATGGACTTCAAAGCCAAGAACTTCCAGGTAAACACCGTTGTATTCACGCTGCCTAACGTCGAAGTGGGCAGCATTCTCGAGTATCGAGTCAAGGTGCGGTCACCGGACAGCAACGTGTCTCAGCCGACATGGAATATCCAGCAGGCGTATTTCATCCACAAGGCACATTTCAGCTTCCACACCTACGGCGGCGGTATTTCGGACAGCAAAGGCGATGCGCTGACGAGGCTGATGTTTTCCGCGCGCCTGGCCCCAAACGACAAGGTAGACCACGACGAAAAGAAGGGAATTTACAGCATCGATCTCACCGACATCCCGGCGGTTCCCGATGAAGACTGGATGCCGCCTCTGAATACGCTGAAAATGCGGGTCGAGTTTTATTACACCAATGCCGCAACGGGCGCGGCGTTCTGGGAGGATGCGGGTAAACATTGGGCCAAGATGGTGGAGGAATTCACCAATCCAACCGGGACTATCAAGAAGGCTGCCGCGGAGTTGGTTGCCCCTACAGATACCGACGAGCAGAAGGCTCGGAAGCTCTACACGGCCGTCCAAAAGCTTGAGAACACCGCCTACACGCGGAAAAAGTCGGAAGTGGAGCGCAAGAAGGAAAAGATCAAGGAAGTGCATAAGGCCGAGGATGTGTGGAAAGAGCAGACGGGCACTGACGATGAAATCGCTCTGCTCTATGTCTCGCTGGCCCGAGCGGCGGGCCTGAAGGCGTGGCCTGCACAGGTGGTGAATCGCAACCGCGCGATCTTCGATAATCGCTATCTCTCTACGCGGCAGCTGGACGATTATCTGGCCATTGTGGAAGTGGATGGCAAGGACGTCTATGTCGATCCAGGCCAGAAGATGTGCCCATACGGCATCCTCAATTGGAAGCACACCTTCGTTGGCGGATTCCGCCTGACTGCAAGTGGGACCGTGCCGATTCTGACTCCTGGAGGCTCGTACAAGACGGCAGTGGTTCAGCGAGTTGCGGAGCTCGAAATCGACCCATCGGGGGATGTCAAAGGAACTGTTCGCTTCATCATGATGGGACCGGATGCGCTGCACTGGCGGCAGATGACGCTGGAAAACGATCAGGATGAGGTGAAAAAGCAATTTAACGAGTCAATGCAGGGCGAATTCCCTGAAGGCGTCCAGGCTGACTTCGACCACTTCCTGGCTCTGGATGACTACAACGTCAATCTGATTGGCGTGGTCAAGGTTAGCGGCAACATTGGCTCGGCGACAGGCAAGCATTTCTTCCTTCCCGGCCTTTTCTTTGAAGCACGGGCGAAGCATCCCTTTGTTGCGCAGGACAAGCGGACCTCTCCGATCGATGTCCACTATTCAAAGACGGTGCAGGACGATGTGACGTATCACTTGCCGGCCGGTTTCACGGTTGAGAGCTCGCCGCTGGCCACGGACACAAGCTGGCCGAATCATGCATTTCTCAAGATCAAGTCCGAGACGACTGCCGGTTCGGTCGAAGTACTTCGGACACTGGTATACAACTACACCATCGTCCCTCCGAAGGATTATCCGGACTTGCACGACTTTTACCAGAAGGTAGCCACAGCCGATCAGCAGCAGCTCGTGTTGTCTCGCACTACGGCTTCGAAAGGAAACTGACCAATGAGTCTTCGCCGATTCTCCAACTCGCATACCGCAGGTTTGCTGGTAGCCGTAGTTCTTGCATCCGGTTGTGGTGTGTGCCATGCCGGAATCTTCGGCAAATCGCAGGCCGTGCCGCAATGGGGGCTTGATGCTTACAAGACTCATGTTCCGGATTACGCCAAAGACGCAGCCGCCGTGATTCTGTTCGACGAGTATGTGGAGACGATCGACGCGAATGGCCGAGCTGTGGAGCGCGAGCGAGAGGCGATCCGCATTCTCAAGCCACAAGGCCGAGGAAATTCCTGCGAAGTCTCGTACGATGTGGATGAAAAGATCAACTACTTCCGCGTGTGGACCATCGCCGCCGATGAAAAACAGTACATGGCGCAGGACAGCGACTTCACAGAGGAGGGCGACACCGGCGTCCCAGTGATGCTTTCGACGCGCAAGGCCCGCATGGTTCACCCGCCTGCAGTCGATGTTGGGGCCACGGTGATTTGCGAGTCCGAAGAGCTGATGGAGCCTTACCTCCAGGAAAAAATCTGGTCCATCCAGAACGGCATTCCAGTTGTCTTTCAGGCGCTGGAAATTGACTTGCCTCCGGGACGAAGCCACGCAGAATCGTGGCACAGTTACAAGGCTGTTGCGCCGGTTGAGGCGGTGCCCAACCATCTCCGCTGGGAAGTCAAAGACATGCCTGCGCTCATACTCCGCGATATCCCCTCACGGCCAGAGTGGGCTGCGATGGCTGCCCGCATGTCTGTGCAATGGGGCGAGGCAGCGGTTGCGGGAACCGACAATCAGTGGCGCGCGATTGGGAATTGGGTCACGATCCTGGAAGCGGATCGTCCAGCTCCCTCGCCGGAGATCACGGCTGAAACGCAATCGCTCATAGCTGGGGCTCCGGATTTTTATACGAAGCTGAGCCGGATTACTGAGTCCATCCAGAAGAACATTCGTTACTTCATCGTTATGCGCGGAATTGGTGGACTGCAGGCAAACCATGCCACCGACATTTACAAAAACCATTATGGGGATTGCAAAGACAAGACTACGCTGCTGATTTCGATGCTCCAGGTGGCCGGAATCCATGCGTACTATATGCCGGTTGACGATCGGCGCGGGATCGTCGACCCTGCGTTTCCGTCCCTGATTGGCAACCACATGATTACGGCGATCGAGGTCCCTGCCGATGTGAACGATCCGCGATTGATTGCAGTGGTCAAAGGGAAGGACGGCAAGCGCTACTTGATCTTCGATCCTACGGATGAGCGGACACCTGTGGGCAATTTGCGCGCCGCGCTGCAGGGCAGCTATGGAACTTTGGCTGCTGGTTCAGCCAGCCAGATCGTCGCACTTCCAGTTCTGCCACCGGAGGCCAACCCCAATGAACGCACAGGGTCATTCACGCTCGCTTCAGATGGAACGCTGACGGGATCTGTGGATACGATTCGTTCCGGTAGCGGTGGCGGAGAACTGCGCAATGTCCTCAAGTATTCCGACGAAAAGGAGCGCCGTGAAGCGCTGGAGACTTCCGTCGCACACGACGTGCCCGGTGTGGTTCTGAATTCATTCCAGTATGTTCAGCCTCCTGCGCTGGACAAGCCTATTGAGATCCACTACAAGCTCACTGCCGGGCTGTATGCGCGGCAAGCTGGCCCGCTGCTTCTGGTTCGACCTCGCGTGGTCGGCACGGATGCAGCACCGTTCGATGACAAGCCGCGCACTGTTCCCATTGACCTGAATGCCACTGGCCGCTGGCGGGATTCTTTTGACATCACACTGCCGGCGGGGTACGTGGTGGATGAGACGCCAGACCCGGTGGATGTGGATGTTGACTTCGCTACTTATCACTCGACTGTGACGGCGAAGGACAATCACCTGCACTACGAGCGGGAATATGTTGTGCGGCAGGTAGAGATTCCGGCTGAAAAGGCTGCGGCGTTTCGCAAGCTGCAGAGCGCTATCCTTACTGACGAGAAAGGGACGGCAGTACTGAAGAAGCAGTAGAGAGCTGGTGGGTGCGGTCGGTCAGCTGCCGTTTGCATCCCCAGGCGATGGCGATCATCCAAGAACCATGGGTCATTCTCTCTTCTCTCCTTTTCAACTGCGCTCCATTCAGTTCGCTAACCGCATTGGCGTTTCACCGATGTGCCAATACTCCTCGACGGACGGCTTCGCTACCGATTGGCATCTGGTTCACCTCGGCGCCCGCGCACAGGGCGGCGCTGGACTAGTGACGCTGGAAGCTTCTGCTGTGACTGCGGAGGGGCGCATATCTCCTGGCGATCTTGGCATCTGGAAGGACGAACACATTCCGGCGCTTCAGCGGATTGCCGAATTTGTCCAGTCGCAAGGAGCTCGGGTAGGGATTCAACTGGCCCATGCCGGACGCAAAGCGAGCATGAGCCCGCCGTTTGTTGCCGAGCGGTTGGTTTTGCCGGCTGAAGGTGGATGGCAGCCTTTTGCGCCGAGTGCTGTCGCTTTTTCACCGACATACGCCGTGCCGCTGGCCCTGGATCAGGTCGGCATCGACGCTATTGTTGAAGCGTTTCGCCAGGCGGCTGGCCGCGCTCTGAAGGCCGGTTTTGACTTCGTCGAAATCCACGCTGCTCACGGTTATTTGCTGCACGAGTTTCTTTCTCCGTTGGCGAATCAGCGCACGGATGCTTACGGTGGGAGCTTTGAGAACCGGACTCGCCTGGTGCTTGAAGTCGTGGATGCGGTTCGGGGGGAGTGGCCGGCACATCTGCCACTGTTCGTCCGCATCTCCGCAACGGATTGGGCCGAAGGTGGCTGGAATATCGACGAATCTGTTCAGCTCGCACAGCTATTCCGGGAGCATGGAGTTGATCTGGTTGACGTATCTTCGGGCGGCCAAATTCCAAATGCGAAGATTCCTGTGGGTCCGGGGTTTCAGGTGCAGTTTGCTGCGAGAATCCGGCGCGAGGCCAATATTCCGACAGCCGCGGTTGGCATGATTACCGATCCAACACAGGCCGATGAGATTGTGGCCAATGGAGAGGCGGATCTGGTCTTCATGGCGCGGGAATTTTTGCGCGATCCTTACTGGCCGTTGCACGCTGCGGCGACGCTTGGAGAGACGGCCAGTTGGCCTGCGCAATACCTGCGGGCTGCGCCGCATCATTCTGGGACGCGCGCGGGCGTTGTTCGTCCTGAATTTTAGAGATTGTTCTTTCACCGTCCAGGCCGTCCCTCAGGGGCTGAAGAGGTTGCGGAAAAACTCCAAATATGGAGCGAAACACGCAAAAAACATACCTCAGCGGCTAAAGCCGACGTCAATTCTATTGGTCTTGTGCCGGGGATGAATCCCCGGCCTACCAGCCCGACAGGTTTTTCCGCAACCTGTAAAGCCCAGGGTCTTATGAGTCTCCTTCGGCACGGCTGAAGCCGTGCCCTTTCAAGGCCCAATTCATGCATCCATCAAGCAGTGCCTCGGGGCAGACCCGTCACTCTTCGGGCACATATTGGTCGATTCGCGGACAAAGCTCGGGTTGTCGGTCGATTTTGCTTCACAATTTGTGCAAACTGTGACCTATACTGCGGTTAGAGCGAGATTTCGCCTCAAAAAAGCGATCCTCCTCATTTTTATTATGGCCACTCAGCTTTCCCATAAACGCGCACCTGAATCGCCGACGATCCCAGACCGCCTGTATTTCAAGATTGGCGATGTTGCGCGGATTTGCGGCCTTGAAACTTACGTACTGCGCTTTTGGGAGTCGCAGTTTCCGCAGCTCAAACCTAATAAGAGCGGCACTGGGCAACGGCTTTACCGGCGGCGGGAAGTCGAGCTGGTTCTCGAAATCAAGCGGCTGGTCCATGAGGAAGGCTACACGCTTCCCGGTGCGCGTCATGCGCTGGAGCAGCACAACCGGCGGCCTGGGACGCAGGACTTGGCTAGCCCGCAAGAAGCGCGGGCGGAAGTGCAGCAGATTGCTCCTGTACGGCTGGCGTCAGCGGTTGCAGTTTCGGGACAGCGTTCCGATGCGATTGCGGCCACGATTGGTCATGCGCGCGCGGAGTTGCGGGAGATTGCAGCAATGCTGGCGTCACCAGTTCCCCGCGCTGTGCGCAGGCGACCGCGGCTGGCGACAGTGCCGTCCAATTCACTATTTCCGTCTTAAATCCTCCCGATTGCACAGGATTTCTGGTAACCCTTTAACTCTCTGCTTAAGGGTACCTTTGTGGCTGAAATCGTTCACCATTTTGGCGCGTTATCTACCTGGAGGACAACGACTGCCCCGTCCCTTTCCACTAAAGAGAGGGCTGTCCTGGGTGAGGCAGCCCTTGCTGAAATTCGCGTGAATTAAGGGCGGTCTGAGACGCCTCTATTGGACTTGATTCGACATGGGACTTCATGAAATGTGGGCAAAACGCCTACTTTCATGCTAAGTTTAGGCATCATCTTCTGCATTGACCTCCGTTTCAGGAGAGTTAATGCTCTCCGACTTGCACCTCGACTTTTGCCCTCTCAAGCCTGGAGCCTGACGGAAAATGAATTGTCCCATTTGCGATTCACCCAAGCTACGGAATTCCCGGTTTCGTCCAGCGGACGTATTCCAATTGCTGCTGATTCGCCTTCCTGTGCGCTGTCGCGTGTGCCAGGAGCGGGTCTATGTGGGCTTTTCACAGGCCCGCCAAGTCAAGCAGGAATCGAAGATTCGCCATGCGGAAGATCGAATCCGCAAAGCCGATCAAACTGCGGCTGAATCGGAAAGACCATCCTGACCTCGGGCGCAGCTGACCTTAATGCAGCTGATCCAGCTCTCGTTTTGCGTCGGCATATAATTTCAGCCCTTGATCAGCATCCTTCCATGAAGCAAAGAAGGCCTGATACTCGGTCCGAGCCTCGGCGGTCTTCTTTTGGAGCGCGAAGACGCGAGCCAGGCGCAGATGAGAGAGCGGATAAAAGGGCGAGATTGGATCGACGCCTTCGTTGTCGAGGATCAGCTTGTAGTCGGCGACTGCGGCGTCGAGCGCGCCTGCCTCAGCCTCGGCCTGAGCTCGCAGATAGGGAACCTCAAAATTTCTAAGTTGATATGGCCGTGCCGGCTCGAGCAACTGAACGGCTTCCGTAGGTTTGTGCGCCTTCAACGCCAGCAGCGCACGCAATAGGGGTAATTCGCTGTAGATGATAACGGTGTTTTTCTTGTCGTTCCCATTGCCTGCCGTGGCAACAAAGTGCTGGGCGGAGGCGAGGTCCCCAACCTGGACTCCGATTGTCGCCAGGGAGGCCTGTACACCTTCATCGTTACTGATCGCGCCTCCATCGCTCTTGAGCTGTTTCAGAGTCTCTTTCGCGCCGTCCAGATCCTCAAGCGTGACCTGCGCAGTGGCCTGGTCCAGAAGCACTTCATTGGCGTAGTCTGTATCTCCGCCGCGCAGACTTTCGGCACGCGAGCGGGAGAAATCTTCTATCGCTTCATGAAGTTTGCCGCTGGTTGCGGCGGCAAAGGCCAGATCGTCCAGAGACTGGTTCGCGCTCAGATGCGTAAGGCCCCATTCGCCTTCTGTCTTGATCTTTGCCGCGTCATGCTCGGCAAAGGCTATTTGAAACAGAATGCTGTGTGTTCCCCAATGATCTTTCCCGTCGGCAATAGAGGTGTTGGCTATTCTTTTGGCGTCCGCAAATCGATTGGCCCGCTTGTATGCCCGCGCCAGCACCTGGCTGCCAACCGCGAGATGCGGATCGATGCGGTAGCTCTGCTCGCCGGCGGCAATGGCTTCAGTGTATTCGCCCAGCTGCGTATACATGTTGCAAAGATTGGCCCAGTTGGTCGCACTGTTCGGATAAATCTCGTTGAACAGCTTCATGCTGCGGATGGTTGCTTCGTAGTCGTAGTTTCCGTAAGCATAATAGGCAGTCTCAATGCCGAGCCGCTCGCGCTCTGTTGCGCGATCCCGCAATTCGAATGCCTTCTGTATGAATTTGGAAGCCTGCACAAACTCGCCGCGGTTGTAATAGGTCGAGCTCAGTGATCGGTAGGCATTGGCGAAGTTCGGGTCCTCGGCGATGGCGCGCTCCAGCAGATCTTGTGCGGCTTTGAAGTCTCCGTGCTCGAAGCGTTCGTTTGCCTGGCTGTAGGCGCGTAACGCATCGAGCGAAGGCGTAGTGGCCTGGGCAACCGGCGTCTGGAATTTTTCCAGCGAGGCGCTTGATTCGCCCAACTGCTTTCGAACGTGGCCTGCTGCTTCATCCAGCGCTCCCAATACTTCTTCCTTGCTGTGGGCTTCGGCCTTGTAGCCGGCAATCTGCTTGCCGCTTACGCAACTGTCCGCATCGAGAATCAACACATACGTCGCGCCAAGCTTGGCAATGGTTCCGTGAAGCATGGCCTGGGCGTTGTTACGTTCGCAGATCTCGCGTGAGAGCGCGGGTGTGAGCGCTGAGTCTTTGGGCTTCTGCATCTCGACGAGCGTCTCGCCGATCTTGGATCGGGATAAGAGATTGAGGAAGGGAGACTGCTCAAGATCGATGGTGAGAGCCTGGTTGAGAACTCGGTCGAAGTCCGCGTCGCCGGTTGAGTTTTCCAATTCCGAGAGGACGAGGTCGATGTGTTCTCCACGGGCTGGGTGCGTCCATCGCCAGCCGAAAAACGCACCGGCGCCAAGCAGGATTGCGGCGGCTCCCGCTCCCACCCAGATGAGCCACTTACGGCGCGCTGACGGAGCCGCCAACTCGCGCATTGCAGGCGCTTCGTCGTCTGTTTCTTCCTCGACGACGACGCGCGTGACCGACTGAACCGCGTGAAGCACGAGCTCGCCCTGGCCTTGATTTGCGAGCTGCCGTGGCGCCTGCTCCACCGTTGCTGCGAATTGATAGCCCTTGCCGGGAACTGTAACTACAATCTGCTCGCCAGGACCCATGTTGGCAAGAGCTTTGCGCAACAGAAAGACATGCTGGGAAAGATTGCTTTCCTCGACGAATGACTTTGGCCACACAGCCGCGAGCAACTCTTCTTTGGTGACCACCTGATGCGGATGAAGCGCGAGAAAAACCAGGAGGTCGAAAGTCTTGGGGCCCAGGGGAATCGGTTGCCCTTCGAACTTCAGAGAGCGCGCGGCGGGATCGAGCTGATAGCCGGAGAACCGAATTATGAAGTCATTGGCCAAGGAACCGTTCCGCCGCGGCTGATGGGCCACAGGCAGGTCCAAGTTTAAATTGTCACTGCACGTTATATTGAGAATAATCCGCCGGGTGAACCTTTCGGAACTCCCTCATTTTTGGGGCAGCTTTGCCATTTCGTCACGCGCCTGCTTCAAAGGGAGCAAATCAGAGTCAGCTGTCTTCCAGAGATCAAGAAAGCGGGAATACTCCTGCCGAGCGTCGGCCGGGTTGCCTTGTTGCGCCAGTGCCCGCGCGACGTTGAGGTGAGCGAGCGCGTGAAGCGGTGTCAGGGGGTCGTCGATGCCTGGATTGTCAATGAGCTTGCGAAACTCCGTTACGGCTTCAACGGGGTTGCCCGCAGCCAGAAATGCCTGCCCGCGCAAGAAGGCGATGGTCGGATCGCGCATTTCATATCGTTCTGCGGCGCGCATTTGCTCGACTGCGTCGGCCGGTTTGCCTGCACGGAGAGCGATCGCCGCATAGATCGACGGCGCGTACTCGGCGTTCACGAGCGTATCCTGCGGCGACTCTTTTTGGCGCTCCGTGGCGACTGATCTGGCTTGCGCCGCATCGCCAATTTCGGCTATTGCGTAAAGGCGGTCCATGTACGTGTCCAGGCCTGTGAAGGCGTCGCTGAGCTCTTTGGCGCGCGCAGTGAGGCCCATTTCGACGAGGATGCGCGGTCGATAGGCGTCAATGACGGCCAGATCAGCTTCCATGTGGTCGCGCCGGGCGGCGTTTGTGGCCTCGGAAAACAGCTTTTCGGAATCGCGAGCGCGACCATCGGCGAGAGCGGCCATTGCAGCCTGTTGCAGGATCTGGCTCTCAGAACTGGTCCCGCGCGACCAGGCAATCTGATTGGCAACTTCCTTTTCATCGTGGCGCAAAGCGGCGATTTGGAGAGCAATGCCGTGAATTCCAGGGGAATCCTGTTTGCGCTGAACGGCGGTTTGGTAGTACTCCATTGCTTTGTCGTAGTCGCCGAGATGCTTGAAGGCGCGCGCGGCGATTTCGAGGGCGATGCCGTTGGGCGGCAAGCCGAGAGCCGAGTTGAGCGCAAGCGAGCGGACAGCCTGGTCCGCGGACTCCTTGTACTGGCCGATCCAGGTCAGATGATTTGCCAGATCGGCAACGATGAGATTGTCCTGCGGATAGGTGGCCGAGCAGAGCTCCAGCGCTTCGCGCATGGCATGCAAATCGCCGGTCACGCTCTCGTGATAGCGGTAGGTGATATAGAATCGCTCGCGCTCGTTGACCGTGTCGCGCATGGAATAGGCCTTGGAAATGTTTTCTTTGTCGTGCTGGCTGTCTCCAAGGTTGAAGTACATGGAAGACAGGTCGGCGTAGGCCGTGGCGAAGTTTGGATCGAGATCAATTGCATGCTGGTAGAGGCGAGCTGCTTCGTCGGATTTGCCGGCGCCCGCGAACTGGACAGCTTTGGAATAGGCCTGAAGCGCGTCCAGCGAAGATGTGCGCTCAAGATAAAGCGGCCTGTCAAACTCCTTCAGGGAAGCGCGGGATTCGCCCACGTCTTTGCGAATTTGGCTGGTGACCTCTTCCACGGCTCGCAGGACAGCGCCCTTCGAGTTGGCATCCTCTTTGCGAGCGCCGACCAATCTGCCATCGGCACAGGCGTTGGCGCTCATTGTGACCAGATAGCGACTACCAATGGCGGCGATTGCGGGGGTTAGATAAACCTGGGCGTTGAGGCGCTGGCAGGCTTCGCGCACATCTTCGCTGGTAATCGCAGCGCCTTCCTTGCGGCCCATCAGCTCAAGGGCGTGGCGCAAGCGGCCTTCGCCGATGACGGTAAAGTAGGGCGACTGCTGCAGGTCGATCTGGACGACTTTGTTGAGCGTGCGATCGAAGGTGCTGTCGCCGGTGGAGTTTTCGAAGTCGGCGATCACTACCTGAACGTGGCTGATGACGCTGGGATGCAGCCAACCCCATCCGAGCCACGCGGCAACTCCGAGCAAAGCTGCGGCGCATCCGCCAAGGGCCCAGCGACTCCAGCCGGCTCTTGGCGGTGTGGGAAGCTCTTTTGCAGGAACCGGCAGTTCCTCGGCTGCGGAGTCGTCCTCTGTGTCTTCAACTACGACCCTGGTGATGGATTGGACGGCATGGACTACCAGTCCTTCGCTCGCGGCATTCGATCGAGGCGCGGGAATCCGGTCTACGGCGGCGGTGAACTGATAGCCCTTTCCGGGAAGCGTGACGACCATCTCGTCGCCGGAGCCGGTGGCGGCCAACGCTTTTCGCAATAGAAAAACGTGCTGCGAGAGATTCCGTTCCTCGACGAACGAGTTCGGCCAGACGGCACCCAGAAGCTCCTCTTTGGTGACGACTTGCTGGGGATGTTCTGCGAGGTAAAGAAGCAGGTCAAAGGTCTTGGGCTTGATCGGAACAGGCTGGCCTTCCCGCTTTAGAGTGCGGGCAGCGGGGTCGATTTCGTAACCCTCAAAGCGAATTAAGCTATTTTCTTTCAATGCTTTATCTGAATTGAGAAAAATTGAGAATTCTTGAGGACGGGCTGGAGGTGATCTGCCGTAAAGTAAGTCACTACTTTACATTCGGGAGAACAGACGGCTCTCCCCGCTGGTTAGCACCAAGACTAACAAGCCCCCGGGGTTCATTCAAGGCTTTTGCGGTGCCAGCTTGCTGCGGTGTGGAGGGGTCGTGAAACGGAAGCGAAGAGTTGAGATCCAAATTGAACACCGCGAGATTTCCATCTACTCGGGCGCGGGTCCTCCGCCAGGACAGGCAGTGAATTTTTCCGCGTCAGACGGGACTGGCCTGATGCAAGTGCGGCATGCGGCTTGTCCCGCTTGCGGTTCCCTGGATCTGGCTTTGCTTACGGATGCCGTTGCTCGTGCGCGCCTTGATCTTGTCGCGCTCAATCAGGGGATGCAGGATGGCAGCATTCATCTCCATCGGTCTCCTTCCGGCGAGTGGTGGATTTGCAACAAATCGCTTCAACAGACCAGGAGAGAACAGTGATGGTTCGCATTCGAATTCCTTCGCAGGGCGTTTCCCGATGTTTTCAGCGTGCGATTGGAGCGGTTACGACCGCACTCGGATACCTGACATTCCTGCCCAGGCGTCGAGCGCCATACCAGTGATTAACGTGGGGGGAGCGGTATTTCCTTTCAGCGATGCGGCTAAAACTTTCCCGGAAATTGGCAGGAAGGCGATGAATGACACTGTGCAATAAAGTTCGATTGCGACTGAACGGAGAAACTCGAAAGGTTGGAGTCACAGGAGCAGAATATCGTTGACATTCGTTTGTTCGGAACAGTAGCGTCAGAGTTCTACGAATAGAGTGGTCAGACGTCCCCCGGTCCGGATTCTGCTCCTTGTCCGCGACGCGAAGGTACGGCCCACAGGTTTCTTGAACGAATGATGGCGCGGAGATTTTGCCTCCCTGGCTCCAGCACCATTTACGGTCCCCCAAATTTCGCACGATAGCCGGAAGCGTCACCCTTCGAGGTCCAAATGAATTTCTTCGCCCGCCACGCTTTGGTTCTGCCTTCATCGCCGTACACGCGCCTTTTTACCTTGCTGGCTGTTGCAAGCGGCCTATTGGTTCCCGCAACGGCGTGGGCACAAGCTGCGCAACAGGACCCTGGAGATCTGCAGTTAAGGCCTCGAACGCGGCCATCGCTCTTGAGTCCAGATGAGGCTCAGCCGACTCGGCGCGTCCGGGGTGTGCGCTACAAGGTGAATCCGGGCACTGCGGACGATACCCCCAGTTTGGGCGGAGTCCATGCGAACAACACGACGCCGACTTGTAAATCGCCCAAGTTGACCTATTTTGGCGGTCCCGTGATGTCGAATGTGCAGCCGGTTGTGGTTTTTTGGAGCAGCCATGTCAATGCCCTGCTAACTGCACCGACGACCGGCATCGCCCAATTCCTCTCGGATGTGGGTAGTTCTCCCTTCCTCGGCATGCTGAGCCAGTACAGCTCCTTCGGCTCCAGCATCACAGATGGCACCGACCAGTGGATTGGGAACGGTAACTCAGCAGTGAGCGCTTACACGCTTGTGCCCTCGCTCTGCGCGGGTACAGGGAACTGTACTGTGAGCGACGCACAACTCCAGACCGAGCTGAATGCTCAGATCGCCGCGGGCAAGTTGCCAGCGCCTACTTACGACAGCCAGGGTAATGACAATACGGTTTATATGATGTATTTCCCCCCGAATGTCACTGTAGAGGGACCCGACGGCGCTGGGGCCAGTTGCGTGGAGTACTGCGCTTATCACAACACAGGAATCTACTCCGGGAACGGCCAACCCCTGGTCTATGGGGTGCTGTTGGATGAATTCACTGCTGCCTGCGACGAGGGCTGCGGCGGCAATGCAACTCAGATGGAGAACATGACCAGTACCAGTTCTCATGAATTGGCGGAAGCGATTACGGATGCGGATATCGGCCTTGACGATCAGGACGCGTATGCTAATCCAGCGGCATGGGGTGACAACAGCAATAGTTGCGGGGAGATTGCGGACATCTGCGATTCCGGCGGCGCCGGGGACACCTTCACTGTCGGCGGTCGCACATGGATTGTTCAGGAGCTATGGTCGAACGAAGACAAGAAATGCGAAAGCTCTGGAACTGTTACCCTTCCCTATTCGCTTGTTGGGCCTTCGCAGATAAATTCTGGTGCGCCATTCAGCTTCACTTTGACGGCGATGAATCCGACTGGCGGCACGAACACCAGCTATGCCGGGGCCGTTCACTTCACCAGCAGCGATCCAGGAGCTTCGCTACCGGGCGATTACGGGTATACCGGCGCTGACGCTGGAGTTCACGTTTTTCAGGCGACTTTGGCAACCGGTGGCTCTCAAACGATAACGGCAACCGACACTTTGCATTCCACTATCACCAATCGGGCAAGCTTCACAGTAACTCAAACAACGATGCAAGTGACAGTAGGAACCAGCCCGGCTGGGCTTCCGTTCTCGATCGACGGCACGCCATTCACAACCACTCAGACCCCCACCTGGTCGATCGGCTCAATCCACACCATTGCGACCAATGCGTCGGATCCAGTCAGCTCCGGGGTCGAAGATCTCTTCACAAGCTGGTCGGATGCGGGAGCGCTGAGCCACTCTGTAACTGCTTCTGCAAGCACAACCAGTTACACGGCCAGTTTTGCCACGGGCTATGAATTGAACATTGCACCCAATAATGTGGCTTACGGCTCGGTGAGTCCGGCTACTGGGAACTTCTATGCAGCAGGCAATGCAGTCGCGATAACAGCGACCCCAGCGGCCGGCTACATCTTCTCCGGCTGGACGGGTAGTGCGGACATCGCCAGTGCCTCGACCGCTTCAACCACAATCACCATGAACGGCGTGGAGACAGTGACGGCCAACTTTGGGCCGGCCCCTAACCTGGTGGTCACGACGTCAAGCGACGACGCCGGCATAGCCTCCAATTGCACTGTTCAGACAACCCCTGGAACGGGCACGGATGCCGCGTGCAGCCTGCGCGATGCACTGGCTTATTCGAACTCAGCCGGAGGCGGGAATATCACCTTCGACCATACCGTTTTTGCAGGTCCAACCACCATCATTCTGGACGATGGCGTTCTAAACATTCCATCGAATACCACCGTCACCGGGCCTACTTCAGGCTCGGGCGCCACTCTTGCGAATCTGGTTACGATAAACGCCGGCCAGACAAGCACAGTAACAAGGGTAAACAGCGGCACGTCTCCGACCACCCTGAACAATCTGATCTTCACGGGCGGATACGTTTCGGGAAGTGGGGGCGGAATTATCAATCAAGGGACGCTGACCATTAACAACTGCGCCATCACCGGCAACACGGCAGTGTCAACGACCATTGCGACCGCGGGTGGCGGCATCTGGAACACCGCAACAATGACGATCAACAACAGCACCATCTCCGGGAACACAGTCTCGGCCAACGGATCGCAATCGACAGGTGGAGGCATCGAGAACGACGGCAATATGACAGTAAGCAATAGCACGATCGCCAACAACTCAGTCACGGCCAACGGCCAAGGATTGGGCGGCGGCATTTCCAGTTCGGAAGAAGAAAGTAATCTTTACCTGTTCAACGACAGCATCTCCGGAAACACATCGGACGGACAAGGTGGCGGCATTTTCTCCGGGTTTAATATGACCCTGGCGAACACGATTGTATCGGGCAACACCCAGCGGCTCGGGACGGACATCTACAATATAGGGGGCATGGGCAATAACGGCGGCAATCAGATTAGCGTGAGCGGCCTGACTCTTACGGCTCTCGGCAGCTATGGCGGGCCCACGCAAACCCTGTTGCCATTGCCAGGCAGCGTGGCCGTCTGCGGCGGCTTAACGACCAATGCAACGACCCTGACCATGGACCAGCGTGGCTTCTCACGCACCACCACCTACAGCGCCACGCCCTGCGTCGACTCCGGTGCGGACCAGACCAATTACGCGCTGGCGTTTTCGACGGAGCCGCCTTCAAGCGTTCTTACCGGGACTGCGTTCGGGGCTGTAATCCAGCTTACGGAAAGCGGAAGTGTGACGGCCACGGCCACCAACACCATCTCGGTAGCTGACAGCGCCTCGCTTTTGACTGGGACGCTCTCGGCAGGTCTTTCTTCGGGTTCGGCTACATTCACCAATTTGGTCATACCCTCAACCACCAGCAACGACACGCTCACTGCAACCATGGCTGTGACGACTTCGGCGAATATCACTGCGCAATCGAGTGCGTTCAATGCGGTTGCTCCGACGCCATCGGTTTCTCTATCGACGACCAGCTTGAAGTGGGGGTCCGTGGACGTTGGTTCTTCGACCGGATCGTCCTCGATAACCCTGACCAACACCGGCTCTGCCACGCTGTCAATCAGCAGCATCAGCGTTACAGGCACGAATGCATCCTCGTTTGTCTTCGCGAATAGTTGCGGAACGAGCGTTGCAGCCGGGGCGAATTGCTCTATTCATGGGCACTTCGGACCCTTGGCTGCAGGTTCGCTGACGGCGGCTATTACCATCGTCGACAACGCCAGCAACTCGCCGCAATCGATCGCGCTGAGCGGTACTGGCATAGCCGTTCCCCTGGTCTCATTGTCCGCAACCAGCTTGACATTCGGCAGCCAGAGCGGTGGAACGGTAAGCGGCTCGCAAACGGTGACCTTGACCAACACTGGCGATGCCGCACTTTCCATTACGAGCATTACAGTGACAGGTGCGGACGCATCCTCGTTCGTCTTCGCGAACAGTTGCGGAACGAGCGTTGCAGCCGGGGCGAATTGCACTATTCATGGACACTTTGGTCCGATGGCTGTTGGGGCGCTGACGGCGGCGATCACCATCGTCGACAACGCTGCCAACTCTCCGCAGAGCGTCGCGCTGAGCGGCACAGGGCTGGCTGCGCCGGCTGTGTCTCTTTCCGCGACAGGCATACCATTTGGCAGCGTAAATGTGGGATCGACAAGTGGATCGGCAACGGTGACGCTGACCAACAGCGGTAGCTCAGCTCTGACCATTACCAGCATCGGGGTTACTGGCGCGGATGCCTCCTCGTTCGTCTTCG